>QQTW01000134.1_pt1 | contig 40779 bp, 37 predicted proteins | sample 1904831 | NCBI WGS metagenome assembly QQTW01 (sample SAMN09435610, study PRJNA476489) | Subsurface metagenome, whole genome shotgun sequencing project.
GTAGATTATGCCGATGCTTCAGGTATCAATAATGTTGAGTGGGACGCGGTAGAATTGCCCAGTCAGTTTATGGAAAACTGGTGCTATCACTACCCAACTTTAATGGGAATGGCGAAACATTACGAGACGGGGGAAGCTTTACCAGAGCATTATTATCACAAGTTAGTAGCGGCTAAAAACTATATGAGCGGTAGTGTCATGCTCAGACAAGTTTATTTTAGTAGTGTAGATATCCAACTGCACCACCGCTACCAACCAGGTAATGGGGAAAGCGCCAACGATTTCCGCAACCGCATTGCCAAAACTAATACAGTTTTGCTACCTCTAGCCGAAGATGCGTTTTTGTGCGCTTTTGGGCATATTTTCGCTGGTGGCTATGCTGCGGGCTACTACAGCTACAAATGGGCGGAAGTTTTGAGCGCTGATGCTTTTGCAGCCTTTGAAGAAGCGGGGTTAGATTCTGATGAGGCGATCGCATCTACTGGAAAACGTTTTGGCGATACAGTATTAGCATTAGGCGGTAGTCAGCACCCAATGGAAGTATTCAAATCCTTCCGAGGGCGCGAACCTAGTACCGCACCGTTGCTTAAGCATAGTGGCTTAGTTAAAGCAGCGTAGATACCAATGAGTTACCGATATATTTTGTTTAATAAACCCTACGGCGTTTTAAGTCAGTTTACCGACAGTAGCGGCGAAAAGCGGCGGACGTTGAAAGACTATATATCGGTACCTGGGGTTTACCCGGTGGGGCGTTTGGATTGGGACAGCGAAGGGCTAATGTTGTTGACGGATAACGGACAATTGCAGCATCGTCTGTCTCATCCCCAGTTTGGACATTCTCGCACCTACTGGGTGCAGGTAGAGCGGATTCCTGACCAAAATGCTATTAATCAATTGCAAATAGGGGTCATGGTAGGCGATCGCATTACTCGTCCTGCTATTGTAAAACTATTAACGCAGGAACCATCCTTGCCAGAGCGAGAAGTTCCGATTCGGTTTCGCAAAAACATTCCTACTGCATGGCTAGAAATAGTATTAACTGAGGGACGCAATCGCCAAGTAAGGCGCATGACTGCTAAAGTTGGGTTTCCGACTTTGCGTTTAGTTAGAGTCGCAATTGATCACTTAAATTTACATAACTTACAACTCGGTCAATTCCGTAATCTTACGGCGGATGAGATTAAAATTTTACTTCAATAGTTTTCTGTTACTTAGATAAATATTCATAACTGCTAGAATATCAACTAATAACTTTTAGTCATTGTTTGTCAAAATAAGCACCTATCAATTAAAATTGAGCGATAGTACCTAGGAAAGGTGACAGCTATTAATTAACATTAATTAACACATTTTAGTTTTACTATAGGTAAAAAATAATCAATTGTGGCAACTTAAATGTATTGCGTGAAAGAACGCTATCAACTTAGAGGTTACAAGCCCTACAAAGCGGCAATAGAGGACATTAGTAGATCATGCTGATTTGCCCCCAGTGTAAGAGCGAAAACCCAGATAACAACAAGTTTTGTCAAAAATGCGGCACCTCGTTGAGTAGCAAAATTTGTCCGCAATGTAGCAGCAAAGTAGCATTCAGTCAAAATAGTTGTGACAATTGCGGCACTAAAACGGGTTTAGTCTGGTGGGCAATTATCTCTAAAACTCAAGAACAAATACCTGTATCTACAACTATAGAAGCAAATAGCGATGTTTCAACGCCATTAACGGTAGGATTGTATATAGACGATCAACAGCGCTATCAGGTATTAGAACCCTTGCCCCCGCCTGCGCCCCAAGAAATTCAGTGTAAAGTATTAGATTGTCAGCCGTTGCAGATATCGCTACTAAAAGCCGATACCAGTAATACAGTAGAAATTGGCGAAACTGCTCAAACTTATCTAACGTTGCGATCGCAATTAGGCGAAGTTATGCCAATATTACACGATGCTTGGCAGCAAGATGGTAGGCAGGTAATATTATTGGGCGATCGCACTTTAGAGCGCCATCTGCTGGAATTATGGCAAGATAACAGCACCACAGCATTACATATTAACCAATTGCTCCAGGCAATGACCGAACTATGGGCAGCTTTAACTCCCTGTAATGCTTGCCGCAGCTTGTTAGAATTATCTAATTTGCGAGTCAATGCTTTAGGTACTCTGGCTTTACAACGGTTGTACTTTGACGAAACTGTAAACGGTAATAGCGTTCAAGGAAATTTACAAGAATTAGGCAAAGTATGGCAACATTTATTTGGCGAGTCTCAACGAACTAAAGTTGGCGCTATGGTCGAATTGTTGGCGCAAATGCAAGCTGGTGAAATTCAAACTGTAGCAAAATTGCAATCTCTTTTAGCTGCAATAGCAAAGCAGCTACTGTCGCCTTCCCCATCGCTATTTCCCTTACCTAGGGTAGAAAAAATCAGCCCTAGTGCTGTTGACATCGATCTGTCCACTGTTATCCAATTTGATAAATCCTCCCCCAACGTTATGCAGATAGACGACACACCAACTATTGTTTTACCTATGCAATTGATCGGCTTAGACGATGCTGGTCTTACGGACGTAGGCGGTCAACGTCAACACAATGAAGATTGTTTTGGGATTGAGACGGCAGTTAATAAGCTGGAATTTCCTAGAGGCAAAAACGTCCAAGCACGGGGGCTGTATATTCTGTGCGATGGGATGGGCGGACACGCGGGGGGAGAAGTGGCAAGTAGTATGGCAGTAAAGACACTCCAGCAATACTTTCAGGAAAAATGGCTAGGCGCGCAACTACCTAGTGAAGAAGTCATCCGCGAAGCTGTACAGTTGGCAAATAAAGTAATTTACGATGCCAATCAACAAGATTCTCGTTCGGGAGTAGGACGGATGGGAACTACTTTAGTAATGGTATTGCTGCAAGATAATCAAGTGGCAGTAGCTCATGTGGGCGATAGCCGTTTATATCGACTAAATCGAAAAATAGGGCTACAGCAAGTAACTTTAGACCATGAAGTAGGTCAAAGAGAGATTTTGCGGGGCATAGATCCAGGACTTGCCTATGCGCGTCCTGATGCTTATCAGCTTACCCAAGCTTTAGGCCCACGAGATGAAAATTATGTTAATCCCGATGTGCAGTTTTTAGAACTCAATGAAGATAATTTGTTTATCTTGGTTTCCGACGGTTTGTCAGATAATAATTTAGTCGAACAGTATTGGCAAAGCCATTTAGAGCCGCTTTTGAGTTCTAGCAGCAATTTAGAGCAAGGAGTTAACGCCTTGATTGACCTAGCCAATCAGTACAACGGTCACGACAATATTACGGCGGTCGTAGTCCGGGCGAAAGTGGCTCCTAGGCAATCTTCGTAATTTTAAATACACGATATCAATGTGGTTACGCTGTCGCTATTACAACCTGGGCAAAACACCGCTCTCAAAGAGTGGAAATTTCTTGATGAAACATTGATTATTCGGATCGGGCGATCGCCTGATAATGATGTAATCTTAACGGAGCCTTTGGTATCGCGGCATCATTTAGAACTCCGCAAAACTAATTCTTTGCCTGATACTAGGGCTTGGCAGGCGATTAATAGAGGTACTAATGGAACTTTTGTTGATGGCATTTTGATTGCTCAAAGCGCAATAACTGACGGTTGTTTGCTACAATTGGCTAAAGGTGGCCCGATGCTCAAGTTTCAACTTGAGGCAAAAATTCCAGTAACAGAAAAGGCGCTTTACCGATCTTCTGGTCATTGTCGGCATAGCGGCAACCCCCCCAACAATTTATTTTGTATTCATTGCGGCGAACCGATTTTAGTGCAAAGAGTAGTGCGCCAATATCATGTCTTGCGGACTATTGGACAAGGGGGGATGGGGACTACTTATTTAGCTTGGGATAAGGCTAGATCGGTTTCTGGTACACCGCAACTGCTAGTTTTAAAAGAAATGAATGCAGACATGGCAAAAGTTGCCAAGGCGCAAGAATTGTTTGAACGCGAAGCCCGGACTTTAAAGACGCTGCATCATTCTGGAATCCCTAAATATTATGATTTCTTTTTAGAAGCTGGCAAAAAATACTTGGCAATGGAGCTAATTCACGGTGAAGATTTAGAGAACCTAATTCATGAGAAAGGTGCGGTAAGTCCAGAAAAAGCGATCGCCTGGATGGTACAAACTTGCGATGTTCTCAATTACATTCACAACCAAAAGCCGCCCTTAATTCACCGCGATATTAAGCCTGCCAACTTAATGTTACGCACTTTTGATCGGCAGATCATTGTATTAGATTTTGGCGCGGTTAAAGAAACTGGCACTTATGCTGGCACTAGAATCGGCGCTGAAGGTTATTGCGCTCCCGAACAGGAACGCGGACAGCCGCTAATTCAGTCAGATTTGTACGCTATTGGGCCAACGCTGATATTTTTATTGACAGGGGAAACTCCATTTAAGTTTTTCCGCCAACGGGGTAAGAGTTATCGCTTTAATGTTGACGGTTTAGCGATGATTACTCCCCAGTTGCGGGAAGTAATCGATCGCGTTACCGAACCCCTAGCAGGCGATCGCTATGCCAATGCTGCACAACTCTCTAAAGCTCTGTCTGCTTGCCTTTAGTGGCAATTAATCATCGTCCCAATTTTCTACGGCTAATAGGTCGCTAATCGGGTCTTGGGTAGTAAAGTCAAAATCTAGTAGTTCTTTTTTCAAGTAAGACCACTCAGTACCGTACAAAAGCGCCATTTTTGAGATGCTATCTGTAGGCTTGAGGATTTTAGATTCTACAAGTGAGTGCGCGTGGCGCTGCAACTTCACCATTGGGTGAATAACTTGTTGAGCCATAAATTCAATTAAATTCCGATTGAGTTGGATAAATGTTTTGGCAGAAGTGTTCCCTAAAAGTGGATTATGATGTTGGGGAATCTTATTTCTACTTTTCTACACTATCACAAGACTTTGCTCTTGGAGCATGGGGTGCGGTAATTACTACCCTACAATTAAGTTTGCGGCATATTTCAGTCTTTCTGTGGGGGTTGTACCTTTACTTGTCCGTCGGGGGTAATGGAGACTGTGCCGCCTAAAGCTTGGATGCGGCTAATTGCTATTTTTCGGACGCGATCGTCAAAAGCGTTGTTTAATACTGATGTCCAAGCACTAACTTGAGCAGATTTGCTATTTGGGTTTTTTGCTAAGAATTGTGCGGTTTGATGAGAGATTTTTGCTACGAGTTTGCTATCATCATCAGCGTAAGTATCTGCCCACTTGCCTGCGGTTTCAAAGGATTGTTTTGCAGCTTGGCTATCTCCGAGAAATAATAATTCATCTGTTCCTTTGTAACGCCAAATGTAGTAAGATTTGTCGGGAACTTTGGGAGCAAGAGATTTTAAGCCTTGTTGCATCAAAGCTATTGTGCTTTCTGGCATTCCTGCATACAAGGTTGTACTACTCGAAAGAAACCGATAGGCATCTAAAAAGTATGGATCTTGATTTATAATTACTTTAAAATATTCTGGACTAAGGCTATAATCGCTCTTGTCTCTAGCTGCTTCATCTCCAAAGTATTGAGCAAATTTGATAAATACCCAATTTCCTATCATGTTCTCAAAACCGAAACTAGGCAATTTTTGCATTAACTCTAGTTGCAGTCTTTCGGATTCTAAATCTTTTTTAATATCTTCGACTGAGGCGGTTGCTGATTTATTAGTTACGGTGTTCAACTGAGGCTTTTGCAGAGCAATAACTGCTCCAATTCCTAGCATAGCTATTATAAATGTTCCTATTAATTGATTCAGGTTTTGGCGAGACAAAGCAACCATTTCTAATAAAACATAAAGCGTATTATTAATCGTTAGCAAATACAAGTTAAAGCTTATATCTCAATTAATCATATACTTTTTGATTGATGAGAGTGACGAAACCTTTAATTATTGTAGTGGCACTCTATGAGAACCAGAACCGCAATCACTGAGGCTAGTTGGTTCGTTCACATCTATAATACCAGAAGCATCCGCTTCACACATAATTGAATTTGTAAGTCCTGCGGAGGAAAAAACACCACCAGCATAACCTTTTAAATCGTTGTTTTTTGCGGTTGCTTTGTTTGTTACCTTAACTGTAGCTGCGGTAGTAACTACAAAGTAGGTGTAATTGGTAGTATTGTCTTTGATACCAATACTGAGTTTCTCAATGGCAGTGCTAGTAACATTATCCTGAGCAAATTGCTGGTTCTCTAAATAATAAGCCTGCTGCGCTCGATTTAATGAGCCAGTATTGGTTCTAGCTTCTGAAGCACGAGCTTTAGCAGCTTGGGCGAGAAAAGAAGGCAAGGCAATAGTAGATAAAATTCCGATAATGATGATGACTACTAGGAGTTCAATTAGAGTAAAGCCCGTGTATTGACCCTGATTGTGCTTAGTAATCAACTGTAAATATGTAAATGCAAAGCGATTTTTCATTTCAGTAATACTTTACTATTTTTAGTTGAATTGTCACCAGGAAAGTTCTAATAACAGATTGCAAAAATATTGCTAAAAAGCAAAAAGAGGTGGAAAAAACTTTAACCACCTCTGATAAATATTGTAAACTTAGCTTTAGTTAGCTTGTTTATTAATTCAATGGTTTTGTAGTTGCGGCATCGCAAGTAATAGTACCAGCACCACTGTTACCTGACGCGCTCAACGTTGGAGGGACTATAGTTGCAGCAGCAGCAACAGCAAGCTTTGTTTCACATAAGTTTGATATAGTAGTAGTATTGTCAGTTCTTAAGACAGCACCAACATATCCCTTGAGATCATTACCCGTTGCTGGGGTTCCGTAATTAAATACACCAGTTGTGCCACTTAGAGTTGATTTATAAGCATAGTTTGTTGTGTTTTGAGTACCTAGTCCTAACTGAGTAGGAACTCCACTAGCGATTTCAACAAACTGCTGGTTCTCAAGGTAGTAAGCTTGCTGTGCGCGGTTAACTGCACCGACGTTTGTTCTGGCTTCAGAGGCACGAGCTTTAGCAGCTTGGTTTAAGAAAGAAGGCAATGCAATAGCAGATAAAATACCGATGATGATAATTACAACTAATAATTCAATTAAAGTAAAACCAGAGTTTTTGTTAGCTTTTTTGTTGCTGAGAAATTGGATGTACTTAGCGGCGATTTGAGCTTTCATTTGAGTGTGTCCGTTGGGTGGTGTGTGGCTTTCATTCCCTGTTACTAATAACTTACCCACCTCAAACAGCATTCCTATCACCTATATTCAAAGTTCAGTATTTATACTTGGTAGATGTAATTATTTTGTGTTTATCCCGTATAAGCACGGTTTTAAACGGGTTGAATTTGGTTAATAAACGTGGGTTTATTTCTATTAGAGAGCTAGTTTGCATCTTTTACTGTGTCCACTTCACATCTGGTAACGTAGTGCCTTTAACGTGGGGCTCAATAATCTTGCGCTGTATTAGCTAAATTTTCCATGATTAAGCGCTCGTATTAAAGCAAAGGGTTAAAATTGCTCCTAAACTGAGAGGATGTTTTAAAAGGTAGGGTTGGTAACTTGTGACACGCAAAATCCCCCTAACCCCTCTTAAAAAGGGGAGAAAATATTTTGTAGTTACCCTTTTTAAGCAAGAGAGATTTTTGAAACATTCTCTTAGAACAGTAGAGACTCATTAAAACGTTGACAACCTGTAACTGATGTTACAAAGCAAACTTAATTCCGATGGCAAAAAGAACACGCAAGCAAACACTCCAAGCAATAAAAAGTCTTCCTCCAGCAATTATCTATTGCCCCGTAGAAGCCAAAAAACCAACAAAAACTAATGGTTGGGGAAATTCGTTACTAGCTTTAGCTCTAATATTGACTGCTGCAAGTGCGGTTGCTGGGGGCGCTTGGTTGAGCTTGCAATTATTTGTCAATCCTGATGCAGTTAATGATGTAAACAAAATTTTGCCACCGGGGGTAAAATTCGCCGCTACTAATCCCGAACAGCAGCCGCAAACCCTTCAACAAGTTGAGGAATACTTGCGTAGACAAGGAAAAATAGCTGGAGAACCTTTGGCGCTAGAAACCGATGCCAAAACTTTAGTTGTTAAGTCTTTAGTTCTACCCGTATTTAAGCGACAAGCAAACTGCCAAACTAATTGTCAAGAAATTGTCGAATTGCGAACTTATCAGTTAGCAAAAAATGATTTCAAATTTCCCTTACAAGCTGACAATACTACTTATGATCTCATTAATAAGCTATCGGTATCGGGCCCAGATGAGTCTTTTGTCATTGCTCCGGTTGTAGATTCGCAAACCGCTAACTACGGTTCTACGCGGCTATTACCTTTGACTCAACTGCAAAAGTTTTCAGGAGATCCACCCAAGTCAGGCACTTGGCTATATTTAATAGGTCAAAGCCAGCAATCGGATAATGAAATTGCTTACGGTCAGATTCTCCACTACGATAGAACTCGCTCGGCGCTTAGTTTAGTATTAACTTGGACTAGCCCCACAGGACTTATCCCTAAATGGCAACAAGTTACAGGCGGCGGTTTTCCTGAACTAATAGTAGATCGCACTAGCGAACTAGAGCCACAATTGCAAGTTTATCAAGTTAAACCTGCCCAAGCTTCTTTTAATCAATTTCAGCTAGTCCCGATTTCCATTGAAGAACCAGCAATCAAAACTACCGCCTACCAAAATGCTTTATTCTTGGCTCGTAATGGTCTTTGGTCGCCAGCGTGGCAATACTTAAAGTCGCTCCCACAAAGTAAAAAACGCCCCTCCGCCGCAGCGCAAGCCCAAATTGATTTAATTGGGTTGTACGCCAAATATACGAGCAAGCAAGCTGATACTGTTTGGGCTAGTCCTAGTCAACAAGCGATCGCAGCCTTAAGCGATGGACGCTGGAAAAAAGGCTTACAAATATATCTTGCTTCCCCAGAAAATACTCAAGAAATTGCTACTTTTTTAGTTAATGATTCTGGGAGGTTATGGAATCGGGTAGAAGCGGCTTTAAAAGTTAATCCCCGCCCAGAAATCCAAACTTGGGGGGCGCTAATTCTGGGCGCTCAAGAAGGACAAGCAAGCGCTATTGCTTGGCTCAAAGCGCAACCCCACAGTTTAAAAACTTTAAAATATACAGAAAAACTGCTCAAAAGACTAGATGGCGATTATGAAATTGCTTCACCTATCGCTAAAGATCGTCCCAGCCGCATTATTGGGTATTTAGAGCCGACAAGCAAAATTAACTTAACTAATTGGTTGTCCATCGAGCCAAAATCCATAACCAAAGCGCAAAAATGGCAGCAAGTTAGAGTAATTTCTTATCATAATGGTCAAACCTGGGTGCGATCGCCTTTTAACAAATTAAAGCTTCCCAATACTGAGCCAGCAAAGTTTCTGTGGCAGCAGTTAGGTCTTAATATAGATCCTCATCTCAATATAGTGTTACGGCTACTTGACGGACAATCGCCCACTACTACTGTCACCGTTCAAGCGATGCAATTGCAAAATGGCGAATTGCGTTTACTCGTACCAGCGCAGCCAGAAATCGCCCTTAAACAGATACCTTTAGCTGTTAGTGCTGAAGCTTTGCAATGGGTAGAACCTACGCAGATGACTATGGCAGAATTTATTAGCCAAGAATCTCTAGATGCTACGGAGTTTTTGCCTGCTATTTGGCGTGAGTTATCCTCTAATCGGTCTTTACCCAAATTCGAGCAATTGCAGCAACAATTAGCAACTCTAACTATTAGGCTCGTCGAGCTTACTGGAGACAATAATCAAGACATAGTGCTGACTATTTCTGAACGAGAGATTGCCACTTTGACAAAAAACAAGTTTTCCAAAGGCGGACAACGGGCGATCGCCTTTTCTGATACTGGAAAGCTACTATATAGCGAGTTTAGCAGCCCCGGAGGCAAACTTAAAGCGATCGCCGATTTGAAAGATAATGCCTTGCCTGCATTGCTAATTGAGAGCGATCGTAAATATATTATTCAGCGCTGGTCAATAATCAATCAGCGTTTTGAGTAACAACTTCTTTCGTGCTGCTGGTAGATTATATTGAAAATAACTTCTAACCTCATTCATTCCGCGCAACGGAACATTGTCCGTTACGCCCCAACTCACCTGCTTTTAACAGCATTTAGTTAGATTAATATAATTTCATAGTACGATGTTTGGTGAACAAAAGTCAATGGTTTGATTAATAACAATTGCTTAACTATAGAAGGTATTTGATAAGTAGACAAGTAGGAATAATAAGGCGAGTAAAATTAAGAAAGATACTTAACTCACGTAGTTGAAAAACTTAAAAATTAATAGCAAAAACAATGACAATTCCTAACGGCCCAAACAGTTCAATTTTAGTTCGGAGAATAAGTACAATCCGGTGGATTTTTAACCCATTCAAGGTACTTGAAGAACGGGTTGTAAAGTATGGCGAAAGTTTTACAATTTCCAAAAATACATTGCCTTTAGTTGTCTATTTCACCAATCCCCAGGCAATTGAGCAAATATTTACTGCTAACCCAGAATTGTTTGACACCAATAGCGCCAACGATATATTATTGCCACTATTGGGCGAACATTCGATGATTTTGCTAGGAGGTAAAAAGCATCAACGCCAACGTAAATTGTTAATGCCGCCCTTTCATGGCGATCGCTTACGCACTTATGGGGAATTGATTCATAACGTTACTAAGGGCGTAATCAGTCAGTGGCAGATAGGTAAACCCTTTGCTGTGCGATCGTCGATGCAAGAAATATCATTGCAAGTTATTCTTAATGCGGTTTTTGGTATTCATGAAGGAGAAAGATTTGAGCAATTAAAGAAAGTTTTAACAACCTTATTAGATTCAGTGGGATCTCCCGTAAGCTCATTACTGCTCTTTTTTACTTCCTTACAAAAAGATTGGGGTGCTTGGAGTCCTTGGGGGCGATTTTTGCGTCTCAAACAACAAATTGATAGCTTATTAATAGATGAAATTAAAGAAAGAAGACAGCAAGCCGATCCCCAGCGCGATGACATTCTCAGTTTGCTTTTAGATGCGCGGGATGAAGAAGGGGAAGCAATGACTGACGAGGAGTTGCGAGACGAATTAATTACATTGCTATTTGCCGGACATGAAACCACAGCTTCAGCTTTATCTTGGGCGTTGTATTGGATTGATTCGTTGCCAGAAGTTAAAGAGAAACTGCTAAACGAGCTTAAAAACTTACCTGCGGATGCCAATTTTAGCGATATTGCTCGTTTGCCTTATCTTAATGCCGTTTGCTTAGAGACGTTGCGGATCTATCCTATTGCCATAACTCCCTTTCCGCGTGTGGTAAAAGTGCCGATGGAAATTATGGGCTACCAGCTTGAACCAGGTACGCTGTTATTAGTTTCTACTTATCTAACGCATCAAAGAGAAGACATTTATCCCGAACCGAAAAAGTTTAAACCAGAGCGCTTTTTAGAAAGGCAATTTTCACCATACGAATACTTACCTTTTGGGGGTAGCAATCGTAGATGTATTGGTGCGGCTTTTGCTTTGTTTGAGATGAAGTTGGCACTGGCTACTATTTTGACTAGCTGCGATTTGAAGCTAGTTAACACTCGTCCGATTAAACCAACTCGGCGCGGGTTAACAGTCGCTCCTCCAGCAAATATGCAGATGGTGGTTACATTAAAGAAACAAGAAAGTCCTGTTTTAGTAGTGTAGGTGCGATCGCTCTTAACACTTCGCGCTGTTGCTATTTTCAAATAAATTGCTTTTGAGTGCGTGATAATTGTCGGGGGAGGCGTTGCAGTGCAACGTCTCTACTTTCCGATATCTTCATTCCACAATTGGGGATGATTGTAAATAAACTCACTCATCAATTGCTTGCATTCAGCCAAATCTAGATCGATGACTTCCACGCCGTGAGACTTCATAAAATCTTCCGCGCCAGAGAAAGTTTGCGATTCTCCAGCTATAACTTTTTTGATGCCAAACTGAACCACCGCACCAGCACAAAGATAGCAAGGCATCAAAGTTGAGTACAAAGTTGTCCCCCGATAAGTACCAATTCTGCCTGCATTCCGCAGACAATCGATCTCTGCGTGAGTAACCGGATCGCCTTCTTGGACTCGTTTATTATGTCCTTGTCCGATAATTACACCTTCTTTAACTAGCACCGAACCTATAGGAATACCGCCTTCAATTAATCCTTGTTTTGCCTGAGCGATCGCGCTCAACATATATTCATCCATACAATGTCCCCGGACACTTTCTGTTTTAGAGCTTGAAAATTGTCTGAGTAGTAAGTTTATCAATTAAGCTCGTAGAATTCCCGTAAAGCGAAGTGTTTGACTTAAGGTTGCTTTGGCACAGCTAGTCTGACAAGTTCAATATCTAATTCTAGGGCTTCTGCTACTTGCTCTAAAGTTAACCCCATTTTTAATAACCGGGGGAGTGTTTCTAACTTGCCTTCTAACTTGCCTTCTAGCTTGCCTTCTAACTTGCCTTCTAACTTGCCTTCTAACTTGCCTGCTAACCTACCTTCCTCTTGTGCTTCTTGATAAACTCTAGTATTTTTGATCAGGTCTAACCCTAACATTGCTTCTATCTCCTGACGGCTAAGATGAGGAAACTTATATATTACTATTGTCTCTATAAATTCTAGGATTTGCTGCTGAACTTGCTCATCTGTTACTTGTTGCCTTGCTTGCGAAATTAGGTTTATAGCTTTTGCTGGAGCTTTTTTGTTGCTTTCTATTACTAACTGGACAATTCCCACCCCAAGCGATTGATTTGTGCCTAATTCGTCTAAATATACCCTGCGGATGCGATCGCTATTTAAAAGAAATTGATAAGGTACAGGTTGCGCTGATTCAACACTCCGCCGAGGATAAACTACAATCGCCTGCCAATTATTTACTACTTTGTATTGGTATAAATACAAAAAGATTTCCGCAAATAAGCGATAGTAAAAGGTTTCATCTAGTTGAAACTGCACTTCAACGAAATAAATTGGCAAATTTGGCTTATCTATTGGTGGCACAAATAGCCCATCCAAGCGAAAGGCGACTTGTTTTAGTTCAATGGATGTAAATTGATAATCGTTAGCAAGAGAGGCTGATTGACCGATTAATTCAAAAAATATGCTCGGAAATTCTTGAAACAAATAATAGAAAAGAGTATCAGTTTTCACAAGGATTCGCCAACAAGTCCAAGGTTGATTTTAGGTTTATGTGTAAAGCCCGTAACCGGGCGCGCTTACGCTATCGCACTTACCATACATCCCTACAATTTTTGACCTTGTAAGATAAACCTTAATTATCTAAAGTTCCGAAGCGCTATCTGGTGCAACTATTTCTCCTGTACCAATTTCTAAAATCTTATCTTGGTCGGTAATAAGCTGGCTTAGTTCTTTAACTTGCAGATTCATTTGTTCGCAAGCTGCCTTGAGTTGGGCAGAAAAAGTCGTGAGGTTTTTACCATAACCACATTGTAGCGCTGCTGTTTCAATCCCCTGTTGAGCATTAGCTCTAGCACAATCAACTAATTCCGTGCCTTGTAATGGTATAGATGATGACATAACCCTGACAATTTTTACTTAATTATTAGTTGCTAATTTAGCAACCTCTCATTCCTAAAGACATCCTTCTTGTGGAAGAAGGCTGCAACTTTAAACTTTTTCACCACCACAATTATTCCTAGGGACGAACTAGCTAGGTTATTTCCTGGGGACTCTTTCTAAAGCTAGTTGAATCAATCTATCTACTAATTCGGGAAAGGAAACGCCACTTTTTTCCCAAAGTTGAGGATACATACTTGTAGCTGTAAAGCCTGGTAGAGTATTGATTTCATTAATCAATACGTTCCCTGTAGCTTCTATATAGAAAAAGTCTACTCGTGCTAATCCCGCCGCATCGGTTGCTATAAAAGCTTGCAAGGCCATTTGTTGAACTTTTTGGGCGATTTTATCTGGGATATTTGCGGGGATAAGTAAGTCGGCTTTGCCTTGGCCGTATTTTGTCTCGTAGTCGTAGAAGTCACTACTAAAGGTAATTTCGCCCACTACTGAAGCTTGGGGATTATCGTTGCCTAATACCGCACATTCTATTTCTCGTCCGACTACCGCCGCCTCAATAATAATTCGCCTGTCTAAACTAGCGGCGTGGTCTAAAGCTTTTTCTAATTGGTCACGCGATCGCACTTTAGCAATGCCTACAGACGATCCTAAATTAGCTGGCTTCACAAAGCAAGGATAGCCAAGTTTTTGCTCAATTTCATCGCCTAATTTGGGAAATATACAAGGGTTTGACCATACTTGAGTGCGGTTAATTGCCATATATTCTACTTGCGCTAACCCAGCTTGCGCAAAGACCATTTTCATCGCAATTTTATCCATTCCCAGCGCCGAACCCAATACCCCAGAACCAACAAAGGGAGTTTGCATTAAGGTCAATAATCCTTGTACTGTCCCGTCCTCACCATTTGGCCCGTGCAAGATGGGAAACCAAACATCTATATCTCCGACTTGAGAAGGAGATTGCCAAGGGCTAAGTTGCCCTTTGATAGTTAGGTCAGTAGTAGTGACTTCTGCTTGGAGTAGTGGTACGCCCGATTCGAGAACATTTTGGGGTACTTGTCCTGATAGCCAATTCCCATCTTTTTGAATGTAAAAAGGTAGAATTTCGTATTTATCTGTGTTTTGGCTGGAATTTAAAGCTTTGGCGATCGCCTGAGCGGAACGAATCGACACTTCATGCTCTCCCGAACGCCCACCAAATAGCAACCCTACTCTTAATTTTGTCATCCTCGCATCACCTTTTGCTTATTGATGGGCATAGCCTACCATAGCTACTTGTCGCACTTCTACCCAAGACAATAATGTTTTGCTTATTTAGGAAATTCGTAAGGTAACACCGTAGGATCTAGATGCTTGACAATTTGCTGAGGGTTGCCAATAACTACTACATTTTCTGGCACTGACTGCCGAACAATTGAACCTAATCCAACTACAGAATTTTTACCAATAACTACACCTTTTAAAACTGCGCTTTTACTACCAATCCAGGCATTTTCGCTAATATAAATTGATTTTGTTTTTGCTATTGCTTTGGGATCTCAACGATCTATTTCTATACTATGAGCGTCAGTATCCATAATTATAGCATCGCTTACCATACACAATTTTTCTAGTTCTATGGAGCTTTCTGATAACATATTTGTGCCATTGAAATAGCACTGATTGCCTATAGTAATAAATCCCGAATTACCCCGCGATACAATGTCATTTGGCACGTTGTAATAGTTAGCTAAATGGCAATCATTGCCGATTTTTATTGCTCCTTTTCCTTCTAATACTATGGTTGAACCAGCTATTGTACAATGGTTACCGATAGATAGACAACCCGAAGAATCTTTAGCAATAATTTTATTTGGTAAGTTTTTAGTACCTACAAAAGAGCAGTAATCTCCTATTACTACTTTCCCTTCCCCTTCTATAGAGAATGCACCTTTAATTTTGACTCCTCTGCCAAATTTTACCTGGGGGTATTGCAGGCGATAGCGAATTAAAGTTAATCTACAAATACCTAACTCTATTAGGTCAAATACCGATTTGCCTTTAGCTCGTTGAACTAACTTATCAATAACTGAGCTAGGCGGCAAAGTAATACTAAAATCTGTCATAATTATTTAATTGATAAAGTAAATACTTTAATGTATACCAATCAATTCAAATAAAAAATAATAATTCTATCGATTAATCTTGCATATTTATGGCTATTTAACTAGAGTAAAGAGTAACTTTTATAGCGGCTCTTGGCTCTAATCAATATTAGTTTATACTGCTAAAACTTGTTTGACCTCAACTGGTTCACCAGTTAGGCTAAAAGCACGGGCTTCAGTAATTTTTACTTGGACAAGTTTACCTTTTAGTTCGTTAATGTCGCCTGTAAAAAAGGTTAAACGATTACCGCGATTCCTACCCATTACTTGAGTTGGGGTTTTGGGGTTTTGGTCCTCGACTAACACCTCCTCAACGCGATGGAGGTAGCGCTGATTTCGCATCTCGGCTTGGATTGAGACTAAATGATTTAGTTGTTGCAAGCGATCGCGTTTTACTTCCTCACTCAACTGATTATCCCACAATGCCGCCGGAGTTCCGGGACGAGGAGAATAAGCGGCAGTATTTGTGTGATCGAAGACAATATCAGTCATTAGTTTGAGAGTATTGTTAAACTGCGCCTCAGTTTCTCCAGGGAAAGCGGCGATCGCATCGCCACTAATGGTTGCATCCGGTACATAACGGCGAATAGTATCAATTATCCGCCGATACTTTTCGTGAGTGTATCCCCGCGACATCTGTTTAAGAATTTCGTTATCCCCCGACTGAAAGGGAATATGAAAGTGTTCGCACACCTTGGGTAATTCGGCGCAAGCTTTAATTAAACGCTCCGTAAAATAGCGTGGGTGGCTAGTAGCAAAGCGTAGGCGCTCAATTCCTGGTACATCATGGATGAAGTAAAGTAAATCGGTTAACGTGTGCTGATGCCTGCCTTCGGGGGTCGTTCCGGGCAAATCTCGACCGTAAGCATCAATATTTTGACCGAGTAAAGTTATTTCTTTGTAACCCATCTGTGCCAATTGTTCAATTTCAGCGCGGATAGCTTCGGGAGTACGGGATTGCTCAATTCCCCGGACATTGGGAACAACGCAGTAAGTACAACGCTCATTGCAACCATAAATGACATTTACCCAGGCTGTAACGCTACTATCGCGGCGCGGTGTCGTGATATCTTCCATAATATGCACTGACTCAGTAGCTACTACCTGATTGCCGTTGTATACCTTTTGCAGCAAGTCTTCAAGGCGGTTGGCGTGTTGGGGGCCCATAACTAAATCTAGTTCGGGAACTCGCCTTAATAAAGCTTCTCCTTCTTGCTGGGCAAGACATCCGGCAATTACTAAAGTTAAATTAGGTTCCCTGTGCTTGCGCTTGGCTTGTTTGCCTAAGTAAGAGTAAACTTTTTGTTCAGCACTGTCGCGGATAGTACAAGTATTATAAACAATCAAGTCTGCATTGTTGGGGTCTTCTGACCACTCAAAGCCCATATTTTCAATGATTCCAGCCATCCGCTCCGAGTCGGCTTTATTCATTTGACAGCCAAAAGTAGTGATATGGTAGCGTTGCTTTGCAGTAGTCGTGTCCATTTATGAGCCAATGATATTAAAGAATCCCGTGTTATTAATTATAGTTTTTGCTACAGTTAAATTCCTCAAGCTACTTTTAACGGCGTACTGATACTATCTCGTTCAACTCAAGTCGGCGCTAATACAAGGTTTTTCTGGCAAAATCCTATTTGGCTAAATTTAGATAGGAGGGAGAAAAACTCCCCCATATTTAACCTTCATCTATCCAGCGAAGCCCACAGTAAAGACTGCAACCGCGCCAACTAATGCCAAAATTGTTAATACAAGTCCTGCGTTAGGGCTGCCTTTCCAGGAATAATTTTTGTCGTCCATGGTGAAAATAGTTTTTTGAGGAAGTAGTTATAATTCTTACATTATTTAATAAATATTTTAATCTTCAGCTAGGCAGATAAAGAGTGAAAATTATTCAGGTAATCGGCATTATTCTCGGCATTACCTTAGTTATTTGGGTATTAAGAGGCTTCGGCATACTGAGTTTTATTCCTGGGGGGATATTGTGGTTATTGATATTGAGTGCGATCGCCACAGCAATTTGGGGTATTGTTCAAGATCGGTGGTCGAGATTTTAGCAAAATGACGGATCAACCCTACGGGTGAAGGCGAATTCCTAGCGCCTTGATATTCTCCAAGAAGTAAGAACAAGCAAAATAAATGTTCAAGGAGAACTAAATGACTGCTACTGACCCTACCACCACTCCGTCTAATATTGTTACAGACCGTACAGTATCGGCAATATTTAAAGACAACGCTCAAATCGACAGCGTAGTTCGTCGCCTAATAGATCGAGGAGTTTCTCGCGATGATATTTCTGTAGTCGGCAAAAACTTTCATTCAGAAACTAAAATCGCTGGTTTTCTCACCAAAAAAGATGTAATTTTAGGCGGACTAAGACAAGGTGCGATCTTTGGTTCTTTGTTTGGTTCTGCTTTAGCCTTACTTACAGGTGTGGGCGTGTTATTTGTGCCTTTTGTGGGTACATTGGTAGCTGCTGGCCCCCTAGGAGCCGCTTTACTAGGAGCGACTAGCGGTGCATTGGCTGGAAGTGCGGGAGCCGGATTAGTGTCTGCTTTGGTAACTTTAGGAATGCCTGAAGAAAAAGCCGCTATTTACCAAACTCGGATTGAGGCGGGAGATTTTTTAGTAACGGTAGAAGTCCCAGCTAATAAGTCTGGTGAAATACAACTACTTTTAGAAAGTGCTGGCGGTGAAGAAACCCATACTAACGAAACAGCCTTGCCGCGCGGACGTTCTGGTCAAATTGAAGATCCTAGCCATTTGTCGCCAGAAATTCGCTCTCATCTTTCGGAAGATGCTCAACGCGCCTTTGTTGCTAATTACAATGCGGAACTTGCAAATTCTAATGACGAAGCTAAAGCCGAACATCACGCTTGGGATGTAGTACGCGAACAATTTGCTCAAGATGAGCATGGTGTTTGGTCAAAATCTACAATGAGCGTCTAAAAAGCTTTAAGTCGCCGATATTTCATTTCGGCGGCTTTTTAAAAAATCTGTCAAATGTATGGTATCTTTAGAGATCCCTGGACGTATAGCTCAGTTGGTTAGAGCGCTACGTTGACATCGTAGAGGTCCCCCGTTCGAGTCGGGGTACGTCCATTTTTGTACAGTGACACGATTAATAATGGGTTCCCTGTAGTTCCGTTTTGGAGCGATCGCATTTATCAACGTTTGCGTGACAATCTCAGGAGTTTTGCTACCGCAGGCGATCGCCTAGTTTAATCTTGTAGATATTACTTAAACACTGAGGTTTTTATACTGGCTGATGCCAACAGAACCTACCCGAACTCACCAGCAAATAATGGCACATCATACAATTTAAACTTTTGGTCTACCGTAATTATCGTTAAACCTTCTATCAACGCCTGAGCAATTAACATCCGATCGAAAGGATCTTTATGATGTATTGGCAAATCAGCAACCTTTATTCCATGTGCCAACGTCATCGACAAAACCTCAAACCGACTAAATCGCAAAGCCTCTTCTAAATTGCTAGGAGCGATTAACTTACCTAAAGACTGTTTAATCGAAATTTCCCAAGCAGTAATCGCACTGACAAAAATTAAATTTTCAGGATTAGTAATTACCTCTCGTACCCGATCTGACAATTTAGAATTATTTTCTAAAAACCACAACAAAATATGAGTATCTAACAAAAAATTCACTACTCATCCTCATAAAATGCTGCAATTACTTCTTCTGAAGTCTCATCAAAATCATCAGCAATCTTAACTTGACCCTGCCAGAAACCTGCAACTCTTGGCTCTATGGCATTATTTAAATCAGTAGTAATTGTAAGTTCAGATTGAGACAAAGGCAAAACTTTTGCCAAAGGGATACCCTGATGAGTTAGAGTAACTTCAACATGATTTTGGATATCTGACAATAAATCAGCTAAATTATCAGATAAGTTAGCAATATCAAAAGTTTTTGGTGACATTTTACTTATGCCTTACTCATTACCAGCATTATAGCTAAAGCTTTCAGTCTACGATCTATTGCCTTAAAGTGTTCTTGGCTCATTTTGGTGTATCTTCCTGTTCTGTCAAATCTTTGTCATTACGGCGTTGAGTAGGTTTGTCTGTTTGCTATCGGCGTTATCTATTTGCTTTTCTAGGTTGTCGCAAAGTGCCATGAGTTGATCGATTTTGGCGACGATGCGGCGTTGTTCTGCAAGGGGAGGCAATGGAATATTGAGTTCTTCCACGTCTCCTACACGAAGATGTTTTACTGTAGAACCAATTGCTGAAGTGGAAGCTCGTTCTAATAAACCTGGCTCAGTAAGTGTAATCAGCAGGTACTTGTTGTAGATAAAATCTTGCATGGTTCTGATCAACATTGTTCTCTGCCCTAAGCAGCAGGTCATTCCCTCTGGAATGATAGCAGCTTCACCCATTGGGGCTTCGCGTGTAAATATGATGTCCCCTGACTGAGGTGGACAGCGCCGCGCCCAAAATTCATAAGTATCCTTATTTACATATTTCATTCCTTCGTTTTGAACTTGGCGGTCTCTAATATTTGTCGTCCGAATAATAGGAATCCCTGAATCTTTATATGTGGCTGTTTTGTTATGGCAATCAACTAAATACTCGCAACAGTCAATGAGGTGTACTGTTAACCAAGTATTCGGCAGTTCAAATGGAAGAGTCACATCACCCAAATTATTGAGCTTCCGCAGCATGGTCTTAGTTTCAGGATTATTCTTATGCTTACCCTCATACAAGCCAAGTCTGGCTTTTCGCAATTGTTTCAACAACTCACTAGCAGGTTGATCATTAGGATCTTGTGGTACTAATTTACCCATAACAGCCAGTTGCAACATAGCTTTGCGTAACTCAGTTACATTTTCTTTAACTGAATAAAGTTTCCTGAAGTGTTGCGTGATGAACTGCCATGCAGTGTTAAATTCGCTTTGCTGTTCTGCTATGAGTAGACGATTAAGGGCGGAATTGTGGACGGTGATTTGTTTACGATCGCGATTGCCCCTTAGCTTTTCCAGTTCATCACATCGCGCCATCAATTCATCAATTTTGGCAACAATACGGCGTTGTTCTGCTAGGGGAGGGAGGGGAAATGTAAATTCTCTCATTGACTTTAATGAAACATTTTTTATCGTTGAGCCAGTTGCAGATACAAACGCATATTCAAGAAAATATTTACTGTTAAGTAATCGTTTTGTAAATTGTTTATCGATTTGTTCAAATAAATTAAAGTAACAAGCACTTTTTCCAAGAATTACCTTTTCGTTGTTATAAAAAGCAACGTTGCCTATTGTGCCATTAATTGAAACTAAAACTGTTCGAGAGTTCAGTTCTTTCTTATACTTTTGATATTCATTAATCGAAACTTTTTTCGTGTTTTCCTTGAATTCAATTATTCCATCTGAAAGATTATTTCCGTTAATGAAAAAGTAGTCTCCAGTCTCGTCATAAATTGGAGTACCGTGAATCCCATCACCTAACAAAGATACGATTTCCCCCAACCGTGACCACTCCCAACCCTTCGGCAATTCATAAGGAATTTCATCAGGTTTAAGTTCTGGCAAAGGCTGAGATTTTTTGATCTTTCCTTCCTTCACTAACCTATTTTTCTCCGCTTCAATTTCCTTCAACAATTCACTAGCAGGCTGATCGCTAGGATCTTGCGGTACTAACTTACCCTGCATCGCCAGAGACAAAATCAACTCGCGGAACTTCTTAATCCCATCAGGTGCAGTAAAAGCAATATCGAAATGTTTTTCTAAAAGTGCGATCGCTGCGTCATTATTATTACTCATCTTAATTTCCTTTGGTTTGCTGCAAAGCCTGCATCAGTTCCAGCTTCAGCGCATTTTGAGCATCTTTCATCTGTTGTGAAATATCCAAATACTCCTGCATCAACTCATCTGGATCGCCATGATTTAGTTCAACCTCATGGGGATTTTTGCAATCAAGATTATAGTTACGCGCCGCAATTTCCTGTGCCGCAACCTTCCAAGCATATTCGCTAACCTCGCGCCCTTTCCTGTCTGCGCCGCCCCACCACTCTTTCTCGCGCTCAAACTCCTGAATCGTTAATGCTCGTATAGGGACTAAATACACCCTTCGGCAAACGCACAATCGTATGTAAATTGAACTCCTCCAGCAACTCCCGTTTCAGCGTCGTTTTTGTCCCTTCCCCAAACAAAAACCCATCAGGGAGTACCACCGCCGCCCGTCCCGTCTCAGGCTTAAGCAAGTGCATAATCGACGCCATAAATAGATCCGCCGTCTCCCGCGTTTGATACTTTTTCGGGAAATTGCTCTCGATGCCATCTTCCTCCATCCCCCCAAAAGGCGGATTGGTAATGATGATATCCACCCGATCTTTAGGCGTATAGTCCCGAAGCGGACGGCTCAAAGTATTGCCATGACGAATATTAGTCGGCACATCAATCCCATGCAACATTACATTAGTCATCGCCAACATATGCGGCAAAGGCTTCTTCTCCACTCCCTGAATATTTGATTGCAGCCTCTGCAAATCTTCAGCCGCGATCGCCTGTCGTTTCAAATGCTCAATAGTATTCGTCAAAAAGCCACCCGTACCGCAAGCAGGATCAAGCAGCTTCTCCCCCAATCGCGGATCGAGAATATCCACCATAAACTGAGTCACAGCGCGAGGCGTGTAATATTCCCCAGCATTACCCGCAGATTGCAGATCAGAAAGAATTTTTTCGTATATATCGTTGAATAAGTGGCGATCGCTAGATGAATTAAAATCAACATCACTCTCGATGCAATTAATCACCTGTCGCAACAGCGTCCCTGACTTCATGTAGTTATAGGCATCCTCAAACACCGCACCAACCACCCTGCCATGCGGTGACACCCCTGGCGCTGTTGCCAACCGCTTCAACTCAAGAAACAGTTCATTATTTACAAAATTAAGTAACTCTTCCCCCGTCATCCCCTCTGGGTTTTTCGCCCAACTCGCCCACCGCAACTGACTCGGCAACGGCGACTTATACCCAGAAATGGTAAATTCCCACTCCTGCTCCTTATCATCAAAAATCTTCAGAAAAATTAACCATACAATCTGGCTAATACGTTGAGCATCGCCATCGACACCCACATCTTTACGCATAATGTCTTGAATAGTTTTAATCAGCGATCCAATAGCCATATTTTTCTTTCTAATTTTCTGATGTCGTTGCTTATTTCTACGCGCTGTAAAGTGACTGTTTAAGATCGCGCAAAGCCGCCTCATAACCCTCTAGCCCACCAAAAGCGCGAACAATCTCCATCGGAGTCCCAAACTGAGTAAACGGCACGACTGTTAAAATTTGCCTTGACTCAATTTGAGCAATACCTTGATCGGCATACTTATCCAGCAGGGCTTCCAACACCCGCCTCGCTTGTTCTCCATAATTTGCGAAATAGTTACGCTTTTTAACGTTTTGGGATCTTTCCCTACGGGTTAATGGCGGCATATCCCAAGCAACATGACAAAGCAAGTCAAAAGGATCGCAATCTTTACCAATTTCATCAGACAGAGCTTCAAAAAATACACCCTCTTGGGCTAATTCATCAACGATCGCCTGTTTCTTATCTGCACTACTCCAACGTTGCAAAAAATCATCCAGCGATGCAAATTCCTTAGTTACAGCTTGGCGAGTATAGTCTTTAAGCGATGCGGTAATCAACTTGCCGTCAGTATCGAAATACTGCACCCTCTCCGCAACAACCTTAACTTCGACATTAGCCACCACATATCGCCTAGAGCGAGGTTCGGTTAGAGAATTTAGATTTTCTGAGTCACTAGGAAGCTTTTCCCCTGTACTTGTGTCTGAATCGCGATTTCTAGTTTCCTCATCCTCTATTAAATCGGGCGGCACTGGCGATTGGTCTAGTTTTGGCTCATAAATCTGCACTGGATCGCCGTCAAAATCTGGGTCGGCAAACAGTTCAGTTGCCTTTTTAAAATCAATAATAGTGAAATAAAACTTGCCGTACTCCTCATTAATTCTCGTGCCTCGACCAATAATCTGTTTAAACTCCGTCATCGACTGAATTCTTTGATCTAACACAATTAACTTGCAAGTTTGGGCATCAACACCAGTGGTCATCAGTTTTGAAGTAGTAGCAATTACAGGATATTTCGATTCTGGAAAAATAAAGTTATCAAGTTCAGCTTTACCTTCTTCGTTATCCCCCGTAATCCGCATCACATAGCGCGAATCAGCAGCTAAATCAGCATTTTCATTCACTAGCGCCTGACGCATCCGTTCCGCATGGTCAATATTTTCACAGAACACAATCGTCTTATCAAAGCGGTTAGTTTGTTTAAGAAACTCACTTACTTTTTTCGCTACTAACTTTGTGCGCTGATCTAACACCAGTGTCTTATCAAAATCCTTCTGGTTGTAAAGTCGATCCTCAATTTCATAACCATGTTTATCGACCATTCCCTTACTAGGTCGCCATCCCGCTAGATCCTTATCTAAATCAATGCGTACCACCTTATAGGGCGCGAGAAAGCCATCATCAATCCCTTCTTTTAGCGAGTAGGTGTAGATCGGTTCACCAAAATAATCAATATTAGAAACTTCTTTGGTTTCTTTAGGCGTTGCCGTCAGTCCGATTTGGGTTGCAGAGAAAAAATATTCCAGAATCTGTCGCCATGCCGAATCCTCAGCAGCGCTACCACGATGACACTCATCAATTACAATTAAATCAAAAAAATCAGGGCTAAATTGTTTATAAATATTTTGGATATCTTCAGTACCAGTCACCGCTTGATATAGCGAAAGATAAATTTCGTAGGATTTATCCACCTGCCGATTCTTTATCTTAGTCATCGCCGAACCAAATGGCTTGAAATCATTAGTCATCGTTTGATCGACTAAAATATTGCGATCGGCTAAAAATAGAATGCGCTTTTTCTGCTTAGACTTCCACAACCGCCAAATAATTTGAAAAGCCGTAAAAGTTTTCCCTGTCCCCGTTGCCATAACTAGCAAGAGCCGATTTTGCCCCTTAGAAATCGCTTCAATCGTCTTATTAATCGCCAACAGTTGATAATAACGGGGAGCTTTGTTACTACCGTCGCTATAGTAATCTTGTGTAACTAAACTCTGCTGTTGCTCACTCAGTTGTTGATGAGCAGACCACCATTGCCAAAGCAGATCAGCAGAGGGAAATTCTTCTAAACTAATTTCACGCTCGATAATTCCGTCAGTAGCGATCTTGTTATGAAATAAAAAGCCGTCACCGTTGGAGCTAAACACGAAAGGAACCTGAAGCATTTGGGCATAGCCAAGACCTTGCTGCATACCATCACCTAAGGAATGATTATTAGTCTTAGCTTCAATAACAGCGATCGGTACATTCGGCTTATAAAAAAGCACGTAGTCAGCACGCTTGTTTTTGGCGCGTGTGTGCAGTTTTCCGCGAACAACGATCCGTCCATCAGTCAGAGAAAATTCTTCTCGCACTTGCGTTGCAATATTCCATCCCGCACGTTCTAATGCAGGAGTGATGTATTTAGTGCAAATGTCTCGTTCAGAGAATTGCTTTTTATTCATGCTTCAGTATTCTTTCAGCCCCTCTATGTTTAATCTATAGCTCGTAATTTTGCTTTGTAATAGCTTATGTATATAGCTTGCCCATAGAGATGCGTTTCCTATCAAACAATTACTGGTGGTAGCGAAAATAGCGATCGCTACCTTACTTCAAACCAGTTACTGAAGCTTCGCTATTTTCGCAAAAGGCAGAAAACAAAAGGCAAATTCTCCTTTCTCCACCCTGCATTAAGCTGATTTTTGATATGCAGCTAATTCTGATCGCCTTTTCTAAACAGCGTGGGGATAGACCTATTGTATATTCCTAGGTAAAATGCTTGCTATGAATCAAGATAAGTTGGCATTAACAATTGGTTGGCTTTATCCAACACTAATGAGTACCTACGGCGATCGCGGTAATGTTATCTGTATTCAAAGGCGCTGTCAGTGGCGGGGGTACGATGTAAATATATTACCTCTAGAGCGCGATGCTACGGCAGCAGATATTCACAAAGTAGATTTGCTTATTGGTGGCGGCGCTCAAGATCGGCAACAAGAGATTGTCATGCGCGATTTGCAAGGCAGTAAAGCTGAAGCAATTAAAGTAAAAATTAATGCTGGGGTTCCTGGTGTTTTTACTTGCGGCGCACCCCAGTTATTAGGGCATTACTACGAACCAGCTTTAGGTAAAAGAATTCAGGGACTAGGGTTATTTGATTTTGTTTCAGTACATCCGGGAGAAAATGCTCGCCGTTGTATTGGTAACTTGGTAGTAGAAGTTACAGCTAATCGTTTAGCTCAAGAATTAAAAGCAATGAGCGGTACTCCTTACTTAATTGGGTTTGAAAATCATGGGGGACGAACAAAGTTAGGTAGTGTTGAAGCTTTGGGGCGCGTAGTAGCTGGATTAGGCAATAATGGCGAAGATGGAACAGAAGGAGCCTTTTATCAAAATGCGATCGCTACTTACTCTCACGGGCCTCTTTTACCAAAAAATCCAGCCCTTGCCGATTGGCTAATTCAAACCGCCTTAAAACTAAAGTACCAAGCAGACATAGTAATTGCACCCCTAGATGACACTTTAGCAACTCAAGCACGGGAAGCAATGTTTAAAAAGTTGCATTTAAACCTCCCGGTCACAGCTTAACGTACAGTTTTAGTTGTCCATCGGTAAGATTGCCGACGGCTTTTTGCTCTGGTAGTAACGCGCCGGAAAACTTTTTTTGTCCGCGCTTTGACTTGGGAGTTGGTAGCTACTTTTTTACTAATCCTCACATATTTTCTGCTACTAAAACGGGTCGCTGGGCGAGTGCTGGCAACTACTCGTCTGGGTTTGATTATGCGTCTAGTTTGTGTCGCTGGGCGAGTGCTGGCAACTACTCGTCTGGGTTTAGTTGTGACGGTAGCTTGTCTTGGGTATACCTTGGGCTTGCTTACTATATTATTGGATCGCCTAACTATTTTTTTGGTGGGCGAATAACTCCTAGTTTGAGTTTTGGTAGTGGTAGAAGGCGACCTAATTACCTTTTGAGTGCTTACCGTAGCTGCCGTGTAAGAATTATTTTTGGCAATTGGTGTTTGCCACTGTTTAATATTTGCTTGCGCTTTTTGATAGCCTTGGCTATTAGAAGGAATATATTGGGCAAGAGAAATCGCTTCGTTGAGTTTTCCGGCTTGATATTTGTCTGTAGCTTGAGCCAGAATACTGTCATACCATTGATTCATTAACGGTTTTGCTTGCTCGTAAGCACGACTGTTTAAGGGTAAAGAATTAACTAAAGAAGTCGCCCCTTTAAAATCAGCCTTTGCTGCTAACCTTTTTGCCTCAATCAGCTTGCATTCATGCAGAACATTTTGAGCCTCGGCATACAAGCTAGAATTAAGCTCAATTGTGCCAGTGCGGACAATACACTCTGAATATTTGCCTGTAGCTTTAAGATTTTCTAATTGTTCTAAGGTTTGCTCAAGCTTTAAGCGCGGTTGCCAATAAGTAGCATAAACTGAGCCTACAGCAATAATAGCCGCGCCAAGGGTAAGGTAGTATGGGCGACGATTGGTAGCCGCTAGTCGTCCCTTAGAAGGCGAAATGATTGTTGTACTTGGTAAGTTGTTAGTTGCCAGGGTGGGAGAATTAAAACTTGGTTTGGCATTAACAGGAAATGTCAGGGTAGTAATTCCTGTTGTGCTGGTATTTTGGGTAAATAGCGGGTCTGTACTTATCTTTGTAGGCAGGTATTGGGGCGCTAATTGCTTAATTTCTGCTAAAACCTCGGTGGCGCTTTCGTAACGATCTTTAAAGTGGTAGCGCACCATTTTTGTAATAATTATTGCTAAAGCATCGCTAACTTGCGCTTGTTGCCGCCATTGCAACTCACCTGTCTCAAAGTCTTCTTCTAATTGCATGGGATACAACCCTGTTAGCGCTTGTAAGGCGATCGCTCCCAAGGCATAAATATCACTATTAGGGCGGGGTCTACCTCGCGCTTGTTCCATTGGCATATAACCGGGCGTACCAATGCCTACAGTGGCAGGCATTTCTATATTAGATGTCTGGCTAAGTAATTGCGCCCAATTTTGCTTAACTGCGCCAAAATCAACCAACACTAATTTGTTGTCTTGCTGGCGTTGAATGATGTTACTCGGCTTAATGTCCCGATGAATAAAGCCTTGAGCGTGAATAAATATTAATATTTCTAAAATCTCTGTAATAAATTCCCATACCTGGTTTTCTGTCCAACGCTGGCTTGGCTGCAATTTGTTTGTTAATAATTCTCCTGGGATAAATTCTTGAACTAGGTAAAACTCTTGATTTTCTTCAAAGTAAGCCAGCAATCGCGGAATGCGATCATGATGTCCTAGTTTTTCTAAAGTTTCTGCTTCTGATTTGAATAATCTTCTCGCACTTTCCAAAAAGCTTGGGTTGTTATTAGCAGGCTGGAGATGTTTGACTGCACATTGAGGTTTGCCTGGTCTGTGGGTATCTTCAGCAACGTAAGTTTGACTAAAACCACCGCTTCCCAAAGTTGCGACGATTCGGTAACGTCCGCCCAACAACTTGTCAATCATTGCCTTGATTCTCCAGCATTTTCATTTATAAAAGTAGATTCAAAAAATTAATTTTTTCTAAGCTTGTTAACAAAGTAAGTTTTTTGTTAGTTTTTGATTAAGCTTTATTTACAATAATCAGGCAGTAATTTGCTACGCTAAAGCTAAGATTTTAGCTAAAAAAGAGCGATTTCTTTCTAGCTCATCATAACAAATCTTTTTCTAGCTAATGTAAAACTATCTTCCACAATAGCGATGGCATATATTGGGATCTTTGGTGCGTTACTGCAAGTTCTAATCTTTTCTGCGATCCCGCGTCCTGTACCTAGGGAGGTAATAGTCCAAATTGTCAAGCCGCCTGTAAAACTTGCGGCGGAGTTTTGGCAAGAAAAAAAGTTGAATGTAGATACTATTAGCGGCGGTCATACAAGAGTAATATACACTGTGGCTTTTAGCCCCAATAGTCAAACGATCGCCAGTGGAAGCGGCGACAAAACAATCAAAGTTTGGAGCTTGAATCAAAAAAAACTGGCTTACACCTTGACGGGACATTCTAATTGGGTAAATTCTGTCGCTTTTAGCCCCGATGGCAAAATGTTAGCAAGTGGTAGTGGAGATCGCACTCTCAAGCTCTGGGATTTACAAAATGGGCGACTAATTCGGACTATTTCGGGACACTCAGACTGGGTAAGCTCGGTAGTTTTTAGCCCCGATGGTAAAACTATTGTTAGTGGTAGTGGCGATAAAACTATTAAAGTATGGAATGTCCAAAATGGGCAACTTATTCGCACACTACTAGATCAAGGGGGGGTTACTTCTGTAGCTATTAGTCCTGATGGTAAAACTATTGCCAGTGGTAGTTATCGCAACACTGTTAAGCTGTGGGAGCAAAGTAATGGTAAGTTGCTGCGTACTCTTGCTGGACACTTGCGACCGATTTATGCTGTAGCTTTTAGCCCCGATGGCAAAACTATTGCCAGTAGCAGCAATCAGGGAGAAATTAGACTATGGAACCCCAAAAATGGCAAGTTACGCCATACACTTTTAGGGCATACTCAAGCGGTAAATGCGATCGCCTTTAGTGCCAATAGTCAAACCCTTGCAAGTGGTAGTGATGATCGCACTATCAAGCTCTGGAATCCCAATAAAGGCGAACTTATCCGCACTTTGAAAGATAATTTAGATGGGATTACCTCTGTAGCTTTTAGTCCTAATAACCAAGCTCTGGGAAGTGGTAGTAGAGATAAAACTATTAAAATTTGGATTGGTAAATAGATAAAAGGGTGTGTACCTTGTGGAAATGCGATCGCTTGGGTAGTCGCACTTTTCTATATTCTTGACAAGTCTAACATTATGTGCTGATAATTATAGTTTGTGAAAACATTACATTTAAGAAAAACCCTTGGCTAACGTCATAGTAATTGGGGCCCAGTGGGGCGATGAAGGAAAAGGCAAAATCACCGATTTGCTAAGTAAGTCAGCAGATATTGTTGTACGCTACCAAGGGGGTGTAAATGCCGGACACACAATTGTAGTAGAGGGGCAGACCTTTAAACTGCATTTAATTCCTTCAGGTATTTTATATCCTGATACCGATTGTATTATTGGTTGCGGCACGGTTATTGACCCTCAAGTATTAATCGGCGAACTAGAGCAATTAGCAAAACTAAACATTTCTACCAAAAATCTCCAAATTTCGGAAACTGCTCACGTTACTATGCCCTACCATCGGCTCATAGATGTAGCCGCCGAACAAAGGCGAGGAGAACATAAAATTGGCACAACGGGGCGGGGAATTGGTCCAACCTACGCCGACAAGTCGGAACGTACAGGGATTAGAGTTTTAGACTTAATGGACGAAAAAGGATTACGCAAACAGCTAAAGTGGGCGATTGAATATAAAAACGTCATTTTAGAGAAATTGTACGAAATAGCGCCAATAGATCCAGAAGCTGTAATTGAGCAGTATTTGCAGTATGCAGAAGTATTGCGCCCTTACGTTGTCGATACTTCTTTGAAAATTTACGATGCAATTAAACGCCGCCGCAATATTTTATTTGAAGGGGCCCAAGGAACACTGTTAGATTTAGATCATGGGACGTATCCTTACGTTACTTCTTCAAACCCCGTAGCCGGGGGAGCTTGTATAGGTACGGGAGTGGGGCCGACAGCCATAGATCGGGTTATTGGAGTAGCCAAAGCTTACACAACTCGCGTCGGCGAAGGGCCATTTCCCACCGAACTTAAAGGAGAAATCGGCGAACAACTATGCGATCGCGGGGCAGAATTTGGCACTACCACCGGACGCAAGCGCCGTTGCGGGTGGTTTGATGCGGTAATTGGGCGTTACGCCGTCCGCATCAATGGCATGGATTGTTTGGCAATTACAAAGTTAGATATCCTTGATGAACTAGAGGAAATCAAAGTATGTGTTGCCTACGAAATTGATGGAGTAGAGTTTAGAGACTTTCCCCGCAATGCCCGCCGTTTTGCCCAGTGTCGCCCCATCTACAAAGCTCTCCCCGGGTGGAAACAATCTACAGAGAATTGTCGCACTCTAGAAGACTTGCCCCGTCAAGCTTTGGACTATCTCAAATTCTTAGCCGAATTGATGGATGTGCCAATTGCGATCGTCTCGTTGGGAGCTAGTCGAGATCAAACAATTATTGTTGAAGATCCGATTCACGGGCCCAAACGAGCGTTATTAGATGTTAACGGTACTCCCGTAGCATCTTAAATTTAGTTAGTCAAATCGTTTATTTTAGTTGTGGATCATGGAAATTACAGTTGAGTGTCAAAAACGCGCTGAAGGCAGCAAACCTAGAGCTTTACGCCGCGAAGGGTTAATTCCCGCTTCTTTGTACGGGCATAAAGGTACAGAGTCAATGATGTTGACAGTAAAGGCGAAAACCTTAGAAAAATTGTTAAAACAGGCTGGGGTTAATAGTACCGTTGTCGATCTAAATATTCCCGATTTGTCTTGGCGTGGTAAAACTTTGTTGCGGGAAGTGCAGATTCATCCAGTTAAAAGATGGGCTTATCATGTCAGCTTTTTTGCTTTGTCGGAGCAAGAAAGTGTAGAAGTAGAAGTACCTGTTCACTTTGTGGGCGAAGCTCCGGGAGTAAAGGTAGAAGGTGGCGTTTTAGATTTGGTGTTGATGCAGCTTGAGATCAAATGCGCCCCTGACAATATCCCCGATGCGATTGAAGTTGATATTTCTGGGCTTCATCTCAAAGATATTTTGTATGTCAGCGAACTTGTTTTACCCGCAGGAATTGTTGTTGTAGGCGATCCAGGGCGTGCGGTTGCTAGTGTAATGCAGTCTACAGTAAGCGCCGAAGCAGAAGCAATTATCGAAGAAGCAGTAGCAGAGTCTGGATCTTCGGCTCCTACTCCATCAGTTTAAGCAATTAGATTTGCCGTATTTTACTACCAGGAGTCTAACTCCTGGTTTTTTTGTTTATAAAGTGAGAGAAATAATGACATTAATTGAGCAGATGTTAGAGCCGGGGTTTTATCCCCATGAAGTTATTGAGCCAATAACGCTAATTCAAACTCATGTTTCTTATGTGTTTTTGACTGGGGATTATGCCTATAAGGTGAAGAAATCTGTAAACTTTGGGTTTTTGGATTATTCAACATTAGAAAAGCGATCGCATTTTTGCCTTCAAGAGTTGGAGATGAATAAGCGCGGCGCACCGGAGCTTTATTTAGAGGTATTGCCCATAACTCAAACTGGGGATAAGTTTAGCTTGAGTGGAACCGGGGAAGCGGTAGAATCCGTGCTAAAAATGCGCCAGTTTCCTCAAGGTGCGTTACTCAGCGAGATGTTTGAAAATGGGACGCTAACCCAGTCGCATATGGAAGACTTAGGGCGGGTAGTGGCAAAATACCACGAGCAATCGCAAAGTAGCGATCGCATTCGGACTTTCGGTGAAGTTGCTCAAGTGCGCCAAGCCATTGATGAAAATTACGAGCAAACCCAAAAGTATATAGGCAATCCGCAAACCGAGGCGCAGTACGCGCAAACAAAGGAATATACCGATAATTTCTTTGTCGGGCGCAGTCAATTATTTAGTAGTCGCATTGAAAACAATAAAATTCGGGAGTGTCACGGCGATTTGCACTTGAGAAATATTTGTTTGTGGAATGACAAAATTCTCTTATTTGACTGCATCGAATTTAACGAGCCGTTTCGCTTTGTCGATGTCATGTACGATGTAGCGTTTACAGTTATGGATTTGCAAGCAAGACAGCGTCCAGATTTTGGCAATGCTTTTTTAAATACTTACGCCGAGCAAACGGGCGACTGGGAAGGATTGCAAGTATTGCCTTTGTATTTGAGCCGTCAAGCTTACGTTAGAGCCAAAGTGACATCTTTTTTACTAGACGATCCGGGGATACCAGAAGCGGCAAAAGTAGAAGCGGCGGCGACAGCTAGTGGTTATTACAAATTGGCTTGGGAGTATACTAAACCCCGTCAAGGCAAGTTAATTTTGATGTCGGGCTTGTCGGGAGCGGGTAAAAGTACCACTGCAAAGCTTTTAGCGCGGAAATTAGATGCTATTCATCTGCGATCAGATGCGGTACGCAAACATTTAGGTAACATCCCTTTATCAGAGCGTGGCGGCGAGGAGCTTTATAGCCCCGAAATGACCCAAAAAACCTATGATCGCTTGTTGGAATTAGGGGTAATGTTGGCTAATCAAGGTTTTACAGTGATTTTAGATGCCAAATATGATCGCACGGCTTTAAGAACTAATGCTGTTGAAACTGCCATTTCTCAACAATTGCCGTTGCAAATTATCCACTGTACGGCTCCTGTAGAGGTATTGCGCGATCGCTTGGCGGCTCGTCAGGGTGATATTGCCGATGCCACCGCCGACTTGTTAGAGTCTCAAATAGCACTTGCTGAAGCCTTTACGCCCCAAGAGCAACCCTACGTGCAGACATTGGACACTACTAAGCCGATAGAGCCACAGTTAGGTAAATTATAAATGTGAAGCGCGATCGCCCTAAATAACAGTTTGGGTTAGTATCTGAGGTGCGATTACCCAGGGGGTAGCGCAAAGTGCGATCGCGCGTACAGTTTAATTATTACAAGCCATCCCCAGCAATTTTATAAACTCTAAAGAACAGATTATTCAACAATTGCATCTTATTACAGAAATGTTTAAGACTGAGAACCTTTTAAAATCTTTTCAAGTATGTTTGTATATTCTGCCGCCTTTGCCCAAATATATTGAGTAGCAGTGTCAAACTCATAACAATAGACACCCAAGCTAACGTATTTTTTTGGTAAATTAGGAAACTCTTTTTCTATCACTTTACCAAATTCATTAGTAGTAGGAATTCCTATACCCCCGCAAGAAGGATAGGTAAACAAATGAGTGCAATAAGCTTTTCTTTTCATACATTCTTGTGAAAGTTCATACATAAACATAATTTTATCAAGTCACTTAAAATAGAAGACATATTATAATCCTTTGACGTTCAAATTCCTGAACCACAAGTTTAGCTGGTGCAAGAACTGCGGGGAAATCATTGTAGCTAATTCCTACGGCTACTCTTGCTTGTAATTTTCTAAACTCTACTAATACTATTGGTAAAAGCTTTGTTTCTAGTTTTCTACTGGCAAACTTGCAGATTCCAACATTAAAAAATAAGCTTTTTCACTGTTCTCTATTTCTATTTGTCGCTTCCCTAAGTCAGATTTTTTATTTTTTGAAGACATTTTATCTTCGCTCAACAGAACAATAAAGATGAAAGCAATAATGAAACTATAACATCCATAACAATACCATCGTATAAATTTTCGTCCTTTATTACTTGCAATTTGAGCCGGGATTAATGCAAGGATAGCAAGAATTATAATGGTCAATAAGCCTAAGCTACCAACATAACTAATAAAACCAACTCCAAGAAACATCAGCAATATTATATCCAACATATCTAAATTGTTTAGAATTGAGGCATATTGAGATGTAATGTTTTGCCTAGGTTTTATTTCTTGGTTTGCATTAATCGAATTTGAAAGAGGTAATGTGCTTGCTTTTTCGTTCGTTTGAACGTAAGAATTTAAAGAAAAGCTATTAAGATTTGATTGAGATAAGGTTTGACTGCCTAATTCAAATTCTTGAATTAAATCTAGAAAATCATTGTTTCTCTGTCTACCATATATTTTCACTTGCTTGATTGATACAACTCCTAACTCTGTCATAAATTCAATTATAAATTTAGTTATAGATTGCTGATTAGGCACTCGATCCGCCTCCAATATAACCTGCAAGCAACTATCTTTTAAAGAGCTTTTAGCGGTAATGTTTTTAGATTGCAATGAGTCATTTAGCAAAGCAGTGATAGCTTCTATATTTCCCTGCTTGGCAAGTCCTACAAGGTTTGGCTGAGTCATAACTATATAGGTGAAAATCTAAAAAAAGTATCTTTATACTTAAGAATTCCCACAATTAAGTAATTACTAACTATTTTTTTAATTATTTAAGTAATGCGATCGCTTTATAACTCAAAAAGCCCTAAAATGATTTATCCATTAAATCGCTGTAATCCATGCCTAAACCCGCCGACATTGGTACTAAACGTTTAATCAGTTTGGCTCCTAACAATTGGGTAAAGTGGGTAACGCAAATACCTGATATTGTTAGTTCTGATATTCTCGATCCACAATTTCAGTGGGTGAGCAGAGAAAGCGATGTTTTAGTTCGCGCTCAAAGTCCGCAGTATGGTAAGTTTTTGGTACTTAACGAGTTACAGTTGCGCTACAAACCCGATATGCCCAAAAGAATGAGGGCGTATGCAGCTTTAGCTGAAGAAAAGTATAATTTGCCTACCTATCCTGTACTAATCAACATTCTAAAAGCAGGTAATACTGAGATTCCAACTCTCTATCAGTCAGACTTTGCAGGGTTAAAAGCCCGTCAAGATTATCGCGTGATTAATTTATGGGAAGTAGATGTGGCGATCGCCTTTCAAGAACCAATTTCGGCTTTAATTCCTTTTGTTCCTATACTTAAAGGTGGTGCAGAAGAATCAGTAGTGCAAAGAGCATTGCAGATTCTAAGAAGCGATCGCCAATTGAGCGAACTTGAGACAGTCATGGCTTTTTTTGCTAGTTTTGTACTAGATAGCGCGTTAATTCAGCAAATAATGAGGTGGGATATGGCAATAATTAGCGAGTCGCCCTGGTATCAACAAATTTTAAAAGAAGGAGAACAAAGAGGTATACAACAAGGTATCCAGCAAGGCGAACAAAGAGGTTTACAGCAAGGCAGACAAGAGGGTATCCAGCAAGGAATTTTACTAAGTATCGAAACGAGTTTAGAGCTAAAATTTGGGGTGCAAGGATTGCAACTATTACCAGCAATCGCCCAAATTTCCGATCTAGAGCGATTAAAAGCAATTTATCGAGAAGTGATGACTGCAAATACTTTAGAGCAATTGCAGCGAATTATCTAAACTAAGCTCCCATTCCTGAGTATTGCTTAAGTCCTTTGCGCCACAACCAGCGATTCCAAACAAAGAAGAATCCGCCCCAGCCAAGCATTACTAAAAATCCTTGGATTATATTTACGTCTTTTAAGCCAATTAGTAGCGCGGCGGGAAAATGGACTAAGTAAGGGAATGGTGTCCACAGTAGTACTTCGCGCACTTCTGGGGGAAACATCTCTAAGGGCGCAATTAGCCCAGAAAGAAACAAATACAGCAAAAACCACACGCTTTCGATTGCACTAGCTCTTTCCGTCCAAAAAGCAAATAAAGCAAAGGTATACTGAATTATAAAGCGCAAGGCGAAAGCAAAAATTGCCGCTAAAGCAAAAAGCAGAATATTACTTAAGCTGGGAATCCAAAAAGCTTGAGGATAAACGACGAAAAACATTGCTATAAGTGCTAAAGCCAAGGGTAAACGGGCAAACCTTTCGGAAAAATGCCCCGCGACGTGATGCCATACAGGATCTATAGGCTGTAATAAGCGTGGTGAAAGTCGCCCTTCAATGACTTCTTTTTCAAATTCCCAAATTACCCAAACAACTGTAAATTGCCTAATTACAAACACGGTGAGAAAGTAACGAGTAAAGTCAACAGGAGTTAGCCCAAATTGCCCGCCTTGGGCTGCTTTATACCACACGCCCATCAAAATTAACGGCAAACTACCAGATAATGCCCATAAAAATAGTTCGGCGCGATATTCCATCATGTAGGCGTAGTAAACCAATGATAAAACTTTGGCTTTTCTAAAAACTGCATTCATGACACACCCCCAGCATTGAAAACTCGCCCGATGATTTCCTCGACTGGGGGATCGGTTACGGTTAAGTCTACTACTTCTAATTCGGCTAACATCTTAGCCACACTGCGAGTTAGTTCGTCACGCTCTACTAAAAATCTTACCGATTGTCCGTTTAAAGCTTTGATTTCACCGTAGGGTAATAGTTTGGTTTCTGGTATTGGATGAGCAAGTTCTATTTTTACCTCCCGACAAGGAGCAAAGTTGTCAATTAATTTCTTTAAGCCGCCGTCGTATACTAATTGTCCTTGATGAATGACCAGGACGCGATCGCATAAAGCGGTAATATCTGCCATATAGTGGCTAGTTAAAAGGATTGTCGCCCCATATTTGCTATTGTAGTCGCGCAAAAAATCCCTTACTCCTACTTGAGCATTGACATCAAGCCCTAAAGTAGGTTCATCTAAAAATAACACTTGGGGACGGTGCAGTAAGGCGGCGAGAAACTCAGCTTTCATCCGTTCGCCCAAAGAGAGTTTACGCACGGGTTGCTTGAGCTTATCTTGCAGAGATAACATTTCTGTAAGCTCTCCTACACGCATTTTATATTCTCGGTCAGAAATGCCATAAATAGCAGCGTTGATTTTTAGGGAGTCTAAAGCGGGTAAATCCCAGATTAACTGTTGTTTTTGCCCCATAACGAGGGTAATTTTCTGCAAAAAGGCAGCTTTGCGCCCAAAGGGGGTATATCCAGCAACTTGTACTTTGCCGGAGGAGGGATGAATTAGCCCAGTAAGCATTTTTAATGTAGTGGTTTTCCCGGCTCCATTTGCTCCCAAAAAGCCGACTACTTCCCCTGACTCAATTTGAAAAGAAACTCCTTTTACAGCGTCTACAGAGCGATAGGTGCGGTGGAAAAAGTGGTTAATGGTTCCTTGCAGTCCGGGTTCTTTGATGGCGACAGGGTAGACTTTGCTGAGGTTTTCAGCCTCGATAATTGGCATAATTTAGGGATAGGCGATCGCTACTTGGTTTTGCAGTCTATATTTGCTATTATGCTTAGTCTGCTAATCGTTTAACTTTTTTAGCCGATTAAAATAAGTGCGATAGCGCTAGCGCGCACGCAGAGCTTCGCAATTTTTATTTCTTGGGCTTGCTAAAAAGTAGAGATTTGACATGAAAGACTTACAGCAAAAATTATTATTTATTACTGGCAGAATCGCTGGATTGAGTAACGGGGCTAGGGAAAGTCGTACTCTCTTATTCGATTCTTGTTACGCAGCAGAAAATGTTGCTTTTATGCTTGGCGGTCAATGGGACAATTGTAATAGTGTTGTAGTATCTGTAGCAGATGAAATAGCAATTGAAACTGCTGCCAAAATCGTTGACGCTAGATGGTGTTATACAGGTAAGTCCAGCACTTTATTACCTAGATTGAGCGTTGAAGTATTAAAACGACGTTATGCCCTTGGGGATAGGCATTTTATCAATGCTAATTTAAGGGGTGCAGACTTGAGTAATTTGAATTTAAGCCAAGTTAATTTAGGTTGGGCTTCTTTGCAGGGAGCTAATTTAAGTGGCGCTAATCTCTGCAACGCCGATTTAACTGGAGCAGATTTGAGCGATGCTAATTTGAGTGATGCTGACCTTACAGGGGCAAACTTGAAACGAGCAATTGTGAGCGAGACACAGCTAAATAGTGCAAAAACGTCTAACTAAACAATAACAGTTTTAAAAGCAGCTTATTAAATAAGTGCGATCGCAATTTGAATTTCCTGTTGAATTCTTTGCAAAAATTCCGGGATAATTGCGCCCTATTAAATAAATTTCTCCTTGGCGGGGTAACTATTGGAGTCCTTCGGAGTCTAAAATTTCTGTCATTTGGGTTTGAGCGAATTCGCCCCAGTCTCGGTCAAATTGTCTATCTGTTGGTTTTTGGGCTTGGTAGAAAGCGCGTAACTGATTTTCTATCTGCTGTCGATACCACAATCGTAAGCCTTCTTCCACCGTCGCCGAACGATTTTCTGTTATGCGATCGATATCTTGAAGCAGTTTAGCATCAACACTAATTGAGATTTGTTGTTTGCTGACGGGTTGAGTCATAAGTTAGAACAAATAATATTACTTGTATGATAATTTATCGCCCAAGGTAGGTAATAGAGATTCTTGGGGGTTTTTGGGGAATCCTGAAGCTATGACCTTTAAAGTTACAGCGTCAGAAATGGAAAATGCGATCGCTTTTACCCAAACTCCTGAAGAACAAGAATTAGAAAAGAAGTTAGCCGAATTAGCTGCACTGGAAACAGCACTAGCGGGACGTGAGTTAGATTTGGCAACAAATCAAGCCGAGTTACACGCTTTTGAGCGGGAATATCTGCGAATTGTGGGGAGTCGATACACCGAAATTGATCGGCTAGAGGCTCAAATTGCTGAGTATATGGCTTATTTGGAATCAGCTAAAGACTTTAAGCCCTCAGACAGCTTGAAAAAACTTTATCGACAAGTAGCTAAACTGATTCACCCGGATTTGGCAACCGATGATAGGGAGCGCCTACGCAGGCAAAATCTCATGGTTGAGGCAAATCTTGCCTATGAAAATCAGGATGAGGAGCGACTAAAGGCGATTTTATATGGTTGGGAAACAAGCCCTGAGTCTATTCAAGGTGAGGGAGTTGTAGCTAAACTCATTCGCACTATTCGCCAAATTGCTCAAAGCCAGATGCGCTTAAAGGCGATTGGGGAGGAAATTGAGGCTTTAGAACAAACTGACCTTTATCAGTTAAAAAACAAAGTTGTTACCGCCCAAGAAGCAGGACAGGACTTACTAGCAGACATGGCATTGCAGCTAGATGAGCAGATTAATACTGCAAAAGAACGGCTAGAGGAATTGAAAACTAAATTAGGATTGTAGAAATGAGCAACGATAGCGATAAAAATATTATTCCATCAGAGAAACCCGAACTATCAAGATACTCGTCAGATTTGATTAAAAGGGGATTGGACTTAGCTAATAAGAGCCAATCTGTTAATGGCAAAGTCTTACAGCTACCGCAAATGTCTATAATTCAATCGGAGGCTGAGGAATTATTGAAATGTGGAAAAGAAAAACTTAGTGTAAAAGATTACCAAGGCGCATTTAATGATTTCAATCAAGCACTGCGGATTAATCCTAACTATACCGAAGCTTACGAACAGCGAGGTACTGCTCGTTTCATAGGAGACAAGCAAGGCACAATTGATGATTGTATACAAGCACTGCGGATTAATCCTAACTATGCCGAAGCTTATTACTTAAGAGGTCTGGCTCGTGGAGATTTAAAAGACTACCAAGGCGCAATTGATGACTATACTCAAGCACTGCGGATTAATCCTAGTTATATTGAAGCTTACTATATGCGAGGTTTTACTCGTGGAACTGATTTAAACAATAACCAAGGCGCAATTGATGACTATACTCAAGTGTTACGAATCGATCCTAATAATGCCCATGTTTACTTTATGCGAGGCATTGCTCATGAGATATTAGAAGACAAGCAACGTGCAATTGACGATTACACCCAAGCACTGCGAATTGATCCTAACGACGAATCAAGTTACGAAAACCGGGGTGAGATTCTTGAGGACTTAGAGAACTACCAAGGTGCAATTAATGACTATACCCAAATACTATGGATTAATCCTAAAAATGACCATGCTTACCATATTCGAGCTAAGGTTCGTTACAAATTAGGCGACAAGCAAGGCGCAATTGACGACTATACCCAAGCACTGCGGCTCAATCCTAACAGCGAATTCAGTTACGATAGCCGAGGTGAGATTCGTGCAGAATTAGGAGACTACCAAGGAGCAATTGACGACTATACCCGAATACTAAGAATTAATTCTGATGATGTTTATGGATATAAGTTTATTAAGGATACTGACGTTTATAACAAACTAGGTAAGACTCGTATTGAAGCAGGAGACTACCAAGGAGCAATCGACGACTACACCCAAATACTACGAATCAATCCAGATGATGACGATATTTACAGAGAGCGAATTAGTCTTCGTTTGAAATTAGGAGACTTTCAAGGAGCAATATCTGACTGTGATGAGGCTTTGAAAATTTACTCTGATGATGTCGAAGCGTACATGAAACGAGGTTGTATACAAATTCGGCTAGGTAAATACCTAGAAGCTATCGAAGATTTTGATCGAGCGATACTTATTGATTATGATTGGGCTAAATTATATGATGACGACCTAAGTACAGGACAAAAGCTTGCGAATAGTGCAAAGAAAAGGGTTTCATGAGAATTACCACATTCTGACGATGA
>QQTW01000136.1_pt1 | contig 40637 bp, 34 predicted proteins | sample 1904831 | NCBI WGS metagenome assembly QQTW01 (sample SAMN09435610, study PRJNA476489) | Subsurface metagenome, whole genome shotgun sequencing project.
CGAAGAAAGCGGATGCACCAGTGGGAGACATGCAAATCACATTTACATCTGGACTTTCCGGACCCAGCAATCCAGCAGCTGCAGCTCCGCAAGAAGAGACGACGATCGAGAAGTACAAGCGCAAAGAAAAGGAGCGCAAGCAAAAACATCGCGAGAAAGTTACTGCTGCTCGTGACGATGGTGGGAAGAGTGTCTCAACTGGCGCGCAAGACGACGCCACGGCCGACAGTGAAGAGAAGAATGAAGATCTCGGTTTTGACGATCCCTTCTTCACTTCCGTCCCTGACGATGAGGGTCACCTACCCTCCAAATCATCGAAGAGCACCACCATCAGCCGTAAAGCCGAACGACAACGTCGCCGGCAAGAAGCCGAGCAGAAAGAAGCCCAAACCTCACGAGATCGGGCGGAGTTGGAACTCCTCATGCTCGACGACGAGCAAATCTTCCCTTCTTCTTCTCACCTCAAGTCCAACCCGGAGAACAACCCCACCACGACCACGGACGGAGAACAACAACCGGATATTGAACAAGGACAAGGAGAAAGATTCAGCCACTTCGACATCAACGAGATCGCGCGGGCCGAAAAGAAAGCAGCCAAGAAAGGCCGCAACAAGAAAAAAAAGTCGATATCCGTTCGCCATGAGAATCCAAGGGAACATGAACTCGATGAACACGGAAGGAAAAAGAAGGATAGGCGTAGGTCAGAAGTGGACAATGTGGATGATGTGGATGGGCATGGGCAGAGACAAGGCCAGGATGGATTCACAGTCAATACTCAGGATCCACGGTTCCAAGCACTGTTCCATCAGCCGGAGTATGCCATCGATCCAACGAATCCGAGATATCGAGATACGAAGGCTATGAGGACTTTATTGGAGGAAGGGAGAAGGAAGAGGAAACGGGGGGTTGATGAAGATGGGGAGGACGTCGAGGGTATCACAGGATGGGAGAATGGAGGAGAGAGACAGCAGGAGACACGAGCTGGGAAGGAGGGAAAGAAGAAGGGGAAGAGAACTCGGATAGCCGCTGATGATATCCACAGAGAAGATGACGATGGTGGGAAGAACAAGAAGGACGATATGGACGATCTGAGGAGATTAGCGGAGAAGGTGAAGAGGAAGAGTACCGCTGCTGTTTCTGGTACTGCTCCGAATGCGTCCAAGCAGACGTTAACAAAGGCTTAGACTAGCACCTTGAACGTCTCGTAGTGATCAACTAGCTAGCCACTCCGTGAAGTGGACGATGATTCCGGACTCAAACCTCGAAAGTCGGTCTCTGACCTTTTCAACAGCTAGGGCTGTCAAACACGATTGTGTATATTCCGACAGTCTCGGATGACACATCTAGAGCCACCTTGAACGTCACATGCTCCATTACCTGACAGGAAGTGCCTGGATCACTCTAGGTTTCTTTCTACATAGCGTAACATGGAACGGGGTATAGCCTCCTCATGAGCTCCAGCTTAACACTATGGGAAACAAGGATAAAGAGAGACGAGGACGAAACGGGACAACAAAGCAGCCAAGAAAAGTACTTTGATGCATCTTAGTGTTACGGAGGTTAATGCAGTAAAGGATGTCTATGTATGTTTCCAGCTCCAGTTTATCTCGCGGGGAAATGCCAATTTGGATGGGGTTCTAGTATCGACTGAAATCTAAACACCCAGTCATCACGTCAGTTCAGCACTAACAAGTACAGTAACGTCTTTTCGCTGGATACTGCTCGATCGCAACCAGGCACACTCCATACTGCCCGATCACAAGAGTAGAGCAAAGGGGTATTAACAAAGCAACACAAGGACAGAGAAGAAGGGAGTGGAAGCGAACGAAATCGACATGACTGACCTCTCCCAAACAACGCCCGTTTACTCCAATCCATCGCCAACAGAATCCTGGTGCGCAAGCTAACGCTCTGTGCGAAATAAACGCTTCGCCAAAGATACACGGCCATCAAGCCCCCGGCGAAATTCAAGCCATTGAAATCAAACACGGCCGCGTTTCCGATATACGCCAGACTGCCAAGATGTTTGTATTCAAAAGCCTTGTAGACCGCTTCATCGAGGTCTCCGTAGTCCATCTCGTTCAAACGCATCCCTGGCGCAGCTTGGGCCATCTTCGTGAATTTGCGTCCAAGGTATTGACCCTGTTGGTGTGCTCTTTGAGCTGTGGCTGGTAAAGAGGTCAATTTGTTATCGATCTTGCGGAGGAGATCTGAAAGTTCTTGAAAGTCGAGCATGCCGGAGCGATCGACGTCGTGTTCATGAAATAGTTTGTCGACTCGACGTAGATGGTCTGAGGCTTGTGGGAAGCGTTTCTTGATTCGTGCGGCGACGTCGCGCCATTCCCGGAAACTGAGCTTCACGTGTTCCGGCTCTTTGCCCTTTTCCCAGGCCAGACCGCGGAGGAAGGTCACGAGGTGGTCGGCTACGTTGTTTTGGACGGTGGAACAATCCCCGATGGCATAGACGTCGCCCAGAGGCGTCCCATTGAGACGCAGGTGCGTGTCGGTTTCTAAAGCGTGTTTATTGGTTTGCACGTCTAGTTTCTCGGCGAGACGCTGGCTGAAATCGGCTTGGGCTGAGGTGGATTAGCATAAGGTACGACGCAGTAGGGTAATGGGACAAGAGAACGTACAGACGCCTGTCGACCATAGACAGAAGCCCATCGGTAACTCCTTCGTGATGGTCTTACCTTGCTCGTCTTTCTGCGTGAAGAGAATCTTGTCTTCTTGAATCTCCTTGACTCGAGAGTTGGTCAGAACGTCGACTTGCTCTCGCGCGAAGCGGTCCTGAGCAGCATCTGAGGTCAGCTTTTGCTAGAAGGGTATGGGCTTTAGGCTGAGTTGTGCTAACCTCGGCGTAGACAGACAAAGCTTCGTCATAGGTATTCAGGATGTGCCCTCGGCTCTGGATCAAATGCACAGAAACCTCGTTTCGGAGGATCTTGGGAAAGTATCTCGTCAAATCCTCGTTCAGCAGGTCGTACACTTCGGCTGCAAACTCGACGCCCGTTGGGCCACCCCCACAAATAACGAATGATAACAGTCGTCGTCGTTCCTCGTCCGGCGTAGTCGGCAGACATGCCCGCTCCAGATTGAGGAGAATCTTCTCGCGAATCATCCCTGCATCCTCGATGGTCTTGAGGAAGTTGCAGTGCTCCAGGCCCTTGACGCCATGTGGGTTGGTTTTAGATCCTACAGCAATTAGAATGGGCTTGAAGTTAGACTATGCGCATTTGCCTACCAACACCAACCACCAGCTTGTCGTACGGCAGGTAGAAATGCTCCGTCTCGCCCCGACTATTGACTTGTTTGATCTCCACTAGCTTTTCCGAGAACTCAACGTCGTACGCTTCGGCTTTCATATAGTGACCATGCACTCGAGCGACGATTCTTCGAAGAGGCTCAACCAGTGATCTCAATTCAATCGTGCCCACGGTGGCAGAAGGAAGCATTGGCGTGAAGACAAAGTAGCTGTATCATTGTCAGAACAAATGAGCACAAGCTTCGATAATATATATCTTGCATACCCTTCTGGCGATACAACCGTAACATGGTAATCTCCAGGCCGTAACGTTTTCAGTAGGGCCACCGTCTAGATTATACATCCTTGATCAGCCAAGGGTCCCTCAATATGAGTATACATATGTATATATCAATCCGAGATCTTTGTGAGCACTTACACCCCACCCTCCACCAAGAATCACAAGCCGAGGCTTGTCCACCTGGCTCGTCCGCTCTGGATCATCCTCATCGTCAATTAGGTACTCCGCGATAGGCAAATCCTTGGGTCCGCCTCGTCTAGGATGCAAAGCGAGCTCCGGTACTGGAATATCCACCTTCTCGGGATCTGATCGGTATGTCGTCGCGTCGTAGATGAAGAATGCCACAACCGCAGCGGTGACGGTGAGACCTACGAAACCAGAGAAGACCAATGTACGCAGGAAGAATCGAACGATACGTGATCTCCTCCGAGGGATGGCCTCGATTGAAACCGAGCGTGATAGGGTAAGCGCGGTTGTTGTGGGACTCGTCTGCCATTGCTTGGACGCAAGCAGCAGAGAGGGTGCGATTCGAGTTTGCCCGTTTCTCCAGGGTCTGTGGAAAGAGCGCACAAGCTCAATTGAAGTTGCTGTAAGCTTTGATCGGGCCACAGGTCGACTGAGAAGCAGAGGGCATCGAGCGGAAATCGAAGGGGACATTCGCAGGCCGGCTACCACGCCGAAGCCGATACGCTGGGCCGGCATCTTGTATGAAGTACCTTACGCCTTGCGATGCGCAGGTTTCTGGCCGGATATGGAGGAGCGTCTGCGAACATAGATCTTGAGGCGCGAGATTGTTTACGGTCGAGGGTCAATTGTCAGTGGGAGGGTGTTACAGCAGGGGTTAAGGAGTCCGTGAGGATCGTGGTGTTATCAATCTTGACTTGACACTTGACACGGCGCGGCGCGGCGCGGCGCGGAAAGTTGCGGTGGTACCGTCATTGTGGCTGACGAGTTAGGGGTGGTGTGGCTGGAGAATAGGAGCTCGAGTTAACCAGCCAATCAGCACTCGATATGGCGATATCAACATTCACTTTGAATATTTTAGATGATCTCACCTCGTCCCTTATAGCGGAAGTGGACTGTAATGTGTTTACGGTATTACTCGGCACAGACATGATCAGCAGCAACCGCTACCTTACTACTGAGTAAGGGGTCGTCATCATCCTTACAATGGAGAATGCTTCAACACACATCACAATGATGATGGCGATTACCTATATTTTCCATCGCACCCTTGATGAATGTTAGGTTAACCTCCATGGTGATGACGACGGTTACGATTGCTCCTTACTGTCGAGCACCTTCATTTATTTTGTCACCGGCGTGGCAAGGAAAGAAATATGCCTTCATTCTTCGAACAATGGGATATTCTCACCCGATCATTCGTTCATCGTTCTTTCAAATCAATTTCAGCATCGCATACTCTGTTTTTTACGGTTCATCAAACTCGCATCAAACAACATCTTTGTGACGTTCAATATGGGAGGTTATGAAGGGGATCTGCTCCCTGATGTCTCAATGGAAACGGTTCGCTGCTGCTGCTCAGACAGTGTCGAGAGACCTTCAGCTAATTACAGTAACGGAACGCAGATCGACCGGGTGATACGTGAGTGCTGTACCCGAGGACTTCAACCAGAAAGAGAGCAGGAATGGCTGCGGATTGCAAGTCTGGCGTGCTTTCGAGCGAGCGGCGGGGACCACATCCCACTGCCTGGTCAGCCTGGGTATGAGTTGCGTATGATCATCTGGAAAACTGGTAAGGCAACCGACAACCAAGGTACTATAACGACTGACCCCTCTCTGAGCATAAACGAGCTAATATCCGAAAAGAAGAGGCAGAGTTCTACTCGAAATTCTGCTATTTTGACATTCCGCTATATCACGTTTGCTTGGATCAGGGCGCTCACGCGATCCGCGAAGTATACGACGCAATTGTGTATCTACGGAGCAATGGTGAGGAAGTCGAGAGAGACGTCAACTCGAAGGCGGCGGCAGACGCCATCTAGGTCTTGGTGGAAAGGGTGGGCCATTCGGCAGGAGCTTCTTTCCGCACCATGTGGGCTTGACGGATCCGGAAAATGAGCCCGGGTCGCGGTTGACGCAAGATCCGGACCTTCGAGAGGCTGTACGCCACGGGCGCCGTCTCCGCACGATGGACGAACGGGGCACCATGAATGATATCTTTGTCGTAATGCTGATGAAGGTGTCTTTTTTTCATCACAAGAACGATGAAGATACCTATATCTTCACCGTGAGGATGCGGAAACGCTGAGCAAGTATGAAACTCTTACTTGCTACTGAGCTGTCCTGTTTATTATTGCACCCGCGCGAGAGTCTACCGGAAGATGAGGGCAACCATAACCCGTGAGAAGTTGGAGCTGCATGGGGTTCCCCTCCCTCGCGAAGGAGCTGCAAACCTCGATCAAATGACGCGTGAGCTCTTCACCTACCTCACGCACGACAGGGCGTCGCTGCTCAACTATACCTACAAGGGGCGGGCGAGGAATTGGGCCAAGAACTACGTAAAAGGGGCCAAAGTGGTACAGTAGATCTCACAGGTTTTCGAAGATGGATGGGTTCTGCTACACAATCCCAGCACTCAGACGAACCTGTACGTTGACCATCGCTACGAGAGGCACGAGCCATACATGCTAACGTTAGGTGGCATAGGATCTGGGACTTCAGACAGGAATCCATCATGCGTGCTCTGAGAAAAACCGCCTCCTGCCTGCCAGGAGTGAGGGTTCTCAGCGACAAAGTCTGACGTCCCTATCAACGAGCGGCAGACCGCCCTCTCGATCTTCTTCCCAACCTCGGATTATTCCATCTTAATGGCAATATCATTGACCGGTCCGACAAATTGACGACGAAATTCTCCCTTTGCGAGTTATTGGATGAGTATGTGCCTGGAAAAGAGGTGGAAACCCCCCCTGGGTCTCGACACCTGAATAGGTTCGGTTTTGAGGCCGCCGCGGAGTATGCAGATGAGCAACGAGAGCACCAGGAACGGCAAGAGCGAATGGCCGACTTTCAGCGGAGACACGCGTTGTTGTGAGTACGGGCGGGAGCGGATGCACTTAGGGGCACCTAAGAGTAGATAAGCAGCTAGCAATTTTCTTTAGAGCGATATCTTTCATAAGACAAATCAAGCCATTATTCTCGTAGTGAATACTAGATTTCTGCTAAAAGAGATGACTAGTTTACTGGTTTACGAGAAAGACCTGGAAGAACACTCACGAGGGTGAAAAAATGAATAAATGGGATAGCTCAGCAGTAACCGCTTCATCACGCTTGTGGCAGCGGTATCATTATCATCGCCCTTACGACGAAGGTCATTGTCACTCTTACAGCAGAGGTATTATCATCTCCATCCTCACAACGAATGTATCATATCATGGCCATTGCTCTTCTGGCGGAGGTATTATCTCCATCGTCCTCACGATAAAGGTATCTTCGTCACGCTTATGACAATGACCCAATCTTTACCACACTGATGAAGTTGATACAGCCTCCTTCATGGGATTCATGATGAAGACTATCCATCTTTCACCACACTTACGATGACGATCGTTTATGATTGGCGGTAACTGCTGGGCTGTTCCATTTATTTTTTCAGCCGCATGACACTCTGGGGACGTGGGAAGATCACTCCAAATGTGACTGATGCGAAGTAAATGAGCAAGAAAGAAGACAGAAAGCGAGGTCATATAGTCAAGCCCACGGTGCCTTTGGGTTGGTATAATAAACAGAAGTCCATCCGACCTGTAACTGTCTAGCAAGCTAAATAGCGCCCAGTGTGCAATATCCAGCTATATTTTGAAACCCTCCAAGCCCGAGCGTCCTATCTCTGCAAGCGCCTCTCCCAAGCCATTAAGATGTAGCTACTCTGGCCAGTTCTAACAACCCCGCTGTAAATCAGAAAACTTTTGAAAAAATCGTTGAGAACACCCTACTCGTAATCGTCCATGTCCGAGGCGGTGGTGAACCTCGGGGTACTGGCACGCCGCTGCTTCTTCGGAGTCTGGCTTGTTGAGGTTCGTCCACCCTTTCTCTTTCTGGGGGGACGCGCATGGCTTTTCGGGGTTGCCGGTGCGCTACTGTCGTCTTCCACGCTGGGCTGCCGCTTTCCGAGTCCTGTTGAATCTTCTTTCTCCGCAGCGATTTTGAAGTCTTCGTCCACGGTCATGAGATTCAGGAAGTGCCGGCACTGATCGAGCATTGACTCTGGCTCTGCGAAACTCGCCAACCTCTGCGTGTTCGTATCCCAGATTCCTTGGCCAGTTATACCAGGCTGCTTCGTCGGTGCCTTGTTGATGTCTTTCGCCGCGGTCTTGCTCTTCGTCTCCGGTTTGGCGGAAATGTTCAGTCCGTAGAGTCGGCAGAGGAACGACCGAACATCCCAAGCGCTTGACAGGATGGCAGAAGCGGTACTGAGTTGATTCAGTCGCGACTGACTGACAGCCTGAACTGGTGCGGGAAGCGCGTCCGGTTGCAAGGAGCTAGGATCCACTGATGTCGACAAGTTCTGAAATACTTCCGTTTCCAGGGTGTGAGCCACCAACGCACCGGTCGTCGAGACCAACCGTTCGAGAGTGTGAATCACGGTCATGACTTCGTCAACCGTACCGTACTCGAAGTAGGCCAGATTCTCAGCAACGAATAAGGCGAACTGAAAAGGGAGCGGCGGATCATTGCTGGCGTCCAGTGCCGCCAAATCGACGTCCATCTTGGCACAGATGTTCGTGAGAAACTTCTTGCGAATCTTACCCTTGCTGCTCTTGATCACCTCCCAGAGCAGTAGTAGCTTGGAGGTGAATGGCTTTGTAGTGGCGCCGCGAATATCGCCAGACACGGTCCGTTGATACTGGAAGGCTTGCTGGACAGCCTTCATGTACTCCTTCTCGACAATGGTCTCGTGCTTCTGATGGAGGAAGCGGTGCTCCCTAAACGCGATCCTTGATATGGTCGCATTGCCTGATGTTTCGAGTGCAACCAGCACCGCAACGCTTTCTCTGGGATGAACAAGGCCTTGTCGGTTGATGCTGGCGACTACCTCCGTCGCATGAAGAGCGTAGCCTTCTTGCGTGGATAACGCAATCCGGACAATGTGCTTCAGGTAACGCTGAGCCAGAGATGTTGCCACGCCGTCATTCTGGGTTGCCATGAGACTTCCAGCCAAGCGGCCTGTTCCAAGATCTTGCTTAGGCTTCTTTGACGGCTCCAGATTTCCCTCGGATCGCTTCTCCTCGATTGCCAGACACTCCTTGATACTGTTGAGCACGAGACTCTCCAGCTCCGAGTTGCCTTCGGTAAAGACGATATCGAGAGCGGTGACCACTTGATCTCTGAGGTACATTCTTGGCCATGCTTGACATACTGATCCAAGCGCGTCAAGTGCTGCAGTCCTGATCGCGAGTGGCTGTTTTGGTGCAGTGAATGGTGCAAATACATCGATGAGGAGAGCCGGGACAAAATCACCCTTCCACCACGGAAATCCGACTTGGAACCGAGCAAGGTCACTACTAAAGTCGCAGTACTTGCCAAATAGCCCGGCGATATTCATGTATCGCACGATGGTTGTCATCTGTTGCTGTCCTTCCGGCTTGAAGAAATCTGTTGTCCTTGCAGCCCAGACCGCCCTGATGCATGAGATGATGACTTTCGAGAGTCGGTCGATGGTGTTCAAAACGTCGTTGATCGTCCAGAGACAAGCAACCACCTCGTTCAACTCCCTCTTGCCAAGTTTTGCCAAGCTCCCCAGTAGAGCCTTCTGGACAGCACCTAGAAACTTGGTCTTGACCTGGGGCAAGTGGGGTAACACCCACCGGAAGATCACGACCACCGAACGAAAGATCTGAAGATCATCGTTGTGCGAGAGATGTTCGACGTAGACCTGTAGATGCTCTAGTTGATCCGCCCGGAACAGCTCGGCTTTGGCTTTAGCAAAGACGGTAAGGGTCTGAAGAACCGCTTGCCTCCGCGATGGCTCAGACGAATCCCCGTTGTCGAGGACGTCGTCAAACATCGAACTGACTAGCTCCTTGCAAACGCGGAGGTTGGAGCTTGCAGTCTTGGATTGCTCTCCTAAGGCGTTGTGTAAAAATGCACCAAAGACCGTACTGACGTTGCCGCCTCGCTGGATAGTCTGGACTATTAAGGCCGATTGCTCGTTGATGGCCAGACCGTGCGAAATAGCGTCTCGACTGTCTTTACCTGAAGATGCGAGAGGAGCAATCCAACTTTCTTCGAGTAGCTGTTTTGCAAGTTCCGAGACTCCCTCATCGGAGTCCGTGATGCGGTGCAACAATGAGTCGGCGATTGCTGCGCGAATATCCTTCCTGGGCTGGCGGAGATAAATGTCTCTCAGTATCTTCAACGCCCTCTTTCGCACCCCGACCTGCGCATCGGCGGCTCTGGCAAGAATGCAGTCGAGGATTTGATCATCAAGTGCAGGTCTGAGCTGGGTGCACTTGGTGATCAGCCCGATAGCAGAGTCGCGGACCAAAGGAGAAGGATCAGAAGCCCGGTTGATGATATGCTGCATGACGTGAGTACCGCGGTCGAGAACCGTGGGATCTTTCTCGATGATCTGGATGACGCTCTTGAGACCTTTGCTTCGCACAGTTGCCTGTTCACCGTTCATCGAGTTGAGAAGAAGGATGAGGATTCGCTCAAACGCCTTGCCAAAGGGCATATTCAGCAGGATCAGCGTGTATGCTGTGCGGACTTGTGCTGGGGTAATGGATCCAGGGACTCTAGAGCAATTGTTAGCGGCAGCAATCTAGTCTCTGAGAAGGGGTCCTTACTCTAGGTCTGATACCTGCTGCTCGCCCACGGCAAGACTGTGGACAAGCTGTGCTGCATCCAACTGCTGCCGCAAATCTTCCTCTATCTCCCGAACTGTCTCCAGCCCAGAGCATATCCTGGCCGCCCATTGTAAGACATGGAATGTCTTTGCAGTTCGAACCACCTCGTCTGTCGAGTGATGGTCGGCCAGTATCAGCGAGTAAGGCCCGTCGGCGGCAACTAGACTTTGCTCTTCGAGCTCCCCAGCCAAGTACAACTCGGTCATGCTAATCAATTGTTGATCGACCTCTGCCTCGCCGTTTTCGAGAGACTTTGCAGCTCGACGAAGCTGCGATAGGGTGTCTGAGAGTGCCGCTCCCATGAGTCCCAGCAAATCTAGGGCCATGTTCTTTGCCGGTGCATTGCTCTTCTCCCCACCTACGAGTCCTACCATGTTCGACAGGAGGCAGCGGAGCAGGGTCTCTGCGGACGGCCAGCTGGGTGACTCCATAGCCACCAAGAAATCCTCGGTGAAGATGTCGAGTAGTGTCCGGTAGGGGTCATCTCCCGTCTTGGTCGACTTGAGCGCTCGGGACACCAAAAAGTGCACGACGTACTGTGCGTTCTTCTGAGCGATATCGAGCAGGGGCTGTGTGATGGTAGATAATTGATGCACGACGCCTGGTAGCTCATCAGAAACATCTGAATTCGTGTCCGCCATGTGCGTGTCTTCCGCGTGCGAGTGGATGTCTGCTATCTCTCCATTAACCTTCCCTGCCCTTTTTCTTTTCTTGCTCGCCACTGAACTGGACTGTATCAGTCTCATGATGAGCGCGGAGACCAGCTGGATTGCTTTTCCGTCCGGTAACCTGTATTGTCGGGCCTTCTGGCGGGTTACTGGGAGCTTTTCCAGGGACGTCAACACCTCGTCAAAAATAAAGGCCTGGTGCTCATTGTATGTCGAAAAAGCTTGAACTAACACGTCCATGGCGACGACCCGCAGCCGGTCGCATCTGTGAACGCCTAGGACGGAGTCCTTTTCGCTATGCGCATTTTCGACAAAGATGAGTCCAATCGTCAGGAATTCGATTGTAGTGACGGCGCTCTCGGTAAGTCCTTCGCCGGCAATCAAAGTCGCCAAGAGTTGTAGAATCCTGGTGGCGTGACCGAAGAGGGTCGTGATGGGCTGCTTTTGCGATGCGAGGGCGCGAAACAGGGCCTCTCCAGATCCAGTACTTCTTAATTCAATCACCGGGATGACGACTCCATCGAGAGTGTTCTTCAACAGATTGAGGATGCTCTGCAATATCTCCTCTGAATAAATTTGCTTTTCTTCCCGCCCGCCATTGATGATCATCAGGAGTAATCGGCTTGTTCGAAGTCCAGCATCGATGACGGGAATCTTGCGAAGCCATGTCTCGATGTCTTCCTCTCCTGAGAGCTCCCGAACGCCAGCTTCGAGTCCTTCTGCCAGATGCAGACCAGATTCACATAGCTTCTGAAATTGAATAATTGTGTCGAAAGGCACCTCAGGAAAAAGTCCGCCAGAAGTAATTTGTTGCAGCAGGGACTCGAGCTCAGATTGAACCCCTTGAGCAAGGGCGTGAGCTGTTTCGTCATCCGTATCGGCAGCGATGAAGTAGTCTCCTGTGCTAGAAGAAACCACTCCTGATGTGTCGGGTTGCAGCTGATCATCAGCTGCGAAAATGCTCGCAACGATTTGAAGGAAGCGACGCAGAGCAGCCTGTGACTTTTCTTGTTGACGCGAATCGCTGAGACCAGCATGGCTAGATGCCCGCGGCTGCTTAGTCCTCGGCTTCCTCTCGGCATGCCGTTTTTCCTTCTCTTCCTCGGACAGCGACAGAGTGTAGTCGACGTACTCTTCCCGCTGGGACGGCGAAAGCTTTGGGATGATCACCACGGGCGTCGTAATACGACGCTCGGGAGTTGGCAAGCCATACTGCTGTGTCGGAGTAGTTGGAGACTGAATGACGTTCTGAGACTTTTGTTTCGTGACGGAACCCGAACGGATCCCCTGAGGCATTCCATTAGGCTGTCCTCTGTCGACACGATGACTCGGTGTTTGCGGCGTAGGATCTGTAATGAATAAGTCTCGAGCTCTGAAGGAGCAGCAGGAAACTGACATCGAAAAGGCACGTCGGTCATGTTGAAGAGCGCTTCTGGGAAGCGGCCTAGGCCCGCGTTCATCAATGACGAAGCATTTCCTTCAAGGCCAGAACCCAGAGAGGTTCCGGGATTCCAGTTGGACAGTCCTTTGAACGTGCTGGCGAATATCAGCAGCGGACTGCAGAGGAGCATCGAACCCGACCTACAGATTCGAGAGTGCTCGAGGATCTAGTAGCTGCTGAACCTCTTGTACTGACTGCGGGACGTTGCTGAGGCCAAGATTCCCTCTACTGATATCCTGGTCAAGCTGCTGAAGCATACGCCGGGCAGCGTACTGTTCTTGATCGAAGAGCAACGAGGAGGTATCCGTACTTAATGCCCTCGGCAGAGGAATGGGTCCTAGATCTGGGTTCAGTTACTGTCGAGATGATATGATTATTCTAAAGATGACTAGCAAGCATGTATTTCAAGTAGCATACCAGGACCGAAAGGGACTATGGATGATAGTGGAGAGTACAGCAAGGCCTCGTCTACTGTCAGAGGCAGACGTCTCCCAGAATTGTTCTCATTGTCGGGCCTTGACGATGCTACGGGTGCTTGATGCTGCTGCGGACGTTGCATGGTCTGAAGTCGTCAAGGCCGTGAGAGGTCTTGACGACACGGCGATTTAGAATCTCAGCCGAGTTCGATGCGACTTCATTCTGGTGGAAGTCGGAGATTGACAGAGTGGCGGGGCATTGTGTCGCTGCTATGCGCCACGGAGTACCAGCGACATGTCCCATATCTGTCGGCGCATGTTTGCATTGTCCGGTTGCGGTAGGGCTGACGGCCGTTTGATGCGGTATTACCGCGCGGAAGGGGCGGCAAGTTTAACCGCGCGGCACTCGGCTATCGCGACTAGAGCTCTATTGAGACTTCAATTATACATGGACGGTCCATTGGCTGATTGATTACCGATCTTGGTGCGTTATGACTGCTATCGGGTCTCTCGTCTTTTGTAACGATTGCGGCAATCTGCTCGAAAGCTCCTCTAGCCTGCAAGATGCCACTCTTATTTGTGAAGCATGCGGAGCGACATGCCGAGGTACATTCAAACGCATTCGGCGCGCATCGGGCTTGGTTCACTTGCTGAAGAGTCTTCGGTTTCAGATACGTCGTCGAAAAGCGTGACTACTAAGTCCAAGCCGTCAGCGTTTCCCTCGGCTCTACGGTCAAAGCGATCGGCCGTTCAGACATTGAACGAAAGTGACCTTCAGACCGAGGCGACTATCAGACAAACATGTGAAAAGTGCGGAAGGCAAGAGATGCGATACTATACGTTACAGCTGCGCAGTGCAGACGAGGGCAGTACTGTATTTTTCAGTTGCGAATGTGGACACAAGTACGCGCCAGAGTCATCTCATACATTACAAACCACTTTTTGGCTGACTGATGATGTTCAGATTCAGCGTGAATAACTAAGTCGTTGAAGGGTTCCTCAGCACAGGTTGAGGTTCTGAATGATGGCCCCGAAAAGACTGAAGCCAATACTCAGCTTCAAGCGATGAGAGTACTGTCTGTCAAATTGGTCTAATCAAGCAGACGCCGCCACCGCTGCCTGTGATGACTTCTCTACGTCGGGTAACAATGCATACTCAATCTCGCCAGTTCGTTCAAACTCGGCCATGTCAAGGGCGACGACCACACTCTCCCTGACCACGTCCTCTTTGTCTTCTAAGAACTGTTTCAACATATCTTCCACCCCCTCTTCTGCACCCAAACTACCGAGTGCCTCTGCCGCCTCATGTCGCACCATGCCTTCCTCGGTGGTATTGCTCAAGGTTTTGAACAGGCTGGGTATTGAAGCTGGATGCGACAATTGTCCGAAAACGAAAGCAATCTCGTGTCGGAAGAGAGCAGACGGATCACTCAGCCCTGATGACAGCGCATGGACTGCCGGAACGGCAGTTGCTCGATCAGGTGGTGAACAAAGGTTCCTCAACGTGAACATGGCTCGGTAACGCAAGAAGAGAGGAAGATTGGTGTCGAGCAGCGTTCTTTGCAGCTCAGCGATATCCTCAGACTTGGTCTCCTTTGCAAGTGGCGGTGCAGGATCAATCGAAGTAAAGTCGCTGATATAAAATCTGATATCAGCAAGCCTCCAGAGATGACGATAGCTTTTCTCACCTTTGGGAAATCTTTTGCCTCTCTTCCCCCGATTGCAACCATTCCAACCGAGCTACGGCGATCTCACACGTCTCCTTGACCACTCTTTCTTCATTCTCATCATCTCTAGCCTTTTTCAGCAATTGCAGACTGCCCAGATCTCCGAGTGCAGCAAGCGCCTCGGCTGCTTCGTGTCGACAGATGGCCACCTCTTGAGCATCCTGGAACCGGTCGCGCAGATATGGTGCCGCTGCCAGGTTTGACGTTTGGCCCAGGCAGTATGCCAGTTCATGTTTTAGCAGGGAAGATGGTGTTGGGAACGCTGCTGCAATGGCGCGAATTGCGGGAAACGTGTCTTCCGTTGCGGGCTTTAAACTGGCAATATGCTTGAGCGAGAACAATGCGCGGAATCGGCGAGCCAGCGGCACATCCTCGGAGCACAGAGTCGTGCGCAATGATTGTACAGACGGACTGCCATCATCTTGATTAATATCCATCGCTCCCATCTCTAGAATGGTTCTTTGATCAAGGTGTATGCGTATCTGGCGCCGGTGCTAAGAGTAGAGCTAGAGCTAGATGTTGTGTTGACTGGTGGGGGATTACGAATGACGCATCGATATAAACTCGCCGATTGTGGGGTACGAAGTCTTCTGGATTCTTCTGTCATTCACTTCAGTCACACCCTCATACATTTTGAAACTCGACCAGATCTAACACAGCATCATCTACGACATCACCATGGGCTCTGTTGTTCTGCCTCACTTGGTGACCGGATGGCACGTCGATCAGGCGATCATGTCCGAGGAGGAACGTCTGGTCGTGATTCGATTCGGGCGCGATTGGGATCCTGACTGCATGAGACAAGATGAGGTGCTCTATCGTATGTGCCTGTCTACATCCCCAACAGTTTTAAGCAGGATTGCTGACATTCCTGTTTAGGTATCGCAGATCGAGTGAAGAATTTTGCAGTCATCTATGTTTGCGACCTGGACCAAGTGCCCGACTTCAAGCAGATGTACGAGCTTTACGACCCGGTCACGCTCATGTTCTTCTTCCGCAACAAGCACATGATGTGTGATTTCGGCACTGGCAACAACAACAAGCTTAACTGGGTGCTCGAGGATAAGCAAGAATTGATCGATATCATTGAAACAATCTACCGAGGAGCCAAGAAGGGACGTGGCCTCGTGGTCAGTCCCAAGGGTGAGTGGTTACCTGTTTCGTGAATGAGGGATTTATGAGCTAATGTCTGAAAGACTATTCTACGAGGTATCGGTATTGACGCGCCAAATGGTGGCGTGTGCAGGAGAGAGGATGGGCTGCCGTATGGTGATTTTCTCACTCGCTGCTATGGCATATTTGCAGATGTGCATGGCACTGGGAGAAACCACGCTCTGTGTCCAGCGGGGGTAATCTCAAAACCTGTTAGTCCCTCAGGAGCAAACCCCAGATCTGAGCTACGCTGAAGTGATATGATTGCTGTAAGCTACAATACTACCAGTCTTTGCTGCTTGATGAATTCACCAAGGGTCCTTCGCAGATGCTGGACCCAGATTATCCCCGCGTATTGAACACTGTTCAGGGACCATTCCCAGCTCTTCTCGTTCGTGTTTGGAATACCATCAACAGCATGGCGTATCTCGAACGCCAAATGAACCGTGCCTCGTATCTGCGGTGCTGAAGCTTAACCTCCAAAGCTGGGGTTGAAAGAAGCTTACAGGTAGTGCCCTCGTACAAACTTCATTACGGGTCTCGCTAACCATGAGCTCGGAGTGCTTCTGAAGACGATCCCCACATGTGCACGAGGGAACTCCACGCTTTCCCCGCAATAACATCAAGATCGCGAGATGGTCTCGTGTGGGGGAAGCACAATGACGACGATGAAACAGAAAACATGTCGGCCCCAGAAAGTGTGCCGTACAGGATGCCTGTTGTACGACCCGCTCAACCAGCATGTTACGGTGTCTGAGCTTCTACCAGTACGCCCTTGACGAACGATTTTGTACTTAAGCTGGACGCTGCGGCCTACGCGCGAGTTACCGCGAAGACGAGCGTCACATCTGAATTGCTATCACGAAGGCATCCCTTGAGCTACGTTACACCGGAGCGGTTTTATGCATGTGGCGCCGCAGCATCAACCAAAGCCTCGGATTGACTGGTTTCAAACTCGCCGATGATGCGTGTGGCTACCATCTGGATCACTGTCGTGTGTCTTTTCTCCGCCAGCATCTACGCAAGTTCAGAGAGTAACAGCAAGCCTCGGATTCTCCGGTTACCTCGACTTCCTCGGGGGCGGAGCAAGATTACTGGCTCGTCCGAGGGGCCTCCTGAGCCGATTGTCGAGGTGTGGCCTCCTGAACCGATTGTCAACTGGTGCATCAGGTGTGTGGAGATTTGCCTACAGGGTGCCATGGATGTGAGTTCTAGCAAGATACCCGGTTTGTAATTGCTGGGTCATTATTTGTTCCTAACCGTGCACACACATTCAGATTCTCAAATCTCAAAGACAAGCTTTGCTCTGGCAACCGAAGTGTCTCGAGGACTGCAGTTCCCACATCTGGAGAACGACCTACAGATGCCCTCCAAACGCATTTTTCAAGATCCCTGTCGAGGTCCGACCAGCGGGTGAGCGACCTAAATATCCGCTGCCGCTGAAGGAGATGGAAGCATGGCTAGATGGGCGGGTCTCCAAAGTGGAAAAGATACGGGAAGGGCCGAACCTTAACCAAATCTCGAAGATGGCACAATCATGGAAGGATCTGGCTCAGAGTGTGAAGTTCTCCGACGTGATTCGTGATTGGCGGCCCATGGACAGTTTATCCAAGTGGAAACCTGGCCCCATTCAGGTCCCTCGCAGCCCAGTTCCAATTCCCATCTAACGAATATGCTTGCATGGGACGAGGGTGGGATAGATTATACATCATTCTGGCCCCAGAAAATGTAATGGCGATATTGTGGGGGACTTGAGCGCGAAGATCATCCTCGTCAACATGTAACAACGGTCGAGCATTCATTTCGGCGACTGGGTCGCATCTTGTCATGATAGCATAGCGATAAACGAAAAGTGATTGATTCATTGGATGATCATCGATCGATTTTCTTTTGCTATCATTGTACCTTGACCGTTAATTTATGTCTTTTGGAATCATGAGAAGTGATCACTATGAAAGCGTTGCATATGACCCGGCATCATCCCTTATCCATGCTGTATTGATATATATACTCCTTCTTGAACACTCCTTTCGAATCATCGTGGCGTTGCGCAAAGGAGATGTTTACCGAAGCAAACACAGCATTGTTGATCACGAACCGCTGCATTTTGTGGGGTCTTCCGTTTAGGATTAACCGCCATAAAACACATCATTGCAGAGTGCTGACCTGCCAGCCCGGATTGTTACTGTACAAATGACGACCATGGAAAGACAACCGAAACGTCCTAAAGCCGAGGAACCGCAGGGAACAAAATCGCTCCAGACGGTAAAGTCTGCCCAACAGTTACGTCGACTACTCCGCTTTCAACAGGATCCAGTCATTTTGAAAGAGGGTCAGTTCTGAACATGGATTTTGAAGATGGGGACTATTACTTGTTGACCTCGCTGCAGGCCTCTATGCGTTCAGGACATTTTTGACTCAGCTCGGTGAAAAAGACAAAGATTCCGAGTCTACATCTCAAGATGGTTTATCTATCTTGGAAGATTACTTTCGATCTCAAAAGAGCCAAGAGGGTGCCGAGGGAGATGCCCCGTTTCTGCCTGATCTTATGCAGACGTGGAGTTTTGCCTTTCAATCAGACGATGGTGCTCTGCTGTCGGCAATTCCAAAGGTTCTGGTTCTGATATTCAAGAGAATCTCTGGGTTGATCCAGCTTCGGGAGTATGGACTGCAGCTTTGCAGAGCGGTGTTGCTCCCTGCTCCTTTGAAAGCTCTAGCCCGAGGAATGTCAGCCATCCCCACCAAGAGAGACCTTATCTGCTCGTGTCTGCAGCTACTGATCGAAGTGGTTTGCTTCGATGGAGGAACCTACGCCAAACGAGTCTATTCAAACCGAGAACTGGCGTTCCGGAGCTTGGTGAGGAACCTTGGGTTGCGAGCTCCTGCGGATCAGCAACATGCAAGTGGAGTACCGTCTGTTCGGTCCGTGGCCGTCCGATATATCCTGGCCAACTTGAGGTTTCAAGGTGCCGCCAACAAGAGCGACCTGCTTCAATACCGCAGCATCATTTCCCCCTTCCTGAAAGATATTAAAGACGACCCTCCTTCATTGATCTTGGAGATACTGGACACGTTCAAGCAGCACGTCATTCAAGATGAAGTCCTCTCACGAAAGACCAAGAACATGTTTTTCTCTGAATGGATCCTTGGGCGGTTCGCCACGTTATACAGCCATGGGATCGTTTCAGTTACGGCCAACGATGAGGTGACGGTACGATCCCAGGCACACGAGCTGCTATTGTTCGTCTGTACTACGCCGGTGGTCGGATTAGTGCCTTCAAAACCAGGACATTACACGCTCGTCGAAGATCCAGCTCAAAATCGACAATTGACGCCGAAGGTCAAAGATATGATTGATATTGGGCCGCAGCTGCTCAACTACGATGACTGGCGAGGGCTCATTTTTCGGAACCTCCGTCTTGAAGAGTTTACCCTCCACCTACGGCCCTACTCGGATACGCTCCAGTGTGAGCTGCTCCTAAAAATATTCCAAGCGGTTCCCGATCTGGTACCCGAGTATTTCTTCAAGAAGCAAACCTTCACCTTCGACCCAAAGTTGTCCGCGACTTGGGTCGGGTACTGCGCATTTCTCGTCTCTGCTATCCGCCTGCCAGTTCCGAATCTAGGCCGTGGTCAAGAAAACTTATTCAAGCTCCCTCCGCCGGTCGCCGTGCTCATCGAGAGCATCCTTCCAGCACCTCTTACGCAGAAGGTCTTGACAAGATGTCTGAATCAGAAGTCGTCCTTCGTGGCATTCTTCACCGTTCGGCTGTTGATTGCGGCTTTTCGCAAGCTACACCTTGTTCTGAAGGCTCTCCGATCATCAAAGCCCGCCACGGAATATCGGGAAGAGACGGCAACACAGCTGGTCAATGAGTTTTGTCGACGCTGTCCAAAGATGAAAGATGTGATTACCTTGTTTCGGGCTACTTCGGAGAATCAGGTGCTTCAACGTGAGGCAGTCACGAGATTGCTCGCCCTCTACTACACCACGATACCTGAGCTGGCGGCAGAGGAGACGATCGACCTTGCAGTCCCTCTGGCGAAGCTCATTCGCCGCGTATCTTCTGCCAAGGACGACTCCGATGCTGCAATGCGGGCTCTCGAATTAGAGCACCTTCTAGTTGTAGGACTACACTCGTCCAAGATGCGATGGACCCACAAACCTGGTAATTCCCCAGATCAAAGCATGTGTTCTCTTCACTGATTTCTCCCAGCCGATCTTGAGTTCTCTCCACTCACGACGCTTATGATGCTCTACGTTTGGTCCGACCCAGGGACTATACGAAATGGTGCCGAGGTCGTTTTACGGTCCATCAACCATTCAGAACAAATGCTACAAGAGTCGACCGATCCGCCAGCATTGGACGCTTTACTTGCTAGCCTTGCATCCAGCGAGATACCCGAATCAAGCTGTGCTCTACTCGACAACGCCATCACTCGTCTATTGCGAAAAGAACTCCATTACGAGAACATCATTCTCGGCGTTTTGCGGGAAAAAGATTCTGCCAGATCCTCGTCCGATTGTGCTCCGTTCAGTCGACTGTTGGCTGCGCTGGTCGAGCAGTGGCCGTTTTATGCTCGACTGGAGCAGGCCACCGCGGCCGAGAAGGCTGCTACCGCACGAACACTGTCTAAGTTGCTGAGATACTGCAAGCACCTTGGAGAGGAGTCCGTTTTGCTCAGTCATTTCTCGGACGTCCTGGTCAACACCTCCGACGAAGGTGATCTAAAAGACATTTTTTGCACCGCACTGCAGCCTATCGACGACGATGATCTGCAAAAGCTTGCTGCAGTGGGTGCAGCTGCCAAAGCTGCCGGAGAATCAAAGGACGCTGCTATGGTTTCTTCAGAATTATCGCCGGAACCTGACGACGACCAAGAATTGGACGACGACGAGGACTACGGAGCACCGGCCCAGCTTCCCGACCCCAAGGCGCTATTCAAATGGGATGGAAAAGACCTACAAGAGGCCGTTGAGGACGGTGACATCTCGGACCTGATCATGTGCCTCTGCTCCGACATTTTGGGTACCAGAGTACAAGCCTTGACAGGCTTGGGCAAAGTGGTTCAGAAGCTGCAGCATTCGTCCTACGTGGAGCAGGAGATGATTACCCTGTTGCTGCAAGAAACCATCCACACCGCCAAACCGATCATCCGGACTCGACCATTGCCTACCTACGTTGGAGCGTTCGCCGCCAAGGCTGTTCTCGTCGAGACGAACCCACAACATTTCCTCTATGGGACGCTGAACCGCTTTCTCCACCGAGGGCCGGTTTGGAACGTCGACAAAGTGCCCATGATCCAGGCCGTGTTCCTGCATCCACCGGACATTGACAATACTTTTCATGCATGTACCGGTTGGATGCTCGAAGTAATATATGAGGGGTTGCGAACTTCAGAGGTTAGAGCTATCGACGTCTTTCCTTGCCTTGAACTGACATTGATCGAATTAGGACGTCAATGTTTACCGGCACAGCGGAGTTTTTGAGCGATGTTTCACCCTCTACACGGCCTCGATTTTGTCTTCTGCATTGCAACGACTCATTCTAAGACTGGTTGGTCGAGCGACTGGAATTCCAGGCGGCAGCACGACCTTGATCACGCGCGTGGGCATTATCTGTTGGTTTGACGGGCTGGTAGCAGATCGAGACCCCAACAGCAGGATAATTCAACGCCTACGGCAGCAACTGCTGTCCACTTGTGATCGGGAGCGCATTCGAGCATGGTCTGGAGGGGATCTCTGCAACGATGTAGGCAGCAATAGTCCGATGGAGTCATGAGCATGTGTCATGAAAGTCCATCTTACATAACATACGCTTCTCCGATCGCATTCGTGATGATCTGCGTAATCCTGCATCCGCCGTCGCAACTTCGTTTCTAAGCCTCATTGACTTTACCTCACCTCATACAACCTCATCACACATTACAACGCCATCGGTGATACCCACTTGCCTCTGGTGGTCGTTCATCTTGTCTGCTTGATCGCCAACAGCTTCTCAAGTTACATCTACAACGATCCATCCCCAGCATATTGTCTTCGCTTTCGCTGTCATTCAATCTTTGGTCCTCTTGACGCCCTACGGCTACCTCAACCCAAAGCCTTGCGTAACAGACAAACCTGCTCGTGCTCCCTTGATCAATCCCGCATTGGTGCTCGTCGATAATATTCAATTCAAAGAGTGTTGACATTCGCCTTGTGAATCCCCGCTGCAGCCTACAATCGCCCATCATCTGGCAAGGCCCGTCGTCCCACGGCCATCTGTGGCCATCGCGGATGGACCACGACGATGACCGGTCTACACTACACCACCGAGGAGCTGCTGCACCTTCGGCAGTCTCCGCTAGTATGCAAGCCCAGGAACTTGCCACCCGCCGAGGCATGGATGGGGTAAGTCAACACAGGTTGACCTCGTGGACGTGTCAACACCCACTGAGCGCATCGTGAGCAGAGCGGCCATCGAACGACCTCCCAAGCCACCCATTGCACGAGCCAAGACAGACGGATCTTCGATTCATCAAGAACGTGCAAAAGATCAACAGCCTGTGTTTGATGCCAAGTTCATTCCTCGTGTAGGATCAGCGAGTGAGGGATGGACAACATGAGTTTTTGTGTTACTGCTGACGGTCGCACTCAGTATCCAACGACATTGTGCTGAGACCACCCAAGACTGCGTTCGCCTCGGCGACGTCGATTCGAGCTCTGTCCAAAGACGCGCAGACATCGGAGAGCACGATGGCGCCGCCTTGTGAGGGGAAGCGAGGGGACGACAAGCCTGACAAGACCGACAAGGCCGACATTCGCGAGAAGTTTTTTCGAGAAAGAGGTCGTGACAATCGCAATTATGACAAGGCAGAGCGATCAGATGCGACAGATGGGAGTGCACGAGCGAGAGCAGGAGACGGGACGACTGGTCCTACACTGCGTGCGCGCAAGAGCTTTGGTCATGCTGAGGTCAAGCCTTCACTGAAGGTGCCCGAAGAATCTAAAGCCAATGGTGATGGTGAGAGCTCGCGCAGACAAGGGCTTGATAGGACGCATCGAGCGCCTCATGATCATGCGGGACGAACGCATGCTGGAGATAAAGAGGGTGGACCACGTCGCGCGGGACCTGGACGAGCGAGGAACGAGCCTACTTGGTTTAGAAACGGACCTCCGGACGCGGACAAGACGGAGCGCACGAGAGAGGCTGCTCAAGATACAACTCGACGAGTGCGCGACCCCATTCGAGACCGAAGCTGGACTCGCAATGAACGACGTGATGTAGAGCCGGCGTGGATGGATTCAACTCGTCACGGAGCAAAGCCGTCGGCGCACACGGCAGAAGATTTTCAACGATGGAAGGAATCGATGAAGGCTGGTTCAGCCCCCAAAGCCAAGGCGGAGCCGGTCAAGAATGAAGAGAGTGAACAGGAAGAGGAAAAACCGCCCAGCGTGGAGCAGCCTTTGAGTGCTCCCCTCGTCATGGATCCATCGCTCGACAAATTCCTGAACCTGAACGACCCTGGTCCGCTGAACGGCGACGGTGAAGGTGGTTTACTAGATGGTGATGTGATGAGGCATGCGGTGAGGATTGGCCCGCCGAAACCATCTCGATTCATGGGGTTGTTCGCCAAAGAACCTCCCAGACCAGATCCTGCACTGGCGCCTGTGGCGGAGTCGTCAAATCCAGAGAGGAAGGTCTCTGTGGAAGCGTCTTCTGAGGACAAGCAGGGCTTTCAACGGATCATGAACCTGCTTGCATCATCGAATCTCCAGGGTGAGAAGATTCATCCACCAACGACGGTGCCAGGGCAGCACGTGCAGGATGGACAAATTCGACCCAGCTCCGCTATGCATCAAGATGGGCCCTCCGAAGTACCAAGACTGCAGCCGGTTACAAGAGAGCCTGTCACCAGCGCAGAGCCGGCGTTCAGACACCCGTACGAACGGTTCGGGGAGATGTCGGATCCAATGCGCGATGGAACGCAACAGGTGAACGACCCGTACGACAGTGGATATGGTCCTCCACATGGCATGACTCCCCAACCTGCCGACTATGGACCCTTTCTACCGGGATTGGAAATGGCACCACCAGCTCATGGATCAGTGCGAGACACCCATACCCCGGATCATCGGCAGGAGTCGGCTCTCAATTACCCGGACCACGACCCGATCGCGGCAGAGATTTTACGCGTCACACAGGGTGGGCATGCGAACCTTATGGCTCCATACACGCAAGGACCTAGCCCGCCGAACGTGGTTCATCCCTTCACTCAGGCAACCAGTCCGCCGAACCTGATGGCTCCGTTTACACAAGGTCCCAGCCCGCCGAATGTGGCTCATCCATTCACCCAGGCATCCAGTCCACCGAACATCGTGCCTCCATACACGCAGGGGCCTAGTCCTCCGAACTTGATGGGTCCATTCAGTCAAGGACCCAGTCCGCCGCCTGTTACTACGGCCTATGGAGCGCCACCTGTGACTACGGCTCATGGAGGGCCACCTGGGTTGTACGGGGGACCAATCGGGCCTGGACCACAACCGATGGGACCACAGCAACAGCCTCTGATGCAGCCGCAACCGCAGCGACCGACGGATGACATCCAGCAAGGCGGTGTATTTCCTCCCAACCGAGGTGCATTCGCGAGACCTCCTGGTCTGGATCATCATCTGCCTATTGGATGGCCGAATCACGCTCAGCTGCCGGCTCATCAGCAGCAGCAACAACCGCAAACGCAGCGCGGACTTCCACCTCCGCCGGGTCTAAGTGGTCAGGAGAACAACAGCAATCCCAACAACAACCCGAATAATCGTGGCGGTCCGAACCAGGCTTCGTTCTTTTCTGCAGGTCCACCAGGTCTAGGATATCCACCCGGTGCTTTACCACCACGCGGGATGGGTCCACCGGGATTGAATCCTAACCTCCCACTACCTGGTTTTTACAACGGTCCTCATCCTTCTGCAAGTGGGGGACCACCCGGTCCTGTTCCCGGCGCCGGTCAAGGTCCAGGTCCACTGGGGGCAGTCGGAGGAGTTGGACCTGCCCCTCCCCCGCCTCCACCAGGGTACGGTCCCATGTCCTTTCCTCCATCTCATCAGCAGCAACATCATCCGCACCATCAGCAAAGCGTTCCAACGAACATGATGCCGCCGCCTATGCCACCAACCAACACCAATAACCCTCTTCATCCGCAATATCATCAGCAGCAGCAACTACACAGCATGCCTCCTCCGCCGCATCACCATCTCTACGGTACCAACCCCAACACCACCACGACCAACAATCTGAATCCTCTCCCACCGAGTTCCCTTGCCGGTGCAATGCAAAATCTGCGCCTTCCTCCCGTGACAGCAGGTGGTCTAACCCAGCAACAACTCTCTCAGTTTGTGTCTACAGTCCAGCATCTCCAGTCTATGCTTCCTCAGACCCAGCAGCAGCAGCAGCAGCAGCAGCATCAGGTTCAGCACCAAGGGCCGCCACAGTCAATGCGCTATCCTTTTGGTCCTGATGGCGCACCGATTGCACCTCCGAATCTCGGTCTTGGCGGGACTGGTGTTGGAGGTGGTGGTCATCAGATGCCTCCTCCCCCGTCGACGAATCCGAACCTTCAAGCTCAAGCTCAAGTCCAAGGTCAACTGCAGGGAGGTCACGCTCCTCCGATGCCGTATCAGGGTGCTCATACTCATGGCCTCGGTGTCGGTCCATTAGGTCCATTGGGACCACATGGACTACCTGGAACAGCGGGTCCTTATGGAGTTCGTGAACCGCAGCTACCTCCTCCGTCGACTGGTCTACCTCGACGGAATTGAGGGTTGCTTGGCAAGCCTCATGTTAGTCGAGATTTGACAAGCAAGCGTTGTTCTCTGGATCTGAATTGGACGATGGGAGCTGTTGCTGGTAGTGGGGCTGAAAGTTGAGTCGGATAAACATAGCAAAGAGGACGAGATCGAACGGAAGGATGTGGGATGGATAAATAAATAACGGTGATTGTAAGGAGAGATGATGGAATTAGTTGAACGGACATCAGATCAGACTTGTGCGGACTCGTGCTTGTATGTCATCTATGTTTGTGTGTATGTGTGAACACATTTGTGCAAAGATGGTCCTCACTGTAGTACCTACGCTACTATCATGGTAGGGACGATGAATTCTCTAACATCATCGCGAGTACGATGCAGGTACTCATACAAACAATCACGATCGTCATGAGGACGGTAGTGATGACAGAAGTAGTCATCAGACACGCGACGAAGTTGGTCTAACTTCTATTAGACTGACGATGGCGGTATAACCTTCTTTCCATCGAACTCATGACGAAGATTCCTCATCCACCATCATACTGATAATAACACTGTGGCTTCCTCTATATCATACTGAGGGTAGTATAGCCTCCCTTTTCTCAGACTCATGACGGAGATTACTCAACCATCATCATATTAATAATGACGCCATCCCTTTCTCTCCATCTTCCTGATGATGGCGCTGTTAAATAAGTTCCATTTTAGCAGTTATGAGCCTCTCCTCCTGGCGACGACTGCTGAACTAGTCCATTTACTTTCTCACCCGCGTGAAAGCCAACCTCGGAAAGTAGAGAGAATCGTTAACCAACCAACCGATATGGTAATTACAAGAATAATAGATGAACTTGAACTTTGGGGCTATAGATATAAGCCCTCGAATCCACCCTGTTCTGTTCCATGTACAGCATCCCCCCTTGCCTCCATTATCCTTTCGAGTATCTATCGTCCTCCAAAGAAATATCTTCCCCAAAGGAAAGAACGGGTTAGGCATGTGTCGAGGTCACGCAGGTCTTCTGACCGGGATCTTCGAACCGCTTATCCTCCCTAAGAACATCATGATCAAGTGTCCCGCTGCGGCCATATCACCTTGATTTTTTCGTGTGGATTGGATCGTCGCCCAGGATTCCTTGAAGATTTGTTGCATCGTTGTTTTCAGCTGATTTGGTTGGATTGCGGATAGAAATGGCGACTGAGAGGATGAGGATTTGGATTGCTGGCAGGGTCCTGATCTGGTGCAGGATTCGACGCTATCTATATATTTGTCTCTGGTTTAGCTGGCTATTCAACCGGAATATATTGGACCGTGAAGCGAGAAGTGTAGATTAAACGTACCAATAGCGACTTTCACCGAACTGAGACGAGTCTTGCCTAGGCAGCCGACCATGCAACCCGCCCATTGACCGGTAGCTTTTAGATCGATGCCGTTTGCAGCGAGACTTTTTTGTAGAGACGAGAATTGAGATCGAAATTGGGATGCCATGGGACCGATGAATGGAAGGTTGAATGATTGATGTGATGATGATTGAGGTTTGGATCGAACGGACTGTGAGTTTGATTGGTAGGAGTTGGGAGGAAGCTTTTTGTTGTTTGAGACGGGCTGCCGTCGGATAGAATCATCTTGTTTGGGGATAGGTTTGGGGTGTGAAGCCATGATTTGAGATGCTCCACGAGAGCTGCCACCGTTGATTGACCCTGCCAGGGCGAGAGGTTTTTGTCCTTCTCTCTGCGAAGGTTTGATGCTTTGCAGTTGGTCCATCAACTCATCTTCCACGCGGCATTGTTCTTCCACCACTTGTAACTTATTCTGCTTGCACATTCATCAGCCACAAGTCCTAGTGTACACTTGAACATACATTTCACCCACCCGCCCCCCAGAATGTTTATTATTTCCATTGACACAATTTCTAATCCGCCTTACCCTCCTCTCGGATGTCGGTGTTCTTGCAGAGCGTAGAGGCGTGTACGGACCAGTGGTCCCAGGCCGTCTCCGATCCCTCCATCTGCATCGTAGATCATTCTGAGCATTCGTCTCTTTTAAGTATTTCAACACCATGAAGATATCCACCCGTTCAGCCAGCAAGTCCTCCCCTTTCCATCTGAAAAACAGGACGGCCTTCTGGTATGCATTCATGCGCGCCACGACACGGTCTCTCAGTCCGTCCGTACAGGTATCGTCGCAAAATGATCGCGGGGTGAGCTCAAATCTGTGCTGCAGCCCACCGTCAGATAGGTATCGAGGAATGTTGAGAAAGGGGGTATTCTCACCAGATAGTGGCGCATCTCCTCCCAACTCACGAACGGCGTTGAGGCCATGTAGTCTTTGTTCGTGCACATGCTCATGCATAGCTCGCACCACTCATTTCTCCAGTTCTGGAGAAGGTTTCGAAATCCAGCCAGAACTTGGTCATAGTTCAGGTCTGCTGCTCCGGCCAGCCCGACCAGAACATACAAAAGCACCCCCAGCGACAGGAGTCGCATCCTGCTGGAGACGCGCAAAGACGACGAACCTCTCCAAACTCAATCATCTCCATTACTCTGCGTGTTCTTATGTGTTCGTACATTCTTCCAGCGACCGCCCATGCCAAGTGATCTTCCAGCCTTCGTGACGTCGTATCATGCCTGCACGTTATACGAGTCCTAGCCGCGTCGATCGCGCAACCCAAACCGAGCATGCCCGTCGTGTATGACTACACGTTCTTCATGCACGCTGAGATGCGATACACGACACACCTGTCCGCCGTACAACCATACCCCTGTATACGTACGTCCCGTGGGATGGGATCTACCCTAGCTCGGATGCGCGGTCCGCCAAGTACGGATCGGTACGAAGGCATGGAAGCGAACATCCGTTAGAGGATTAAGGTTACTAGATTCGAAGATCATCATCATCCCCAAGTACCACCACCACCACCACGACCCTGTCGTTTTTGTGCCGACAACCGCCAGTCGTCCTCGCCTGCGAATCGATTGTGCAGGGGTTGAATTCGCTCCGCCTTCTTTCGTTTCGATAATCGATCGGTGGGTGCGACTTTAAAGAACGTTGGCGCCGCTTCCACGAGCCACTTGATGGAATTTTGTCAGCTGAGACTGTTACGACCCAAAACGGAAGTTCGTGACCACATACCTTGGGCTCAATGGCCGTCGTGCAATGCATGTACTCTTTTGTCGTGAGCACCAATTCATGGAAGATGACGTGTTCTGCTGGTTTGCCAAACAGCGCACTGCTCGGGTGCATGTACACGGGGGTGCCTTCGATCAAAGTTTTATAGCCCTCTTGTGGATCTTTGCGTGCTGCGTTCCGGAAGAAACCCGAACATAGCGCCTGTCGTACTTTGACCGTGTTCCGTCCGCAGCTGACGATGCTGTGCTTGTATCGTTCCATGATGGTCACGAGCTGGCTTCGGACGTCTTGTGCTCGTTTCATCGATCGGGCTTGGATAAAGTTTTCGAAGCACCACGGGCTGCTGAATTTTGAGTGCTTCCATCCGTTATAGACGTTGAGCAGCGTGAGGTGGTCGCCGTGCGGATCGTGGAATTTGGACTTTTTCTGGTCTGCTTGCTGCTGTTTTTCCTTCGGCCGGTAGAAGACCGTCGCAACCGAGAGCATGGCGACGATGCTGAGTAGCTCATCCGAGCAACCGAGATCAACAGAGGCAATGAGGACTTTGGCCAGCGCCGGCTCCATGGGGAAGTCGGCCATCTTGCGTCCGAGTCGAGTAAGGAGACCTTCATCATCGAGTGCAGACAACGCATAGAGTTCTTCCAGCGCCGTCAGCATCGTGTTAGTCGGTGGTGGGTCCATGAAATCGAAATGGAGGAGGTCATTGATGCCCATTGCCTTGAGCATCAAGATGGTATGAGATAGATTTTGGCGCTGGATTTCAGGGATCGAGCTCGGCAGCATCTCCGATTGAAACGCGGCCTCGGTATACAAGCGGAAGCACTTGCCAGGACCAGTTCTGCCTGCCCGACCAGCTCGCTGCTTCGCCTGTGCCTGAGAGATGGGTGTGACGACCAGCGAGTCCATACCGAGCTTGGGATCATAAGCATTCTGCTTGACGAAGCCCGGATCGATGACGTAGTAGATTTGATCGATGGTGATGGACGTTTCCGCGATATTTGTTGCGATGACTACCTTTCGGCTGCCGGGAGGTGCGGGCTCAAAGATGCGACTCTGCATCTCGCTGGGAAGCGCCGAGTAGACTGGTAAGATGATCAGTTCCGGTACATTAGGGCCTAGCGCTTTCATGCGCTCGTAGAGAATTTCGCAGCTGGTGTCAATCTCTTCCTGACCAGTAAGAAAGAGTAGGATATCTCCCGGAGGCTCTGTCAGATGGATTTGCATGACAGTAACCAAGGCCGCATCGAGGTAGTCTGTCTCTGGTTCCCGTGAGTACATGACCTCCACGGGGTACGTCCGGCCAGGGATAGTCAGGATGGGGCATCGGTTGAAGTATTCCGAAAACTTGTCTGCGTCGAGCGTCGCCGACGTGACGATAACTTTGAGATCTAGCCGTCTCTTTAGCGTCTTCTTGAGCAATCCAAACAAGACATCCGTCGCGATGGTCCGCTCGTGGGCTTCGTCCAGCATGATAACTGAATACCGCTTGAGATCCGGATCCAGAAGCACCTCTCGCTGCAGCATTCCGTCCGTCATGTACTTGATCTTGGTCGCCGAGCTGGTGCAGTCTTCGAATCGAATGGTGTAGCCCACCTCCTGACCTAGCCGACAGCCTACTTCTTCAGCAACGCGCTTGGCGACGGACATGGCCGCAACACGACGAGGCTGCGTACAGCCAATCATCCCCTGGTTCGCAAAGCCCGCTTCCGCAAGGTATTGAGTAAGTTGCGTCGTCTTTCCCGAGCCAGTGTCGCCGACCACAATCAGAAGTTGGTGTGCTTTCACCGCTTCGATGATTTGAGATCGGAACTTGAAGACCGGTAGAGACTCTCGCTGCTCCTTGATGGTCATGGATGTTCGTTTTCCAAATGAGACGTCTTTACTTTGCGTTGCTCGCTTCCATTCCGGGAGGGTGTCGCTGGTCTTTTGCGTTTGGGCGCTTCGAAGATCACTTGCGAATTGACGTTGGTCCGGTGCAATCATGGGATCCTGCCATTGTGCATTGAGATCCACCTGAGATGCCTTTTCTGCAGCCTTGTCTTGAGCTTCTTGCTGTCGTAGATCTCGTCGTTCTTTCGCAAGTGACGTCCCCGCCATCGCTGCTCGGTTGAGTGAGCCATCGGGAGCCTTGACCACTCGAATAGGTGACAGCTCCAACGATTGCTTGGTTTGGCCGGCCAAGAACGGTGGTTCTTCATCCCGAACTTCAATATCAACATCTTCCTCTTCTTCAAAGTCGCCCTCTCCCGCGAGCGTAGCATTGTATTCCTCGTCAAGCTCAGGATAGTCCAAGGCAGAGATGGCACCCGATGCGATTAACTGCTTAATCTCCCATCTTTCTGGTGATGTGAGCCGCTTCTTGCTTTTGGACGGCTTTCCATGATCGCCCTCAATTACAGGCACATCTGAGCTGAGATTGCCATATCGGCTGCTGCCATTCACCCTGCTGTCCGACCCATTCAGACTCTCCATGTTCGCACCTGACGCAAGGCGTTTCTGCGGGACCAAGTCTCTGCCGGTTACTTGATCGACTTCTTTCATAGATAATCCGATTCTGTTGCCTTGAATGCTGACGACTTTGACCTTGACGGGCTGATCTCGAGAGACCAAGTCAGATGGATGATTGACTCGGGCACCTTCCTGCATCGCAGAAATATGGACCAGGCCGTCCACCCTCCCTTTGACACCTTGCAGATTGACGAATGCCCCAAAGTCTTTGACTCCTCTGACTACGCCATTGTAGATCTTGTACAGCACTGGCTCGTCATCGACTTCCGGAGTGGGAGGACGTCGAAAGTAGTCGCCATCTTGGTCCCTTCTATTTCTCCTGTCTCCATTTTTGTACCCATCACCATGATGAGCGTGTTTGGTATTTTTCTTGTCCAAATATTCGTCGTCATAATCAGAGCCTCGTCGCCTTCGCCGATGCCTATCCCGACTTTGAGACCGCGACCGTGATCTATAGCGTTCCCTTCGAGAACGACCACGTTTGACATCATCTGGTTCGGGACTTCTGCTGCGTTTCCTGCTGGGTTCCCTTTTTTCTGTTCGAGCCTTGCTCTCTAGATTCTCCAGCAATGCCAATGTATCGTCGATGGCATCTTTTGGTCCAGCATCCGCCGCCTCCTGTCCTGCATGTGATGGCTCCTGGTCGGGCAACGCTAGTCCCTTGAAGATTCGGCTCTTTCTTTCTGCTTCATTTTGCTGATGCTCATCCTCTGCTGGTCCGTCTTGGTCGTGGCTTTTGTCTTTCCCAGCCTTGTACTTGGGATGCATCGTAAGGACCAGACGATCGATGCTCTCTACCAAGCTCTTCGAGAATTCGGCTCCTATCTCTTCGAGTCTGCGCTTGAAATCGGCTAACGATGTGCATTTTGAATGCTGATCGATGACGAATTCAGCGACCGTCTTGTCGGATATGCCCAAGTGATTTTGTAGTTCAGAGGTTACTCGTGAAACGAGAGACAGCAACTCGAGGGAGGCGAGATCGTCCATGTTGGCTTGAGGTTCTGAAGAAGTGAGATACTTGCAACAGGGACCAACGCGTCAATAATTTGATCAAGGTGGATGGAAGCAATGAGGTTCGTCGTAGTGCCACCGAGGCGGGGAGAGCTTTTCAGAGCTTTGATCTGTGACGAGTCAGGTGACATCAAACAAATTTGGAGGCCCGGGTTTAGTACCGCCTATCCAGCCAGGTCTCTGATATTCTCATTTTCGTCCTTGGCCTTTTTGTCTTTATAAAGGGTTGAAGGTGGCAAAGATGAAGTTATGAAGCAGAGCGTGAGTGAGTTGGTGATGAGATGTTGTCCAGTTTCGTGAACACTTCAAAGGAGCGCCAAACTGAATCTACGCCGACCTAATCTTTGACAATTACTAAACAACTACAATCAACCGGGTTCCTTTTGCATAGTTGTGCTTGCTTTACAATACACATAGATAACCTGTTAAGTGATCACACATAGAAATCAGAGTCCTATAAATTTACACTAGGACCGCTACAGCCATATCTGTTATGAGGTGGCTCCGATACGCCTGGCTCAGTCCTTTGCTATCTGTGAGCGAGTTTTATGTGACTCGAAGAATACAGTAACTTGCCACAATAGTTAGCTACTCTGTTTATAAATGTAGTAAATGAACAAAAACCAAGGCACATCAACGATTCCTGGGTCCACAACGGTCGTGTGTATGACGAAGGTCGAGATAAATCGATCTTTGTCGTTATGGCAACAGCAAGGTTTCATTACCACCGTCATCTCAAGCCTGATGAAGAAGCTTCTATCATCATTAATCCGATAAGGACAAGACACTGGCATCACCGTCCATTTGATACAGGGACTTTCATCGCCGTCAGTTCGGAGGGAGACAGCGCTTGCCTTCGCCACCAGTCCGATGAAGATAATACCTAATCCTAGACCCGCGGTCGGGGTGATAGATTGCTTGTGATGCCGCATCAGGCCAATGCCCAATGAAATTACCTAATAAGTTGTATTTGGACGGACACATGCCAGGTGCGATCATCGAACTAAGATCCGCCGGCATCGACTTCTGCGACAAGAATGTTCAGAGAGCCGCGCTAGCACGAGCCACTTCTGGTACACCTTCCACGACACTCTCGGTGCGCTGCGTGTATACCCGTCGGACCTCACCCTGTCTATCCAACGGCATCTGGGCCAACACATTGTTGATCTTCGTCTCCACCATCTCCTTGACGTGAAAGGCCAGGGACCGACTGGTGAAGATGGTCTCGTATCGGTAGCTGAGCCAGAGGTACAGTACCAATCCAGAATGAAGCGCCTCGAGCTTGTTGAGGTACAGCCTGTCGGGCGTGAGTGGCTCGTCGAGCACTTCCAGCTCAAGCGGCTCGATATCTGGTAGCGTGATCACTTGCTGCTTGGCGACGGCCAGGGCCAGTGCCTGGAGGACATCTTCTGCCCCCGCTTGACGAAGATTGACCGGCGCTGCACAGATCGTGATGCGGTCAGCGGTGTTAAGCCCCTTTACATCATTGATGACGTCGGCAATCTGCATCTGAGGTGTGAGGTCACACAGCCGGAACTGGCTATGGCATTGTGAAAGTTCGGCAATCCGTCGCAGCAGTAGGCTGAATGGGGTATCCGGAGGGAAATAGGCGGCGAAGCGGTGTATCACGTCGTCCGTCGGTATCAGACCGGCAGTGAGGATTGGTTCCGCGTTAACCGCCATCGCTCGTTGTACGACTGGAAGATCATCTCCATACAGCGTAGTGACGAGACCCACACTCGGTGAGGAAGGATCAGACGTCTCTCCCTCCTGCTGTCCGGCAACCCGATACCGCCCGGCTCGACCGCCAATCTGTTTGATCTCGGAGACCGACAAGGGCCGAACTACACGTCCGAATTGTTTCGTGGTGGTGGAGAAGACGATGCGTTTGATGCTCCTGCCGAGTACATTAGGGGAAGTAGGTGGATGTTGTAGAAAAAAGCTCACAGATTCAAACCCATGCCAATGGCATCACTCGCAACGAGGACGTCATAGCCACTGTCAGGATCGTTGAATAATCTGGCCTGTTCGGCCCGAATCTGAGGTGGCAAGCTTCCATAGACCATCGCACATCGTAATCCCGTTTCCAGCTGGATCTGGCGTCGCATGGCATGGATCTTTTTGCGCGAGAAGAGAACGAGACAATCTCCTTTTTGCAAATTTTTAAGATCTCCACCCAGGCTGCGATTCATGGCTTTTAATGGACTCAGCCGTTGGTATTCGTGAATCTTCAGCTGGTCACCCATGGCATCCGCCAGTTTTCGGATCAGAGGAACGGATCGGGCTTCGCCACATAAATGCAGCTCCTTGGCTTTGAGACCTAACAGCGCCTGAGTCCAGGCCCAGCCCCGGTCTTCGTGCGCCATCATCTGAATCTCATCGATGACGGCCACGTCGAAGGCAGTGCTCAAAGGGACCATCTCGACCGTGCAGCTCGTGATTCTCTGGTCCAACGCCCCTTCGATCCGTTGATCATCGCCCGTCAGAAGGTTGCATGGTTTTCCTCCATCGTTCAACCGGGTGAACACCTCGTAGGCGAGCAATCGAAGAGGACCGGCATAAACGCCGCATTTGGCCGTTTCCAACCGTTTTAATGCTTGGTATGTTTTGCCTGAATTGGTGGGTCCGACATGTAAATGAATCGTCCGTTGAATCGTCCGCGCTTCTGGGTACCATTCAACGGGAAATCGTAAATCGGCCAGTTGTTTTTGTTGTCGATGATCGGATTGGGAGACTGCTTTCCGCATCACATAGAGGGTGCACATTTGCCTCAGTTCATGATCGAGACCCGCGTTGCCTTTATCATAGTACGCTCGGCTCAACTCCCCAAAATTTTCATCCCACGCTTCTGAGGGCGTGTTTCTGAGGCGTGATTCGATCCAGGATTTGAACTCATCCACGTAGTCTTGATGTGCTCTCACTTCCGTTGGCAGTCTGTCTTTCTTCTGACCTGGCTTGGTATTGAGCAACTTCATTCGTTTTCTGATGAGGTCAGGCAAGTAGCTTGAGGCTGGAATGAATAGTATCTTTTCTGATGAAGTTGTCGTCAATGGAGGGACTGTGGGCTTCAGGCTGGCCAAAAGTTTGTGGTGGAACTGATGAATATCAGAGACTTTGAATGACGATGTAAGGACTGAACACTTACAGAATTTGGAAAAGGGGATTGACGGTCGTCCACTCGACCTGGACGATCTGCTCGGACGCCTGGTTGAACCCGTCGAAGCTGTCGAGTTGTGGCGGACCGGCTTCTTGATTGTTGTTTCTGAAAGGACCGTGGTCGAAATTGGCAAAATATACATCGTAGCTGAGTCCCTCTCAATAGCTCCATCTTGACAGTTTCAGGTCAAGACGGTCACCAGGAGCAGAGGCAAACAGCAATGCACTTTGTAAACTCGAGGCATAAAAATTTGGAGGTCCGTCGGATCAACAGTCCAATTTAGGAAAAGCTCGCTCGGTCTCGGCAGAACTATCTTGCGAAAGGTTTCTCCGAGTATCGATAAACGTCTGAACGTTAAAGCTCCCATGTTATGGTCCCACTCCTACTGATCGGACTCACTGAAATGAAGGCAGCATCAAACAGATAGACAAGATGGGTCTCTCGCTCATACAACTTCAGCATGACAGTAAGTTCTCTAATATTCCGCCAACTCTTGGTAACTGACAATGCGGGGTTTGGCGTAGTCATTATTGGCGCGCTCCGGCAGGTGACGAATGGAGAGGTACGCAGAAAGCGAACTATCTTTGCAGGAGTCTAATAAGATCCAGTGGAAAGTGCTGGTACTGGACTCAGGGAGCAAGAAGCTCGTGGATAATGCCGTCAAGGAAGACGATATTCTTCATGAAAACATCACACGTCAGTCGCTCCGGTAGCACGATCTGGCTTCTTGCTGATAATGGCCAGACATTGAGGAAGTGGAGAATCGAAGACCGGCCAATTCTGATACAGATGCCGTCTACATCCTGTCTCCGCAGCCGCATATAGTTGATTGCCTCGTAGCCGACCTTGACCGGCGAAGATATAGGAGGTCCCATTTACTATGGACTACATGTGCGTGCTTGAATCTACAAGGAGTTCCGTTTCTGATGGTAGAATAGATCTCGATCCTCGATTGCGCAAGCGCATCGATTCGATGCCCCGGGCTCGAGAGCTGATTGCGAGTTTCGAGATACTGTCGATCGACTTTTTCCCACGAGAGTCCCATCTGGTGACCTTTCGAGACCCATGGAGCTTTCCAGTGTTATATCATCCTGGCTGCAACAATCTAGTGAGGGCACACATGCAGGACCTGTCGCGCAAGGTATACCTTCCCAAATTAGCCGCGAGTGGTCAACATGTCCTCATCAAGTACCAGGTCCTGTCAATGTGTGTCTCGTTGGGCGAATATCCGACTATCCGCTACTATCGACCTCGGGAGGCGTCCCACGCCGCCAGTGTTCTCTGCTCCCATCTGGCTAGATTTATCCAAGACGAACTTGATACCTATGCGCAATACCATCCTGAGTTTCCTCCTCCGGCAAGCCGACCTCGTGCCGCTTTGTATATCACCGACCGCTCGATGGACCTTTATTCACCCCTCGTGCACGAGTTTACCTATCAGGCAATGGCGCACGACCTACTTTCTATTCGAGATGATGACAAAGTGGTCTACAAAATGAAACCAAGCACGGAAGAGCCGAATCAAACTCCAAAGGATAAAGAGATTGGCGAGAATGATAAGATCTGGGTCGATAACCGGCATCGGCATATGAAAGACACGATCGAGAAGCTGATGGGGGATTTCAAAAAGTTTCTCGATGAGAATCCTCATTTCGCCGACAGGTATGTTAATCTATGATCTAGAAGCGTAGTTGCTAATTTAGCGACAGTACCGGCGACAATGCAAGCAGCTTGAATGCCATCAAAGACATGCTGGCTGGCTTGCCTCAATTTCAAGAGCTAAAGGAAGCTTATTCGTTGCATTTGAGCATGGCCCAGGAATGCATGAATTTGTTCCAATCATATAAGCTGGCCGATCTGGCCTCAGTGGAACAGGTAAGCCGCATCGCTCGTGTTGCGTTTCGATCGCTGATGGTTTAGTCGCTTGCAACTGGGCTGGATGAAGAATCCCGAAAACCGAAGAACTTGGCCGAACAAGTCGTTCGACTAGTCGACGATGACAGCATCGTCGGTCCAGACCGCCTCCGACTGATTATTCTATACCTACTCTACCGGAATGGACTGGTGCCGGCCGACACTCAAAAGCTCCTAGCGCATGCACAGCTTCCTCCAAGAGACAACACGGTGATTGATAATCTTGCCATTCTGGGCGCTCGTGTTCAAAAGCCGTTGAAAGACAATAAACCCGCTCCACCATCACCGTTTGGTAAACGACCGGCTCCAGTCGAGGTGGGAGACGGATACGCTCTGTCTCGATTTGCGCCAGCCTTGAAGTCCATGCTGGAGCAACACATACATGGCACGCTGGATCCAACCATCTTTCCCTATACCAACCCGCCAGCCGAGAGTCCTACTCAATCGAATGTGAATGGGATTGTATCGCAAGCATCTCTGCGCAGTGCCAAGCCGACCTGGGCAAAGTCCCGGCTAGCATCCGTTGAGCCTCGACAGCGAATCATCGTGATCATGGCCGGTGGGGCTACTTATGCGGAATCTCGGACGTGTTACGAAGTCTCTCAATCCAGCTCCCGCGAGGTTTTTCTGGCCACTTCGCATATGCTGACCCCTGGACTCTTTCTCCGACAACTGGGCGATCTCAGCACGGATCGACGCAGATTGGATCTACCATTGGATCGTCCCGCGCCGCAAGCACCTCGACATCTATTCGAACCTGATCCGGAACCGAAGATGGCCCCGCCCAGTGGATCGAGCATGGCTCCGGCGCCACCGGCAAAGCAGCCGAGCACGGCTGCCACGGCCGCCGCGCTGGGCGCCATGAAGCTGGGCCCGGGTGGAGGTATGGCAGCGAATAACGGTCCGGGTCATCAGCCTTTGCCATCACAGCCACAAGGATCGTCGAGGCCGCCAGAGAAGAAGGAAAAGGACAAGAAAAAGAAGCATCATTTCTTCTCGTCAAAGAAGTGATTACGCCCTTTCATGCATGGCGTTATTGGTAGACGTAAACCCGTTATTCGATTGACATTAGGGCGGTTGAGCATGGTAACGTGGTTATAATGTATGAGTTATGTTGTTTGGTTCACATGCATGACATGACGATTGGCACTTCTTTCACGTATTCTCCAGCAACGGACATTCTTTATTTGCAAACATACGGCTTGAAGGCTAACCTCTAAACATCTGACTGCATCTACATCTCCATCCCCAGATATCGATTGACGTCATCCGCCTGATAAAACAACTGCTGCAACCTCTCCGCCTTTTTCTTCGCTTCAGCCTCCCTCTTCCGCACCTTTTTCGCATCGAACTTCTCAGGTTTCTTCTCCACTTTAGCTTCCCTAACAGCTTTCGGTAACTTTGCGCCTACGCCCAATGTATCGCCCTTGACTTTGAGTTTGATGGGATATAACCGCCCTTCGCCCCCCGGACCTAAACCTTGTCGACTATTGGGATCCCAGCCGTACGATGACAAATATTGAAGACCTTTGTTGCGCTGATCGAGATGTGATGGTGGATGAGAATGGGTGAGGCATACTTGATGCGCCAGAGAGGATTCATGTGGTTTGAGGGTAGTATCTGCTGAGCTGGGAGGTTGAATGGGGAGCTTGCAGATCTCGCATATCTGCGGATCCGCGATGGGAGTATCTTGTGGTATATTTTGGACTGATGATTTTGGATCCGAACCGGTATTAGGCTTGGCCAGTACGAGGGACTCATAGTAGCTGGCTACGTTCTGCCCCGCGGAGGCGTGCTGCGCGGTGCTAAGCTCGGGGTCTTGCGCTGGCGGAATAAACTGCACACGCTTGCGCTTCAGACCAGCTCCAAAGACACGTTGATCCTTGAGAGGAACCAGATACTCGTCATCTTGGTCTGGGTTCATTATGTTGCCTTGGATGCCTTTGACTGAGGTTGACTCGATGGTGTGGAGTCCGAGGCAAAAAAACGTTGGTTTTAACTCCGTGGAACCGGAAGTCCGGCGCTTATCGGCCCGCCTTCCCGCAGAGCCGCATCTCCGATCCGATCCGTAGCTGTAAATAGACTTGCGCCTGTTTACACCGCATCTGGAAAGTTGAGGTCGAAACCCCAAGATGCCTCTTCCTTTACTGGCCGAAGGCCTGGCGCATGGCCTGTCGGCCATTCCCTACTCATACACCGTTCTGAAGATTGCACCATGGGTACTTCTCGTGTATCTCCTCAAAAGATACTTTGGCGGTGCCAAGAACACCTCGGAGCGCTTGATGCACTCCAAAGTAGTAATGATCACAGTCAGTCTTTGATTTCCTGCGTACAGAGGTATTTGCTGATGACATCAGGGTGGCACCGCAGGCATCGGTGCATTCATCGTGCGAGAACTCGCCGAACGAGGCGCCCAGATCGTACTCCTCACGCATCATCCACCTTCGGATCCCTTTCTGGCTGAATACGTGGAGGATCTACGCGCCCAAACGAATAATGAGCTCATCTACGCTGAACAAGTCGACCTGGCGTCGTTACACTCCATTCGACTGTTTGCCACGAAGTGGGTTGATAACGCCCCCCCTCGACGACTGGATATGATCATCCTCTGCGCCAATACTTTCCGACCACCGTACTCGAAAAAAATAGAATACACTGTCGATGGTGTCGAGGCAACCTGGGGAGTGAATTATCTTGCCAACTACCACCTTCTGAGCATCTTGTCACCTGCGCTTCGAGCACAGCCGCCTGATAGGGATGTGCGGGTCATTATGGCTGCCTGTACAAGCTATATCGGTGCGGAACATGTTTCGTCGGACGAAGACTTTAAAGATAAGAACTTGTCAAATACAGGTGTGTATGCAGCGAGCAAGCTCGCCTTGATCATGTTTGCGCAGAATTTCCAGCGTCATCTGGATGCGTATACCCGGCCGGATAAGAAGCCGAATAATGCGAGGGTGGTGGTGGTCAATCCTGGCTGGACGAGGACGCCGGGAATGAGACGCTATTTGAGTGCTGGCTCATTATGGGGTTTGCTGGTATACGTGGTTTGTTGGCCTATCTGGTGGCTCGTGCTCAAGTCGCCTGAGCAAGGCGCGCAGAGCTTCTTGCATGCGGCTATGGCTGTGGAATGGATCCAGGGTGGTCCTAATGGTGATAAACTGGTCAAGGAATGTATGGCGGTGGATTACGCGCGGAAGGATGTCTTTGATGAAGACCTGGGAAAAAAGCTGTGGGAGGCGAGCGAGAAGCGGATTGAGGCGTTGGAGAAGGAGGGTGCGATAAAACGTGCGAGGGAAAAGAAGACGAAGAAGGGTGACGAAGCGATGG
>QQTW01000137.1_pt1 | contig 40166 bp, 48 predicted proteins | sample 1904831 | NCBI WGS metagenome assembly QQTW01 (sample SAMN09435610, study PRJNA476489) | Subsurface metagenome, whole genome shotgun sequencing project.
TGTTCAGAAATACCGTGATGCGAGTTCCTGTCGGGACTCCAAGCTATGAACACATCAGACCTTACGAATGTTCGCGTCGAGGTCGCTTTCAAGACAGGAACGCGTTCAGACCTAAGGTTCGGGTAGAGGCGATGACGCTAAGCCTAAAGAGTCGTGCGAGGTTCCCCACCTGGGCTGTGCCTGGGGCCGAGACTACAGCACCAAGTATCTTCCCAGCAAGCTTCACATCTCTCAATTGCAGAATACTGTCAGTTGCTTCAAGTGTGCATCACCAATATCTGCATACTCGCCATCACTTTCTGTAGAAGCACTAAGTAACCTTTGGTGGATGATGACAGAATCTTGTTTTGCCAGCCTACAATTAGATCAGATCTGAGCAAAATTCGCGAATCTGGGGAAAAGCAGCTCAACATACCTCGTGTGGATGGGTCCAACGGTTGCAACATGGATGCAGTGGATGGCCCCTTGGAAAAAAATGCTTACCGAATGCTCAAACGATGGTACGACTGATCGTGTTGATGACAGTCAGTTGCACATGGAGATTCATCTGCCGCAGACAGTCACGGAACAGTCGCACGGACAAGGCTCGGGGGGGGAGTTCATGAGTTGAGCAGCCGTGCAGCCTCGTAACTAAACGTGGGGTCGTGATACGTGAGGTAGTATGACAACGTATTTCCAACACGACCTGGAAGACCGAGATCAGAGTGTCCAGTCAATGTGAGCTACGTCTGATAAAAGCGCAACCGGATCAATGGCTACTTCACCAGAAGATCGAGTCGCACTAAGGGTACTGCCGAAGCACGAAGATCTTGAGCAGGCGCGAAATGCCCTACTTTCCACGTTACCAGAACAGGGTCTTGGTGTTGAGGAAACCGTGCAGCACCTGAGGAAAGATATTACCAAAGGTTTCAATCTTGCAAGCATATCGCCCAACTACTACGGCTTCGTCACAGGCGGAGTAACGGAGGCAGCCGGGATCGCTGACAACATAGTGACCGAATATGATCAGAACGTGCAGGTGAGCCTTCCAATGGTATTTGAGTCCATGTATCCGTTGCTGAAGGGGACTAGGTTCATCTTCCGCGAGAGACGGTGGCCACAGATGTTGAGGACACGGCCCTCAAGCTCCTGTGCGATCTCGTGGGATTCGATCCAAACGACTGGCCGCACCGCATATTTACCACCGGAGCCACGGCCGGTAACATCCTTGGCCTTGCGTGCGGCCGTGAGGCGGTCGTGGCCTGCGCCGCACGCAGACAGCCGGGCAATTCCGGGCAAGGCAGTGTTGGAGAAATAGGTATTTTCGAGGCGTTGCGGCAATCGGGCCTGGACGATATACAGGTTCTCACGACAGTGCCACACTCATCTCTTAGCAAAGCTGCCAGCATTGTGGGGCTCGGCCGTGCTTGTGTCAAGCTAGTTGGCCAAGAAGATGCGCCGCATCGGTTCGATATGGACAGGTTGCGGCAATGTCTTGACACTCCGAGAACGGGCTCCATCGTTGTGATCTCATGCGGAGAGGTTAACACTGGTCGGTTTGCCACTGATGGGTATGAGGACCTGGAGCGGCTCAAAGAGCTTTGCGAAAAGCATGGCGCCTGGCTTCACGTTGATGCAGGTAAGATATCGAATCGTTGCGTTCAATATGTCGCACCAGGCTCGTGGTTCCATCCTTTGCTGCTTTCATCTCATTATGCTGCCCGAAATGACTGGCGACAGCGTTCGGCCTTCTTGCACGGGCTCTTTCGTCATCCGAGTTCGAAGCGATATCTCGAAAGGGTGACGGGCTTGAGCTCGCCGATTCCATCGCCGGCGATGCGCACAAGCTGCTCAATGTTGTACGTGTCTGAGCGGTGGTGATAGCGCCAACCATGTCACATCACTGATTGCAGCAGCCATACGATTGTGGGTTCTTTTTCAGCGCTGAGCTTCACTTGGCCGAGCGGGTCTTTCGCAATTCGAACGCCGCCTATCTTCAATCCGGGAGCATGAAGACCTCTTCAATCGTGTCACCGCTGAATCTGGGATTGGAGAACTCTCGCCGGTTCCGGGCACTGCCGGTGTATGCGTCCCTAGCCGCATACGGTCGCGAGGGCTACCGAGACATGCTGGAGCGGCAGATCCGGCTGGCTCGTGCTATCGCACAGTTCATCATGGATCGGCCTGAGTATGTCTTGCTGCCCGAGTCGAGGCTCACGAGGAGCCAAAGACTCGAAGAGATATACATAGTTGTGTTATTCAGGGCAAAGGATGATGCCCTTAACACGGAACTAGTCCGCAGGATCAACGACGCTTCTAAGATATACGTGTCCGGCACGGTTTGGGCAGGCGCGGCGGCATGCCGCTTCGCCGTGGCTAGTTGGAAAGTTGACGTCGAAAGAGACCTGCAGCGGATCAAAGAAGCTCTTGTCGAGACGGTCTCGAAATTCGAGGCAGATGTAGTTTCTTCAAAGAGCTAGCGCGTAGAAAGCGCAAACTCGCCTGGGACGCATGGCAATCAGCAGGAGTAACTACATGTTTTGAATAAGTCGACCAGCTCGTGGGCACCAGGAGCCAGCCGTCTCGTGTTCGTCTACTCGTCCAAATCTCTGCAGGTCTCTACTGCGCGTACAGCAAACAACCTGCCCTTGTGCCGCCTTGGTTTCTTTCAATGTTGCTTTGGCTGCAACCGTTGTTGCTTTTCAAAGGGTCCAGTGACGTCACGGACCCTTCCCTTTCAACACTTTCAAGGTTCAGGTTGCATTGGAAGCTTTCTTGTCCGGCTGACAGAAACGGATCCAATAACCGATCGATCGTGATGCACTCTTATCGCAGCGTACTTCCAATTGATTGATCAATTGATAGCAGCAAAGGCCGCATCCGGCCGTGCGTAGTCCCTTGCTTCGGTCGTTCCTGCAGGCATCGAGGCTTGTGATCCATGACGTCGCTTGGCCACGAAGTCACCCAAAGGAACCTTGGAAACCCTAGCCTAGCACGAGAGGCAAGCCCAGCTATAAAAGCTCCCTACGATTCAACTTCCATTGCCGTCCAACTCTAATAAGATTTTAAACTTGCCAATCCGACACGTCACATACAAATTTCCATTCACCTTGCAGTCCTACCACCAACCTCATACCACAATCAATCTATTCACCAAGACTTCATCATGTCTGACCCCTTCCGCAAGAGCTTCGGCGACAGTATGCATGACCCACCCTGATGTGTGTTCGTACGATCGAGTAAGCATGTTGACGATGTTCACCAGAGACCAAGGAGCACATGACTCCGGACAGCTCCAAGTCAACGGCAGACAAGCTGAGAGAGGTACGCAAAAAACGCTGGTCATGTTCCCAAAGTATGCATGTGCTGACTCTTGGACGCAGACCTTTACAGACACTACCGATAAGGTGGCCCGGTACGTTTGCACCTTGTGCCAATCTGCCTCGACATCCTCTGAGTGATCATTGACGACTGACTTACGCTCGTCCTTTGGTACAGCGGTGCGCAATCCGATCACGACAAGTCCACCGGTCAATCCATGATGGATAAGGCTAGCCGCAGCAAGGATCAGCACGTGCACGGCAGCGCCGGCGACAGCATTGTCGACAAGACCAAGAATGCCCTCGGCTTGGGTGGAAGGCATTAGACTAGTCAACAACGATTAGGACTGGATGCCAGGCGTGACGAGTCCATGGTTTCTTTCAATTGTTGCGCTTTTCCCTCCTTTTGTATCGGCTAGATACTTGAGATGCTCCCTACATTATTGATATACCCCGAATATGATCAATCCAAACTGATCTGCTTTGCCACCACGTAATTCGGCGTCCATAAAGTGTATCCGCTACCTACATAGTACCTAGGTCACCTGGTAGCTATCACAATATCGACTGAATGCCAGCGTTGTGATATGTAGAGAGTGTTACGGAGGACGCAGTACGGAGGACCGAGGACTCGGCGCAACGGGCGAGGAATGCATGATAGGTATGTGCGCGGGTAGCACAACTCTCAGAAACACACATGAATAGCCTGCAAGCATCAATGTGGAGGATGCGAAGCACTTGAGAAGTCCAAGTTTATTGGATATTCGCACGTACCGTCGGATTGTCCGAGTGATTTGCGGAGGCAGCAGAGGCGCAAACCTGGCACATGGAACGTCAGGTATTCCCAGATGCTTAATTCGTGGCGCTAATTGGGCGTTGCCATGGGGATGTGCGGAGTGCCCTAAGCGAGTAAACAATGGGTGACGCTGCTGCGCCGGGCACGTTCGCGGAAAAGGGCTGGGTTCCTTCGTCGTGGCTGGGCAGCTCTTCCACCGCAACCACCTCAGTTCTTTTGCATCTGAACTTTACTCATCTGAAAGACATTATACGGAGCATATGATATCTATCAGCAATCTGAGCCTAGAAACACTCGAAAGGGGACAAGCATAATATCAATTTGCCTAAGCTCAGACACTTCAATCTTGCTCACACTCCCATTCCTTTCCTCCCTCCAATCTCGACACTCGCTCTTGTGGACTCTCTGGGAACTCCGCTCTGACAACCCGCAGTAGCAGTCCATCCTACCTTCCACGGCGGCCTACCGTTCTGTTGCGAGACAATCGATCAATACATCGTGTGCTGCCCGGATTCTTCACGCTCTCGATCCGAAGCCACGTACGGGGCTGGTGACTCTGCCATTCCATCCAATCTGTCCGAGGGTCCAAGGACCGACTCTGCATTCCTTTCCACAGATACCTCCGGCCCTTCGGGTGCCGTAAGGGGGGCAGTGTTGGAGGCAACCACACGTTGGGCACAGGGAAGACGCGGAGGGAGTCAAGATGCCACAGTTACGGTTTGCGGTTAGCATGCAAAGTAGGTCGCAGAGGGCACGCTACCAGCTTGTTGAGGGTGCGAGTGAACTGACATGGTCACAGGGTTGATACCTTTTCTGGGCTATCACCACATTCTTATGATACTCATCGCCATTGCCATCATTCTTCTCTGTAAGTTTCGACCCGGCCTCTCGGCCAGTCACCTTGATGGGCTTAGTCGCTGACCCTTACATCTTTCAGCACTCCTGCTGGCGGGCTGTTCAAGTACATCCCCGTTGATACCTGACATCTTCCTCATTTCACTCTATTACCAATCCTATACACCCACGTACCACCCGGCCCAAGTCGACCCGGGCGTGACTGCCGCCATCGCCAACATTGCTGGCGCGGCTCTACTTGAGGTCCGAGTCGGTTACTTTGGGGTGTGCGTTAATCCGGCCGGTGGGGACTTTTTGTGCAGCAACAATGCGACGGCGCTCGCCGAACAGCTTAGTGTGGACCAGGACCCATTGAACCTTGTATGGGTTGCCAGCACGTTCAAGGATAGCATCGTGTTTCCTTATCTCATGTGAGTCTTCTCATTTTATCCGGAACCTCTCTCGGGTAAACTTCTGACTGAACTGCCAACGACAGAATCGTCGCCATCATTCTGGCCTTCATCACCTTCCTCTTACTCGCCACCTTTCCCGGCTGGCACGAGGAACGCGATGCCGCAACCGGCTCAGAGGTGGACATCAAGCCCTTTCCCTCGCGACCCGTGAGCCAGATAGCTCTGGCACTCATTTTCATCGCCTCAATCTTCGTGCTCGTATCGGTACTGTGGCAACACACAGCCTCTGTGGCGGCCGCAACGGTTGCGCAAGACCTCGGAAACGGCAGCGTTCGAGCCGGGGTGGGCACAGCTGCCATGGTGCTGGGATGGTTTGGATTTGTGTTGCTGATCATCGTTACCATCGGACTGTTGGTCATGATATTGAGCATACATCTGCTTGACAAATTGACCGACGACTGAAGGGTTGGAGATTGCGACGAAAGGATCACCGAGGAGACGAAGAACGCAAGACATTTCTTCGCACCTCCGCCGGGGTGCACAAGTGCACACGGCCCGTTACACGCTTCAGGGCCGAAAGATTCGCGTCTCTCGTCCCCCTAATTTGGACGAAGCGTCAAGCCTCCGGGACCTAACACGCGCGACCAAGCGCACAGGCCTTCGTTGTATTGGATCCTTCTATTCTTGTGTATATGGCGGCATTTTTGGCGTTCAGCGTTCTTTTGCGGTAACTGGGCTAGCATCCCGACCCCACGACACTATGAGGAGACTTGTATTAGAATCAGAGGCGACAGTGTCCAGAGAATGTATGTACTGATCATGAGGATCAATCAGGTTGGATCATGGAGAACTTGGACGCAGCTGTATACATTTGATGATTTCGTTTTCACGGCCGTTGTGTTGGAGCCCGAAGAAGATAATAATGCAATAGCTATGTTCGTGTGCATGTTCACCCACAGTTCATCTTGAATCATTTTCCACAAGCGGTGTGATCACATGTCAGAAATTGCACGTTGCGGCAATAAATCTATAGATCTCATACAAAAAATGTGCGTACATACATGAATTGATCCACTGGAGAATGGGTGCCCAAACATCACAGAAATTCAGGTCGCGGAATATACTGCGGTAAGCGCCCGTCCACATTCGACTCTCTGTTCCACGCTCGCGGATCGGCCGTTCAACTTGATGGTCTTGCGCGGGGTAATCTGGAAACGGTGCTCTTGCTTGCCTCGCGCTTTTCGCTCGGCGCTTGCGTCAAGCGGTTGGATGTATGTCGGACTCGAGACGTTGTTTCTTCGGCCTGTGCCCAGCTGGTAATGCTCGTTATTCCCGAAGAAGAGGATGTCAGCGCCCCAGTTCGTCTCGTTCTCGGTTCCTTTATCCGAGGCGTTCAGGTACGTCACATTGTCCATGACCGCGGCGGCGTGATTCGCACCGACAGAGAGACGAGCCAGTCGAATAGGTACTGCCCTGTTGGCCTTCTCGTCCCACTCAAACAGGCCGCTAAATGCGGGCATCTTCGTCGGTAGTCCCTGAACATGGGTCCATCTGCCGTTGCCCAGGCCACCCCAGATTCCGTGACCGCAACTCCAGGCATCTGCGGTGACGAGACCGAGACCCCTTCTTGACGAAGCGTCATCCGACGGCGTGGCGACTCTGGTGGCATCGACGATGAAGTAACTGTTGGAACCACCGGCTGCCACGCCGACGACCTTCGGAGTTTGGCGCGTGCCGGCATACAAGGCCTGGATAGGTAGAAGTGAAGGAGCGTCCACGATTGCCGACTCTGGTTTGAACTCAAACCCGAGCTGGCCAAAGGTGTTGTCTCCAAAACTGAATGCGCGGCCTTCCCTGTCAACGGCAAGTGAGTGGTAATCGCCTGTAGCGATTTTGGTGATGTCGAAGCCTCGCAGAGTCACAATCTCATGCGGTTGGTCGTACGCTCCTGTTGGTCTCGTGGTCCACGTCAGGCCGGGAATGCCGAGTTGGCCTCTGCTGGGGAAGTCCTCCGACGCCGATGCGGCCGAGAACAGGCGTCCGGTGGAGGAGAGAAGCAGTACGTGCTCCAGACCACCCGAGATGGACCGTATCTTCTCTCCCCAAGCGAGCCCCTTCGGGTCGAGGCGTCGGTAGCTGAGGTCGGACTTGAGTCTCCAGAAAGGTATCCAACTGTCTTCCATGGGTCGTGGTCCACTCTTTTGTCCATCTTCGGATACCGGAATGGAGTATACGCTCCCGTCCGAACCCAATCCTATTATCCTATCACGCGATAGTGCCAGGGAAACGAGATCCTTTCCTTTCAATGTGACCACAGGACTGGCAGCATTCTTTGAAAAGGCGACTCCCCACTGGAGAAGATCTCCGTTCTCAGCAATTGCAGCTCCGAAATCCCGATCCAACTTGACGTCACGCAGTAACATGCCATCGAAGAATGGTATTCGCCGCGGTGTCTTGATGACTGTCTCCGAAGAGTCCGGCGCTGCCACCTTCCCGCTGTTCGAGCCCCATGCATAAAGACCCGGATTCTCCCAGCTTCTTCTGACCTGAAGATGTTGTGAACTGATCAGTTCCCTGTTCTCCTCTTTCGATGATGGTTTTCTCCTGGCTTTTTCGAAGGTCACTGCCGGCTCGGCAGGCTCATCCGCATGTACATCATGAAAGAAGCGCTCCCCAAACGACCGTTGCGTTGCAGTTGCTATTATAACCAGTGTTACAGCTGTTGTCATTGACCATACAAGGATCTTGTGTTGCCGGGCGTGAGGAGCAGTAGTCGTGACCGTTCGATCTCCCGTTCGCACTGAGAACTGCCTGGCGCATCGCGTGACCGGCTTGCTTAACGGCAGCGCGCGGCAGCGCAACATTCGCGTTGCGAGCGCCATGCTGGGCAATTCAGAATTGTCGAATGACAAGACTCTTGGATCTCTGGCAGTTTCGTCCTGTAGTACTAACCATACTCCCGCTTCAAAGCAATGTGTAAGCTAGGAGGGTCTCCGGAATGCAGTACATACGGAGTAGATCTGCGGACGATAGTGACCCTCGATTCTCGAACGTCATGACTGGTTCGCCAATAATAGCGTTCGGAGATCGGAACCACTGCAGATAGCCGCGCGCTTCACGCGCTTGTCTACACCACATCGCTGAACAACCACAGACCGGTTATTGGAAGAGCTCGATTGACAACTTTAGGCCTCAATCACACCACAATGTACGATGATAACTGGTATACTGCATTGTCATCAAAGTCTCACGCCGCTCAGTCCAGCGCTGAAGTCCAGCAGCATCACCGACGACACTCGTTACTCAAGCTGCCCTCTGTAAGCTACACACCTGCCTCTGGGTATGTCCCGGTCAGTTAATTGGCTTGATAGGGACATGATAAGGCTGACGACGGTCTCTCACAAGGTGCAGCGGACAGACTCGAAGAGCCGTCGGTGTTGAATCGTGGGCCACCACAAGCCACCGTAGCTAGGAGAGCGAAATCCTACGGCGACTTTTACGATGTTGCCCGAGCACAGCTCAAGAAAGGACGACTTCTCGACAAGCGGAAACGTCGGCGAAGTACTACTGAAATCAAGAATGAGGTAGATTTCGGCAAATGGTATGATGGAATCAGTGAGGATCTGCTCGGTATCAGCATTGAAGAATACCGGTTCGTCCCGCACCTCGAAAGCGTCTGCGTGAGCAGAGCCTTTAGACTGAACCGTGTTCGATCAGATCATACGCGCAGAAGCTACATCTCGCACGATCCCATCTTGACTTCTTGCTGGAGAGCACTTCGACGGCCCTTGACTTGTTGTCTTCCTTGTCGGAATCCTTCAAAACCGTTGAAGCCCAAACAAGTTATTTCCGCTCACGCTGCGAGGGTCTTGCGTCCGAGCAAACCCGCATTTCTCGACTGGCGGAGGATGTATCTGGGAACTACCAGTTCTACGCTCTTTTGGAGCCCATCACCAGAAGGCTGAATGCTCCCGGCGCGGGTAACCTGGTCCGCCGGAAGGAGTTTCCGGAAATGCTTTCGAATCTGGACAGGTGTCTGGACTACATGCAAGCGCATGTATGGACTCTGGTTCCCTGTATAGATTTGCTCACGGCTGACAATCTGCCAGCCAGATCATCGGGAATCTGCCGCATACAAATCGCGTTATCGGTTGCTCTTAACCAGAGCACTTACTCTGATACGTGTTCATTTCTGTAACGCCCTCCGCGATATAGCCGCGGATGTGTCGAAGCGAGTGGCCGACAGGCAGCTCAACGATACGACCATGTCCGCGTTACTCTACGCAAAATTCCGCGTTGGCTCTTCAGAACTCAAGCAGCTTGGAATGGAAATTCAAAAGCGTGCCGTGCACCCTGATGGGACCAGCCCTGGAACGGAGCCCGAGTATCAGAGCTTAATGAATGAGTTGCATCAGAACTACGCTTCCATACGGGGCAAGCTTGTGTTACCCATTATCAGGAAAAGAATGAACGAGATCGCCATGGCGCCTAGCACGGCCAAAGAACTTGTTCCGTTCGCCCGCAGTAGTATCAGCTACATCCGTGGGATCTGCTACGACGAATTCGACCTGTGGGGCGAATGGTTCTCGGGCGAAAGAGGTCTGTATACTTTCCTCGAAGCTATCGTGGAGCCGCTACACGACTTCCTGCGGCCCATGATAATCCGTGAGACTCAGGTGCTCAAGCTGTGCGAGCTCTGCTCGCTCATACAAACGCGTTACATGGAGGAAGAAGATGAAGACGACGACGCGGATTCAGTGGACACCCCTAAACTCGATTTCGGAGCTCTCATACAACCCGTCCTGGAAGACGCTCAGACGAGACTGGTCTTTTTGGTTCTTTCGATAATGAGAGATGACATAGAGTACTACAAGCCAAAACCCGCAGACCTCGACATTGTGACATCAAATCGGCGCACACCAGCCCAGGCAAGAACTCAAGGCGCACAGCCTGCGCTTTCGGGAAAGAGGGCTCCATCTGATGGTCCACCCACTGCTCTGCCCAAGGAGCCGGTTTTGGTTGAAGAGGACAATGACGGAGATCATGGATGGAATTATGGATGGAATTATGGATCGAACCCAGGCATGCAAAAGTGGTACCCAACCCTCAGAAAGGCCATCTGGCTGCTCAGCCGCATATATCGGCTTGTGAATGTACGGTCGACGTATACTCTCTGCAAACCCCAACTGACAGCCCTGGTAGTCCACAGTCTTTGATGACCTCGCTCACCAAATTGTGCACCAGACCACGCAGTCCCTGCATAAGGCCGCTTTGCAGATCTCCACCCGAGCCTCACCTACAGATGCTCAGCTGTTTCTGATCAAACACCTTCTCATCCTCAAACAGCAGATCGTCGCTTTTGACATTGAGTTCGTCACGCCCCAGGTCTCTTTCGATTTCTCCAGCGTCACAAACACTTTCTGGGAACTGCGCGAACGCGGTGGCCTCTTCAATCCGCGCAATCTGATGCGCTTGGTAGGTGGCAGTCTTCTCCCACGAGTCGTCGATAATATGTTTGATGCCAAAGCCGAACTTGACGGCCACCTGCGCACTGTCATTAATGAATTGACGGCCGGATTCGCACGTCGGATGACGGCGGCGGTGGGCGATGATGCGGTGGCGAAGAAGACGTTCAACGCAAATTCCGCTGCACACAGCGTTCGCGAGGCCGTCTCACGCGAAGTGCCGTTCCTGCGGCAAAAGCTCGAAGAGTATCTGGACGATCCCCGGACGCGGGAGACGCTGGTGGGCGCCGTTCAGGATCAGGTTGTGACCAGTTACGAGCACTTTTACGAGCGCCACGTCGCGGCAAACGCGCTTGTGAACGGAAAAGGCGTCAGCAGAAAAGGCAAAGGCCGTGAGGATGACGTTTGGGATCCCGAGGCATTCTCGGAATGGACTGAAGGCGTCTTCAACGTTGCAGTCGTGGAGATGTCTGCAGGCGATGGTGATAGTAGTAGAAGCTTGAGTAGAAGCGGGAGTATGTAACTCGAGTAGCTACGACATACCTATGTATCTTGTCTACCTAAGTTGTTGACTGATATCGCACCCCATCCTAATGCATCGGGGATTATCTCACACGCATGATCAACCGACTGTCTCAAGAAGGAGCAGTCGAAGTTCAAGAGAACGAGACTAGGGTTATACCAGTTTTAGAAGTTAGAGCAGGTCTTTGTGATGCTATTGTATTGAACTGTGGTCGCAACCCTCAGATAATCTAAACCATCATACATTTTCCCCACCAACGAGCTATCCAGGCTTTGAATTGGTAGCTGGTTAAGCAGCACCACGAATACAAAGCCCGAGTCAGCTGAAAATTGACGGTCTGAGGTCGAAATCTTAGTCTCGCATTCATTCCGTGCACACAAAACGCCGCAACCAAGTGTTGAAGCAATAGCTAACTTTTGTTGAATTGCATGTGGGAACTCAAGTTGATGATATCCCTATGCTTCCGATGCGCCTTCGAGGCAGCCCAGTATCTAATGCCTCCCCATAGAAAATGCGACGAAGAAGCAACCAACATCGTTGAAGATTCGTGATATTCGAATGCCTGTTCAGGGTTGAAGCTGCGGAGACACTCGAAGTATGTGCGAACCAAATGCGGTTATACCGGCAAAGGAAACGATCCGGCCCACGCTGCTATTTCCTTTTTGAGATCGGAAAGCTCCTGCACGTCGCCAGTTGTAACTTTGGCTTTGAAGTCCTTGAGTTTGTTTGCTTCTTTTGGGAGCTTTGCTTGGATGTCTTTTGTCAACTTTATGCAGGTGTCAGTGTATGACGCAATTCTTTTGAAATCTTCCTCGCCCATGCCTCGACTTGTCATCGCCGGCGCACCGATGCGGATTCCGCACGGCGAGAGCGCGGACTTGTCTCCAGGTGTGGTGTTTTTGTTGCAGGCGATGTTTACACTCTCGAGCACGGCCTCCACTCGGGCGCCATCCAAGCCGACGGGCTTCAAATCGAGCAGCACCATGTGATTGTCTGTTCCGCCCGTCACGAGCGTATAGCCCAGCTCCTTGAACTTGTGCTCAAGCGTCTTCGCATTCTTGATGACTTGCTCCTGATACTGTCGGAACTCGGGAGTCTGGGCCTGCTTCAACGCCACAGCCAAGGCGGTGATGGTGTGGTTGTGTGGACCGCCTTGATGGCCGGGAAAGACCGAAAAGTTGATGGGACCCTCGAGATCATACAATGTCTCCTTACCGGTTTTCGGATCTGTCTTCCGTACACCCTTCTTGAAGAAAATCATCGCGCCTCGAGGACCTCGCAGAGACTTGTGGGTCGTTGTCGTCACGATGTCGGCGAAAGGGAACGGAGACTCGTTTACACCGGCAGCAATGAGACCAGATATGTGCGCCATGTCGACCATTAGGTAGCAGCCAACTGCGTCACAGATTTCTCGCATGCGTTTGTAGTCGATCGTTCTGCAGTAGGCTGAAGTTCCGGCAACGATGACCTTTGGTCGGTACATTAGCGCATTCTCTTCGAGCCGGTCGTAGTCGATAAGACCAGTCTCAAGATTCACTCGATACGGAAACGTCTCAAAATAGGTCGAGACCGCAGATATCCTGACTGACAATTAGCACGTGCTGGATACGGCTGATGCGCGCCAAATACTTCTTCTGTGGAGTCTGGTAGCCGTGACTCAAATGACCACCATGTGGCAGATCCAAGCCCATCAAACGCTCATGTGGCCTCATGATAGCCTGATAAACTTGCAAATTCGCCGGACTGCCGCTGAGAGTCTGGACATTGACGCCCCATTTCTCTGAGTCAAGACCAAACGTCTTCAGAGCGCGAGACTGACAAGTTAGCTCGATTTCGTCTATGTGCTGGTTTCCTCCGTAATAACGCGCTCCAGGATAGCCTTCCGAGTACTTGTTTGACATGGGAGAGCCAAGGGCATCAAACACGGCGCGGGAGGTAACATTCTCCGAGGCGATCAGAAGTATGGACTCGCGCTGACGCTGGATTTCCTTTCTCTGCAGTTCTTCGCGTCAGCCTTTGAGCCGACTAATTCGAATGCAAAGAAAGGCGAGGCCACCATGATCTCTGCAATCTCCGGATCTGTGTCAACGAGAGACCGCTCCATGAGCTACTGCCAAGTCAGTATAATGTTTGCGGCTCTGTATCGTGAATGAGTCCTACGTCTTGGTGAGACTTTGAGAGCGCATATTGAGACATGGCCGCAATCTGGTAAAGGACAAGATGTCCAATGTGGTATCGGCTGATTATTCTCGTTTCCTGTGCAATTAGGGAAGGGCGTTTGAAAGCGAACGCGGCGTTAAATTTATAGAGGGGAGTTGATGATGCCCTTCAATACTCGGTGCTACTGGCATAACAAATGTTTGGCAATTTTCACTCGCTAAGAACATCCAGGCTTTGGCTTCCTTCGTTATCGATAGCAACCCCACTACATATCAAATGGCGATTTTGGAACCATCAAATTATCTCTCGTGCCTATGCGGACAACTCTTCTGGAAGTAGCAGCTTGTCGCCACATGTTGATGAAGACGTTCGGACCGGACAAATCTCTTTCGATATGTGCATATTTCTCACGCATAGTCCGAACCGCAAGCGAGATGCTATTCACTAACCTTACTATTGAAGCTCAGGAGTCTTCGCTGTTGCTATATATACGCCTCCACCAGACCTTTCTCTCACATACGGCCATAGATCAAAGAATACTGGCGATCCCGTCCGCTCTCGCTTCCATAAGCTTTGAATCGGTGGATTAGTAGTCAAGTGGGTGACCATTGGCGAATACCCACTGCTGTATGTCTTTTGGTTTGATTTTGTAATTTTGTGGCTCATATGATGATCGGTGGGGCGGCGCCGAAGCTGTTCACTTTACTCCGTACTCTGATGCGCTATTCTTTGCCAACTTTGTAGCAGCATCGAAGCGCTGCCTATAGTGCCAAATGATTGTCTTACAGAAGGATGATTGTCTTCACGATAGGGCATACCCGGACGGGTCACTGGGCCAGGGCTAGGGCTTGCCCGTTGACCTGTTCAAATTCGGTTGATCTGTGAAAGACAACCTTGGAAGTATTCCATGTGCATCTATTCCTCTGAGGAATCGGCCACAGGAGGGCCTCGTGGCAACAGCCATCCTTCCCGCCTGAAGGTATGGAAGCACGAAGCCACCTGGGTAGTCAGCGGATATGAACTACATGTCTTGCCCAGCATTGCTTTATCGTGCTATTCTCGTTCACTCAGGGAACGGCTTTTGCCGTGGCATTCATGGGTCCTAGCAGGCAGCAATAACATGATCGCAAGGGTTTACCCTTTATCCTCGTCTTGAATGAGTCTAGTTGTGGTTTTGTGCGAAACCTGAAGTCCAGGGCAGTCTCGACACGAATGGATCGAATCCATGATCGGACTAGACTGGAGCTTCTTCATGGCATTGGCTGAGAAGTCAAGCTCGGCCAACACGGGTGATCTAATCTTTGAGCTCGTGGGTACGGCCAGGGAAGGGAACACTCAAGACGTAAAGCAGCCAGAAGTTCCACAATCCAAAGCAAAAGCTTGATCTTAAACCGGTGCCTGTGTGTGATGTTTGTTTCATATATCCTTCGGAGCGAGCATGATAACATACTCCCTTTGACTCAATCCAAATTTGACGACGTCGCCCGTGCGAAGCTCCACGAACCTCTGTGCCTCAATCTTCTCGTCGTTGAGCAGGGTACCATTGCTGCTTTGCAGGTCGATGATGTACGGCCTGACCTTTGCCTTTCGGTCGCCGAATTCGTTCACCTTCAAGGTGTGCCGAAACTGTATGACAGCGTGTTGTTTGCTGCAACTGGGATGCTCGACCGGTATATCCGCGACAGCAACTTCTCGGCCGACAAGCCAGCAGCTACGCGGCTGCAAGATCACCGTCTGGAGTACCGCGGAGTCTTTAAAGATGTACAGACGCCAATCTTGACTGGAATGCGCCTTTCGCGCATCAGGCGGCTCGTTGTATTTCAGTACGATATCGGTCCCCGACACTGTGTTAGTCTCGCGAGCCAGCAGTCCGGTTGGTTGGAAATTAGGTTTCTGCTTTTCTGGAGCAGTGGCAATCTCGCCGGAGCCATTGTACAATTCCGCTTGACTCTGGAGCGGGCCATTTGAGCGGATGCCCGCACCTGATGCATCAGCAGAGTGTCTGTGACGCTCACGGTCCGCTGAACGCGACCTATTTCCTCGTCGACGGTCCTGCCCGCTCGAGCGTTGTGGAGGGGTCAATGATCGACGACTTTGGCGACGGTGGCGGGACGAATTACGTCCATCACGACTGCTAGCATCGGAGTCTCTCCGCGGACTGGCTGACCTGTCCTCCCGTCGCCCTCGTCTGTCACTATAGGGCCTGTCGTCGTCCGAGCTACTGTGTCGAGTGCGCCTTTCTCTTTTGCGACGGTGGCCGTCCGACGAGTGGTCCGAACAGTCACGTCCACGTTCTCGCTCTCGAGAACGAACCCTGTGCTCCAGACGCTCTCCATGTGCGCTTGTTTCGGAGCCTGAGCGGCTTGCTTCTCTCCGTCGTCGCGTAATGTGGTGATCGCGGCGTGGCCGATAAGGCGCCGAGCTGTGACTAGGACTTCTAGAATAGGATCTGCGGCGGCGACCGTGGGAGGAATGGTTCGCCATGAAGTGTAGCACAAGCGATTGACGTGCAGATGGGTCAAGACAAGGAACCGTGGCAGTCGAGGCTTGAGAGATTCTAGGCGCAACGACTGAAGTTTGAACAGACACCCGTGTACGGAGTACATACCTAGGTACATCTATAGGATTAGGTGCACAGATACCTGCTTCTAGGTGCGCCGAGGTTCTACCGGTCTTCACCACCCAGGCACAGGGTGCCAGGTCAACAGTCAACTCCCTGGATCGCAACCAAGACGTTGAACGTTGGTGACGTTGATGCTTCAATCGGCGCTCTTCAGGACTACGCATTTGGTTTGGAATACTGTCCCGGTCCCGCATAGCATCCGCTCTACTTTTGCCCATGCGCAGTCGACCTGCAGGAATACATAGGAGGATGACGCACTCACAAGACATCAAAGGATGCGACTATGCGTCAACAGCCTGTACGCCTTTCCGCAATTTAGCTCAGGGACCGATGGGCGACATCACTCAACCAGGTTGAAGCCTGCCGGCGTTCTGCAATAGGTTATGCGCCCCGCGGTGCGACAGATCCTCTTTCGCCTGCCGCGGTCTTGCGATGCAGTCTGTTTCATGCGCTGTCTCAAAGTGCATATCAGTCGACTTCGGATGCTCTCGTCCGTGGAGCCTTTTGTACGCTTCTCCTGCCGCACACCCGCCTCTTAAATGAACCAAAAGCTTTTGCAATTGCTTCGCCGAATGTTCACGTTAGCAGAGCGCGAAAGGCGGACGTGCCGGCGGACAGCTTCACGCAGACGGGCCCATCTCCATTGCTTGGGACAGCCTTAGTCATCCAAAGACTCACAATACCTCCATCAGGTGAAAAAAGTAAGATGGTTCCGACAATGTTCCCCCGGCAGCATCGTGTTGGATTGTCAAGGCCTTACAGGGGTTTGACATTGCAATGATAAGCAAGGAAACGCTGACCTTCGCAAAGCAGCTGTTGAGTCTAAACGGTACGACCATGTCATCCAGACCTAAAATGCCTCTTCGGATCCCTTCTGTGTTCGGTGCCTGTCTCGATCCAGCGTCGCGCGTAATCCACGATATCACACTACCTACTCAAAGCTCCGATGTCGAAGGGCGTATGCTTGGAAGCGAGACGATGCATCACTCACCCGTTTCGCCCATGGCTCGCGCCTCCTCTGAAAAGCCTCTGCCTGGCAGACCTCGCTCAAATACCGCTCCATCCAAAACCGTACTTGCAGAGTTACCTGGTTCGTTATTACTCGAGAATCAGGGGTTTCCCATCCCTATGCAAGAGAAGTTGGACCTGCCTGATTCGCGGAAACCAAGTCAATTGCAGGCAATTGCCTCATTAAACCTGGACGAGCGGAATCGCGATGGCCCGGAAAAGACGCGCCCGCAACCCATGCGCCACAGGAAATCTGCCAGCGAATGCACATTCTTCCGGACTGATTCAGTCGTTCAGCAAAATAGGTTCGATCCCAGCTTTACATATGGAGCCTGTGACAGCAGCAAAAGGCGGAGCGAACAACAAAGGGTAGTCGAAAGAGCAAAGGCGGAGAGAAGTCGCCGTACATGGCTTCCTAATCGAACGTCGATTTTCGACCTTACCGAGAATGAGGGCAGTGGTAGCTCAAGTACAGGAACGGTTAGTGCTTCTCAAGATAAACGAGAGCGCAATTCCAGTCAACGATCGTTTCGTTCAAGCGTAACCGCTGCTGACGTTCGAATCCGATTACAGCTCGCCCATGACGACAGCGTCGGTAGCGTAAATGGAACGGATGAAGCAACACGGCGCACCAGTCAGGCCACAGCACATGGGCTTTTGCCCGCCGTGTCACAGTCAACTGATTTGAGTCGCTCACCCGCCGCCAATTCCTCAGAAGATCGCAATTACGTATTGAACGGACACTCAACCGCCCTTGGGGCTATTACATCAGATTGCCTCCTGTTCAACAACGACCAAAGAAAGCCCGACTTGCTACCTAAACCAAGAATGATCGCGGAGTTAGATGCTCAGCCTAATGCAATGGTGGTGTCTGAGTCACTGCCATGTCGACAAAAGGCGGTGCACGGCCGCCACAGCACCGCTAGTGCTTCGATGAGTGGCTCAACTTCAGCGCACGGGAGACTTTCCAAGCACTGCCTGACTCCGCTGTCACCCACGGCCGAGTTTGATGAGAACTCAACCGCAAAGGAAGATGCTAGAGTATCCTTGTCATCCACGGCTCAACAAGAGCGACCAGTTTCTCGCTTGAGATTAGAAGAGCTGGAGCGTCTAAACGGATTGCCAAATGGGCAATTAGCGAGAAACGGAATGACCGAAGCTGGAATGATCGAGACCGTGGAGGACCTGCAAATTCGACTCCATGTATCCGAAGCGCAGAGATTGGAGTTGGCCAAAGAGAACCGCGGGTTGCAGCAGTATCTGAATGCTTCTACACAGAACGAAAAAGGCCTGATAGTTGCAACCGCATCCAAAGATTGCGCAAAATGTGCGGCAACCGTTCAAAGAGTGCTACCCAGCACGCAAGATGCGAATCGAGCACATCTCCTCGCCCCTCGCCATCTTGAAGCGGCACAGAAGCGTACAAGGACTTCTCTGGAGGCCGTAAATGACTCCGTTGCCTCTCGTCGGACGCAATTGCTGGAGTTTGAACTGGATGCGTACATTAACCAGCTCCAGGCCAGTGCCGAGAGTCCAGCCCCTCACACCGGGACCTTCTCTACGACTACTTTAACCCGAACACGTGCAGCGTCGCTCAATCACGAATCGGGCGCTTTCTCTCCGAACCGAGATGTGGTTATCTCGGAATCTCGTCGCCTTAGACGCACAATCAGAGAGCTGCAGAATGTTATAACCGGATTGCGTGCTCAGCGGGATCAAATGGCGAGTCTTCTGCGCGCAGAGATCGAAATAAACACGGAGTATCGGCATGGCTACTCGACGGCGCCACCAACAAGCGGCCATAGTGCTTCGGACGAGACTAGTAGAGCAGATGATGGATCTCCATCACTGCCACATCTGCGGTCTTTGAGCGTCGATTCGCGTCCCAAGAGACGGGCAGACACTCCTTGCCATGCAGAAGAGTCGGATCAAACGCCTGTTGCTCTCTTCAGAGATGGTCCGTTCCATGAGTTCGACTTCGAGCAACGCAAGAATGCCGAAAATCTTGACAATCATGATCAGATCACTCCGGAATCTCCGCATACGGTTGTACAGCAGGATCAGACTATTGCCGGCGAAGCTTGCATGCGCCCCAAACTCGTCGAGATCAAATCACCCAATCAGAACGTGAAGCGCCCTGCTCCGCCGCCGCCGCAAGTGCATGGTCTTCATAGCGGCAAGGACAATGAACTCAAGGTGGGGTCGCCTTCCAAGGGGCGTCCATCGCCTATACTGGCTTGGCTGCCCACGACGTCAATGCCTACAACTCCGCCAACATCCCCAACCCCCAGATCTCCGCCCATCAGGGACAAGACGCTTCCTCCACTCCCCATGACTCCCCCACCTTCCTACTCGGCGAAATCATCGCGGCAGCACTCGCTCTCGGGTGCTGTAGAGTTCTCTACGTTCGTACTCAATAACAGTCGATCTCTATCCGATTCTGTCATTCCGCCCCACCGCGAGGCCGACGACATTCGGATGGAAGAAACGTCGCCCCTACGACTAAAGAAGTCGATGAGCCGCCAAAAGACAGATGGAGACGATGGGCCAGTCTCGGTTACGGCAAATTCAAGGGACGCCGGCCAAGGACATTCACTCGGCACGACCTCGACGACAAAATCACGGTATAACCCCAACCTGAGATTGCCTTGGAAGATGAAATCTACAGCTGTGCTGGTCAGAGAGAAGAGCAAGTCAAACGTAGCGATAACGGTACCGATGACGACCTGATCGATTCGGAAGGCTATCCTAATCGATTTGTTCAAGTGATGGCGAAAGGATGCGGGATATAGCCCAAGGGAGCTTCGTAGTGCTCAAAAAGGGTATGCTGCTGGCATTGTTGTAGCTCATCATATGCTGCAATAAATGGATCGCGATTGCCAGTGGCAGGATTGGGATTGTCCTTGTACCATCCAGATCTAGTCAGCCATAATAATCCCGTCTAGAAGAAGAGCTTCTGGCGCCTGCTGTCGTCCATGAAGCTGCACATACATAGTACCTTGAGACAGTACGGCGGGCCGCTGTAGGGAGGACGGCGCGTCAGCTTCTCCAGTCGGAAAGGAGAGGGCCTGTGCGTCATCCCTGCTTCGTGAATCAATATTGATGGTCGATGCACGAGAAATTGCAGCTACAGTGCTACACACATCAATGCACACAGATGTTTCTCGCGTCGACCACGTTGTCCCGGCCATGAACCCCAAAATCTGGCGGAACTCCACATTCGTGATCACTGACGGCGCCAATTTCACTGCACGGCAAGGATTCGCATCACTGCCAGCGGTCCTCAAGGACGGAGCTTCTCTCCCTTCTTTTACCATCTACATCGACGCCAGGACACCCGCTTGCCAATCTCAGCAGCCCATACGATTTCAAACAGAAACTTGGTCCGCACAGTCAATCAAGCCAGAGCGTGTATCTTTCGGACTGGGCGCGTCGGCTATGAGAGGGTGACCCGAATCTACTACCAGGCCATTCCTGTTAGCACGACTTCCGAAACCGCAACCACGCACCTCTGGACCGAAATAACACCACAGAAGTGGCCACAACAATGACTACAGAAACGGCAAAGTCGGAGGATGTGCGCAGCTTCGAGCAGCCGGACTCTGAGCTTCCGTCTCTACCGGTTGATGACGACGACCTTCTTAGTGTTCCAAACGAGCTCGCGGGGAGCCAGTTCACAGAGGGCGATTCGGGCGTTTCGGAGCGCGAAATAAAGCGCAAGCTGATGGATATCGAGTCGAGCTTTCTTCCCGAAGCCTCACCTGGACCAGTGGTCGTTGCAACCGCGCGTGGCGCGGACGACACCTACTTGTTTGGAGGTTCGCCTGGAAGTACGGTGCCTCTTTCGACGCTGCCGGACGGAGAGAGAGAAACAAGAGCAATGGTCGATCCTGCGTCCGGTGATTCGGAACAGGACAGCAGCATCATTACTTCGCCGCCAACGCCATCAGACGCTTACCAGACACCTGCGCCCAGAGGGAAAAGAGCGGGCGCAGATGAGACTCCAGTCAGTGATGTTTCAGTCGAATTTCTCAACGACACCTCCTCCGTCGACCTTTTAACCTCTTCTCCTTCGGCTGCGGCCGCGCAGCGAACGCTCGCGCGTGCGACTCCGGCGAGCGGTGCGGATGACGCGACCGTGGACGAAGGACAAAGTACCGTGGGAAGGCGAGGCGATGACGAGGAGAGAGCTGGACAGCGTACGAGGAGGCCGGCCTCTCGCGCGTCAACCATCAAGGGACCTCCTTCGCCACCAGCAGATGGCGATACTGAAAATGACACTGTTCAGCAGCCGCACGCCCAAGGAGCGCCCAAGTCGGCGGAACTGCCACCGTCGATGTCATCCTTGCTCAAACGGCCCAGCTTCCTCAAGAACCGACAGTCAAGCCAGAGGTCTTCCGTGTCTTCCTTCACCAACAGGTCCGAACTCTCTGGAGATGCCGCAAGCGATGTAACGCTTGGGGCGGACTATGCGCTGCAGACTGGCGGGGCAGCGCCCACCGTGGCTCCGACCAGCCGTCCTGGCCCTGGGCTGTCCCGACTGCCTAGCATGACCAGTGTAATCTCTTCGGTGTCCGGCCTCAGCGACTCGTCGGAGTACCAAGATCGCACGCGCACTATCAGCGGGACATCCGTGCTGGCGGGCATGCAGAGAGCGGATACGAGCTTGTCTCCCCTCACCGAGGAAGATAGGGGTAGTACACAATCACCACCTGCCACGCCTCGACCAGCGAGCAACACCATGGCCGCGGCGCCAACTGACACCATCATCGCTCAACACGTACAGAACATCCGCGTCCCGGAGACCGTGGCCAAAGAATACCGGGAGAAGTTCTTGCAGTCGCCTCAAAAGCGACAGAGCAGCGCCCTGTCGATCGGCAGCAAAGGCAGAAATACTCTGACCCTGAAGGAGCAAAATAGCAAAATCGACAAGCTCAGCAAAGAGAACTTCGACCTTAAGCTGAAAATCCACTTCCTGGACCAGGCCTTGCAGAATCGTTCCGACGAAGGGGTAAAGGAGATGATCTCAAAGAACGTGCAACTGCAGACCGATCTTGCCAACGAGAGAAAGGAGACTCAGTCGTTACGCCGGAAAGTACGAGATATGGAGCGGAAATTGAAAGCCCAGGAAGACGGTCAAGCAACGGCCCGACCCGTTTCTAGTGGGTCTGATGGAGACCACAGCAACCATTCATCCCGCCAGGCCGAGCTGGAGGAGGAGATTTTGTACTTGAGGGAGGCTGTGGAGCATTATGAGATTCAGGTGGAGAACCTCAAACAGGAGAACATGGTCAAGGAGGTTGAAAAGAGGCGGCTTGCTGAGTACATCAAAACCACGGGGGAGAGGAAAACGTCAGAACCCAACAGCGCGGTTGAAGAAGCCATGGTCCGTTCCGTATCTCACATCGATCACTGACATGTTACTAATGGGTCTTGCAGGAAATGTGGAAAGACTTGCTACAAGCCGAGACGGCCCGACGAGAGCAAGCGGATGAAGATGCTCAGAAATTGCGCGAGGAGATCAAGCGCATGAAGAGCGAGACCTCATCGGTCATCACCAACAATCACATGCGCAACAACCACCGCATCGACAAGAGGAAGCAAATGTCATATGCACAATCTCAATCCGGTGCATCAGATATTGGAAGCGTGCTGAACGGTGCCAATGCCTCTTCGTCGACACTCATAGATCAGCTCCGACACGAGAACGCTGAACTGCGGCGGGACCTGGGCGCCCAGACCTCGATGCTTACATCCCGTAATCGGGAGCGGGAAAGGCTTCAGCAGGAGATTGAGGATCTCAAGCTCTACCAGCGACGTGGAGATGGTGGCTTGTCAGTCACCGGGGATAGCATTTTCGAGCGGTCAGTGTCTCGTGCGCATCAGCGACCGACTTCGAGAGCTAGCGCTGCACCCACTCAGATGACCCAGGCGAGCCAGTTGAGTGATGTGGAGCGCGACGAGTATGAGAGGAGGCAAGCAGCTCTCCGCGATGAGCTTGCAGAAGCCAAACTTCTCAGCCAAGAGCTCGACCGCGAGCTCAATGCTCACATTGATGCGCTGACGAGACTGGAAGCGGAAATAAGGACACAGAGAGAGGAGAAAGTGTTGACGTCCGAGGACCTCCAGGCTATACAGAGCGAGCGTGATGAGGTGCTGTTGAGCCTTCAAGACAAAGAGGCCGAGTGCGAGAACCTCCGCGATGAAGCTCTGAATACGATAGATAAGATGGAGGAAGAGATTGAGGAGAAGGAACGAGAACTATCGCGCATCATCACAGAGCTCGAGACGAGAAATGAGGACTTCAGCGCATTGCAGCGGGAGATGAAGAGCGTTAGCGAGAGTGTGATTCAGCTCGAGGACGATCGTCAAGCCAGCGAACGGAAGATCCAGGCGCAGGAACAAGAGATCGAGGAAGCCAATCGTGAGCTGGAGACACTCGACAAACGGATTCAAGAAGCAACTACCAAGATCCAGAGGTTCGAAGTCCAGCTGGAGTCGAATCGAAACGAAATCAGCTTTCTTCGCGAGGAGCAAGAGGCCGATAAGATCAAGATTGGCGATTTAGAGGCCACACTCGCCGCTTCGCAGAGCAATTTGCAAGAAGAAAAGGAGAGGTTCAGAGAGCTGGAGGAACGGCTTGCCGAGGAGAGACGCCAACGCGAGATCCTCGACAGCCAGGAGAAGGAGGAGGTGCAGAAAGTATTGAACGATCTCAACTCACAGGCCTCAAAGGCGAGAGACGAAGTCAGACGACTGAGGAAGAATCTATCGCAGAAGGAGGTGGAAGCGACTACATGGAAAGGACGACTTGATGAGCTCGAGAACAACCTCCGTGAGGCGCTTGGAGACTTGAACGGTACACGAACAAGTTTGCTCAAGGTAAGCTATGCGACATCTGTTGTCTATACACTCTGACCGCCCTAGGATGTCATGAAACTGCAGAAAGATCTCGACTCCACGATACACGAGCTGGAAACTGCCAAGACAGATGTGGCCGAGAAGGACCGGCTGCTCAGGAACAGGGACGCCCTTTTGGAGAGTACAGGTCTCGAGAGTCGCAAACTGTCCGAGCTGCTAGACAAAGAGCGTCAAGCGCGGAAACAAGACCGGCATCATTTCGAGCATGCACAGAGAGGCCAGCAAAATGCGGCCCGTTCAAACCAACAGCTCGAGAGCCGCGTGCTTGAGCTCGAGACAGCAAGAAGCCAAGATCGTCGCAAGGCTGCCAATGTGGAGCAACAATTCCGGGAGCAACTCGCCGAGCGCCACAACCTGCTCCTTGCCATCTGGAATCGCCTGTCGACTCTCTGTGGCGCAGATTGGTGCCAGCGCAACAGTTTGATAGATGGGGAGGTGCCGAGCTTGGAGGTCATCGCGCGTAATCTGCCCGGATTCAAGGTGAACATAATCTTGGCCGTGCGGACCATCGAGGGGCTGATTGGAAGCTTCCGCTCGCGCATACGCAACATTGAGAAAGACCTGTGGAAGGATTACCAGACGCTCGAGCACAGCCTCGACATGCGCATCCGTCGTCTGGACCAGCTTGAGAACGCCTTTCAACAAGCCGGCGGAACGGGTTCCGCGTCGCGCTCGTCTTCGCGCTCGATAGACCAAGAGATTGCCCGGCTGAAGGGCGAGAACAAGATGCTGAAGGCCGAGTTGAATCTTCACAGACTCCCAACGACCCCGGGCCGGCCAACAAGCTCGATCGTGGACCAACAGGGTCAGTCGGACCGCCCTGCCAGGTCACCAATGTCCGGGTCGACCAAGACGGGAAGTCGAGCAGGCGCGGCAGCCGCGCTGCTCCGTCATCACTCAACCAGCGCCGTCGAAGCCTTGCGGCAGGCGGCCGGAGTGAGGGCGCCGAACGCGCAACAGCTGCAGCAATTGCAGGAGTTGCAGCAGCAGTCACAAGCCCACGTGCAGCCGCAGCCGGTAGCGCCGGGCACACTTCTGCCTCCAAACGAGCAGCGGTGGATACACCGGCTGAAGGAACTGGAGCGCCGCCTCAAAGCTGAGCGGGAGGCGAGGCTGCTTGATCGAAGCGGAGCCCGCAAGAGACTAGAGGAAGGGCGTGCAGAGAACGAAGAGCTGAGGATGCAGTTGGAGCGGGAAAAGGAAAAACGGTTGAGTCTGGTGAGCGACGAGGAGTAAGGAGATCTAGCATGCGCAGTTGCCGGGAGGCTTTCTCCTTGACTTGTGCGCAGCGGCTTCTGTTGGGTTGAGGAATCACCATTTCGAGGGAGTACTTTGAGTTGGCGTTTTCCATAACGAACAAGGGAATGGAGTTTTTCTGCACAAGATGCCAAATCAGCAGCATTGGTCATCCTGCTCTGACAACCCGACTTCTTCGTGCGATGTATTTCTACCGATCTACCTTTCAACCTACTCGACAATTCACATTCTCCTTCATCGTTGATTGCTCTGAATCGATGTTCCTCAATCCGAATCACTGGGAAGTGGATGTTCACATGACAGGCTTAGCAGGAGCCAGGCGCACTTTCCAAATGGCAAAGGTTTGGCCTGAGGTCGTTGCTAAGACATGCATGATCATACCGTTGACTGGACAATGCCGATGACACTGCGTGGCACTTTTATTTGTCGATTGAGCAGCGCCCGCCATACCGTGCATACAACCATACCCCCCATGAAGAGAAACGAACATCACGGCAGACTGAGAAAGTAACGGTCCCACACGGCTCGTGGTGAGACCAACGACAAAGCGCTTAGTACTTCTTCGGGAAAATCACTGCATCTTGCCCCGTATCTCCTCCGCCTTGCCTTGGACCCTTCCTGAAGCCTCGCTCGCTTTGCCTTTGGCCTGTCCCATCATCTCCTCCCCCATGCCCTTGGCCTTGCCGACCATCTCCTGCGTCTTGCCTTGGGCCTTGCCCGCCACCTCCTGGGCCTTGCCTTGAACCTTGCCCGCCATCTCCTGCGCGGTGCCTTGGGCTTCACCGGCCATATGCTGTGTCGAACCTTGGGCTTTACCGGTCATTTCTTGTGCAGAGCCCCGGGCTTTGCCGGCCATCTCATGGCCAGTACCTTGAGCTTTGCCGGCCATCTCCTGTGTAGTGCCCTTGGCCTTTCCGCTCATCTCTTTGGCCGCGCTCGAGGCTTGCGAGGTGGTACTGGCCAAGGTTGCCTTGACGGCTTCGGTGGCTTGCTCTGTTGAGAAGAACACCGAGTATCGTTAGTGTCGGATGCTCAATAGGGATGAATCACAAAGGCAGGGAATGCATCAACCGGACAGTGCAGATACAACTTGATTATACTCTCCTGAGTCGAATCGAGCATGAGGAGAGTTTACTTACGGCCCTTCTCTATTCCCTTGACGGCCACGTCCGCGACGGTGCGATCGATGACCTTGGCTGCATCTTTTGCGGAATCTATGACCGACTTGCTGACCTGTGGTGTGGAACTGAAGGCGCGCACGAAGGGCCCACTGGAGCGGGCGAATGCGGTCGCGCGGATGCGGGCGAATGCGAGAGACATGATTTGTGTTGCTCGAGTGTCTTCTCGGTGAGGGCGCGGAGCGGCTGAGGTTGTGAGCTGGAAGCAGGGACTACACAACTGGTGATACAGGAACTGGCAGGTAGCTAGTGGTCTTTTTAGATTCTCTGATGCAAAAGACGTGTTCAATTGCTCAGTCGAGTAGTTTATGTTGCCGAGTGAAAGGAAGAGCTCACGAATGTTGAGAGAATTGCTGTGAGGAGCTACGGTGGAGCTGCACTGCTGCAGTGGTGCACAATGACGTAGTGCCGCAGTTGAGGCCCCACACCAAAACATGCGAGTCTCGCGCTCCGTACTCTGGTGCCTCGGTATTATTATTCTGGGCAACAACGGAAATGCTCTTTGGATTACGGAGTACGGAGTACAGGTATTTACATCGATCGAATAGATTAATAGCATATGACACTCGGCCGACCCCAGCCTGCGCCCTCACAAGACTTGATCACGGATCTTGTCAATATGGGGTAGCTTGCTGCGGAGGAAAGTACTCCGCTCTCTGCCACCAGACGCACCTCTCGTTGGCGGCATCGTCTATCGTCTCCTCGATGCTCGTGGCATCCAGCTCGAGCACGCTGGCGTCCGGTCCGTACATTTCAAAGACCGGGACTCCCTTCAACCCGCCGGCGTCGGGCACGCCCGTCTCGGCGAAGCTGGTGATGAACTCCTGCAGCGCCAACGCGACGTCCTCGTCGATCTGGTTGCCCGGGTTGGGGGCGTTCTCGTCGAAGAAGGTGTAAGGGACGTCCTGGCCGTGCAGGGCGGGCGGGACGGCGAAGATGTACGAGAAGGTCTCGTTGTTGTACGCGCGCGAGAGGTAGAAGGTGTTGCAGTTGAAGATGCTCTCGGCAACAGTCAGGGCTGTGCGCTGGAGTTGATCGCGGTAGCCCTTGGAGCCATCGAAGACGGGCGGGTAGAACTGCGTGGTGATCAACTCGAGAGCCTCGTCGGTGATTCCCGGCAGGTTTCTCCGCAGATATTGCGCGTAGTCGTCGTTGGTCCGAATGTAAGGAGACGTGAAGATGAGGCCCTCGTTGGCGTTGTGGCCGACCATGACGCGCAAGCGGCGGTCGAATTTACCCTCCAGCAAGAGCTTGCCAGGCAGATCTGGCACGAACCCGCCATCCACTGTCGGCCCGTATGTGAAGGTGCCGTAGGTGGAATCCAAACCGACTTGGATGATGTTGGCCTGGATTAGTTTCTCTGTCGGTAGCTGTCGGAGCTCCTGCACGGTGCCGACACCAGACAGCTCGAGGAACCGCTGGAAAGTGCGTTCCTCCTGCGAAGGCAAGACTGGCGACCAGCCAGGACTCTGTGGTATCGCCTGTTGGAACGGAACGGGTCCTCGCGCTCCACCGTAGGCCTGATTTCATCGCAGTCAGTTGAGGCTCCTTCGGAAGGGAAGAGTCTGTGAGACGTACCGTGATCTGGTGCATTATGGAGCCACCGCCAGCCGACTCACCGACGACGGTGACCCTGCCGGGATCACCACCGAAATGGTGAATGTTGCGCTGGATCCACTCTAGGGCGAATCTCTGATCTAGCAGACCAGCATTGGCCACGCCGTCGGCCTGCAGAGTGGCGCCCGAGAGGAAGCCGAAAGCGCCCAACCGGTAGTTGAACGAGACGAAGATGACTCTTCCATTATTGTCGCCGCCGCTTCGGGCAATCAGCCCGGCCGCGCTGCCAGAATCATCCTTGCTGCCTCCAGTGTATCCGCCACCGTGAATCCAGACGAGAACTGGTGCCTTGGCCCGACGGCGTTGCTTGAAGACCTCACGCGGCACGACAACGTCCAGAAACAGGCAGTCCTCCGTCGTCCTTGGATCCTGCGGCGGCAGCGACGGTGGCTCCGAGGAGTTGCCGGTGTTAATGACCGATGCGTTGAAGTTCACGGGGTCTTTCAGGTATGCCGGGATGAACTGAGCTGCAATCAAGCCCCATGCCGGGTCTGCTTGTGGGCAGACTCGTCCGACGTCGCCGGTCTGGACTTGGTCCAGATTCTTTGCAGGAGGATTGGGCGGAGCCCAGCGCAGCTCACCGACGGGAGGGGCGGCATATCGGATGTTAGAGAAGTTGAAGAAACTTCCCTCTTGCTGCGGCAGGAGTCAGTCCGCATCTTTCAAAGCAGCTCGCAGACAGTCTAGGGACGGACGTCATAGAAGGAGGCTTGATGCCGCTCGTATCCAAGATCGACAACCGGCAGACCGTATCTCTCAGCGACAGCAAGGCCAACGAGGGAAAGCAGAGCGACGCGGCCGAAGAAGGGGATGGGGGACATGATTCAGCGAGGACGACTGGGCTCACGGGTAACGAAGGTCTGCAAGGGCTGGGAAAGGGAATCGCCACACGGCCGGAAGAGAGCCCATGATATATATAAGAAAGGAGCCGGCAGGCCCCGGAGAGTGGCAGAGAAGGTTTAGCCCAAAAAAAAACACCCCAGTAATACAAGCACATAAAAAGGTCCGGCGCTTAGGCCTGTCCTGAAGAGAGGAGAATAATAATAAATGCAGGAACGGGGAACCTTGGAAGGATGGCAAGGTGCGGGGCCGCCGGCTGTGGGAAACGCAATGACGAGGGAAAGGTCTGACCGGTGTCTATGATGGCACTCTTTCCTTGACCCGGACGAGGTGCGCGATGCCACTTGTCTCCTCTCTTTCCCGGCTTGTCATCGAGCGTCTGTTCTCCTGCGCTTCCGTGCTCTCCAGGCGGGAAAAGGGTGTGGAGTCTGGGGCAGCCGCCATGTTAATCATGCGCGAATGTGGTCGTCGAGGAAACCAAGGACGAGGAGAGCTTCCCGATGCTCAGTAGCTGGCGATCCGCTTGATCCGTTGGAAGGAGAGGGCCGTTGCTTCGGCTGCCTGTTCGGACGCTGCATGACGCGAGAGCGGGAAACGAACGAGATTGTTTAGCTGTCGATCACCGCGTCCTCACCTTCCCGATGCATCAGCGCGACAGCATGGGTCCTCCTGTCTGAGGTGAAGATGGGCGGGGCAGGAGGATGCCGCTCCGCACTATTACGTGAGATCCGACAAGTGACCCAAAAATGGTGATACAACATGCTGCTTCTCATCCGAACCCTTCCATGAATTCGAACTACTCCGCACATAATACTGATTCGTTGCAGTCAACGCCAAGACGGGGCACTTCGTGTCCGGCTCGTCAGCACAATAATAATAAACGAAGATGTATCTATGCACGCCAAGGGCTTCAGTTGCAACAGGAGCCGCGGCTGGCAAGACGACTCCGTGATATCTGGACCTGTGGCCATCAGACCATCTACAAACCCGTTGGCCGAAACCAACCAATTAACATATCGTCCGCCTACCCAAGGGACAATTGAGAGCATATCTCCAGACCCACTCGCCACCATGCTCCGCTCCATGCGGTGTTCTTGAGGTATCTCGCCTCTGTCAGTGCAGTCAGTTCTGCGCGTGGGACACGATCCAACGTTGATCCGTGGTCAGAGTTGACGCGGCCATCCAACAATCTGTATGAGAGGAATCCAAGGGTTCCACACGACCCTCGCAGCGGCTTTTTGAGGTCAAGTCGAGCCACACGCAGTCCAGTGACTGCGGCGTGTGCCTTCGTTCTGCTGATACATTCCTAGCTACTATGCTCGCAGGCTACTGATTGAATAGTCAGCATACAAACATGAGGAGCAACGACTCCTGGACGGGTAAGCCATTAAAGGGGCATCTTGGGGAGTCACGGGTGACTGCCATTTGTCTCCTTTTTTCTCTCCTTACTTCGGACTGGAATTCGCCTTCCAAGCTTTCCTCTCGTACTCAGTTCAGCAGGAAGACTGCTCGTAAACTTTAGACGCATTCGTTTCGCCCTGAGTGCATGCCAACAAGGGCATCATCGAGGAAACAGAATCCGTTCGATTCGCGTCTGCCATCGCGATCGACTCGCTTCGAGCTGTGTCAACTCATGTCCTTCACCCTCAGCCGGGCGTCCTCTGGCCTCTGTTGGTCCATATCCAGCCTGTTTGACGCTGCAGCTATTTCGTCTCTGCGGAAGCTCGATACCCCATGTAAACCACTGAGCGAGCAACTGCAACAGGAGCGACACCCAGGCGAACAAAGCTACGATCTTACATACTCTCCATTCGTTCTCAGCGACGCTCTCGCCCCACGTAAGCTCCACGGTGTGGCGTCTGGATAAAAGCACACGGAAAAGTCCTGCTACGGTCTTCACGGCTGCAAGCGAAGCGACAAATATGACTACAGCCGGAGCACGACAGACTAATCTTGTGTTACCGTCAACCTGTCGTGTGTTGTCAGCTTCAGCGATACCTAGGTAGACAATCGGAAAGCACTACTTACGCCTGCGCCACCGGTCCTCTTCTGCCGCCCCATCCAGGCGCTCAATCAGATGTTCTTCGCCACGTTAGGGATGATGATGTCGACAAGCACGGCCGAGTAGCAGGTTCTCAGTCGGTGTACATGCATCCAGCCAACTGCCCACGAAAGTCGTCTCTCCTGAGCTACCTTCGGGCGAGAGGAAAGAATCTTTCGCGGTGACAGAACAAGGTGCCACGGCGGCAAAGATTGCGAAGACAAGGCCGATCAGATGTAGAAACAGAAAGATGGCTGGATATTGAATACTTTGGTAATAGGCTGCTGGGACGAGGGCATCGTCGACATATGCGATGCTCCCAACTGATGTGATAATTGCGCTCTCATAGTGTGTGCAGGAGCTCTGGAACTGGCGGAGGCAGCATGCGAAGACGATGGTGAGCATGAAGTACAGTGGAGACCAGAGAGCAGTGTGCTGATGCAAGCGTGGCCACGTGGTAAACCGCGTGGGCATACCTGAGCCATGGGGCAGAGATGAAATGGCGGTCCAAGAGCAGGAACGGCCCGAACGAGACCGCAAGGAACAGCTGCACGACATAAGGGATGGTGGCCTAGTTGGCTTTCACCTTTCACGATCAGGACCCGACTCTCCCTTCCAAGGTTATCGAGGACGAGAGATACCAGCTCCAATACCGGCTAAATCTGGGTTGCCTTCACCGTAGGCGGTCATGCAAACGAGCAAGCATTCCTCGACGAGCTCTTAACTTCCGGTACGGCTTTAGCTGGTCGATGCTAGAGTTGTCCCACCTTCCGAGGGCGACTGCCATGATAGCAAAAGGTAATGATGAACAGACGATTCAACTCAATGACCAGATGCGCCTAACCACATGGGCCTTTTCGATGGAATCCCGTCGCGGCGGTCAGGAGGCCTTACACAAACTTTTCCTGAACCCCTGTCTGGTTTCAGCCCGTACAATATCCCTGCTACAGAGGCTGACACCCCAATTGCACGTATGGATCTGTGTACATACATACAGTTGCCACGCATAGTTACGGTATCACGCATTTGATAGTACAAGGGTTCTGGTAAAGAGCTGGCCCGATATTTTGAGACCAGGCCATGACGAATCCATCATCCTCTAAACCTCGTGAGCGGTCCCGTGGGTCGTGGGTAATAGGGATCCGGTACTTTAGCCGTTGACCTGGCGTATCCATGACGATGTTCATTCCCGCCGTTCTGACAAGGACTACCTGCATAGTAGAGGAGGAAATAGCAAAACCGATATGACACATGCCCACCAACAGTTCCCAAACCTTCACCTCCAAACCAGATGAAGCACCCATGGTAAATCTGCGCACCAAATGCCTTTCCACCAAGCCGATAGTGGACGTCTTTTCACGAATTTTCCCTCCGATTCCTCTACATGACGTAAAGTAAATCCGTGTCTGTGAGTGTGCGGCAGTCATCGTTAGTGGTGTGACGACGGTACACAGTAGAGAAACATGGTAAAGAAGCTTACCGAGTGGGTGACTCGAGCTCAACTGCGGTTTCTGGCTGTACTTGCCCTGAAGCTCGTCGCGGATGCTGTTGAGCAGCTGCACGTAGCTTTGATGGGGATTCTTCTTGAGCGCCGTCACGAACGCCCACGACATTGCTCCCGTCGCCTCGCCGGCGATTTGCGCATCCTGCCTGTAGGTCGGAAAGAAGATAGCATTGTTAGCCGAGTCAATGTATTGAAAAGTTGCAACTAGCAGCAGCGCGCCAAAATAGGGGGAGGACGTACGATTTCTGTGTATCCTTGCTTCCCGACCACATGATGACATCGGCGGGGGACGTCTTGGTCCGCAAGTTCCTTTTGTACGATTGATCTCCTGCCGCCGCTTTCTTCAACATCGAGAACGCCGTAGACGCCATACCACCAATGTCACCACGCGCGTACGATGACACGATACCAAGCAATCCTTGGCCGGCCTCTTTCGCAAGATTGGGTTCCTTGAGAACACCTTGAGTCGAGTAGATGTACGGAAGGTCGAGTGCAGACCCCGAATGGCAGGAGTCGAAAATCGCGGTCAGTCGAACGCCCGGTTGTAGCGGGGAAACCCTTGGCTTTTATCAGTAGCCACAAAAAATATAAACACAATCACTTACATAATTCTATGCATTTCATCGTCCACGATGTGACCGGCGGTCCGGAAGTCCACTGGATAGATGACTTCATCGTAGCCATCCTCTTCATCACCATCAAGATCTTTCGTCTGACCTCCATGGCCTATCGCCCGGTCAGACAATGCAATTCAAATTTGTCCAAGAGTGGACACAGAACCATATGCGCGCACATACCCGAGTAATGGAAGAACAAGGAGTCGTTCGGCCTGGCATCCTTGACCAGCCAGTGCATGGCTCGGAGAATGTTCGCTTTTGTGGGCTGGCTCATAGGACTCTGCTGGTCATCGGTAAGAAGAACCATGTCCCCTCTCTTGTATCCAAAGTGCTGATTGAGGTAAGTGGACATGTTCTTGACGTCATTTATACAGCCGCGCAGTTGGCCACGCTGATTGAAGTAGTTGATTCCAATCAGCAGAGCTTTTCGCCGGCCGGTGCAGTTCGAGTATTGGAAGGTATAGCTGCCGGGGGCCCCGTGCCCGAACTGCTGCGCTTGCTGCGGAGGGGCCAGAGGAGCGTGACCGCCTTGCGCGTATTGTTGGCTTTGCTGCGGTGTCATTACTTGACATGGGCTTAGCATGTCATTGTGCCACCGGACTGATACTGCTATGCGCGACTCTCACCTGGTCTCTGTCCGTATTGTGGTTGCTGGGGTGGCGGAAAGCCGTACTGGGGTTGTGGAGGAGGTGTCTGCTCGGGCGTACGAGTGTGAGAGTAAGTCAAGCGGCCCACTGAAGCATCGAATCCCTACCTGGTGATAACCCTGGTACTGCTGAGGCGGGGGCGGGGTAGGTTGACCATATCCGTATCCCGGTTGGGGCGATGGAGGGGCTTGGGGAGGGTATCCATAATTTTGGGGCCTGGTCGCTCTCGTAAGCCACTCCGCCTTGTCGAGATGAAGTAAAAGACTCGAAATGAGAGCAGCTTACGGATACGCCTGAGGGGGAGGATAGTTCTGAGGCGGGGGATAGCTCTGGGCTGGAGGGTAGTTTTGCGGCGGCGGCGGAGCGCCGTAGCCCCCATCATATGGCTGCCCGCCCGTATACTGCTGCCCTGGATAGTATGACATTGGCTATTCCGAGGTGAAATCGGCCAAATGGGGAGTCAGACGCAGCTATGAGGTGGCACAAGCAGAGAAGCCAATCCCAATGGGCCGTTGTCAAGGCCAGGTGAGCGTTAACTCTGTGACGGCGGATGCCACGGTCCACTAACAGTTCCAAAAGAAGTCTGCAGGGATGACTACCGCAACAAGAGCAAGACGTATTCTGAACCCGTGCTTCCTTTGAAAGAGATATCACAGAAAAGGAAAGACAGCGGTGGGGTAGCGCACGATATGTTAGAATGTCTATGGAGTACCGAGTACGGAAGGACGAAAGAAGAAGAGACGAGCAAGATCTTATTGTTACAGACAGATGAGACAGAGGCTAAGAGCCCGAGGATTGCACAACACAGGAAGAAGTCAGGTCGCCAGCTGCAGCGTTGAAGTGGTGATGGTTTGAAGCGAACAAGAGTCGGATGCGCAGGTGGTCTGGTGCCCGAGGCGGGACATAAATGATCACCACCTCGGCAGTGGGCACTAGCCCAAGGTACCTAGGTACATAGTTGCTACTACTAATCGACTCACGGATGTTGAACTAAAAAGGCCGACCCTGATAGCTGTGCTATTGGGCTTATAATCTAACAACGGAAAGCCACGCCACTGCTCTCATCTTTGTCTCTCCGTTACTCTGCCCTCGAAGCCTGGCCGGGGGCCAGTAACGGAGAGACATTGACAGAGGCCTTCGCCGTAAACAGACATGGTTGAATTATCGATATAGCTATATCTAACATATGGATTGCAGAGCCAGCCACCTGCAAGAAGCTAAGGACTCTAAGTACAAGACTCCAGATGATATACTGTCTTACCGAACAAGTTTCTTGGTTATATCAGCATGGATTGTTGCCAGGAGATTCGCTACCGCACGAAATCCGGTTGGCAACTAAGCTGTGCGATGATTGACGGCCAGCTCACGATTCCAGTGCTACTGATGTTAGAATCTGGTTGGTTGAGTATCATACCGACACGTACTGATGTGCTGCCCGTCCTGAGCTCCTACCTCGTACTGGGCGCTTCGTCGCTCAACTGGACCTTCCGAAATTGATCAGATTGAATCATGACACTAGTGGAGTGAGCCTTCTTACTAATATGCTGACCATCCTGAGCTCCTACTTCGTACTGAGCGCTTCGTCGCGACACCGGCGCTATCCAGATTCGTCAGAGTGAGTTGATATAGACATTCAAGATGGAAATACTGATATGCTGCCCGTCCTGGGCCCCGACTTCGTACTGGGCGCTTCTCTTGACGACCGGTGCTATAAGCATGCATCAGAATGAGGACACTGAGACGTCAAAGCACATCATACTGATATGCTGCCCATCTTGGGCTCCCACGTCATACTGAGCGCTTCGACGCGCAGCAGGTGCTGCCACAGCTCGTCAGCAAACATCCGTATAGCATAGGGAGGAACGTGTGTATACACACAGATATGCTGCCCATCCTGAGCCCCGACGTCGTATTGCGGGGTTCGGCGCTCCAAGGGAAGAGATGAGGCCAAGGCCGAGAACAATACAACGATCACACACCCGTGAAAATGCATGATAGACGATGCTGAAGGCAATGGTTTAGTGCAAAATTAGCAACTGCGTTACTGGCAGAGATGAGATACGATCGAGGTGATCAATGGGAGTGAAGCACTACTTCAAATTTCTGACCTTGGTACGGAGTATGATCAAGAGCGCATAACAGCTTTTATACATAAATTCTTTGCCTTCAAAGCAACACAGGAAGACTCAAGAGACCGAGAAAAGACGGCAGATTGACCTAGCTATCTCTAATGAGGAAGGAAAGGCCCACATGATGAGCTTCTTGACCAAAGGTCAGGAAAACCGTGATTTGATGTCGCAGATTTCACAGCTGAAAGGCCAGGATTGGAAGAGGCCTGGCGATCAAGTGAGATGCGCTTCTTGGGGCGCGTCTTCGTCGGCTTTCGGGGCAAAAGTGCTACTCGCGATTCCGTATGAGCTGACTCGTGGCGGCCTGCGACCTGCCGGAGCAAGATCTATGGGGAGAGGGCTTCGCTGGGTGGAGGTGAGACTGCTTGTCCGCCTCCCGAAGCAGGTAAAGGAGAGATGCCTTGAGACGGGCTTTGCTTGACCGACCCGTCGCTACCTAGGTAGGCAATCATCTAGCAGTGTGTACTCCGTATAAACACTTCCTCTATGTTCTTCACCCCTTGAAGTCGACACATCAAGGCTGATCCTCTACTCTTCTGACCACGGAGTACTGAAAGCCGAAAGTCAAAGTCTTTTCATGCGATTTAAGGCGCACTTGACCGGATCTGATCGTGACCTGGGGACCATCAATCAGGACCCTGTGTTGCTTGGACATTCGGGGAGGTTTCAGACTCCGAGCTGTGGCGGCTCCAGCCCCTAGCGATCGATCACCTTGACGCGTTGACATTGAAACCGGTCACGGATCGGGCCAGTTTTTGAAAGTGGATATCTCCAACTCTCTCGCCTTACGTCCGCCATAATGTGCACCACTTTCTCACTCTCATCGAGCGCTTTTTGGAAGGCATGGGTCTGGACCTCATGGTTCTGCAGAAGCCCCATGCCCGCGGCACGTACACTCCGTTGAGCGAACATGGTAATTTCAATGACGCCGAGCCAGCTCGAGTCCATCTACCGCATCGGCAGCGAGGACGATGGGCACCATTTGTACTGATTACCCTTGTTAATGTCTGCCTCCTTGCTGTGTCGCTCATGCTATATTTATCCTCTCAACAGCACCCATATCAGACGACGAAGAATAGCTTGCTAAAAGCAACATCCGCATACTGTATACAGAGTCAACTCCAGTCCCCGTAGCATGAAGCTTACTAATTACATGACATAGCACCGATTCTTGACCAGATCGACATGCCTGCGCAACTGAAGGCTATCAATGGCAGCTTCTTCGATGACCCTCCCAGCATCTGGCGCGGCGACCCCAGCCCTGAAGTCGATGCTGCCTGGGACGAGATCTCTTGGCAGAATTTGTTCGCTATCAGCACCGAGGAACTTGTCAAACTCGGCAAAGACCCTGCGTCCTCTGTTCGTTTGCCGGCGAGCTGGGGCTACGGCAAGGAGGCACATCTGGCTAAGTTGGATGTCACTCATCAGATACACTGTCTGAACGCGATCCGGAAAGGCTTATTCGCCGACTATTATGCGGCAAATATCAAGAAGGACCACCTATATTGGGGACATCTCAAGCACTGTCTTCACATCACGCTGCAGAACATCTTGTGTACAGCCAGCACCGAGATAATCACCCATCAGTGGGTGGAAATGGTCGGACAACCCAGTCCGGATTTTAGTCTGAACAAGAAGTGCGGTGATTACAAGACAGTGCAAGTTTGGGCCGAGCAGAACGCGATTCCGGATGCGGAGAGTCGATGGAAGGAGATGCAGCCTACAGAAGAGACTCTGATCTTGCCCATCTCAGAGACATTCTGGTGGTACAACGGCGAAAAGCCGCCGCCAGGAAGAGGCAAAAACCTTACTGGACTTTGATAATCTATGCGCAGGATCTCAAGATAACGGACAATTCGCAAAAGCCGGTAGTCCGAGTTTGTGGCCGGAAGCGGCTCCGTCCGACATCGTCTTCCACACTTTTGGCCCGTCGATCTGTCGTGGGCTACTTTACGCCTCTCGCCCTGCAGGCATCTCCAATTCTACGGCAAAAGCTGCTCAGGAAGTGTGCTTCCACATCGTTCACGGGGAGGCCCAGGTTCCAGTCGAAAGATGATCCGGGCTCCTGCGCCAGCTCGTTTACAGTGTGAAGCCATAGCCATGTCCGACGTTCCAAGGCCGTACGTTCCCACAAATTCCAACTGAAGTTGGCTAGCGGGCCTGATCTGCGCAATCACCTGCTATTGCGATCAGTAGCTTGGGAGCTGACGATCACCGGGGGTTAGTACCTCAGGGGTGATGGCACCGGCAACGCCACCAACGGCGATTGGTTTGCTGCGAGTGCGAGTTTCAGGGGAGCCGGGAGCCTGTCGGAAGAGCTTCTTGAAGACGATGGCGATGAGATATCACTGCTGTCTTGAGTCGCTGTCGCTGCGCTTCACTGCATCTCTGGGTTGGGTAATAGACAGCAGCATCCGCTGGCAGGATGAGCTGAAATGAATGACGTGTGAAGCATGTTGGCTAGCGTTGGTGATGACACATTAGAAGTCGGTTATCATTTCGTGGTATCTCTTGACGTTGGATTGAAGTCCTTATATGTTTGAGCCTAGTTGTTCAGTACATTTCTGGGTTTGTGCTACATACCCGGAATTTGCGGAGTCGAAGATCGATAAATGCTACCTAGGTATCTCACACTTCGACACAACCGGTGGGGTATTTTGAGACCAACACACTTCCATCCTCCTCTCCTCCTCAGAAAGCTCCAGTGGCAATTAGCAAAATCCACTATAAATTTCGAAAGCCTTGCGCTGTTGCCATTCTCATCTGGTAACAGCTCTCCTATTATCCAAATACTTACTCGGGCAATCCCTGAGATGAACATTTTTGACATCATCGGCGAGTGCCTAGGTCACCGCGGCACCCATGATTGCACCGCCCCCAACGAAAAGTCCAATCTAATCGAGGCAGACGCTGCCCATGAAGCTTCAAGGATCGTCGAGGTGCTGCGTCAGGCAGACAAGCCTGGCGCTGAGCTGAACAGGAAGATCAAGCAGATCTACGGCGATGATGATTTTGAGATCAGCTCACAGTGGGCCGAACGGCTGGCAGAATACGTGCTCGCGGGCATTGAGAAGATCCTCAAAGAAGGCCAAAGTATGGGCACTGCAGTCAAAGACGCGATGGAGAAAGCGATGAGCGCCGCGGTCGGATTTGCTCAGAACCATCCTGTGTATGCAACGCTGATTGCCCTCGGGATATTGGCCCTCCTGGTGCCATGGGCCATAGAGGCTTTGGGGTTCGGGGAGCTGGGTCCTATTGAAGGTGAATCCGGACAGAGGTTGAATGACATGACACAGGACTAATGCTAACTTATGAGCTTGGGCAGGCACCTTCGCGGCTCGTTGGCAGGCGCGCTATGCCGGGTTCGTGCCACAGGGATCCCTTTTCTCATATTTTCAGCGGCTGGGCATGAAGTTGAAGCATTGTCGCTCGAATATGTCGTACGGTGTACATCACGGTCAATCCAGGGCTGGCAGTTTGGCCGAGATGTCAGGCACTGATACTGATGGCTTGATGGTAGCGGCGCCAGGTTCATAGTCCGGCACGCCGCACACTGGGCGTCCATAGCCCTTGTTGTTCGGGACGATAGATCCTTGGCCCCCTTAAGGCGGCTAGCATCCAAGCAGCCAAAAGATCCGTCATGCGTTCCATTCTCTATGTGCACGGAGACCGATTTTCACATAACACGGAGTAGGTTTAGTGGTTAAGGGACTTCATCCCGCTTTCCGTCATCCTCCCTTCTTCTCACTTTATGCTCTCTTCTCCTCTTCTCTAACTTGCGCTGCTCCTTTCTCTCCTTCCGCTGGGCATCACTCTCGACCATCGAACTTTCCGACTGTCGCTGAGATGGATTCTTCGCTTTTCTTCGGTCGACGGAGCGAGCAGTGGGGGGGACCGAAGCAGTGGGTGCAATTTGTGTCTCATCGATGCCAACCTCGCCCGTGCCATTCGCTATCTGCTTCTCCCGTCGTCGCTTTTTATTAATTCGAGCTCCGTCCGGTGCGGTTTGGGGATCTCCTACACTATCTTGGAGCACACTGTGCTTCCGCTTTGAAGGACTTTTCGTCGACCGCGTTGTGCCCTCGTTGCTTCTGGCTGCATCATCCACGGAGGACTTGGTTGTTTGTGATGGAGGTTCTTTCGGAAGCGAGACGCTTGACTCCTCGTCCTCGCTGGAAGACCGGCCGATGCGTCCAGGGTCGCCCTCTCCGAAGCCCGTAGGAAGAAATCTCATTCTCAAACCCTCCGGCTGCTCCCTTTTGCGTCTTCCTCTTTCCTGTGAGCGGCCGTCATT
>QQTW01000138.1_pt1 | contig 40023 bp, 39 predicted proteins | sample 1904831 | NCBI WGS metagenome assembly QQTW01 (sample SAMN09435610, study PRJNA476489) | Subsurface metagenome, whole genome shotgun sequencing project.
CGGTCGAAGCGCGAGTCGCGCCTCTCGAGCCGGATCTGGATGGGACGCGCGAGAGCGAGGTGCACTGGTGTGGGTGGCCGGACGGCGGAGTGGATGTGCAGGCTTGGCGGAAAGGGTGGGAGCCGGAGGTGGGGAGTGAGGAGGAGATTGACTTCCTGGCTGCTGTTGCGGTGAAAGAGACGGAGGATGTCGTCGATGTCAGCAATCTGGACTATGCAATGCGATCGCACATGCTTCTGGGGGTGATGCGTGCTGCGTTTGAGTCCGCTGAGCGTGAAAAACACATGGAGGATCTGAAGCGGGGAATTGTTGAGGCAGGTAGGATTGATGATGAGAGTAAGGCCGAGCAGTGGCTTCAAAAAGTTTTGATGGTCATGGAGCCGTATGTGCAGAAGTGGGATGCACAATGGCCTGCCACTGTAGAGGATCGGAGTGAATTGCTACGGCATATCTTGATGGAGAATGGGCAGCTTTTCGCAAGATGGAAGCTTTCACCCGTTACCAAAGAGTTCAACTTCGAGCTGAAACCAAGAAAATAGCTTGCATCTATTCAGGCCAATGGCGAGAACAACGGTATGACATGTGCTATATTACATTCATGTCCTTACAGAGAAGATCATATATCCCCGTCTTACCAGCACGACTTACATAGGCCTCACCAAGCGTCCTGACCTCCCCGATCCAGCATACTCTAAACTATGGACAAGTACCAAAAGCTGACTGACATCCCGTCCCGCAGTACGCATTCGTGGCTCCACAATAGCCGTACTCAGAGCAACAATCGCCGAAGCCAGATGCAGCGCAAGTCGCGCCAACAGGATTGCTGTTTGCGCTGCACGTGCCATCGCTGGAGATTGGTGGACCACTCGCACCGCAAGTACCGAAGGCTGTCTGGCAGCCTGTGCCGCAGTACCCGCTGGCGTCGCCACAGTAGCCGTATTCGGAGCAGCAGCCTCCGAAGGCAGAGCCGGCACAGGTGTGCCCGTTGGCGCCGCACGCCCCATCAGTGCTGACCGGCGGGCCGGAGCCGCCGCAATTCCCGTAATCAGGATTGCAGGTCTCGGGAGAGCAGTGTGTGGTGCCAGATCCGCATTCGCCAGACCAATTGCAGCAATCACCAAACGTCGAACCAGCACAGGTAGCGCCGATGAAGCTGTTGAAACCGCAGACGCCATTTTGCGAGATTGGTGGTTCTTGGGGAACTGGGTCGCATGTGCCGTACTGGGTGTCGCAAATCAAATGACCACAGGTGTCGGATGCTGAGCCACACCATCCATAGATGGAACAGCAATCGCCATAAGGTGTACCGAGGCAGGTCTTTCCTGCAAAGTCGGGACCACAGCGACCATCGGTTGAGGGATTCGATGAGCCGGTTGGCGCTGCAGTGCTCGAGGTTGACGATCCTCCCATCGAAGCCAGCACAATTGTTGTGGTGTACGTCGACTTCAAAACAGACTCCACGGTGGTTGTCAAGGTCACTGTGTCGCCAGGGCCCCACGGCTCGGGCGTATAAGCTGGCACTGACGTCGTATATGTGTAACTTTGGTACGAAGACCGGCTCGGCAGACTGGCCGAGGCACTGATCATCTGGCGCTTGAACAGTGGCGCAGCATCTATCGCCAAGGGTCGTTTCTTCGGCAAGGTTCGTTTCTCTGGCAAGGATCGTTTCTTGAGAGGCAGGACTGCCACTCCGATATCAAGCCCTTGATATTCACAGGAGAGCTTGGGCCCACCGGCAGACACGATTGCTCGCTCGACGCAACCATCCTTCATAATGAATGGCAAGTTGAAGTAGGCGCTTGCGAAGGCTGTATCGGTGCGCTCGTTCCAGTCCCAGCCAGTTAAGGCTCCGCAGCCCTTCTCTTCCGATTTCAGACTGGCACCACCGTCCCTGCTCCAGTTGTCGATGTTGTAAACTTGGAACGTGTAGAAGAGTCCTGCGGTGATCCTGTCCGCTGTCAGCTTTCACCGGTCCGCCATCCAGTGTTGCTTGCGCCAGAACGGGAAACAGAAATAACTTCATCAACTCACCAGTAAGCACAGTCGGCCTGCAGGGTCGGCTCTACCACCACTGTTATAGTCGTGGTCGGGTTAATAGTCGTAGTTGAGGTTGTGATAATTGTGATGGTATCCGTCAAACCAAATTGTGTCTTGGTGAAAGTTGAACCATCGTAGTCAGGCGGGTTGGTCGGGGCGAACGCCAATGGGATTTGCTTCCCATCAATCATAGTCTGATCAGCTGCCTGTTCGTAAGACAAGGCCGCCACGACATCTGGGTCCAACGAGCATTGCGGACTACCGGGTGTCGTAGTCGTTGCGGTATCTTGCCCATTGCAAGCAGTACTCGTCCTGCAGTCAGTCTGTCTCAAGTTAGCTTCCTGTCATCCAAGGTCCAGGTTCACTTGCCTCTGTTGTTCGCGTGGACGTGCTCATGTACCAAGCCTTGTAGCTGGTTACAAGATAAGTGCAAGCCGATGCGGTCACAGGATTTTCACAGTCGTTGTTGCTGCTATCGCCGCCGCCGGGACCCTGCGTGTTTCCGCACCCGCCTGGATTAAGACAACCAACGCCACCACAAGCACCAAGAGGGCAATCGGGCGTGCAACCAAGGACGCCACAACCTCCACCGCAGCCAAATATTCCACATCCACCATCGCAGCCAAACAGTCCGCAGCCTTCTTTACAACCGAAGATGCCACAGTCGCGACTTCCGCATCCAGGCCCCGTGCATATTGCGGGAGGAACAGGAGTGGGTCTGACGGTAACAGGTGGCATTGGAACTGGTGGGTCAGGATAGTCCACCGAGTAGGTTGGCTGAGGTTGAATGGTGACGGGGACAGATGTTGTGTGGAATGTGACAGGGGGAATGATGACCAATGGTATATCCGTGTCGGCAGACGTCGCTGGTGTCGGAGTAGTGACGGGGAAGGTAGCGTGGTTCGGAGGAAGAGTGTACAGGAAAGATGATGCGGTGATACTCTGGACAGGGTTGATTTTGTAGCTTGCCGTGTCTGTAGATTGCAATGTCAAGGGTTGAAGACTGACGTCAGTCATGGTGAAGGCCGGGACAGGGATTGTCGTTGTTACCACGTAGACACCGCCTGCTCCAGACGATAGGAGAGTGGTTGTCAGAGCTGGCCAGTTCACAGTGTGAGTGGCGCTGAGTGGATATGGTGGGAAAACAACGATGCAGGGAGGTTTGCAGCCCGCTAATGGGTTAGGGGAGGTCCAGAGACTTGGTGGAGGATACACGACATTCGAAGATGCACCAGAATCAATGTTTTCGGTGCCAGCGTATCCTTGGAGGTCTATGGCCCAGTCCACTATCCCTGCAAAATTGAGGCCCTGGTAAAGGGCTTTCCGATCAGCTTTGACAGTATCGTCCATGTAGGCGACCCATTGCGTGGAATCGTACACGGCAACGTTCGATTGACTGTCGTCGTCGAAATATGACGAATAGGATGAAATCGGCTGCAGAGCTCCAGATCCTGTTTTCCAACTTCCGGTCCCAGCAAGGATATCGTTGATTTCGGCGTTAGAGATATAACCTGCAGTGCCTGTGCACGGTCCAGGATATGCTCCAGAATCTCCACCCGTGTATGTGCACATGGGACCAGTGCAACCGGGTGTTGTCATCTGGAACGAGCGGCCGTAGCTCGTGACGCCAACAGCGAGCTTGTTCGACGGTACGCCAGCCTTGGTGATCATGGACAGAGCCAGGAGGGTCTCGGTAAGATTGGTGTGAGAACGCAGGCAATCGCCGGCTGGGCAGCCGTCAATCGCGTACTTGTTTGCATAGTCCCACTGGCCGTGAAGATCATAAGTCATGTAAACAATATAATCGGCCAGGGCTGCCATCTCCTCGATATGGTAGCCTCTGAGGTACCAGAATGAAGCCGGTGCGCAAAACGAGACCGACTTGCCGGAAGGCATCGCTGCTCTCAGTTTTCCGAAGAAGGTGAGATAATTCGCCGCATCCTCGGCAGTACCTATCCCAAGTCAGTCTGTCCCCAAGACAACTCGTAAAACGCACGAGCGGAACTGCCGAGAACTGGCAGATCACGTACCTGGTGGAATTCCGGGGATGTCTGGTGCGGCAGGATCTGTGACAGGGATTAACAAGGTTCCTCGTTGGAAAACCCTGGCCAACTTACATTCCCAGTCTATATCAATGCCATCAAGGCTATGCTGTTGCACAAAGGAAACAATGTTGGCGACAAAAGTATCCTGATTGCCTGGCTTGACAGCGTCCCGGAAAATGGAATACGTAGGCGCTTCAGCGGAGAATGCCCAGCCGCCGAGAGACAGAATCTTCTTGGGCCCAGACATTGTTTTGAACAATTCCCACTGGACAAGTATATGGCTAACGTCTATGGCATAGCTCGTGGTGACATGGCCGAACGCGAGATGAATATGCGTGTACGGGTTCATATCCATGGCAGTGAGCTTCATGTTCAAGCATGGCCGGTCCAGATTGTAGGCTTCAAAGTAGCCTATGCTCATGGCCTGAGCTGGACCTGATCCAACAACAATGTCAGTTCCACAGTTGGAAATACAGCCATTCTCGCCCGGGGCCGATGTTCCAGGTGCGCCTGTTGGCGACTCCGAAATGGTGCAAAAGTCTTTGTTGATACCGCATTGGCCATGCTTGTTCTACATGAGAGACGGGTCAGTTGTTGCAGAGCGTAGATGGGGTCAGAGGGACACATACACAACAAGCATTGAGAGGACAAGGATTCAGGCTGGCAAGAGTAGTGCCCGGTCCAGGTTGGGTAGTTCCGGGCTTTTGCGGACCGCAGACGGCGTTGGCAATAGGAGCTGGCATAGGAGGTGCACCAGTACTCAGGCAGATGTTCTGGTAAGCTTGCACGTTTGAACAGCCCTGCCAGCCCCAAGTTTCGGTATTGAAGCTCTCTATCTCAGCGTTGGTTAGACTGTTTGCTGCTCCCAGGGCAGAGCAGCTATCGCCGGGCACGACATAGTGGGAGAAACAGGTTCCATCTGGATTGGGTTGTGGGCGGAAGTCGGGCATCTCGCCAGCCGAGCAGCAGACGTGCTGTCCCACCTGCAGACCCGAGCATAATGTGGGGCTTGGGTTGTAAGTGGTGAAGTCAGAGGGAGAAACGCCACACTCCGCCGCCAAACTTGCGCCTAAACCAGAGCATCAGTGGACTGTCCATCGGAGAAGACTCCGCCATGAGTACTCACAAGAATCCCCAGAGATAACCTGAATAGTCGAACACGGGGCTCGTCGATGAAAGATGTTTGAGTTGCGAGATGTCAACGGGGAGGTGCCAGCAGTACTGTTTCCAAAGCCGGCAGTGCTGTTTCCAGCAGTGCTGTTTCCAACAGTGCCATTACTGAGAAGTCTTGGCACCGACAATGTGATGTCTTGCCAAGGTTCCGCGTTGTCGTAGGAAGTGATGCATTCACCCGATGCCCAAGTGGCCACGGCATCCTGGACAAAGGGTAGATCGCGATCTCCGCTTGCAGCAATGCCAAAGCTGTATTTGGAGCTTCGGCCGTCTTTGGCACATAGTTGCGCAACTACGCTGTTTGAGAAACCGGTGCTTTTGATCTTCGTGATGAACTCTTGTAGCACGGATGCCGGGATGCCTTGGACTCCAGATCCCGCGAAGAGGCCCAGAGCGACCGAGTTGGAGTATGAGAAAGAGGTGATATCGGTGCAGTTCGAGTCTCGTTGAGACAACGCAGCGGCGAGTTGTTTCGACGCGGCCTCGAAGTCCTCCAATGTGGCTGGAATCTTGGTCTCATTGAAAGCCAGCTGTAAAGACTCTCGGACCTGGGTCAAGCTGCCGTTGGGCATACAAGATCCGTCATCGGTGGTGTTGCCGGCGCCGCTTGCACCTACTGTGGAACTGGCGGTGCAAGCGCGAACAGTCTCATCATCGCGCAAAGAATTGAAGAGGGTCAAATCGAGTAGCATCGTCTCGTTACACATCGATAGCCGACCCAGTCGGGGATACAGAGTCCAGTTTCCTGGATTCGACCCAGACTCATCGCATCCGGCTGGGCAATGACTCAGCGCCAAGTTGACGAGTTTCGGTGCAATTGTGTCGTTGCTGATGGCTGTTGGAACGGCAGACTTCGTCTGGACTGGATGTGCGGCCAAGTATGAGCTCAGCTTGTCCGAAGCACCCTCTATTGCCGTGGCCTGATGGGACAGCATGAGGGTGATGGCCACCGCTCCGGCGGAGACGGATGATGGTGAGAACCACATCGTCAAACAAAGAACGTGGGAGATAGTAAAACGAACGTGACGAAAATGATGATGAACGTGATACTCAAAGAGCAGGAAGAAAAGAGAAAAGAGTGTAGCCCATGCAGAAATTAATCGTGAGCGGTGATAGAATACTTATGCCCATTCTGCCAGATACACAAGACTCCCCTCCGCTGAATTTGATGGATGGCAACCTCAGAGCCAACCCCAGCAGGACAAACATCTCATCTCCTCCGTCTCCGCACATGCATGATTCGAATCTGCTTCGGGCTCTGACCTTTCGAAGTCGGGTCCATCAGTCCTTGGCTGTCAGGTTTTACATATTTCGCAATTTCCAGGTCGCCCACGATCCCTTGCAGAATCCTTCCAAGAGTTGAAATGCAACCCTGGAGGTGCTATCGTGCTTGCCGCTCTGCAAAAGCGGGGAGAGAATCACGAAGGCTCCAGGAGGTCACATGCACGCGCCAGTGCTAGACCGGACTCCGCAAGCTATGCTGATCTACAGTATCGATTCTGCTGTGACACATGTAGGCTGGGCCGCAACGTGAAGATGGCGTTTTCCCCGGTAGATGGAAGATCACCTGGCATGCAAACCAAAGGGGTCCGAGGCACATGCAGGTCAGCTCACGTCAGAATACACCGGTTTTTTTTTTTCTTAAACAAAGCGCTGGCGCTGCGTGGCGTCGGGGACGGCCCGCTCAGGGACTGGGCAGATCCCGCCTTCGACGTGATATGGCTTGCCAAGTTTATCGATTATATACTCCCACTGGCAGACCATGCAGCGGTCAAACGGTTATACCCAGATCCAGCGTTGAACAATCCTGAACCGCCAGTTCCTGGCTCGATTACATTCCAATATATGCCGCCCCCACAGCATCCCCACGCACACGCAAGGGGTAAGCCGCAAAGCCTTCGCTCGTTCCGAACTCAGATGAACCGTCTTCCGCCGTCATCCGAGTCAAATGACCACATTCAAGGCATTGAAGTCGGGTCTGCACTCGCCGCTAGAGCTTCGCAAGCCTGCAAAACCATGAAAGCCGCAAAAGCCATCGCGCAACGCTCCCGGGAAGAAACGGGAGGGAGAGCCGACGGCCATCTTATTTCCCTCATCTTGGCTACTGCTCCACAATACGTGATGACTTTATCCCGGTTGCATTGCCTTGGTTTCCCTATTTCCCTTATATGGATCAGGATATCTCACAGATATTCTAACTCCTTCCCGCCCTTTCCCACCTGCTGTAGCAGTCATTCCTTTCATCCATATCATTATCTCACCACAGTCAGTCGTTTCACTTCAATAACTGCAGAATGAAGTTCTCGGCCGTTCTGGCTCTTGCTGCCCTGGTTGCGGCCGTTCCATTCGAAGGTGTTCCGTTGCACAAACGCGACGGGGAAAGAGTCCATATTGGATTTAGGACTGTCTCCAAGGTACGTCGAATTGACCATTCAGATATTTGTATTGCATGCAAGCGGCGGTAGACGGCGCCGGCGCCTCACTGATTGAATGAACCTCCTTTGCCTTCAAGTACTGATATGTTCATGATAGGCAGAAGCCGACGCGATCCAAGCCAATGGAGGGAAGGCGGTGCAGTCTCTAGGAACCTCGGGCAGGCAGCTGGGATCTGGTACCTACATTTCCCCAGCGTTCATGGATTGGCCCGAGTATGATTCATCCAAGGGAATACCCTGGGATTGCGCTGTCACTCTTGATGCCGCTGCCTGGGCCGCGCTCAACAAGGCATGGATACCGAAAAGTTACGAGTTCCCTGAAGATCGTGAAAACAACCCGGACAAGTGCAAGCCGCTCCTCCTGTGGACGCCCAGATGGCGTGAGTGACTTGTACAACCTCGACCATTCTCGCGTACTAACAGACCGCCTGGAAGGTGCCAATCGAAAGCGTTTCTTGGAGCACTTGGATGCCTCGTTCACGCCCGAGAACACGGTACTCTTCTCCAAGGTGCTTGGCCATGAGGAGAAGCAGCAGGCGTTGATCCCACCGGCGATCATCGACAGTGTAGACATTTACCTTCAGCAGTGTGCTGAGAGGGAAACGGAGGACAACGCGAAGATCGGGCGTCTTGATCCTGTCGATTGGGATACTCCAAGCATGAATGGCTGGAACCTGGGGTCCGACGCCGCGTAGAATGGTATAAGCAGCAGTGGAAGCCTGTTTCCACGTTCTGGTCGGATTTCTCTCGCTAAATCAATCATATCGAGGGTTGAGATGAGATGGCCGAATGTGTTAATTCCATGCGCGCCCCTGCTTCTCTGGCGACTGTCCGATCGTACTTTCGTGTCTGACAAACATTCTTCTTCTTCTTCATTTTTACGAGCTACGCGAGTCGAGGACTATGGAGCTCGGCCCCGCTAGAGGGTAACGTTTATGTATCTTTCATGGGTTGGAAGTCCTCCTAAAGTGATGCATGCCGTACAGGTCGCTCTACTGTCGCGTTCGCGGATGGAAATCACTTGAGATGATCTTTTGATATTGCGCGTTGGTCTGCCCCAATTTGCTCCAATGGATCGTGGTGAATGAAGCCTTGTTACGAATATACGAGGTTGGCTTTTGTATCAGGATAATTACGTTGTAAGATCATGGTCAGACGTTATTGAGGTGAGTGGGTGATTCCTGCACGGAAAAACGTCGGATAGGGAGGTACCTGGATACTAATAAGGAACGGACCTCGGGAGTCGGGAGCAACTGCTGGGACGCGACGCAAAAGTGGCGAGATCTACCAAGGGCTAGCCGTATGCAGGGACGGAGTGCTCCCGAGAGAAATCTATCCAGCCACCCAGCATAACGGTCCCGATTTCCTGGTTGTGATCCAATCCTCCTCGCCTGAAACTCTTTTTCTCGCTCAAGTCCATAGTACTTTTATATCCCACAATGGCTCCAATCGCGCTGGAAACAGAGGACCACACCCGTGATGCGGAATTCAACAAGGCGCTTCACGGGAAATCTGCCGAAAAGGGGGGCGGCCTAAGGTCGCTGCTGGGCAAGGACGCCCAAGCGCAAAAGCTTGCTGTCGAGGAATACTTCAAGCACTGGGATAACAAGGGTGCTAAAGAAGAAACAGCAGAGACTAGAGAGGTAATTCTTTACGGTGTCTCACTCTCGCGAGCAGAGCTAACCTCTCCCCTTTTGACCACAGGCGCGGAGATCGGAATATGCGACTCTCACACGACAGTAAGGGTTCATGCTTGAAACGAAACTAAGTCATCGAGTTCTCAAAACACACACAGTTACTACAACATTGCGACCGACTTCTACGAATACGGATGGGGCTCCTCATTTCACTTCTGTCGGTTCGCGTATGGGGAGTCTTTCCACCAAGCCATTGCACGCCACGAGCATTATCTCGCGCATGTTATGGGTCTTAGAGAAAACATGAGAGTGCTCGATGTTGGCTGTGGCGTCGGCGGTCCTGCAAGGCAGATCGTGAAGTTCTCCGGCGCCAATGTGGTCGGTCTGAACAACAACGACTATCAGATCGAGCGTGCCATCAAATACGCGGCAAAGGAAGGTCTGTCGAGTAAACTCAACTTTGCCAAGGGTGATTTCATGGTATGATACATCCGTCGCCGTGGTCCGATCTGTTGCTGACTGTCGGAAGCAAATGTCATTTCCGGACAACTCGTTTGATGCCGTCTATGCGATCGAAGCAACAGTGCATGCTCCATCGCTGGAAGGTATATACTCGGAGATCTTCCGCGTGCTCAAGCCGGGCGGTGTATTCGGTGTATACGAATGGCTCATGACCGACAAGTACGACAACGACAACCCCCACCACCGGGAGATCCGCTTGGGCATAGAGCAAGGAGACGGTATCTCGAATATGGAAAAGATCGAGGTTGGCGTCAAGGCGATGAAAGCTGCCGGCTTCGAGCTCGAAGTCAACGAGGATCTTGCGGATCGCGACGATCCTATGCCGTGGTACTGGCCTCTGTCTGGCGACATGCGGTACTTGGGCTCCATCTCCGACTTCTTCACCATAGTCAGAATGACCAAGATCGGAAGAGGTCTTGTGCATCGGTTCGTGGGCGCGCTGGAAACCGTGGGATTGGCACCGACAGGCTCCCAAAAGACGGCAGACAGCTTGGCATTGGCAGCTGACTGTTTGGTTGCGGGTGGTCGGGAAAAGCTCTTTACGCCCATGTATCTGATGGTAGGACGGAAGCCAAAGGCGTAATTTGGTCCGCATCGCAACAGACGAGATGCTGGTTGTATATACTCTTGAGTTGATCGCTTCTTCATCTTCTTCATAGCCTAATACTCATCTTAGTGTAAGAGTAGAATAGCTCGTAATGTATTGTTGGCTTCTTGGAGCGGTAGCTGCGAGGTACTTTTCTGAATGATCTATGATTTGTCTGACTTCAAGTTTGCATAGAAGAATGTAGATCACAGGTCACCAAAAGTGTCTCTTCCCTCGAGGCTTGGTATATGCTTGCAAGCATCGCCGGAGCGATTAAAACTCGGAGGACGGAGGTACATCAGCAATGTACCGAGTATGTCCGGACCTCCGCCCAACAGAGCTGACCCAAGAAAAACTCCCTCGGACAACAGCAAGCATTAGAACCCCGCTGCACATCTCCTTCAAGACGACTCCTGGATAGTTCGTCGTCACGGTGAACGAACTCAGAGATGTCAGCTCCAGCTATACTGCGCCCGGCCGTCAAGTTTCTTCGCTCTTCAAAACCTCTCGCCATATCCGCAAGACCCTCCATCCGTTCCGCAGCCCCTCCGTCGGCCAATGCTTGGAGAAGAAGTTATGCAACGCCCAGCGGCGTCAAGGAGATGACAGTGCGGGATGCTCTGAACGAGGCAATGGCGGAGGAGATGGAGAAGAATGAAAAGGTCTTTGTGTTGGGAGAGGAGGTCGCGCAGTATAACGGAGCGTGAGTATATCTTTCAATTGCCTCTGGCAAGCTGTAGCATGATTAAGGCAAGCTATGTCTTGATCTGGAGAGTCTGCGTATACCACAGCTTCTCAATTCCTGTGGCTGACAAGGACATCCACACAGGTACAAGGTCACGAAAGGATTGCTTGATCGATTCGGCGAGAAGAGAGTCATTGACACCCCGATCACCGAGTCTGGATTCTGCGGTCTCGCCGTTGGTGCGGCCCTTGCCGGCCTGCATCCAATTGTAAGGTCATGCCCCGTTCAAACCGAGATGCGACGTTGTAGCTAATTACCCGAATCCTACCAGTGCGAGTTCATGACCTTCAATTTCGCCATGCAAGCCATAGACCAAATCATCAACTCCGGAGCGAAGACACACTACATGTCCGGTGGGATTCAGCCATGCAATATCACTTTCCGCGGACCCAACGGCTTTGCGGCGGGTGTCGCCGCGCAGCACTCCCAGGACTACACCGGGTGGTATGGGAGTATACCGGGTCTCAAGGTTGTGTCGCCGTACAGCGCGGAGGATGCCAAGGGTCTGCTCAAGGCCGCCATTCGGGATCCCAATCCTGTAGTGGTCTTGGAGAATGAGTACGAATGTCGTCAACATTGCAGACCCGGAAACTAATCAAGTTGCAGGCTGCTATACGGTCTCTCATTTCCCATGAGCGAGGAGGCGCAACGAGATGACTTTGTGATTCCAGTACGTGTGTCTTTGGGGCGCAGGAAGCAGTAGAGCTGACAATATCACAGTTCGGTAAGGCCAAAATCGAGCGACCCGGCAAGGACCTTACCATGGTAACCCTATCACGATGCGTCGGACAAAGTCTTGCCGCAGCCGAAGCACTGAAGAAAAAATACGGTGTGGAGGCCGAGGTCATCAATCTCCGATCAATAAAGCCGCTCGACATTGAGGCCATCGTCAAGTCCGTCAAGAAGACGGGCCACATGATCGCCGTCGAGTCAGGCTTCCCGTCCTTCGGCGTGGGTGCGGAGCTGATTGCGCTCACGGTCGAGTACGCGTTCGACTACCTAGAAGCGCCGCCTGTCCGTGTGACTGGCGCCGAGGTGCCCACTCCGTATGCTCAGAAGCTCGAGGAGTTGTCTTTCCCGACCGAGGATCTTATCACGAATTATGCTGCCAAGCTGCTGCGGGTATAGAGGATACTGGTTTGTTGCTACTGTATTTTGGGATGGAGGGTACGCGGTGCGAAAATGCATTAGTTGTAATTATACCTTTTCGCCGGTGCTATCTGTTCAGTCTTCGTCGGTGTAGACCCACAAATCTGATGAATGCTGCGAATTGACGCGCCGAGCCAGCCCAACCGCATATACTTCATCCAGATCACTCTATCATTGCATTTGCGGCCACGCTTTGAAGGGTTACGGACAACCAGTCCTTGTTCTTTGCCACTAGCAGACTGCTGCGCTGATGCTCCTAGCCCAAAGTCTGCACACAGTACCCAACCTTCAGCTTGGGTGACAAAGGGTGATTCGAATCGGCTTTCCAACACAGCTTATCTTGAAAGACAAGCTGAGGCGAAACAGGCCGGACTTAGCAATGCTCTTGGATGCAATCAGATCATCTTTGTTATCTCCGAGTCACTTGTTTCAGACCGTGTCCGCACTCGCTACACTACAAGAAATGCCGGTGGCGTAAGCAAACGCAAGGGTGAGCCGATAATAAGCTGTTTTAGATGTTCACCGTGAGTTGCCAAAAAGAGGGCGGCCTCCGGCCCCTTGGGGAATATCTGATGCTCCTGAAGAGAAGATATTGGCTTTGCTTGTGAACAACTTACCCAGATGAAGTATGCTGTCCAAGCTACATTACGAAAATACTCTCTCTCAAACACACTGCGTCTTTTACAAGTATATAGCAAGTAGAGAAAGACACCAAACGCTCAGCCATGTGCAGCTAGGAGCAGGGACAATTGGGCTATCTAGCTATGAAGCTTCAAAGATCGAGGGCATCCAAAACCATGTGCAAAGCCTTCTCGGGTTGACAGGTCAGGCAGGTCGATTCGATGAAGCAACGCACTCAGGTGGGACCTGGTTCCCTCTTCCGTTCCATTGCACTGAAAAGTAACTGTATAAAGTAACCACGAGCGGCGATCATTATCATTGTCAAACTTGCTTACCCGTATGTCCTCCATCAGAGCATCGATACCGCTGAAACAGAACGGGTCATAACTTTGAGGTTATCAAGGATTGGTGGGCACCACATGTCGACGTCCCTTTAGGGCGTCTATCCGTATGTAGGCAAGAGCGGCTGCTGTCATTAGAACACCCACCATTGTGATTCTGCACAGCCGCGCCTTCTTACAGCAAGTACAGAGCAGTTGCCTCTGTCCGCAATGACTTGCGCATTTGGGTGTCCCCATTTGGATGGAAGACGAATCCTCCAATACCCCGGTTTTAGGGCCGAAGCATGGGGCGGTGGTGTCATCAGTAATACTCAGTGCACATGCGTTCGCATCCTTGATAATCGTATATATATATATATATCGACTGTCCTGACTGAATTGGAAATGTGTTCAGTCTGTGTCCTGCCCTGCGATATTTCTTGAGAAGTTAATGCATATCGTCATGCTCGGCCTTCCCGTGCTTAGGCACGCTGTTCTGTTTTTGCCTGTTCTTGCTGCCGTCATTAGGGCTCAGTCCAATCCGGGGTGGGACGATGTCCCTGAGATCGAGATGGAATCCAAATGCTCGTATGAGCGATATCAGCTCCCTGGATACTCGAATACCGTCTTGACGCTAAGACTCAGCCCTGGAGAGTGGAACGCGAAGCAAATGTGTGATTTGGAGACCTGGGGTTTGCTGGTTGAGTTGGGATCTTCCCGGACGGACACCATAGTGTACCGCGGCGAACTGGACCCTGGTACAGGCGACTGTGTTTACAAGGCCGAGGGTCCGAAGTTGAGGGATCTCTTTGACACATTCAGATGCTTTGTGAGAGGTAAGATGGTGTTGGACGAGTGGTGTGTAAGTATCCGCTCCCCGTGCTCCTGTCTTTGGGTTGGCGGAAAGGGTAGCTAATGAAGAGCAGTTGGAGAAACCGAAGCAAGACAACCGCGCTTCATCGAATGTACAGCTGTTATGAGCCTTTGCCGCACTTGGATCGAATCGTTCTGCAAGTTCTTTGGGTATGCTCGTACAAAACTAGGGCTGTATTTCGCTAGATTAGTAGAGAATGTTGAATTGGAGTGCCCCTGATCTCAAAGATGCTTACGTATTCTCTCAATCGTAGGATGCTTCTGCCGTGCAAGACTGACTAATGTGCAATGATTTCCTGTGCGTGTAAAGGTAACAAATTGCGAGTCATGCCGGGCGAAATCTGCCCGACTTGCGTGCGCGTCGACCATAGGGGGGGTGCGGGCTGAAGGCTAAACCTTGCAAACGTGGAAGGATGAGCCGCTGAACTTAAAGATAAAGAAGAACTGTTCGTTGGAGGCGCGAGTTGCGCTTAAGACTGGCAGCGTGGTCCAGCCCTGTGCAGGTGGAAGAGTCCCGACTCCCGACCGATCTTCTCCGGCAGCCGAGTGAGTCCGGCTCTTTTTGATGCAGGACCGAAGGCCGAACGTGCACCTTGCATCTACCATCTGGCATGCAGATCTGGACGATCTTGCTGCCCACCTGGGCATGCATCACAGCGGAAGCTCGAGCGAACCCACGTACCTATGGATAGCAGCGTCAACCGACCAAAGCCGGATTCGGTCTCTGTGTGTCCAGCACATAACGGCGTGGCACATAACCCTGATTTGCCATTGGCTCGGTGAAGGTCGGTCCTGGCTGTTTCGGCGAGAGGGTGCATCAATGCCATGGATGCGGAGTACAGACACGTCTGGGAAACGTTGGGGACTTCTTCCAGGGGACTGTCTTCTGTTACACGGCGGTTCGCTGCAGGCTGCAGGCTCCATATCCATGGAGTTGCGCCGCTGGGATCTCTAGGTCTAGACAAGAGCTGGGGCAGGAAAGCCAGACCCACGGTCCACTTCGCTTCTGCCGGATTGACCAGTGCGGGTGGAGCTTTATGGCGTCTATCAATGTGTCGAGTCCTACCGCGCCTGATTCACGAGACCACTGTGGATCGGCTGCATAGGCAATTTCTCCATTGATGCCTCTAACCGGAGCCATGGAGTCTATGCTTTACGGTTAACTCGCTCAACCATCCGCGATGCGCGTCACTAGAAGCCACCGAACCGCTAGGTTTCTATCTTGTGGCTTTATAATTAGCCTCTCGAGCAGGAGGTAACGTACAGTAAGTGTACAAATATGGCCCGTTTGTCTACCATGATTCCTTTCCGAAGCATATCCCACACTCAATCCTGTTAATCGGTCTGCAAGAGTCGCAATCACCATCAAGATGACGACCAGACGAGGCAAACTGTCACTTCTCGACATCCCTACCGAATTGCGCGTTGAGATTTACAAACTGCTCTTTTCCACACCAGGAACAGCCTATGGGATACTCGAGACCTGCCGGCAGATTCGGTCTGAGGCGCTACCGGCCTCGTATCAAAGACGCCTGGACTTTGGTTGTCAACGACTGTTATACCGGTGGCTTGATCGGGCAGACTCACAGCTCCTCCACTTGGTGAAGAGCGTGAGGTTCACAATATACAGTCCGGACCTCGCATCAATCTTGCGTCTGGATAGAATCGTCGAGCCAGAGCGGTCGGCGATATGGAAAGTTCACACGACTGAACTGGAGAAGCTAGCATCGGCTTTCAAAAGTTTCCCGAATCTCCGTGAGCTTACCATCTACGAACACTCCAATGGATGTTCCCATTTCCTGCAGAACTTGATTCTTGCTTTCCTGGACTTCCTCGCACTGGAGTGTCCGCAGCTCTGCGAGCTTGCTTTGCCGTGGAATTTTCAGCCTGTCTGCTTACCTAGACCGTTCCCAAACTTGCGGTCATTGCGAGTCCCTGGTCTGGCATGCAGTCCTAGTTCCATCAATTTCGACTCGGTATCGCAACTCCAGGACCTGACCGACCTTACAATTTACCGGCCTACGCGGACAACCGGTCTCCCATTTTGTGCACCGTGGTTCGGACCGGGCTCTCTTCAAAGAATGCCACTGTTGAGGTCCCTAAATATCTACGACACGAGTCTCGATCCCGACGAGGACCAGCTTTTCTGCAGTGCGGAGCTATTTGAATCGCTCCGGTCGTCATTTTCTTCGACTCTTCAAACTCTCGGCATCAGCTGGTGTTATCCCCTAGACGAAACCGCAGAAAAGGCCCTTCATGCCTTTCTGAAAACATCGGCCGTTGCGAACCTGCAGCTGAGATGGCTGGTCGGTCACGGCCTTGGGAGTGGCCTGTTAGACGCGTTACCAGGCTCTCTTCGACACTTGTCACTAAACGCGAACGATCAACTTGCCTGCGTGAGCTTCATCGAGGGTGTATTGGCGGAGAGGAGACGGTTTCCTCACTTGCACCAAGTGCAGATCTCAACCGACAATCAAGAGTCAACGTTCGATGAACCAGTCGTGCCGGTACAAACAACCCACCCCTTCTCATTTTGATGACGTGCTGATAGGGTAGGCAGTTTTCGGTTTCAGTTCGACGCCTCGAAAGACTCTCGCGCGCCGTCCGTGAGGCTGGCATCAATTTTGTTCTACAAGCACCATGGATACCGGAGGACGTTTTTCTTTGTCCAGTATATGACGTACGACACTTTGACATACTCGAAAGTCAAAAGTCATGAGGTATTCTACCTACAAGCTGTATATTAGATTTATTTACATGGAAAAGCTTTGAGCTTGCTACATTTTGTACTTGGTGCGCTATCTGGATCAAAACCCGAGAGGAATGACCGCTAAGGGAAATCATATTGAGGTGGGCAATTTCCGCCAAACTTCGCGAGAGAATCCTGATGGTAAATTCTAGATGGTGTAAGATCCTCGGCGACCCCGAGATGACCTCGGGAGGCTTTCGATAGCATCGAAGTGATATTCCGGCCTTGATTTCTCCAGTTGGTCATCACTCTGACATTGTTCTCTGAGGGCAGAAGACGCGGACCTGGTAATTGAATCGCCATTGCGCACGTTGCTGGAAGCAAGGAATGCACAAATCACGCTTTCACTACGATACGCGTGTAAGCCTGCCTCCAGCCGCTGAAGCTAGTAGCGTGTCTTGACCGAAATACATAACTTTTGTTCTTTTATGTGCTTCTGATATAGTCACGGTCATTGACCAATGCTGCGATTGGATATGCAAAATCTCCGCAGCCATTATGCACCAAACTGCTTGACAACACTCGCGACCTTTTGCGCCAAATCATCAGCCTCGCCTCGCGTAGCCGCCTCCGCATAGACGCGAACGGCATCTTCAGTGCCGCTCGCGCGCGCAAAGGACCTTCCCTGCTTGTACTTGCCCACCAGCGCATCGATCTGCTGCTGCGCACCGGCAGGGGCCTCGAGCTTCCGCTCGGCATCCACCGCCTTGAAGATGTTGCGGTCCGCAACCTCGACGCGGACGAGCCGGTTGGGAAGATCGACGTAGGTGTTGAGCCACTCCTTGGGGCCCCAGCCCTTGTGTGCGAGGATGACTTCGACGAGCAGCAGGTCGGATAGCGCGTCCCCGACCGTCTGGTTGATCAGCTCGGTGAGAGCTTGCAGGGTCTCCAGGGCAGCTGCCTGTGCTGGAGACTGGGGCTCATGTGTGGCGATGGCTCTCAGCGCGGTCTCTGAGAAGAGAATGGTGCCGTGGCCGTTGGCTTCGAAGTACACGCCGATGTCGAAGCGTGTCGCCGCGTGATGCAGATGCTTGACGCCGGTCGGCGTGCAAATGACGGGCAGGCCCAAATTGGACGTGACGTACTCTGTGCTGGCGCCGTTGGCATAGGCCGTCTGGACTATGCCGATCTTGAGTCGCTCCGCCAGGCCCGATGACCGACCCAAATCACCGAGGAAAGAAGCCGCCAGAGTGGCTATTCGGTCGCCGTCCAATAGCCAGAACTTAGAATCGCTGTCCATGAAGTAGTACACTATCCGATCCGCGTCGCCGTCTAACGAAGCACATCGTTCGAGCGGGCCTGCCTTGGATGATGGGGGTGCTCGTTGATTAGTTTTGACGAAATCGGCACCGCACTGCGATCCAGATCAGCTTCTACTCTTTGCGGTAGGTCGAGATAAGCATGACAGGTGTATGGCCCAGACCTGCATGTTCAAGCTCTCCGGTTTCAGAACGTCCTCATTAATGACACTGATCTCAACGCCTCCCTTTTCTTTGCCGGGCAAGTACTTGAGCAGTTCGCGAAGCTTAGGCCCGCCGACGCCATTGGCGCAATCGACGGTGACGCTGCCCGTGGCTTTCCTATGCTTCATTGCTTGTTTAAACGCATTTGCCAGTTTCTCATAGTAGCCCTTTTCGCTCACTTCGCCGTACTCATACTGTGAGCCTTTGGTGTTGACGCAGCGAACCAGATAATGTAACTGCGGAGTCGTGAGCAGTTTGAAATCCGTGTATTCCGTATCGGTTGCAGTGAGTGCGTCTTGCAGAGAAGCAACGAGGGTTGACCCAGAAGCGCGCGTATCACGGGCGAATACGACGCGTGACGGAACATCCTGTCTTATCTTAAGGTCTGTAGCTAGTTTGTTGTAGACTTCGAGAAGTGCTTGATCTGTTGCAGCATTCGCAAGCTGAGTGGCGTATGCCTCCCACGATGACTTGGATCACGTAATCTCAGTTTTCTGAAAGCAGCTCGCAGATTCGGGAAGCTACCTCGAGCATCTCTCCCTGTCGTTGATGTTAACATTGGGCAGCCCACTCCGATACGGAGGTTTCGCATAGTACCATCGGATCCACCAGCTTCACCCCGTTGTCTTCTGGGGGATTGTGGCTTGCTGTGATCATGACCCCGATCGTCTGGCCATTGAACTTCCTCGACCGCAGAGCTGCCAATAGGCCCACTCGATACACCACCGAGTCGAGGAGATTGCTACACATGGGTAAGCCGAGTCGGAAATGCTTGAAGCTGACCGATCCATTGGGTATGGGGCGCATACGCTTTCATCCGAAACTGTACCAGCCGCAGGTTAGCATTTCATCCGTTTCAATCATCCCCGCAAAGTCAGGGCATCCAGAGAACTTACTCCAGCAGTTCCATATTGGAAGACACGGCCCGGCTGCGGATGCTTGGAGGAGGCTTCGAGGATCTTGTCGTTGGACGCCATTTTGGTTCTGTTTGCAAAGTCTTCAAGGAACGCCGAACCAAATGCAAGCAGTTGCTTCCGCAGGGTCCACTGCAGCAGAAGCTGAACCTTGGAAATCAGCCTTACCCGCTGCGGGACAGCGAAGGCTGGCGCAACGCCAGCTATCCCCGCCTTTTACTAGCGTGATATGCAGATCCTCAGGCATCACACTATTCAGGCATCCCATTTTAAATACGGGCTGGTATTAAACTTTTCCAACCATCTTCTGTCACAAACATCTACACTCAATTCTGCTCGAAGCTCCAACCCTACTCCCACGACTTTTAGACGAAGTAAGCGATTCATTATGACAACTCAACGCCTCTTCGGGCGCCTGAGAGCGGGACTCTCACCCATCTGGAGCCCTCTCAAGCTTCGATCGAGCCCTTCAAGCAGTACTGCCCGACATTGGGAACCTTTCGCCTTTACCTCTAGCAATTCCCAAACCGCGCAATTCTCATGTACAGCCGTCGCAAACGCTCGTGGTGGGCGACGCAACGGTCCGAAAAAGGACCATCGAATCAGTACTGTGCTGCCCATCTCCCAGAAACCCCCTTGACGCTAATGCATCCCTTCACCAGCCATGATCCGCTATCATCTCCATCACCCCAAGAACCCTCGACCACTTCGCTTCTCACGCATGCGCGCGCTCCGCCATTGGACTATTCACCGTGCGTGGCAGCTTTACCGGTCGAAGCAGCGGGCCGCGCAGCAGATGGAGCTGGAGCGGCAGTACAACGCCATGAGGGAAGCGTGTGAGGCTCTGCGCTTGATTGGTGATGATGGTACGCCGGACGGGCCGAATGTGGGCAGGCTGTACAGGATAGCTATGGGGAAGCAGGGCGTGTGGCAGGGGATTCCAATCGAATATGCGCGGATTCAGACGGATTACCCGTCGAAGGACGGGTGGAATCATGACTGGAAGAGATAAAGAGAATCTGTCTTTGATATTGAGCCCTTTGGATTTGCATGGAACGCCTCAACCTTCCAGCGCGTTTGTGAGACTCTTACGAAACATGTTGAAGGATCAGCCTGCGTGGAGCTGCGGTGCGGGAACGGGAACCTTATCTGGGCGACAACCGTATCACACATGGAGATGTAATATATGGAATGATTGCATCAAACGAGTGCAAGCTACAAAATCATCGACTGGCTGAGATCCTGCGCGTAAGCAAGCTCTTTTGGAAGCTCGAACCAATACCCCATCGCTTTTCAGCGCCCAATAAGATAATGAACAGGAAAAGAATAACCCAACTCCACCAATGCAACACTGAGCCGCACCCTATCGCTACTTCCAAGTAATGAGCCCCATGAGTCATGGCCCTCATACAATCACGCAGCAGTGCCCGCCCTCGCGATTGTCGACCGACAGCAGAGCTGCGCGCGTCGCTGCCTCAAAAACATCATCGACACCATCTCCCGTGAGCGAGGAGCATTCGAGGTACTTTCGAGCACCAATCTCCTCTTTCATATCATTGCCCGCTTTTGGGGTGGTGAACTTCAGCGACTTCTTCCGCATTTCTTCTTGCGCTAGTGGGTCATCCCTTAGGTCTTTCTTGAGCCCGACAAGAATGATCGGAACACCTGGGCAACGTTCGCGCGCCTCCTCCGCCCACTCGTGCTTGGCGTTCTCCAGCGAGTCTGGATTGTCGACCGAGAAGCCGATGAGTATGACGTGGGCTTTGGAATATGCTAACGGCCGCAACCTCTTATAGTCTTCTTGGCCTGCGGTGTCCCAGAGCGCCAGCTGAACTGACTTGCCATCTACACGGCAATCGGTCACATAATTCTCAAAAACTGTGGGGACCTTCCACCCAGCCAGACACAGATCAGTACTCCAACGTCAAGCTGTTGCAAATGCTGAAACTCACATAGCGCTGAAAGAGATTGTCAGCGACTTATTCACATCAGATTGGGATGAGGACACGTACGGTAGGGAAGTAACCCAAAGTGAAGACGCTCAATAAACTTGTCTTGCCACAAGCGCCGTCACCAATGATGACCAGTTTTCTATGCCGATGACGCGGTCAGCTCGCAAGCAAGCCATATCGGAACCCGCGTGAAAGCAACAAAAAGCATAGCAAGTCTGCACAACCACAGCACAGTGTGGATTTCAACCATATATATGCTTCGAATAATAATGCTGGGTAATGGTCGCTTTCCAGACCTCAGTCGCATAGTTTCAGATAAATGAGAACACCGTGTGATATTATACGCGCGAGAATGCCATATTGGCACAGGCTTGAGGCAACGGCCTAGCAGCTGCAAGGACGTGCTCATCAACGACAGACAGTAGCGTAAACCGGTGAACATACCGCCGCATCACAGTCTGATCTTGTGCCATTGTCTCCAGTTGTGTATGATGAGTTTGGTGATGATGATAAGTCGATTGATGTTTCCGTCAAGGCACGGAACTCGCTCCGCTATCTGCCGTTGGCCTGACTTCTCGCCGCCGAATCAGCTTCGACAGTTGAATGCTGAAGTCGCCCTGAATCTTGCAGTAGTCGCGATGCAGTAACCACCACTCCTAGCCTTGAAAAGCGTGCGCGCAAAGAACGTGGCTTCTCTAGTAGAACAAGAACAGGCGCACAGGTAAGTTGCCCGCTGCTCAATCCTGGCAAACGGTGAAGCGGAGCCGAAGAATACGTTTAATTCGTGGCGGTGCGAGACTCCGAGAGCCGAGAACTTGTGATACGCCCTAGTAGAGAGCGCAGAGAATAGACCAAAGGGCTGTGGAATGTGCAGTTGGAAGAGTAAGAAGAGCTTTGGAGAAGGACGCGAGTTGAGGGCAGCAAGTTGGGCAAGGGTGTCCACATAAAACGGGCTGACCGGACAATTCTTTGCGGCCAAGCGGGCCCACTAAGCCACAAACGGAAAAAGAAACGATACCGTAACCCGTTGGCGCTAGCAGGTTATGGAGCGTCAACCTCCTACGACTGACCGAGCGCGGCCAAAAGAGGGCTTTCTCAGCTTCAAGCCTCTGCTCTCCCCTCCTTCGCTCACCAGCTACCCTACTACTCTCACTACACAACTCGATTGGCTGCGGCTTTGACAGGCTCCCTCGAAACTACCCATTCCGACCGTCACCTCTCGCTGCGGTCGGGCGTCCATCACAACCTTACTCGCTCCAAAGTCCGCTGCTGGCCCTCGTGGCCCACGGTACCAGAGGACCCTTCAGAACAGAAGCTTACAGATATGGTTGAAAGCAACGGCACAGCCGCAAAACCCAGCAACCCGGTGGCCCAGGTTGTCAACCGGAAGAAGCAGAAACGAAGGGCCAAGCAAGCTGCCCGGCAAGCGGCTGTGCAGGATGGGAGGCCGGCGGGAACTCCGCACTCACCCCACACAGGTGTCAGGAATGGACATGTTGCTCAGAATCAGAGCACGTTGCAACACGCCCATCCTCACCATCAGGCAGGCCATTCGAACTTGGATTATGGGGATGTGGAGTACGACGATGACGATCAATATGAGCCTGAGGAAATCTTGTACTACTCCGAGGAGGATGGTCAAGCGTATGACCCACGCTACGAGAATACCGCGTCGGATCTGAACGGGCAGTACACCGCGGATTATGCCTCTGCTAACGGGACGGGCAAAAAAACCAAGAAAAAACGCAAGAGCAAGTCTAGCACGCAGAGTAACCCGTACGCGTCTCAGACGACTAGCACGACCAATCTCCTGCGCCCATCGGGTACGCAAGTGCCGCCGCCTCCACCCCCACCTCCACCGCCGCTGTCCACTGCGGCACTGCGTTCAGTCCAGCGTAGTGCCAAGGATCGTATTTGGAATACCTCTACACAAGAGGAAAGGCAGAGGATCAAGGAGTTCTGGCTCTCTTTGGGCGAGGATGAACGTAAATCCCTGGTCAAGATAGAGAAGGAGGCCGTACTGCGGAAGATGAAGGAACAACAGAAGCACTCTTGTAGCTGCACCGTTTGCGGCCGGAAGCGTACCGCCATCGAAGAGGAGCTTGAGGTCTTGTACGATGCCTACTACGAAGAGCTCGAGCAGTATGCGAATCACCAACAAGATCCCGAAGATGCCACTCCCATGCTTCCACCGCGACGGTTCGATCAGTCCCACAGTGGGGTCTCCGCGCCTCCAGTGCCTCAGATGATGAGTAATCGGCGCCCGATCAAAGGCCGGATCCAAGAGATTCCTGACAACGATGCGGACGATGACGAGGAGGACGAGGATGAAGATGGCGACGAAGAAGAGTACAGCGACGGCGATGATGGTTACAGTGATGAAGACGAGGCAGGAAATCTTGGGAGAGGCCCAGCCGCGGAGTTCTTCAACTTTGGCAATAGTCTCACCGTCAAGGGTTTGTTCCGCTCACTTGGATCATATTTCTCGGGACCGGAGCTGATGAAGCTTCTAGGGGGCATCCTAACCGTCGCTGACGATCTTCTAAAGAACGATGGGAAAAAGTTCATAGAGATGATGGAACAGCTGGCTGAACGTCGGATGCAGCGCGAGGAAGAAGCTCGATATGCGTCTGCCGGCGTGCCGCACCCGATGGAGAATGCGCAAGGCAACAACCACGGGCCGTTTCCAGAGGAAGAGGACGATTACGACGAGGATGACGACTATGACAGCCAGGAGGACGATTACGATGAGGAAGAGGAAGAGACGGTAGGAGATCCTCACAGTTGATGCTGAGCTCGCTAATTCCAGATCAGGATACCATGACTGAAGAACAGCGGATGGAGGAGGGTCGTAGGATGTTCCAGATCTTCGCAGCCCGCATGTTCGAGCAACGCGTATTGACCGCCTATCGAGAGAAAGTGGCTCGGGAGCGTCAGCAAAAGCTGTTGGAAGAACTCGAAGAAGAGTCCCGCCTTGACGTGGAGCGCGAGGCCAAGAAGGCACGAGACGCTCAAAAGAAAAAGGACAAGAAGCAACAGCAGAAACAGGCCAAAGCCGAGGAAAAGGCTCGGCGGGAAGCGGAGAAGGCTGCCGAAGAAGCTGCCGCGAAGCAAGTCGAAGAGAAGAAACAGGAGGAGCAAAGACAGAAAAGGGAGGAGCAGCGAAAGAAAAAGGAAGCGGAGCGCAAGGCGCAGGAGGAGGAGCGACTGAAGAAAGAGGCCGAGAAGCAGAAGAGGCTGCAAGAGGAGCGGGAGCGTCAACAGGAGGCGGAGCGTAAAGTCCGCGAGCAAAAGGCGCTTGAGAAAAAGGCAAAGGAAGAAGCCCGGAAGAAGGAAAAGGAACAGCGCGAGGCTAAGGAACGCGAAGCTCGCGAGAAGAAGGCTCAGGAGGAGAAAGAACGGAAAGAACGGGAGGCCAAGGCCAAATCAGGACAGGAAGCCAAAGAACGCGCGAAGAAAGAGCAGCAACCCGCACAGGCTTCTCAGCAGGCTCAAGCGGCTCCCCTGAAGCGGCCGTCGGCACCAACCGCAATCTCGCTGCCCTTGGGTCTTCACTCCAAACCATCGAGCACCGGCTTCCAGTCGCCGCACGTTCCTGTCGCGAAACCAGCGATTCCCAAAGCTCCTACCCCCGGGAAACCCAGGCAGAATTCCCAGCAAGGCTCCCATGCGTCTTCGCCAAAGACACCTCATGCCGCCCCAGGGAGTGCAAAGGCCTTGTCGCCCAAAGATACACCTGCAGAACAGCCGCATACCATAGCCTCAAAGACTATTCTCACCAATCCGCAAAACCATCAGGTTCCGCCTTTGCAGTATACACAGCCTCTTTCCCCCACTCAGACCATACCGCCTCCCGCTGGCATGGCCGGTCCGCCTATGGGTGGCGTGCCTCCTGCCTTCCAACATAATCTACCGCATATCCCACAGGGTCTGGCGCAGCGAGGCTTCGTCGGCCACAACATGCCTTATCATAGTCATCAAGGACCTCCGATCGGTGGCCCATTCCGAGGATACGGCCCGCCAACTACCCTGATGAACCAGCCTCCCGATATGGGCGGTATGGGCATGATCCCACACGGTCGCGGGTTTCCACTCGAAGCACCGCCCGGCTTTCCTCATCCAGGTCCTGGCATGGGTGCCGCCGGTATGGCACCGGGATTCGGTATGCCAAAAGATGCGTTGCCACCGCACTCGAGAAATCCGTCCGCATCTCACGAGAACCCCGTCTTTGAGCGGCCAATTGCCCCGCCACAAACCCAGCCCATTGCCAGACCTGCTCCCATCCGACGCCCGTCCAGTGTCAAGCCTCGAGAGGGTGGGCATGACAGCAAGCTACTCGCCAACTCGGACATGGACGACCTGAGCAACCATCTGGGAAGCAGTGCGCTTCTGGCAGATACGGACGAACCTATCCCGGTTAGCAATGCCGATGCTCGCCGACCCAGCCTTGCGCCGGGTTCGACAAGAACTGCGGCGTCTGCTTTTGGTTCATCGCCCATGTTCCCCGAAGTCGATGGTCAAGGACGGTTGGATGCGTTTGGGCGCACCCCACACACTGGACCCGGCAGCAGCTGGAACACGCCGACCATGCCTTTTGGACCGCCAGGAGTCTCTGGCGGACCGAGCTGGGGCACTCCAGCACCTGGCGGATGGCCCGCTGCGAATACGTTCGGAATGATGGGTGGCCAATCTCGTCCAAGCATATCCCGACCCGTCTCGCTTCGCCTCATGGTGTGTCAAGCCTGCAGACAGCTGACGGCTAACGGAGGAGGCTCCGACGGCTTCCAGGATGTTGCCAACATCCTCCGCCACGTCGACGCCATGCGACTCGCAAACGAGCCTCCCGCCCAGATTGCCGAAGTGCTTGAAATATGCGAGACCGAAGGAAACGCGCACAACGGCGGCGGCTACTTTGTCATCAAGCGTGACGGACCCGATCGGACGTTGGTCAAGTACGAGGCCGACAGCAACATACCGCAGCCGGAGCGGCCCGGGGCCGGCGTCGGCGAGATTGGCAGCCCCCTGCAGGGCCACATGTTTCCGACCATGGGCGGCAGCAGGCCGTTCCCTTCTCTTGGTGGTGTATCTTCGCCTGGTTTCTAGATCATCGAGTCGCCTCTACCGTGCATGTTGGCGACCGCATGTAGGTTTAAGTGCTCCGTTGCGGTCCCATCGTTTCATAAGCACCTGGACCCCCATCCTGATCGCCCTGGCTGTTGCACAGGGCCGTCTCGTTTCGTGTATGCTAGCACATGCATGGTGTTAACTGCATGCGGCGTTCCCATGTTGTCATGCTCAGAGCGGACATGATATTAGCTTTGCTTTAATGGTGAACCGGCGAGCCTGGCTCAGGCCGTCCCACATAGAAGAATTCAACTCGGTTGCTTTGTGATCAAGTCTTCCGATCACGAGATTGAAAAGCAGTGTTGAATTTAGCCCAAAAAGGGCTTTTAATGGCCTGATATACGCGTCTCGAAATAATGGAACAATACCCTTCCACCAACCCTACCCACGCAACAACTCCAGTTGACTCCAAGCAATGCATTATGTGGAAAACAACTTCGAAGACCGCACAGTCGCCCGTCTAAGTGCGGTGTCCCCCAGGTCCTTAAAACTTGACATCAAAACTGGTCCCGCAGCCACAACTGCTCGTCGCCAGGGGGTTGTCGACAATCTTGAACTGGCTCCCAATCAACTCCATCGTGTAGTCAACCTTGCTCCCCTTGAGCAGCTCCAGGCTCGGACCATCCATAACAATCTTCGCATCGTTCTCGCCCAGAAAGACTGTGTCTTCTTCCTTGTCTATTTTGGACGAATCGGTCAAGCTCATCAGATATTGAAAGCCATGGCAGCCACCGCTCTCGACAGATATCCGCAGCGCAAGATTTGGGTTTGAGTCGGTTGTCATTATCTCCTTGAGTCGCTGTATGACACGTCAGTCGGGAACAAAGGGAAGAGAGATGGCAAGCACGCACCCGAGCGGCTCGAGGAGTAATGTCAACAGTCATCTCCTCCCCATTTTCATCGCGACGCGGGTTGACAATGGCCCCGGCTCTTTGAGGTGCCGCCGAGAAGCATCGTGCAGACACTCCAGGACCCCTACGAAGCTCCACCACGCGCCTCTGCGATCTGCCTTGAGGCCGAGTAACTGCCAGGCAGACGGAAGCTGGCGAGTTCGATACGAAAGTCCGTCGGCGCGAGACAGTCGGTCGCAGGAAAGGCCGTAGCGCTCTCTGGAGGTTTCTGATCGAGGTAGGATGTGTGGCCATAAATGGGGCGGATATCACGATTCACGAACTGCCAGGGCACACCATTGTATTGGTGGCTTTGTTCTAGAATTGTTCGTCACAGAAGTTCCAAATGCCGAGGCGAAACCCGATCGCGGTGGCGCTCATTGAGCTGTGGGGAACGGCAGTTGGATGCCGACGCAAGCCGGTCTATCGTCATCCATAAAGTGCATCTCATCTGAACTCGAACTCAACATCCAGCGATCAAACCAATTCGCAACTTTCGATAGACTTCATCGCAATGGCCGTCGAATCTACTCTCACTCATCGACCAAAGGCTCATGGAGCTCAGCACGATGATGGTGTCAAGGATTCAAGCTTGGAATACGCAAAGTCCCTTGATGCTCAAGACCCATTGAGGTCTTTGCGGGACGAGTTCATCATCCCAACCAAAGCAGACTTGAAAAGAAAAAGGCTGGCAAAAGATGGTCAGTATCTACGCTTGCCCTGGTAGTGCTCTACTGACAAAATACGTCAGAGTCTGAACATGATTCACCTTCCGAGTCCTCCATATACCTCTGCGGCAACTCCCTTGGGCTACAGCCTCGTCGCACAGCGGACTATGTAAAGAAATACCTCGACACATGGGCCACCAAAGGCGTATATGGCCATTTCAAAGAGCTGGAAGACGCGTTCTCGCCGCCGTGGGTGCAGGCAGACGATGCCGCTGCAGAAGGAATGGCTAGGATTGTCGGAGCTCTGCCCAGCGAAGTGGCGGTCATGGAAACTCTGACTGCGAACTTGCATTTGTTGCTGGCAAGCTTTTACCAGCCAACGCGGGATCGATATAAAATCATCATCGAGGGCAAGGCGTTTCCCAGCGATCAGGTAAGTTGATTACATTTAAATAACATGTGTTACCACCAGAATACTGATATCTGGGACAGTATGCTGTTCAATCGCAAATACTGCATCATGGATTCAAGCTTTCGGACGCACTCGTCGAAGTGAATCCACCATCGTCAAAGTCGCCATACCTACCAACATCGCACATTCTCTCCGTCATAGAGTCCCACGCCTCCAGCACCGCAGTTCTCCTGCTCTCCGGCGTTCAATATTATAGCGGCCAATACTTTGACATCCCCAAAATCACCGCCTTTGCTCAGTCACGCGGCATCACCGTCGGCTGGGACCTTGCTCACGCCGCAGGCAACGTTCCTCTTCAACTGCACGACTGGAACGTCGATTTCGCTGCATGGTGCACATACAAATACCTCAATTCCGGTGCAGGCGCGATAGCTGCGCTGTTCGTCCACGAGCGTCACGGAAACGTCACGGAGGAAGACTCGGCTTCTAATGATGCTGAGAATGACGGCACAGGCGCTCTGAACTTCCGGCCGCGACTCAGCGGCTGGTGGGGCAACGACAAGGCCAGTCGTTTCCGCATGGAATCACGCTTTGTGCCGAGACCTGGCGCAGCCGGATTCCAGGTGTCGAATCCATCTGCGTTGGACACGGCCGCTGTGCTGGGTTCTCTCTCTGTGTTTCAGCAAACGGACGTCGAGAAGCTGCGGGCAAAGAGCCTGAGGCTGACTAAATACCTCGAGGACATGCTCGGGCAGTGGCCGGAGGAGGATAATGACACGGCCGTCTCTCCGAAAAAGCCGTATGAGATTATCACTCCTTTGGATCCAAAGGAACGTGGAGCGCAACTAAGTGTGAGGCTGCAGCCGGGTCTTTTGAACAAGGTTATGGAGGTGCTAGAGGACAATGGCGTTGTCGTGGATGAGCGGAGGCCGGACGTGGTGAGGGTGGCGCCGGCTCCGCTGTACAATTCGTTCGAGGATGTCTGGCGTTTTGTTCATATTTTTCGAGATGCTTGCAAGATTGCGTTGGACGCGAGAAAAGACGGCGGAGAGCCCAACGGAGTTGGATCGGACCAGGTTACGAACGGGGTGTGACCAGTTATGTTAGATGCATTTTGAATGAAGGCTTCATGAACCTTGTCTGTACATCCAAGAAGTCAAAGTGTCCAACACCATTGCTCCCATACAAATGCGTGATGACCTGTCATTAGACGACCGCAGAATGAAAGCATCTCACTTCAACACAGGCTGTAGTGCAAAGCTGAAAATGGTATCCATCGCAACCCACAGTCTTCCACTCTTTTCCAAATATCCCCGAACACAAGCCTTCACCGCATCAAACCTCTCCCGGTTGACCTCCGCCAGCACCTTGACTTTCTCTTTCTGTTCACTCGTCAAAGTAACTTCGGCATCCGTCGCGGTTTTGTCTTTAGCCTTGTCCATATCGAAGATGCTCTGGAAGTATAGCAGCTGGTTATACAAAGCCTTCTCCCCATACTCAAACCTCATCCGGCCTAAGCAACCCGTGCCTAGCCCCTTCGGCCCGAGGCAGCGGTGTCCGTAAACACTCATCGCTCGGGTGCGGGCCCCACACGCAGAATCGTCACACACAAGCCATCCAGCATAGTACTGCGCCGTGTGCTGGCGGATCTGCGCTTCCGTCTGCGCGGCTACGGCGAGTGTAGGCAGGACGGCACCGCAGCCGGACGCGGGGCATTGTATGCCGGCGCTGGTGACATAACTGTGATGCTGGGCGAGGCCACGGAAGACGAAAGAGTGAGAACAGTGGAGACAGCGTAGATGTAGGGGAGTCGAGTCCTTGAAGCGAATGGCATCTGGGACTTGCGACTCTAGAGGCTGGATCTCGGCATCGACGGGGCCGGAAGAGGCACTGCTGACGCGGTACTTGGTCGTGTCAAGGCCGAGACAGTCAGCAAGGCGAGTGATGTCGGTTCCGGATACTGGTGCACAGAGACGTTCCACCGGCGGAAGGATTTGCTTGTGAAGGTAGTATTCGATATCTAACATCTGTTAGTAAGCCAAGAGACTCAAGCGGGTGGCTCTCCTACCAGGTTTCAGCCCGGAATCGGCTTTTAGAACCTCATCTACGGTGCATGCATTTTTGGCAGCCTTCTCTGCCGAGCCACTGCTGTCGCCTGTGATGATGAAGGACATGACATCCTTTGACTTGACATGTTTCCCTTTCGCCATTAGTCGGAGAGCTACTTGCACTGAGGGCATGCTGTTCCCGTTTGGATAGTCTTTGGGATCCTTTCCAAGTTGCTTCAATGATTGTCAGAGAGGTTCAAGTACAGAAGGGATCACCCAGGACATACAGTGTAAATGGTGTATTTCGTGACCGGTATCGTATACTCCTTCATTCTCTTCGCCAGATCGCGCAGGTAATCGTGGATTTTCTCGACTACCGTTTCAGTATCCTCTCCAGAGAGGAGGAAATTAAGCAGATTACTGCTCCTTGGTCAGTGCCATCGTACTACAGCAGGTGTTTGCTACGCACGAGGAAGTCTCTTTAGACAAAGCGCAATACTCTCTTCTCCGCATGTCAAGTCCTTTGACTTCCAGCTTGTCCACATATTTACCATCAACCTCGACCATGTTGATTGCGGCATACTTCTTCTTCGCGTGCAGCAGGAGGCGACGGAAGACGTTATCAATGTCAATCTCCAGGAGTTTGTATCGTTCATTGACCGCGCGCTTGAATTCGTTACCCACTTTCAGAGCGTCCTGGATATTGTCCATGTTGGTATTAATCATGACTGAGTCGGTATCACCGTAGATGACCCGTAACTGGTTGCTCTCCGCAAGATCCTTCGTGCTCCTCAGAATTTCTCGGCCTTTGAAAGTGGTGAGCATCGCCAAGGGGCGAGCGTAGAAACGGGACTTTGTGTATCCCAAACAGCCGTACATGGAGTTGGCGGTCAGCTTCAGAGCGAGTTGCTTGATGTCCCATGTTGCCAGCTGGTCTGGCGTGGCGGTTTTGTCCTTCATCAACTTCTTGACCTCTCTTCGTCGGCTCACAAGCGTCGAAATGAGTTTCGGCAGAATGCCCTGTGCCTGATCGCTTGGTGTCTCCGGGACCTTGTCATCATCCTCGTTCTAGTCCAGTCAGCAATGCATTACGTCGATATAGCAATGGATCCACCTACTGTTTCAGTTCGGTCGACTGTCGTGAAGCAGATGTTGTACTCCTGGATGATGCTTGGGTACAAGCTGTTGAAGTCCATCACGAGAATGCATCTGTCATAGAGCCCCTTTTCTGGCTCGAAAACCAATCCACCCTTGTACTTATCTTTCTTTTTAGAATCGAGCCCTTCGTCTCCCTCTGCAGCTTCCTCTTCGGCTTTCGCCTTGCCTTTGCCCCACACTTTGTCCGGACAGATGTACTTGTTGCGGTGAAACTCGTGGAGAAGAATGTATTCGTTCCGTTCGGCCCTCGTGCCACTCAAAGTTCGAGCCCACGAGTTGCCAGCCAGGTTGGTCAACACTTTTGTGAGTGGTAGCATCTGTACCTTCAATGCAATTGCAAAGACAAAGTACGTGTCCGCTTCACAATGCCTGACATAGTTCATCAGGCCTTCACGGGTCGCCGCCCAGGTTTTGAGGGCGGTTTCGTTGTCAATGTCGCGTCGAACGTTGCCGTCGCCAAGGACGAGCTCGCACATTTCATTCAAGCTCCAAGACTGACACTTGGTCATGAGGGACTAGGAGAATGGTAAGCGTTTGCCTCCATAGAACTTTCGTAACTCTTACCTTGCCCAAGTCGTTGGCTAGATCGCACAAGAGTCTCCCAGATGCGAGCTGACGTTCGGCAAAGAAGCTTCCTCCGCCTTTGCCCACGTTCTTGGGCCAATCGCTTCTCCGTAGTCTACCAATCCTATGCCAGCCTGGCGTTTTCCTTTCTCGCATGCGACTGAGAAGAATGCTGTAGTCGACATCATCGAGTCTATGGCCCATGAGAACATCCGGGTCCATTTTCTGGAATATGGCCATGAACACGCTGAGAAGAGCTCCCTCGGTTTTTTCCATCTTGATGACACCCTTGTGCTTTTCTGCTTCCATGTTGAAGCCCAGAGGGTAGGCGTCGCTATGGGGACGCATGATGGTGAATGTCTTGCAAGGGAGCTTGTCCGCCGAAGTCGTATCGGTCAAGGAGACATCCTCATACACTCTTGCACTTGCGACGAGGATCTCCTGTCTGTTTTCTTTCGCTTTGTAGGTCGTCCTCAGGGCAATGCTCATGAGCGTGAGGGTAGGAGCTTCGAGATTGTCCACGTCTCCGAGAACAGAAATCAGGTTGGGTCTGTCGACCTGCAATTCCAACTTACACCATGATGCGTTGTTGACCGCGTTGAAGTTGGCACCCTCAGCGTCAATCTTCAACCAGCATGGACCCATGATGTTCTTCCAAAGCACAAACTGCTCAAAAAGCGAGGTGTTTGTGCCAAAAACATGGGAGAAGGTAGATCCCGTAAGGTCCGTGGCAAGTGCAGGTTTGTTGTAGGGGTAGAGAAGCTTCAGGTAATCTGCTTCTTTCGGTATATCAGGAAGCTCGAACGCATACTTCCTCGAGCAAGGTTTTATCTTGTGCATGCCGACCCGAAGCTTCGACATGAGTCCATCGACCTCCTCGTAGACATCAGACATCTCCACCTCCTCCGACGTGTCTCTGCCATGCTTTTGGCGGTACACTCGAGGTAAAAAGTACAGCTTGCGAAGGATGTTATCAATCTTCACGAAGCAACTTTTGAAAGCTCCAGAAGATCTGTCCTTGACCTTTCCGAAGAGACAAAGACTGCCATTGACTTCGGCGTAGTCGAGCCAGAACATGCGCAGGGTGCCATCGTCCTCGAGTGCATCCCGAGCGCTGAGCTTGCCAACGCTCGAAGTATCCATCGGACTTTTCACGACATTCAGGTTGGAGGTGACATGATTCCACGAAGAAGCGTCGATGTCCGTTGTGTTAGGTCGCTCCGGAGAAGAGCTTTCCGGGGTAGGATAGTCTACTTTCTTGATCTTCGGAACCGGCCTGCTACCGGACATGTTGACGCTGGCGGTGTGGATCCTTGCATGATTGACGACTTGGGTAATCTCCATGGAATCCTCTTCTTCTTCCTCCACCTTCACGACGGCAGACGCTTTTCTCTCAACAGCCTTGGCTACAGGAGATGATAAAGGCGCTACGTCGTCCATCTCAATATCATCGCCATAAAGAAGAGGCGCATCTTCATCGTCTGGTCGCGATTCGGCCGCCTCTGACGGAGGGTCGTTGTGGGACTGGTTCGAGGAAGAGTCTCTGGCAGGCTTCTCTATCGGAGGCGACAGCAATCTCGTCTTTCTTCGAGTCTCGGTCTTGACGGGTTTGATCCGTGGGGCAAGGCGGCGGTTCGAAACGCTCGTGTCGACTGTACCCAAGAGGTCTGCCATAAAGGCTGCATCCTCGGCCGTGGCGGCTGCCTGAAGCATTCATAAGCAGCTGCAGTACGAGATCAGGGTTGAATATGCGCACCTTGGGTTTTGGCGCTGTCGCTGTGGTACTGGCGCTGAAGTACTTGTTGATACCATTGTTGATCCTCTCCTTCTCCGATTTGTCTTCTTCCCGTTTCCGCTTCGCTACACAGTCGATAGTGTCAGTGACAGAAGTCCATTGCGATTGCTGTGACTTGAGATGACGTTGGCTCCTTTACGTACCGGGTCTTCCCTTCAACGTGCGATCCTCTTCACTTTGGCTGTCATCAGCCGGCGACCGCTCGGCATCCCATTCCTCTCGGCCATCATCCGCGTATCCCTCCCCATTGTCGTCGACGACGAAGTCGTCCCGGTCCAGGCGGTTTCTGACGACTTTCTTGTAGCTCTCCTCGTCGACCTCCTCATATAGACGTTCCTCCTCGGTGACTTCGTACGTGGCCAGACGCGTCTTTCCTGAGGCTCGTAGGGAGCGAAGCTCAGCCAGACGTGCTGCTCTTGACGCCATCTTCTCTGCCTCTATTTGTTCGTTTGTGGTGTTACAATGGGTAGTTTTGGGAAGAGTGCGGAGTGAGGGGAGCGGAAAGTGGTGCAGGTACGCAGATGCGCGTATCGGGAGCGCGTTTCGCGACGCGTCCAACAGTCAACTGGTGGGACTACTTAGCCTTTACCGGCATAGCGTAGTGCAGACGCCTTTTCATCATCATATCGAAAAATCATATCATGAAACATTTAGAGCGAGATAACCATACGATATATATAAGAAATAGACTGTGGATTATTCTTCTCGCTCTCTCTTACTACATATACCCGCCCCTTTTCAAAGTTGAGAGTTAGAGACTCGTAACATAAAACTATCGGCCTTAGGCCGCTCGAGTCTATCTGTTAATAACCGCGGAGCGAACTCCCTACGTGACGACTGAAGTTATCTTCATTTATTAGACGGCCCCTGGCAACACCACGCCTTATCCGAGCTCCTACGGCCGCTGCACGAACCTCTTACAGCAGAGACAGACCCTCACCGAGTCGCTCTCCGCTCACACCCGTGAATCCCAGGTCCAGGCCAGACAAAAGTTGTTGCCAGCATCCTCCTCGTTCCTAGCATCTCCTCCGTTGCCAGCAGCTCCTCAGGCTTAACGTCCAGTCCTTATTGCGATCGTGATCCTAGCCTTTCAGTCCGATAAGCGCGTCAGCCCAGGAAGCAATTCTTCTCGTTGCACCGAAATTCGACCGAGTCCTTGAAATGGGTCTCAAGTCTTCGAAACCCTTCTCGGACACTCTTGAGCGTCGTCTTCATCGGAAATGTGTAATGCTCTATCAGTCTCTTCAAGTGTGGCGAAGGGTCAGATATGCCCTGTTGCATGGTCTCCTTCAACACTGATTCCAACATCATGGTACAAAAGAGCTATGGATGACTCGCAGTTAACGACTGACCAGTGCATCTTCGGACTGCTATATGCGTGCTGTGGGGCCTTACGTTGCATTCTTCTGGGGGTACTGTTTTCTGTCCTTTCTCTGCTTTGTTGACGAGAATTTTATCCTGTGAAGTCAATCTCTCAGCCACAGCAGCCCTTGGTTGTTGTATGCGCGGAAAGGTACAGGGAGTGAGGCTTAGCTCTTCCTTACAAAAGCTTCGGTGATTTCAGGAACCAAAATGAAAGCGTCTAGCTCTATGTCTGGTATGGCCTGCAGAATGAAATTATTGTAATCTCGATTTTCATGGATGGGACACAGCGCAACGCATATTGGACAGAACTGGGATTGATAGTACAGCGCCTCTTGACGTAGGTGGGCAAAAACCCGGTCGTTTGGTGATGATGCACAGACCTGAAATTCTGGGAAGAAGCTGAACAAGATGAAGGAGCTGAAGAGAATGTGCACATCCTTGAGAGATTGCATGATGTGATGGTTTGGAGAGGCTGAGCTGAGAGTTGTACAGGTGAACAAGTGCGAGCCGCTATTAACATACTTAAATGGCTCTTTGAAAGCGCCGAGTATATGCCCTCTTCGATGGACTTTAGTCTGGTTTACAGTTTAACTTCCCCTGATCTTGAGTACTAACCTGTAACGGAAGCTTCACTTCACGGATAACATCATGACAGGTACTCCATCCCTACTTAGGTACAGATGGGATGTTTACTGGACTTTGGTTGATAACCTTCCCTTTTCAGCGCGAAATAACGTCGCGTGGCTGGCATGATGGGAACACAAGATGAGAAGATCGGACAGAGAAAGACACAGGTGATTCGTTAGGTGTGGAGCCTGAAACGGCTTCTTTGCTGAAGGATAGTGGCCTCTCCAGTCCCGGAGGCTATTAGCTTGCCTAAAGCGTCGTGAGGTCATGGCTGAGCTTAACAAGCCATCGCTTTCCCAGGAAGGTCTAGCTCAACTACATGAAACGCGGTTTACACAGTAGTACTGGCCTACATACTATGTAGATAACCACGCAACGGCCTCTTGCACAATGCCTGAATCCGTGTCAAGGAACCCGCTCGTATGGATAGACTGCGAAGTAGGTCTGCAGCTCGCTGTTCTTTTCGTTCTCTCGGCAAATGGTCTCACATGTGCAGATGACGGGGTTGGACATGGACAATGACACCATTCTCTCCATCGCCTGTTTCGTGACCGATTTCGATCTGAACGTCCTCGACACCAATGGCTTCGAGGCAGTCATCCATCATGATCAGCAGGCTCTCGACGATATGGGCGAATGGTGCAGGAATCAACATAAGCGCTCGGGACTCACCGCTGCGGCCTTGGCTTCAACTACTACGCCTGAGCAAGCTGCTGATGATCTGTACCACTACATCCTACAGCATGCCCCTGAGCCATCCAAGGCGTTACTGGCCGGCAACTCTGTCCACGCGGACCAGGGATTCCTTCGGAAGCCGCCATACGACAAGGTCGTGAAGCATTTGCACCATCGCATTCTAGATGTCAGTTCTATCAAGGAGGCGGCGAGGCGATGGGCTTCGGAAGAGATATTGAAGCAAAGCCCTCAAAAGAAGGGACTACACGAAGCCCGCCAGGACATCCTGGAGAGTATTGAGGAGGCCAGATTCTACCGGGACAAGTTCTTTCGGTAGCGTGCTGTGCAAATTGGTCGCAGCGCGATACTCATTCGCATTACTCCGTACAATTGAGAGGATTCCGTTTGACCGGGTCGAATGAAAGTACATTTGAGATTTGCGGGCACTATCTATTCAACGACAATAAAGCGGCATGCATTATCGATAAGTCACAGTTTCATAAATCTACGGCATTGCCTTTGACTTTGCCGACTCTAAAGGGCGGTTCTAGCGATCCCAGCACGACAAGCTATGACGCAAGAAATGACATTTTTGACCGATCAGCGTAAGCCGGGTTTTTACGAAGCTTCAAGTAAGAAGAACTTTTCTTTTCAATTTATATGACTCAAGAATTTTCTCAAAGGCTCAGTCATGATACTTGCAGAAGCCAACTGTCTCAGTTGGCGGAAGCAAACGCATCTCAACACGGAACCACCTCAATCAAAGTAGATATGATTCACGCTTTCCTCTGCAAGCCCTCAGAACTGTCAACTGAGAACCTTGACATCCTCAAGCACCAGCAACGAGAGTTGCCGCCGCATCATCTTGCGTGCGCGTGGGACGACCCTCTGGGACGCACAAGTTGGGGGTTCGGAAGCCGGGTGCAATGCTTATGCCAGGTTCGACCCGAAACAGTTCGTATTCGCCTGGGCACTCTGCCCTAGACTGGAGTCTTATGGGAGCACAGCCGGTCTCGGTGATGTCGTAATTCTGACCAACGGCTTCGGCGCCGCATGCACTGAGCAGCTGCAAACTAGCCTCGGAGCTCGGGTTGAGCAGTAACCTATCGATCGACGCAAATGCTTCGCGGGTATTCGGCTGAGTGGTGCTCGGCAAGCCGAGCTCGATGGTGAACGCGATGAGCAGAGAATACGTCGGTACCTGGCATTCTCCATCCCCGAAGAAGGAGATTCGCACCTGACCGCCGGATCGGTCGTTGACGTAATACCTGGAGAGCGAGCCATTGGCCGGGATACCTGTATCGGAAAACGGAGCGCAGTCGGTCTTCCATTCGCCCACTAAGTCTTTGGAAGTGAAGGGTAAGGGATCCCTGTGGTTGCCGGTGACGAGACTGCAGACTCCGGCTGCTAGTGCGCAGAGAACCGCTGAGATAAGTTGAAGTCTCATGTTTCGACCGGATCCTATACAGTCGGAGTTGATTCACTGTTCTAAATGTTAGCTAGAGACTAATCGATAGCACATGCTGGGATCCACTTGCCTCTGAGTCGAAAACTTTATGTACAGTTCTCTATCGGATAGATACACGTCCCGTTCAATCTGGCGGATTTCGTTTACGGTCTTCATCTTTGAGGAATAAGCAGGCTTATATATCTTGTTTACAGTTGTACGATGTTGCAGACCATAAACCCGAGGCTTCATGGTCTCGGCTCAAAAGTTCAAGTTGGGCAAAGAATCCGAGACATGTCGTCGCCGTACATTCGATATATGTGAGTATGCATCGTAGGGTTCGCGAAGCGAAGGGATCGGCCCGATCGGCCCGCACCTGGGTTGCGGTATCCATAGGTATGTGAGGGGAAAGCTCCCTTGCCCCTCGGACCCTACATGTGGGCATATGCTCGGCATCTGCTGAACCTCCTGCGCGCCCGGGATGGAGCTTGCGGTCCAGCCGATTTTGACGTGGCCGGAGAAGTCTGGTCGAATCGGCATAGAGTGTGGATTCGCCGGGGCTAGCACTCTGAACGAACCGATGCGGCATCCATATCAATACGTAAAGCAAACCGGTCGGGGGTGTTGGTCGGCCAGGCTATCGAGGATTCTCCATGCCCGTGAGACGGAGTTGCTCGGACGAAGGTCTTCAATGTGGGAACGGAGCTCCGGAGGTCATATAGCGGAGGCAAAGATATAGGCCTGGGTCGAACTAGAACCGCGTTCCTCGGCGGGGATCGTAGCGTGATTGACCTTCAGGCCTCCGAAAGTTAGAGGTGTGATCTCAGCACTGGTGATAGAAGAGCTAAGGGAGCGTGATATGGTAGGCGATGAGCTCGCAACGGTGGCTCTGTTCCAACCGAGTGAAGGAACCGCATAACTAGCTTGCTCGGCGGGCATGTTGCCCGATCTCATCTTGCCACCTTTCGGCTGGCGGTATCATAAGCTTAACGTCCATCTTGTGATTTCGTTGTTGTGCTCGACCCGACCTCTAGTAATTGCAGAATATATTCTTCAATCAACTGGACACCAATGATATTAGCTGGAAGACCGTTTCATGAAGGTCGATTGCCCGCTTGATGTCCGTTCTTTGAGCAAACCACGGGCATCTCGTCTCGTCCTGAGTAAAATATATGCCTCCATCGTCTGTAGACGGATCATGAGTATGGAACGGGTTTGGACTCCTCGGGACCCCGCAACACGGCACACCTAAGGATCGGAGTGAGGTTAAAGATTTCGGGATCACATTTCAGTCACCTTGAAGTAACTGCAATTGAGGGCGTTACCTGCCATCGAGACCTGTCCAGGTTGCTGGCGTCGACATCAAGGGTAGACAGAGAACGCGAGTGCTCGTTTCGCTTTCCAACGTGTGGTACAACTTCTCAAGAAGAAGTCTCTAGAACAATCCTTATTACCGCAGCATCCATGGATAAGACTCGGCACTAGTGGGAGAGAGAAACTTGCGACGAAAAAGATCACGGCAATCAGGCGATCTTGGGATTTGCTGGCTCACGGGCTCACACGGAGTGTTATGTGGCTGTCTTATTTGCCTTTGCATTGTGGCTGGAAGGATCACTCCCGTGACTGCGTGATCCCCTTGATTATTGTTTTAGGCTGCCACATGAGGACTCTTAAAGCTCGCGTCTTATACCTCGCGTGTGAGTTGAGATTTGTTTGTACAACAATCTGACTCTACCTCGTTACCTTAGCTATAGCTTTGCATTTCGTGCACAACCTTGGAAGTAAACAGAAGAGCATAGTAAAGCTTCCCTCTTAAATCGGGTGCCTCTCTAACGCAGCGCAGTCGCCTATCGCCGATGGCTCCCTCACGACTATCCGACTCATACTACCTGCGCATCGCTGCCAGCGCGTTCGGGGCCATCTTCCTAGGCTTCGGAGTCAACGCCATACTGAGACCGGCAAACGCTCTCGAGTTCTTCGAGCTCAAGCCGCCAGCCTCTGCATCGGACAGGCAGCTTGTCGACGGCCT
>QQTW01000139.1_pt1 | contig 39999 bp, 42 predicted proteins | sample 1904831 | NCBI WGS metagenome assembly QQTW01 (sample SAMN09435610, study PRJNA476489) | Subsurface metagenome, whole genome shotgun sequencing project.
CAAATCGTTGCCCGTCTCGGATTGTCTTCACTCGTCCCGCACTCGCATCCTTCCATAGGGATTTGGTGCATGGCATGGCACATGGCATGGCCTGACATGGCCTCGATTAGCCCGATGCAGAAATGCATAATCCTTCCGCCGGATTCCGACTCGGCCTTCTTACGGAGTACTTCCATTCGGACTCCGTTTCGGCGGCTTGACGGTTAGAGTACGCCTGTCTACCGTAGGAATGTGGCCAAATCGGGCGTAGTAGGTACTCGGGGTTGAGTAAACATTATGTATCCCTATCGCGCGGTGCCGTCCCAACGTCGGGGTCGGAGTCGGTGTTTTGTCAGGGTCCGAAGGCCGATGGAAGAATGGAGGAAGATCCGTCCGTCTCCGGAAGTGCCGCCAGCAGCCGATGAACTTCGAACACGAGGAGGGCCAGTCGTTTGAGGCCAAGGGGAGGAGCGAGGGATGGAAGGATGCGACTTCTCATTCCTTCGCTGTCATCTCAGCCAGTCGAAAAGCAAGCATGACCGCTCTCCGACCCCGTCCCTCTAACGGGGCACGAGCACGAGCGGCGCCGACATGAGGATGTGATGTCGTGGCTGGTCTTGAAGACGGGGAAGCCTGTGCCCGCTTCATCAAAAAGCCCCCCTCCCCTCTTTCAGCGCTGCCCGGCACGCCCTTCCCCCTTCTCAGCCCAACTCTTCTGATCCCACATGGGGATACTGTAATGTCTGACGGCGGTGCATGACGGATCCCGGTCATCGCGTGAGGAAGGGAGGGTCCGCTGGCGGGAGCTCACGTAAGAAGCGACGCCTCGGCCAGACCAGACCGACCGCCGTGTCGGAGGTTGCGCGGCCGCGGGGCACGGTGTCTTGTGGCTGACGACGTCGGGGACAAAAAGGCTGACCCGCGGCCCAGGTTCCGAATGCACGTTGCGGGCAGTTGCGATGCGCGGCGGATGCGAGTCCTCGTTGCGACGGTCGTCTGCTGTCCGGTGTTGACGCATCGACTCCTCCAAGGCTTCGTTCATCTCGCGCGATCCGTGATGCTCTTCTCCCTCGGTTTGACGGCCGACGCGGCCGCCGCGCACGACGACGGGTGTCCATTCGTTCGCACGCTGTCGACGGGAAACGTGCCATCGTCTATGACTTCGCCCGCCATGCCCTCTCGGATCGCTGGTCTGGAATCAGTGCCAGCACGCGACCTCGAGACCGCACCATCGTCTTCGGAGACACCATTGAAGTCGACCATGACCACCCACGAAGCCGTTGTTGATACGGAGACGTCGTCGAGCGACGGCGAGGTTTCCGGCATCGGCTCACCACCCTTGGGTTCGCCGGATGCTCAGCCGACGAGCGCTGGTCGAACCCCACCACGTTCCAAGACCTCCTTCCACCTCGCGCATCCACCGCCCAGCTTCATCAATCGTCAGCGCTTGCGGATTCGGCCACGATTGCTCTTACAGTTGCAGCGCGTCTCGGCGGCCAGTCGTCCGGCGCCCGCCTTCGACGTCGTGCCCTCCACCATCCTCCCGCCCAGCCTCGCTCGTGGTCTTCCGTCGTCCTTCCGGGGGAAGGACCGCTTGGGAGCGGATGATCTGGTCATCATGACGAGCGAGGGATACGACTCGCGTGCGCCCAGTCCCTCCATGATGGCGGCAGCAGCGGGAGAGGAAAATTCGAGCCAGGATTCGTCCGAAGCGAGGCGTGTCGTGGCCACCATCTGTCAACGTCGGAAAGATGGCGGTGCCCGACGGGGCATGGCCGAGATCTGTCTCGCCCATGGACCGATATGGGAAGCGACCCCGCTAACCAATGGCGGATATGAGCTGGTGGCCATCGACGAGCATGGCCTGAAGACGATCGCTCGATGGGTACCTCGACCGCCGCCGCTGAAGCGGGGGATGACGACCGGATCCAAGACGTCGCTTCCTTCGCCCAGTCGAGACGAGCGACGGTTCAACTTCAGTCTGATCAATCCCAGCTCGCGGCGTCATCCCATCATCGCCTCCATGACGCGGAGTAGTATCGACGTGCTGGACGCGTATCCCACCTCCGCTCCCCCCGCCACGCCGCAGACGCCGGCGTCCAGTGCCCCTTCTCAGACGTCTTTCTTTGAGCCGGGTCCAAGTCCAGATGCCAACGTCATCCAGACCGACGATCGCCTACGGACCCTCATCCTGGTGACCGGCATCTGGGTGGCCTTCCGCGAGGGCTGGTCCGAGAATTTTCATTACCACGACCCGCTGGCGGTGTCCGGACAAGCCGCGCCCACGCCCGCTCCGGCGGCAGCCATTGGCATGTCCAAGCGGTCAGCTTCGAACCCTGGCCCGTCGAGCGGACGGACATCGACTCAGGCGAGTCCCGCTGGTTCACCGGACCCTTCGAAGCGGAATCAGCATGTCTCGCGGACGATGAGCACTCTGTTGCATCGACCACGTCACTCCGTGAACGTGTCCACCTCGGAGGGCAAGCCGTCACCGACACATCGGCGTGTCAGGTCGACCGGCTCGGCGGTGGTGCCACCGGCAAATCGTGACGGCCACGCGCACAATCATGGGTTGTCGTCATCTCCCACGGAAGAACTGAGCCGCCACGACGACCTTGGGACGAGCGCGGGTGTTCCAGCATCCCGCGTCCAGAATGAGGAGACGCAGCATGGCTTTTCAGCATCTGCTGCGTTGTCCACGGGCATCACCAGCCCTGGTGGATCCGCTTCCCCATCGAAAGCCAGGAATGGAGGATATATCTCGCAAGATAAGAGTCAAAATGAACCCCAATCGAGAGGTTCATCCGCAAAGAAACGATGGAATAAGGTCAAGACCTTATTACATTTGAGCAAACATCGCAGCAAAGATCGATCGTAGATAGGAACGGCGTTCTGGAATATATCTGGTAAAGATCTCTCGGCCTGTATATCTTGATTCAAGACTTTTCCTGTCGTTTTTCTCATGCATCACCTTATGTATGCAGAGCTAGCGCATGATGTGGGCGTTTCCCCAGGGTTAAAGGGGCAGCTGGTGACCGTCCATGGCGATGGTGATGGTGATATCCAAGTCTCTCCTCATATAGATCCATTTGAATGGCAAGTTCGACCAAGTCGCCCACTCCACTATTCATCTCGTCGAGCCATTCCGGATGGAGAACCAGCAACAGTCGGTGCGTGTGTGTGACAGCTATCCAATCTGTTGCTGGCAGGGTAGAGTCTGTCGATGCTCTTCACGCATCACAGACCACCCTGATGCCGCAATTGAGCAATCTTGACGAGCCGTTTGTCCCCAGAGCAGTATGAGAAAAGGGCAGTAGAAACGGGTGATTTCAAGTCGAAGCCTGGCTAGAATCCGAAAGCGGCCTGATGGACCCGACCTTGTGGCAAGAGTGCAATAAATCAGATTCAAAACAGAAAAACTACTAGCAGTTGATGCTAGTAGACCCAGTGGTAGCAGTCAAAGCTGTCGGTCCTCGCTATCCGGCATTGAATGAAAGGTTGTGATATCATCTGCGGCCAGGTCGCCTTGACTCTAGTAGATCGCGTATCATGACTGGTATACACAACCAGCATGTATCGATTGTCGTTTGATAGTCAGTGAATAGAGATGATAATAGAAGTCATTGGTGATGTCGGTCCATGAGTGCTCCTCGGGGTGGATGACTTCCCATCTGGTGGGGACAGCAACTAGTCCCGCAAACAGACACGCCAGTGACCTCCGCAAAGCCGTACAGTCCCACACAACTGAGCAACAACAGCAACTTCAAAAGCAGCACAATAATCATCCGACGCATATTTGCCCTGAAGAGCTGTTATAAGTCCTTCGTCCTTCATTAGTATATTCCCCGACAGTTACATTGTGTTTAGTTCTAGCGTGGGCTCTTCGATAGAGCTCTATCTGCTTCTACCAGTACAGTATCGAGATGCGCGCCTAAAGTGAAGGGTCACGCGTTTATTCACGGTTCGCGTGGACGCGCTTGTGTAGAGTGACTTGCAATGGAGTGACACAAGTTTCCCTACTCGATAGTCAAAGTGACCTACTGAAAGCCAGTCCCTCCACGAGCTCGGCCAGTAGATATACCGCACTTGTAGCAGAAACTTATGTAAGCCCGCTCTACGAGGGTACTGTACGCTCAGGGCTCCTTTCCGCTTCGGATAATCAGCTTTTCCCGTTCAACGTCAAAGCTCCCGACACACTTCGCTCGACGTTCAACGTCCTCCACGACTCCTGGGTCGGGCAAACAACGTACTCAGTGCAAGTCTGATTCGCGTCAGACCGCTGACGCTCTTGAGTTTTGACCAGCAAAACAACATCTCAAGTTGACTAGGGCTTGCGCTGGCTCGGCTGATCGATCAGGGAACTCGACAGCTCCAACGAGCTCGTTGCAAGACCACGCAAGCTCCCCGCACAAGAACCTTCAGCTGCAATCAGCCTGCCGTCACTTGCATAAGCACCGACTACATCAAGGAGGTTGCGTGACACAATAGTCGCACTCAAGTTTTCGAGTCACATTCAGCTCGAAGCATCACTCCACTGCTCGGGCGGTAGCTGAAGCTATTTATAACCGCTTCAAGAACGAGACCCTGACAACCTCACTCGCAACTGGTTACCTGAAGCTGATAACAGCAACTATCAACATTTAAAAAAAAAACCATCATTCAGGTCACCAAGATCTTGGCAACTGAGATACCCCTTTTGCTAGAGAGGGTTTGTGGTAGTCTCCAAGACTGCTCACTTACTCGACACAGAACTGAATCAGCCGATTTACAAGATCACCGTCACCTATCCACCAGGAGCTTCATTTAAAACATGGAGGATGATATGGCTTGGGAAGCAAACGACCCGGCACTCTTCTACGAGTCTCAGGTTGTCGATATCACCACCGCAGCAATGCCAACGTACCATATCGAACCATATATGAGTTCGGGCCTGCCAAATATTGGACCTTACGCGGACGGACTGGGATCACAAGCGCAATGGACACGACAGGATCAGCCACGCGCTCTGGCGGACCGGATTACAGCACCTCCGACGAGAAAGAGAAGACCCTTGGCTCCGTTTCCGGCGATGGGTCTCGACGGCACGGTAGGTCATCGTAGGAAACTCTGTCCAGCCCGTCAGTTAGGCTGATTTGTTCAGGATGAGCGGCTCGTGCAGAACCAGGATGGAATGGCAAGTGGAGAATATGACGGGAATGGTGTAGGAAGTGACAAAAGACCGGAACAGAACTCGTCGACGATGCCGTCCACAGGGAAAATATTCCAACTCCAAGACCTGAAGGCCATGAAGGCCAAGGTAGTAGCCAGCATCAATAGAGCTCGCGATAGGAACTCGCAGACACCCACCGTGGAACCATCCAGTGGGGCCAAGCCTGGACCAGCCATGGCGGCAGAAGCAAAAGCGCAGGACAGCAATTTAGAGGCGCAGTCGATGGCAGAAATCACAGGAAAGAGCAACGACTTTCATATGCACGTTGACGATCTGTTGGCCGAAGGGAAAGCGGCAGCCGAGGCGGACCGTAGGTCCAGCAACGGCAGTCTATTGGGCATCGAACAGGTCCAAGTTCGGCTTCCAGTGCAGACCAGCAAATCACCAACAGCGGAGCATCACGAGCATAGCTTAACCAAGACGACGTCTACGAGCACCATCACGGGCAGCCCTATAGAGACGAGGATCAGCGGCAGCGGACACAACCGCGAATCTTCGGGCCCGTCGGAGTTGGGTGAGATTGTGGAAGAGAAGGAGAGGAGACGGACATCGGGACCGAAGTTGGTCGATCAGGAGAAAGGTGAGAGCTCGCGTGCGAGTACCAATGCTGGTGAACCTGCCGTCCAGGAAAAACGTATCGAGAGCACTCCATTGAAGAATGTTGAGCGCACCCCGAAACCTTCAAAGGCTGTTGAGCGAACAGACAGCATCCGGTCTAAAGCTGCTGATGACAAGCTAAAACCGAAGCGTGATCAGCTGGAGACTCCCAAGAAACTGGATGAACAGACCAGACGTGCAGAACCGCAGGATCGGGTGGACAGCTCCAATGAACGGCATAAAGAGGCTCCAAGGAATGAGTCACGCACCTACAGAAAGGAATATGCGACCAACGCTGGTCGGGAAGAGATATCATCAAGGGCTCAGTATACATCTGAGGAGACTACCAGTAGGCCTAAGGAGGGACGGTCGCACAGCGACATCACGCCCCATCGAAACAATAGCAACGGCAGTGTGGTGGCAACGTCCCGGGACATCTACACCAGGCGGCCATCAAGCGAGCTGGTCAAAGAATATACACCTCGACGAGAGGTCGTCTCGCATCGACTTATTGAGGAACCTATCTCTCGTCGAGTGATTGAGATTGACGACGATGAGGAATATCGACGGCCGGCAGCGGCCCCAGCATCGCGAGAACATCGAGAGACTACTTCTCGAGCACCAAGAGAACACCAAGATATGAACATTCGAGCATCTCATGAATACCAAGAAGTTGCTACTCGAGCACCCCGGGAATACCAAGAAGTGGCCACTCGACGTTACGTAGAGGAGCCCGTGTCAAAGGGCGTCATTCATCTATCAGATGTCTACTGGAATGATTTGGAAGAATGGCTGGAGATGACCGGATATCACGATCGGAATTATCGCAAGCAGGCCCTTTATCGGCAACGGGAACTTCAGGCGTTAGAGGCCAAACGGGCAGCCCTCACGCGCGAGGCCCAGCTGGCCCAGGAAGAGCGCGCCTACCTGGCGAGAGCGCAGTCAATGCAGCCGAGGGAAGTGACAGTGAGGGTCCCACGAGCAGCGACGGAAGTCCGGACCATCCGGGCCAGTTCGGTGTTCGAGATGCCCCCACCACCGGTACCCGCACGAGAAGAGCGGGAAGTGATTCGACGAACTGATCGGGATGTGGACTCACCAGTTAGTGTCCGTACCAAATCAGGATATTCAACTGCCACCGCTCAGGGTGATGAGAGCGGAAGCCGGGCTCGATACGTGGAACAACAACCCGTTGAATATGCTGAATCAGGCAGCTTGAAGCGACGATACCGAACGGAGGACGAGGAGCTGGAGAGGAAATCATCGGATAAATACGTCCGAGTCGACTCAAATTCACGCAGTCATGCTTCGACACAAGGAGACGGCGAAGTGGTCGAGCGCCCGGCCAAGGCACGCTCAGGAAATGAGCAGCCAGAGCCACAACGAGCGCGAGCAAGACATGACGTGTCGGAGTCACGTCTGGCGTATGATCTGGCCCGACTAACTGGAGATGACGAGGCCACACAGCGGCACAAGGAACCAACCACGTCCCGTGGTCGAGCAGCATCCTCGGCAGCGAGTGCTCAGCGTGACCGGGCCCGAAGTGCCAGTCCGGCTGCAACAAGGAGGGCAGTACCCAGCCCCCATCGGCCGGATGAAGATCGACCGAAAGGCCATAAGGGTGATGGCCCACCTCGAGGACCAGATGGGTATTCTCAAGAGGTTCACTATTCAAATCGGAAGTTACAGGGAGGGAATTCATCAAAGGGAAACTCATCTCAGAACTTTTCCTGGAACGAACAGCAGCAGCAGCACCGTGACGAGGGATTCGATGATAGAACCAACGAGAACGGCAAGGGAAATAATCATAACAACAACTACGATAACCAACAGCGATCAGAAGGGTGGGGCCATTACAATAACCATAACAATCACCAGAATCACCAAAACAATAATCACCATCATAACCACCCGTACCAACAATCAGGACGCGGTCGCGGTCGAGGACGTGGTCGAGGGTATCACAGCAACAACAACAACAATCACCAAAATCACCACAATAACAACAATAACCATAATCACCAGAATAACCACAATAACCGCATGGATAGGGGTGGTTTTCACCAGGCCGATCGTTCCCCTCGAAATGTGCAGCCGAACCAAATGGGGGGGAGTCAAAGCCTAGAACTGCATCGAGGCGGTCAGTTCTGATTTTTCCAGTCCATTAAAATCAATTCCTACCAAACTCCGCCAGTCTGTTCAACTTTCGCTGATGGTGAACTGTGGTTGCAATGGGAAAGGCGTACGATACTTTATCATCAAGAGCTTCAACGTGGAGAATGTGGAACGGGCTCAGCACGAGGTAACTTAGACCCAACCCATTTCTTCATCATCCAACGCACTCATTGAATGTCCATCAACGATACCACCACCTTGTTGGCTCCGTTGGAATATTGACTGTGTTTGGCTTCCCTATGCTAACCGCGCAACTGTGAATGATTATGTAGAATGTCTGGGCAACTCAAGAAAAGAACGCGGCCATCCTCAACGAAGCCTTCAATGAATGCCGACACGTGATTTTATTCTTTTCGATCAACAAGAGCATGGCTTTTCAAGGATACGTGAGTTGATTCACCCATTGACTCATTCATCCTTGCCCTTCATCCCTCCCTTCATTTCCTTACCCCTCTGGCAAAATCCCTGACGATGTTACTACAAATAAAGGCACGAATGGAATCTCTCCCCGGCACCGCCCCCAATCCCTCTTGGACAGAAGGTCTCCTCTGGAAAGCCTCAGGCGGGTTCCACATCCGATGGCTCACCATCGCCGACACACGTTTCAGTCGAGTAGGACATTTGAAGAATCCATTTAACGAGCATCAAGCCGTCCTCGTCGGACGAGATGGTCAAGAAGTAGAGGCGATGTGTGGAGAGGCATTGTGTGGACTGATTGATGAGGAGGGGGGATGGTATTATCAGAACCAGAGGAATTATTAGACAATCTGAATATGTTTTGAAGAGATTGTGGGGTGAGGGGGCTTGAAAGTCGTCCGGATCAAGTAAAATAATTAGGCATTGACGGTAGGGGAGAAGGTAGTTAGGTAAGGTAAGATGGTAAGTGTGAAAACATTGCAAGTTAGTAGACCTATGGAGTAATCAGCAATATCAAAGGTCAATCGAGATTGTATTGGGTATGATTAGTGCTAACTCTAGCTTTTAGAGAAGGGCAATAACAGATCAGTGGGATTCAAATTATTATCTTTACCTTACCTATACATCCAAATCTGTTGGTCCTCAATGCTGCTTTCATTTTAGATGGCCGACGTAGGTTAGAAGTTAGACAAGAGGGTGTAAGCGGGTAATGGGAATAAATGGTGCTCCCTTAGCAGTAACTGCCAATAGTCATGGACGCCATTCTTACTACCATGGTACACCCAAGCTAATCCCTCATCGTAAGTACAACAGAAGTTGAGGTTATCATCGTCGTCATTGTGATGACGGTCCATGCAATCTTCATCGTAAGGACGGTGGTGACTGGCGGTTCCTCCTGCTGCTGAGCTCTTTTCATCTACTTTGTCTATCTGCGTGAGGAGCAAGACAGAAAGCTTAGGGCTGCGGTAGGGGCTGGATTTGGGCTTGGGCTTCGGGCTGAACTTGGGGTTGCGGTATGGGCTGGGGCTAGGCTTGAGCTTGGTGCTGGAGTAGAAGCTTGGGCTGTGCTTGAAGCTGGGGTAGAGACAAAGCGGCGGCTTGCTGCGCTGCCGCCAAACAAGCATGCAATGCTTCTTTCTCTGCTTCGGTCGCTAACCAGACGTATCCTGTATTATGGCAGAATTGATCCCAATCGGTGACTCCCCACGCGGGTGACGAAAGAATGGAGGAGCTCAACAGTAATCGCCAACCGTCATCATCATCCGTATGATGAGGATCGTCCTAACTTTTGTCGTAATGATCATGATGAATGAGCTTTAATTCTATCGCATTTAAGATGATGATTCATTTGATCTTCATTGCAATGACGACGAATGATTGTTGGCGGTTACCGTTGAGCTCCTCCATATATTTTGTCACCCGCGTGCTCCCTCAGACGCTTGCTGCTGGCTCGCTACGTAATCGAAGACCAAGCGAGCAAGTCGATAGTCGCTAATAGTTCGGTAAGGGTCCAGTCGCCAGACTTCTTCTGCCTTGGTGATCTTCTGGTTGTTCTTATTATCGACTTTGATGACGCGTGTACCATCCCCTTGCACGTAGAGTTCCTGCAACTCCAACAGCGACAGATGCGTGATTGGTTGTGCTTGACCGTCTACGAGATCCTCGGTGAGATTGAAGGAAGAGTCGTAGGTCGGTTTCCTACCAGAGGAGCACCGGGGTTGGTATGAGCATCGAGGTAAATCTACCAGACCCGAGCTAGCTGCCAAAAGACGCAGCAAAAGTGGCCATATGGCGTGGTGAACTACACCATCTGTTACGCCATTTTCGCCCGGAATCTGACGACGGCACGACCTTGAGGATGGATGGTGAACGGTCAAGCTAACAATCTGGGAACATAGAAACTCATACAATCCTATCATCGTGTGGTAGATGCATGCAGTCAACTTCATCAGGTTGATGTAGACATCTCCATCATGAACGTAATGAGGGCAACTTTTCGTTATCATATGGATGACGAAGATATTTTCGTCGTCATAAGCGTGATGGAGACGCCGAGCAACTGTGAATGAAGTTGTTACCGCTGAGTTATCTCTCGACCCGCCTGCGACTCCAACCCAGTTCAGTCCATCCCATGCCCGACGACGACGACGAAGATAGTTGAATAGATTCAATCATTGCATTCTTCATCCTTTGTTCAAGTAAAGAACGAAATTGAGGCATGTTAGATGGAATAAGCGATGTGAATGCGATGCGATCTTGTACTCTACAGCGAACTAGGAACCAGAGGTAAAAGAGTGACAGTTTTTCTAATTTGGTTTGCGTTAAGCAGCAAAGGTATCCTTATCCTGTAGAACCCACGCCACGCCGCTATGCCATGCTACGCTACCAACAAACAATTTGACCACTTCAACAAAGAAAACACCAGCCAGACACGTAAAACAAATTAAGGAGACCAATTTCCCTCCACTCCACTCCACTCCATGTCAGTCAAAGACAGTTGCAGGCAGTCGCTATGCACAATTTCCTTTCCAAATCGATAGAATGCCATCAAACGCCCATGAATGCTCTCGATGCCAACAAACAACAAAAGGAAAGATCGTAATGGTGGTCATTTTCCCTTGGGAACCATTGGCGCTCTCCTTCCCTGATTCCTTCCTTCCAACCAGTCTAATTTTGCGCCGAGATTTATTTCTTTGATGATAAATGAAAGAGATGGGTATGGTGATCGTCGTTGTAGGATGCTGATGCGGATGATGTCGATGGAGATGACGGCGGAAATGATCATGGTCATTTCTGATGGTGGTTGGATATTCCTCAAACGTAGTAACCCCCTCGCATCGATCGACTCGGGGGATGTAACCCGCCGCCCAGGAACCGCGAGAGCAGATTTCCCCCGGTTTTCAATTTCTTGGGTGGTTTTCCGTCTTCGAATCGATCGAGGCTGAGTTGATGGATCTTAATGGAAGACGAATTCGAATGTGAATAAGAGTGCATGTGATTCCCGCTCAAGGTTGCGGGAGGGGTATCTTCGCGGATGTGCACCACGGCGGGAGCACTGGTCGTCATGATCTCGTCGTCGAGATCAATGTACGATCCGATGCTCGAGACGGGCGTTCCTAGCGAGGACGAACTCCGGGAGTCGACGGTCCCGCTGCGGCTTAGACTGGGAACGTCGACGGATGAGGGAGGCGATAGGGAGGGTTGATGTGCTCGGCGGTCGTACGAGGACGACGTCGAAGAAGATGACGAGGATGATGTCGGATTGGGCCGCGAAGAAAAAGTCGAGTTGGCCAACGTCGATCGAGGGACGACCTCCGTCGAGGGCATGACGCTCGTGGGCGAGTCGTACAGCGCCAACTGCGCCTGCGATCGCGCCGCCGCCTCCGAACGAAGAAGCCGTTGGTGCTGCTGCTGTTGCTGGTAGAGATGATGGTAGTGGGGTTGCGGTGGGGCGGGTATTTGCTGCTGGCGGTGGTGCTGCTCGACCGCGGCGGCGTGCTGCTGCTGCTGTCGGAGCAGTTCCCGCTCGCGCAGTCGGATCTGTCGCGCCAGTTCATCCTCTGCCTCCTGCTGCTGCTTGCGTTGTTGCCGCACACGAATCGGCCCCAGGAAGGGCTCGAGGTGGGTCAACAGATCTTGATGCGTGATCCGCAAATCCCAGTCCAGCAGAAACAGCAACTGCTTCTCCATCAGGTTGACCTCCGTCACCGAAAACCCAAACCCCTCGTACCCTCGCACACAGCTGTACCGGGCCCAGTGCTTGTTCTTGGGCGAGGAGTCGTTGAGATACTTGGCCGACAGAATGAGCGAGGCCAGGAAGATCCGATGCACGGTGCATCGCATCCCCTTGGCCACCGGAGGCAGTCGACGGTGGAGCTTGTCCAGATAGACCAGCGAGCACATCAGCGTCGGCACCTGTACGTGCGACCGGCCCACCAACGACCCGATGAAGGCCTCGAGCGATGGTAGCGGAACCTCCGGCGCGGCGGCGGGAGCCGACGTCGCTGACCCACCGGACGACGGTGGCGTCCGTGGTGGGGTCGGCGGCATCCGGGATGGGCTGTCGGTCGACGTGGGCTGCGCCGGGTTCGGTTCGCACCGAATGACGCTCGACGCTTTACCGGCCAGGTGTCGGATCATGTCGCTCGACACCGGTTGGCGCACAAAGTACTCCAGGGCCGGGTCGGTCTCGATGATGGCGGGGAAGGCTGCCATGGTGAAGGGGAGGTGTAGGTAGGTAGGTAGGTAGGTAGGTCGGTAGTGGAGTCAAGGGTGAGAGGGAGTGGTGGTGGTGGTAGTGAAGTCGACGATGAATGAAGTACTGATCGGACGGCCGTGGGGAATCCGGTTCCCTTTTAGAGCGATCCTCACGGATGGATCCACCAACACCCAAACGAGTCAAATTGATACGCAGGCACGCACAACAAAGTTGCGGCGTCTTTCCAAAAAAGCTTGTGGAGGGATGCGATGCGTGAACGACGCTCTCACGCTCGAGACTCGAGAGAGAAAACGAGACAAGCGGTACGACCGGTCCCAGTGAACGAAGAACAAGCTTCTCGTCCGGAAAGAGGTGATGGGCCCGGGTATCTTAGGGAGCGATCCAGCGGTCCCAGATGGCTCAACGAGGGAAATAATATTTCGTCGTGATGCGGAATGAACGAACGGGGCGTGCGCGAGTACCGGGATGGGTCGACTTGAGGCAACGTCGTTCTCCGTGCTTCGGTCGGTCCTTTCGTATTCGGGCGTGTGTCGTGTGCTGCGCGCTGCGCAACTCTCTGACCAGGCGAGGTGGGGGTAGTTAAAGCCAAGGGGAACGAGGGAACGAGGGCTCGTAAGTCGTGGAGGCCGTGAAGTGAACCAAGTCGTAAAGCGCGTGTCGGGGCACAAGAGGAAGAGGTGTAATGAATCGTGATTAATCTCGTGGCGTGTCCGTTCCTTCCTGCTCTTTTCCAGCTATGAATCCGACCGGCGGATCGTGGTGAATGGGGGGATATATCCCGAAGAAGCTGAACGGGCCGAGGGGCTGATTATGGGAGCTGCCTGAATGAATCTTGTGTCGGTTTCGCGACGACCCGAGATCCAGCTGGGGATGCGCGGACGGATACAAGGCGGAGGAGAGGGACGGAAGTTATGTCGACGGATTTGTGTTGTGTTGTCGAAGGTTGGTGGACCGCAAAGGAAGCCTCGAGGCACAGCCTGAGGATGAGCAAAGAGATGAGGAGGCGTGAGGTTGTGTGAGGCGCAGGGCGTGGCCACAGGCGACGCAACGTTGCGATAGAGGCAGGAAAGAAAGAAAGAAGAGGGGAATAGAGTCGAGCTGGATGAGGAAGGTTGGTGGAGAGAATGGACGGGAACCGAGACTGAGCTGAGTAGCTGACAGCTGCCTGCTAGATCGATGGTTGGGGGGGACGGACGGTGATACTTAAGGAAGCTGAAGCGGGAGATGCGGTCGCGGTGTTGGGCCAGATGAATCTGAATCTGAATCTGAATCTGGCAACTTGGTTTGGTGCACCAGTCAGAGAGCGGCAGGGCCTCTTTCCTTCACGCCGGGATTGCCGCGTTACTTCGCGTCACGTCCTGCAATACTTTTCCTGTCATCGACCCCCTCGTCGCCTGGCGCGACTGCGCGCCGCGAGCGAGATGAGACGCGTCTATCGAGACGTGAAGGGATTCGCGGGCGTTCGCAAAACGGACGATCCTCGTCCACTGGCCGCTGAAGGCCGGCCCGCGCTTGCGGCTGCCACGTCCCGCGTTAGCGCGCGTTCCAGCCGCGATCCTTTTGGCCAAGTGCGCCGATGAAACTCGGGGTTGGTACCAGATACGACAGGAAGACTCACCAATCGAGAGATCTTAACTGTGATGCTCTTGTTTCGTCGAGTATCAATGACCTTCGGTGATGCTTCTCTTTCCGGTTTCGGGTTTCAAGCCGTCGCAGCACGCAAGAGGATGGCGAGCGTCGACAGCCAAACGAACCCTCGTCGCGACGCGAGTTTCACGTACCCGCCCGGCGCGACCGCTGCTGGCCCCCCAACGCTACTTATAAACCCTGGAACGTGTTTCTGCCTGACCGCTCGCCCTGGTCGACGTGATTGATGCGACCCGGAGGAAGGGTTTGCCGGTGATGGTGGCCCATCCAGTTCCAGTTATGTCAGTTATGCCCACGCCGCCTCCGTCGATCGACCATCAACCAACCCCCTCGCCGGCCTCGTCGGAGAATGCAACGCCGCAGGGGCCGGCACCGCGGACCAACCAGCCAATCCAGCGCAAGGGAAGCAGGGGTCCAGTCTTTGTCGCGGAGGGAACGCCGACGTCGAGGTTGATGAAAGGAAAGGCTGAACCTCCTCGTCCAAAGAATAGAATGTTTCGATTTAGGATCGGAAAGGGTGTCCTCCGGGGTGGCCGCCTGGGGGAATTGACGTTGCACCAACTTGCCGATGCAAGGTTTCCTTCCTCGGTGACAGGCCGGCTTCGGCAACTGGGGTTGGTTGGCCAGATGAGATGAACAGAATGCCCAAGAACCGATACCGGTGCGTTCCGGAATGTTTCGTGTCGAGCCAACACCAAATGCCGTCCTGGGACGGTGTTCGTTTCTCGCACGAAACCAGTACCGTATGAACGAGCAGTCGATCAGCGATGATTCGAAACGACCGTGAACTGTCCACGGGAGGATGTCGACCTTAAGCCGTCATTGGAGCCCAGCAGGATCCGAATATCATTTTGAATCCTCCGTCTTGTTGCCTCTCACATCACCGGGGTTGGCATGCCCTCGTCGTGAGTGCGGATGATCCAGCTTGATCCGGTCCCGTCGTCAGGCTGCCGGCGCAGCTGATACCTCCCCACACGGCGCGCCTTCGTCGGCCCATCTTGCCTCGAGGAGCTGATCCTTGCCCGTTGCCCACCTCTTTTTTGCTCGTAGTTGATGCACGACGCGTCGCTCATTGGTGTCCCTCGCGTCCTCGAGCCACGCTGGGTATCCCGCCGCACCAAGACGCGATGCACCTCACCGCACCGTGGTGGAGCAGCATGGTTGGTTGACAGGCGCTCATGGACGCACATCGGGCCGAGTCCAGGTGGCAGCGGGCAGGGGCGCGGGCTGGGCCCTGCGGTACCGTACGCTAGGGCAAGCATTCCCCGTTGAGCTTCTTTGATCCGAAAGACCGGCGTATCGACGAGGCTGTACCACCGTGTCTCGTACCGATATCTGTTTTGCGTGGTGGTGAACCACCATCGAGACATGTCGCTCCACCGCCGCGATTAATCATCCAGCTGATGGTGTTGCAAGGGAGAGCGGCATAAAGCCCCAGCCACACGGTAGAAAAACCAGCGGAGAATGGATCGTCGGTTCGTTGATTGGTGGTGATGGTGGTGATGGACGTCGTCAGCCGCCTCATCAACCCTGCAGGTGGAGGGTCATCTGTGGGGCTCTCATGCCATGCCATGCCAAGCCATGTCCTCTTGCCCCGCCATTGCCCCACCATCATCAACCCTGCGTGCAGACCAGCCCCGCGCCCTGTCGATATTGGCGTTGAATCAGCACCAATCGAGCCATCGCCACCGGCCTAAGGGGATCCAGATGCGTGTATTCGATGAAGAGCGTCATACGGTAGTGGGGTGCTTCATGCTGACTGTCGTACCATCGGAGTGGCCGCAAACGTTCTATCTTCGGCCTGCTGTAGACCGAACCAGAGGTGGCCTTCCAGGACGAATGATTGGCTCTACGGTTGCATGTGCGTACAGTACGCGTACGACATGCAACTGCCGCTCCATCGTGATTCCCGTCGGGTGAAGCATTGGATGAGACGATCGGAAGCATAACTCCTGTACGAGTACGTGCTCGTACAGGATACGAGCCAGATGTATGCAAAATGCAGCTCGAAAGCATCCTCAGCGTAGTAAGGAGGTCTCCAATGACAGGATGGTTCAAGAGATACGGAAACATAGTACGAGTGCTCGTACTACGGATATGTTGGTTCAGTGAGTCGTAAAGAAACGAGACATCGAGGTGGAGTAGATGTCGGAAAGTGATGAGATGAAAAGAGCCTGACACGAGGGTATGCCATGCCACGCGGGTGACCAAATCAATGGAGGAGCTCAACAGTAACCGCCAACCGTCATGATCATCCTTACGATGGGGATCGTCCTAGCCTTCGTCAGAACAACCATGATGAATGGGCTTTACTTTCGTCGCACTCAGGATGAAGATTCATTTGATCTTCATCGCAATGATGACGAATGATTGTTGGCGGTTACTGTTGAGCTCCTCCATTTATTTTGTCACCCGCGTGCATGCGCAGCCGTTGGGGCTCAGCTGAGCCACCGATTGAATGTAGGAAGCAGAGACCCACGAGGCGAGCCGGCTGTGGTGTGGAACGAATGAGAGACAGTCCTGACTTACTGCAACTTGATCGTAGGCCGATGTCTGGATGCGTGGCAGCATGTACTGTAGCGCCATGGATGGCTTGAGGGTAGTTGGTTCGACGTCTGGCTCTCTTATTGAGCTCGGGTCTCGATATCCAGCCTGGCTGGCACGGCTGCCCCGCGACTGAGAAAATAAGTGGAGCAGGCCAGCAGTGACGGTCCGCAATCATCGTCATCAATATGGAGGTCGAACGAATCCTCATCGTAAGGGTGATGAAGGTTCATCTCATCATGTTCATTGTGGTGACGAAGGTTAAGCCAATCTTCGTTGTAAGGACGATGATTTCTGCTCAGCAGTAATCGTCGCTTGACAGTGGCAATGACTATTGAGCTGCTTCATTCTTGTCCACGTCAACCTAGTCAAAGGGGAAGAATTTTGTCACTCCTCGATCTCATCTAGTTACCCTAGATGGTTGTCACAAAGCTCTCGGACCTCAACCCTTGTTGATTGATATTGGCCTTCATCCTAATTTACAGGGTCTTTGTATGGATATCCCTCACATAAGGGCAGCTAAAGAGCAAGCACCAAAGAAGCCCATAATATATCCTGAGCGCATACAGCGACAATACAGCCGTCATCGAGGGTTCGATGGCAAGCTTCTAGGAGCCGTCTCTGAAATTGTTGACAGAATATGTCCACAGTTGCCTTCTGCTTAGCTTGATCATAAACCAACAACATATGAATAATTGAATTCATTTCATCTAATTTCCTGTCCATATGTATTGTTCAGAAGTGCGTCATGAAGTTATTCCAGAGTCCACACTGTAGTTCTTGGAAGGATATGTTGAACTGATGTTTCGATTAGCCAGTCCTGGATCATGAGTTCATCGTAAACAATTGAAGATCAGATCAAACGCATATACCAAGCATAATAAAACGGAACGGAGGAACTTGTAGGAGACGAAGAACGGCACCCTCGCTGCTGAGTGATGTTTATCATGCCCACTCAGTATCGTCGTCGTAAGCCCAACGACAGATGAGGCCGTACCATCACCACCAGTCCAGAGAGGGTTTAGGTGATCCCAATCGTAAGGGTGGTGATGGTAGAGACAGCTCATCGTCACGATGGCGACGCAAGTTCGGTTCGGATTTGACACCGGCGGTGGTCTTGTATGTTGCCGACGGTTCATGAGTACGAGTATAACACTCGTATGGGTCCTCCTCATACGACAGCCTTATGCCGATGGTTTGTGGTGGTTGAAGAGCACAGACACCGTTCAATCTCCATCTGACTCGGCAGGGGGGGTGGTAAAAACCCGGGAATGACAGCAGAGTCAATCGCTCGTCCCAGAACATCCGAGCGAAGAGCTCACATCAGCGGTAATGGCGCGAGGGTGTGACAGGCTCATACAATACGAGTCAGGAATTCTTCCGGGCACGCACGATGGGTTACCTTGGCCGCCTGAGGAATCTCATTGGTAGGAGAACGAGAGAGTCTATCGGTCGATCAGTAGGCACGCTTACACCCAGCATCCTCGCCACGAGCTCCAGATCGTATTGAAACGAGAGACATGTGCGCAACATGACGGGCTCGCGCATGGACGAGGTGTGCAGTATAGAACCGCCCAACATCCTCACGAAATGCCTCAAGAACACAACCTAACCCGCCGGGATGAGCTTGTTTGTTAACCCCACGCTCAGCTCTGGCTGGATCGAAGCTCGGTCATAGAATGGCGCCGAATCTGTAAAAGGGAGATTAAGTTAGCGCGATTTTCCATTCAGCCAACGCTCACATCAGAAACCCCCTGGGTTGCAATAAGGTGCCGAAATGCTCGCAGCATCGTTACTCGTCCCAGGCTTAACGGGACGGAGCTCGTCAGGAAGATGAGCCAGGTTCCCGGGATCGTGAGAGGGGATTCAAGGAACACGGGAGAAACAGAGTGACATCAAACGAAATGAAAGAAACAAAGCACAGACGTTGAGTGTCTATCCTGTCTATACTGAAATGGGAAGGAGATGGACCAGATGGTCTCCCGCGGTGGGCCATGTCTGACGGTGGCGTCTCCAACGACCAACGAAACAAGCACGCCGCGAACGCCACAACAGAACATAAGGACTCACCCAAACGTCGTTTTGATGCTCCGCTGTGCGCGACATTTTTACGTCAGCCCAACTGGACCGGCCCGCCATGAGCACGTCCAACATACCACGTAGTACTCGCCCCAGTTGCGTTTCGTCACCTCCTCCTGCCCGATCGGCACTCCCTCCCACTGGACGCGCATGACCGTGACGGCGTCCTGATCGTTCTGATCAAAGGTGATGCGCAGTGTCGAGTAGTGGCCCGCCGGCCACTGATTCAGCCGCCATCGCTGCACGATCCGTGTCGGTGCTTCCAGCTCCACATACTCGCCGGCAACATTGCCTCCAAAGATTTCAAATTTGCCGCCGGTCTTGGCGCCTTCAAAAACCTTGGGTGGGGATCGGGTAAAGGCGGCGATGCGCTGCGGGTCCGTGAATGTCTGGTAGAGCTCCGCAGCGGTGGTTCGAAACTCCTCGTTATCCGTCACCGTCGTGACGTTGACGGTGGCGGTTCGACCGTTGGCGTTCGACGTCTGCGACGTCGCCGTCGCCGTGGTCGTCGACTTGGAATTTCCTACACCAGTAGCCGATCGAGAAGCCTCGGCCAGGGTCGCACTTCCACTCGATGGGCCGGAGCTGGGCGCATGCTGAATGTCTTTGGCATGCTCGGCAATGATGGCCGGGGCCAGTTGCACCAGTCGCTTGCGCAACTGTGGCACAATCGCCTTGCGCACTAAGTCCTTGACGGGCTGTTTCGAGTTCTCGTCCGAGTAGATATCAATGTCGAACTGGTCCCTCCTCGTCAACGCCAATCCCTATCGATCGTGGAACAGGGACGGCCAAGGGAACCTACGACGTACTCATCTTCGTCGGTATCGTGAGCCACTTCGGGGACCGTAATGGTCCCTTTGACGTCCTTCTCTTCGGCGGTGAAGCCTGGTCAAAATCCCATCAATACTGAACGCGGTAGCAAAGATCGATCATGCGACCCACCAGAGTACTCTAATTGGAGTTTGACGTCGAACAAGGTGATGACCTTTCCTTTCCGCTGACTGACATCAACATCCCCATCCATGCTCAGAAGTTTGTCAATCTTCGCCGAGACGCCATTCTCTTCCGCCGTGATGCCGGTCAGGTGTTTTTCGAGATATTCCTTCGCCCACGCGGCAACGTCTTTATTGACCCAATGCCAATTGTTTGGGTTGTGAAGGACCATCTTGAACGCACTGACAGAGTCCCAGGCTACAGCCGAAATACGCTGACTATTGACCATATGTCAGAGAGGCGCAGAATAATATCCGTTTGCAATGAGGATTTTGCGTTCAACAGGCATCAATCAGAAAGAGATTCAAAGATCCCATCAAGCTAATCCGCAGAAACGCCGCAAGACGTTCTCGGTCTGGTGCCAGCTCGATATATCATCAGGTGATTCAACGTGATTCGAAAAACACTCCAAGTCAGGCCATGGACTAGTGGTCTGTCGAAGGGATATTATAACATATTGCTACTACGTTCCCGTAGTAGCTCTATCATCAAGACGAAAAGACCGGTACTTACCAAAATCAAAGTTGATCGTGTGTCCGCCGGCGTTCAGGATGTGAATTCAAAGGGAAAGAGAATAGGAAGATAGGAGTCCTCAGAGGTTCAAGTAAGATCCTCTCGTCATTCGCAAGTCCCGGTAGAAGAGCCTCGAAATGCTGTGTGGGGTCGGAAAATTGTTTCCCCGAAGCCCGAGTGATCGGCTCAGCCATGACGCAGGGTCTCTTCGCTGGGAGAATGAAGTCATTCTGCGTGGGGCTTTATAAATTGCGCCACCCTTGAGATTCAATTATTGCCAGCCGGTATACAGTACGTTAACTCGATTTCGGGCGTCTTCAAAAACATTCCCAGCTGTACTCGAATTGAATTGTCCTGCATCATGACTGCCCCGGCTGCTCCGGCTGCTCCGACGTATTCGAGGCAGCAGCTGGACCGGTATTATGAGCGGATCGGACTCTCCATCCGTCGCGTCGCAGGCGACTGGGCCCGCAAGGCACCCGGCTTGACCTACCTCCGGCTGCTCCAACGACACCAAATGGCGCATGTGCCCTTCGAGAACCTCTCACTGCACTATTCCACTGATCACCAGATCTCCATCGACCCGCAAGCGCTGTATCGCAAGATCGTTGAACGACGGCGAGGCGGGTATTGCATGGAAAATAGCGGCTTCTTTGGAACGGTGCTGCGGAGCCTGGGCTATCAGGTGTACTCGGCCGGCGCTCGAGTCTGTCACCGGGCCCAGGATGGTCGCGGGCCCCAATATGGAGGCTGGTATGATGAGACCACGCCCCCCCCAGGTCGTCATCGACGGTTGACCGGGTTCGATAGGAGTCACATGGTCAATCTCGTGACCATCAATGGCGCCAAATATCTGGTGGACGTCGGATATGGTGCCGATTGTCCCACGCAGCCCATCCGCCTCAAAGACGGCGAATGCAGTACCGGCCCTGGGACCCAGTCGTTGCGATTGCGATGGACCACGATCCCGGAGACGACGGATCCATCGCAGCAACTGTGGGTCCTGGAAGGTCGACGGAAGGAGGACCAGCCTTGGACGCCGTATTACTGCTTCGCCGAGATCGAATTCCTTCCCGCGGACTTTGCCAGCATGAACTATGCCACCAGCACGCGCCGGACCAGCCTCTTTACCTGGATGGTGATGTGTACCAGAACCATTGTCGAAGGGGATGAGGTCGTCGGAGTGCGAACTCTGGCCAACGGCGAGATTAAGGAAAGACGCAATGGAGAGGTCAAAACGATCATGACATGCGAAACTGAAGCGCAACGGGTGGAGGCGTTGAAGGAGTGGTTTGGCATCACTTTGACGGAGGAGGAGCAGCGGGGAATAGAAGGACTTGGGACAGAGTTGAAAGGATGGCATCGAGCTTGAATAAACGAAATCGAGTGAATTGTAGTAGCTTGAGACGAGTAGAAAAGTTCATGAACAGTGAACGAAATCAATTGAGACTTAAACGAAACCACGTTCAATCTGCTCACTTCGTCAGCATCTATTCATTCGGGTAAATCTGATCTGCTCACCCTCCATGGGTTGTTCAGTTCGAAGCCTGGAGGAGCCTCCACGTTGTCCGTCTGACCTCGGAGATAACCAGTCAAGCGTCGATCCCGATCCATCACTATGGTGATGTTAGTATGTGAATGCTAACCGTGCCAATTCACGCACTTTGCTAGGATAGAATCAGCAATAGCACTTCATTTGCGATCAAGCATGACATACTCTATCCCACAAGTCTGTTCCATGTCGTGGTGACTTGCCGCCATTTTGTAGGTTGCGGACCGCTGCGAGCCCGGCGCCAGTAACGCCAAACATCTATCAACTCTGAGTTTTTCTTGAAATACTCAAAATTGCACCCCATCTTACCGTCAACATGATCCCATAGGGCAATAGAGCTTCAAAAGGAACACCCATATTGCAGTGGTGGACGGGTCAATTGCAGGCTTGTCGTTCAAGGGCGACGAGGTCCAGAAGCGGAAGCGAAGAAAGAGCTGATGCTTATGTAAGCACGTGTTTTGACGACGTGCCCTGAACTCCAGTCCAGATCGACCATAACGCCGGACAACTCACTAGAACTAAGGAAGCTTTGGAAGGACAGTGAACACGCTGTGAAGTCCAAATGGTGAGTGAAACCTCTTTGAGATCGTCTAGAATATCTTGTAACCATGGAGCGTGGGCGCAAAACACGTTTTCCCCCTCGGTGATAAAGTAGTCGCGTAGGCTGATACTCACCTAGCACCCGCCACTATTCTCGAGAAGACCTATCCCACATGCGAAATCGAAGAAGCGTTGACGGATATTCAGTCAGACCGGCCAGGCGCGTTTGAATTTGATAGCGGACGCACGACGCGCGCAAGGCGCACCAGAAGCCCTCTTCGGCTTCAATACCTAAGTTCGGGTCAGCGTGAGATCGGCTGGGTTCGCACGCCATCCATCATTATCCTTCTTGAAGCGCCATCCCCAAAGATCGGCATCAAGCTCGGCTCAATGGCCGCAACGCTCAATCCCCCTAGTGGGGGGAACATGATGGCATATGCTCTCGTGGACGAGGATGCAGATGCCGAGCATGAGGACGATCCCATGATGGATGATGGCATGTTCATCCCTCGTCATGCGACGCTGAACCAGCAAAAGGCAAACTTACTCCCGACAGATGTCCAGGACGCGGAAGGAGGCGTCAAAGATGCCGTGAATGATGCCGACGCTGAAGGAGAAGAAGATGACGAAGCAGAGGACGAGAAGGAGGATGAGGCAGTTGGTCCGGCGAAACAGCTGGCCCAAACCCAAGACGGCGACGATGTCGATAATCATCACAGTGCTCTCCAGGTGGTCGAGGAACCAGTCGCATCGGTGGAAGAAACGGTCGAGGCGGATGTCCCGAGTGATGAGAACGTGTCCGAGAACTCTTCCAGCGGATCCGATTCCGATGCGTTGGCCGAGTGGGAAGAACCAACCGACGACCAGGACGACGAAGATGAGGGCGCCGAGACCAACTGCTGCATGTATGCGTGACCAGAACCCTTGAGCTGCTGCGGAGGTTGACATCGCTCTAGCTTTTGTGGTGCGGATGAGGATCACGACCCTAGTGAGGAGTATGAGGAGTATCTAGCCTGTTCTGTGTGCGGTGATAACGGTGAGAAAGTTGCCTGAGGGTGTGTGGTGAGGAAAGGAGTTGCTGATGGAAGCTCAATCTAGCACATCGACAGTGTGCTCGATCCTCAGACGCGTTGGAGTCTGACGTGGGTATGTTTGGAGAGGTTAACTCCTTGGCTCTGTTGTGTCCGACTGTTGACACTACGATTGCAGATGCCGAGAACTGGAGGTGTCCAACCTGCGTGGAGAATGCCTTGGAACCTGATCCGACAACAGATCGACGAGAAAACCCTCGGTCGTCCGCCCACAAGCTGACGCGGGATCTGCTACCTTCACAGCGTGGCGGGGCACGTCCAGGGTCTCATTCGGTCTTCAATCAGCTCATCGTCAACGAAGATCCTCTGGACGGTTCACGATTGTTGCGCAAGCGAAAGGCCTCGACGGAGGACGTGGAAGAACCTCCGTCAACCTCTCGCAAGCGACCCAGGATGAGAACCCGTTCGGGGTCGAACTTTCCGGTGCCGCCTCAGTCACCGGCCGAGTCTGATGGTGAGGACGAGAAGACGACTCGAGAGAGCTCCGAAGAACCGGTGACGAGAAAGGCCCCGAGACGACGTGCGTCCGGCGGTCGAAAAACGCGGTCGCGGCCCCGACCCCGGCCGCGCCCGTCGAGAGCACGGGCTCAACAGAAGGCGGAAACACCTTTGGTCAGGATCCTGGCCCGGGACAGATATCGCAAAAAGTTCAAGCTCGCGATCCGCGTCAATCCAGCGGCGCTGGCCAAGATCTTGAGCCCAGAGCCGCCACGGGCCCGTCGCAACACCACTCGACCTCCCGAGACGCAAGCCCAGCAGACCTTCGCCTACCCCACCCCATTCTCTTCCAACTATGCCACTCCATTCTACTCCTTTCACGAGCGTGAGAACGATGAGCTCAAGTCGAAACCGTACGGGGGCATCTTGTCCGAAGTGGAGGCCGACACGTCCAAGACGCTGCCGCAAGCGGCCGACCGAGAACGCTTCAATGAGGCGAAACGCAAGGCTGAGGAGGCGTGGCACAAGAAAGCGGCCGACAACGCTGATGAATCGGCCGATGCGATGTCACAGAAGGTGGCCGGGCCAGCCAGCAAAATCCAATGCATTAGCTTTGGTGGATATGAGATTGACACCTGGTATGCCGCACCATATCCCGAGGAGTACAGTCGGAACCGAGTGCTCTACATCTGCGAGTTCTGTCTGAAGTATATGAATTCCGAGTACGTCGCGTGGCGCCACAAGGTACGTACAGCCAGCTCGATGAGCAAAGGAAAGACCGGTCCCTAACGTCGTGCAGCTCAAATGTCCTGCGAAGCACCCACCAGGCGACGAGATCTATCGGGATGGCTCCGTTTCGGTGTTTGAGGTGGATGGGCGCAAGAACCCAGTCTACTGCCAGAACCTGTGTCTGCTCGCCAAGCTCTTCCTAGGTTCCAAGACGCTGTATTACGACGTCGAGCCGTTTTTGTTTTATGTCATGACCGAGTACGACGAGCTTGGGTGTCGCTTCGTGGGATATTTCTCGAAAGAGAAACGGCCCAGCAGCACCAACAACGTCTCGTGCATCCTCACTCTTCCCATCCATCAACGCAAAGGCTACGGTAACCTGCTCATCGACTTTTCATATCTATTGACCCGGGTGGAACAGAAGACGGGGTCGCCTGAGAAGCCACTGTCCGACATGGGCTTGGTGTCGTATCGGAACTACTGGCGACTGGTGATGTGCTATCAGCTTCGAGATCAGAAGGAGCCCCTCAGCATCACCGGTGAGATGACGTCCACGGATCGTACTTTCGCAATTCCCACAGAGCTGACTGGCACGCAGATATCTCCAAGCGTACAGGCATGACCGCCGACGACATCGTGTCTGCCCTGGAAGGCTTGCGGGCACTGGTGCGGGATCCGGTGACGGGCACCTACGCACTTCGTCTCGACCACAACTACTTCCGAGAGTACATCGAGAAGTGGGAGGCGAAGAAGTACCTCTGGCTCAATCCGGAGTGTCTCTTGTGGACGCCGTACATCATGGGCCGGTCCAATCTCGCTCATCTCGAGCACGCTCCTCCGCTGGCGACCCTCGCGCCGCGCGAAGGCGAGGAGGATCACGATGGCGAACAGCCTTCTGCGTCTGTTGAAGACGTCATGCAAGTGAACGGGACGCACGGCGATGAGATGAACGGCCAATCGTCCGCGGTGCCATCAACAAATGCCGACCAAACAGATTTGGTGCACCCGATTCCCGGACCCCCGCCCAAGACGCCGCTGGCCCGAATAGGGAGCTTCAACAGCGTCACGCAGATGCCGAATGGATCGATGAAGACCGCACCACCGAAACTCAGTATCCCGGCCCCGCCAGCCATTCCACCCACTCGCTTCGAGATCTATCCTCCCCTACCTGGCACCGCGAGCCGACGGAAAGCTGGTCGACCGCCTGCAACCGGCCGACGCCGAACGGCGACCCCGGCGTCAATGTCCCGGCGGAACACCACCGTGGCACGTCGCAGCACCGTTCGTAACGGACACGCCCCGGTCCGCCGAACCACCAGCAACAGCACGGCGAAACCTAATGGCGCTTCACCGCTCAAGCGCAGCACGCGAGGTAAAATGGCGGAGGTGCAGGTAGAGACGCAAGACGTGGAGATGGAGATGGAAGTAGTAGAGAAGACAAGAACAACGACACTGAAGAGAAAGGAGACGAAAGCGTCAGGTAAATGGACGGCTCAACAGCAGATGACGCACGAACAGCAACTTGCCTTGCTGGGTGGTGGTGCTGGTAGCAGTGTGGTAAGAGACGCAGACGGAGATGACGGGGATGCCGAGGACGCTCCAGGCGAGAGCTTCGTTCAGAACACGGTCATGCTGGGAAAGAGCAGTACCATCGCGACGAAGCACGCATCAGCTACCTCTGTGACTATGGCGATGCAGGACGTGGAGATGGAGGGACCCAGCTAGCTGCCAACGTCTGCACTGGCTCGTCGTCTAACTAGCAATTAATCATGTCGACTTTGATATTGTAGGCCCCGCGTGTGATTGCGTGGAAGTTGATGTCTGGGACTTGTTCGGATGATGTAAGCTCGTTCAAGCCTAAATCCTCGCGAGCTGAGTTACGGCTAAACCAGCTTTATTTCGTGCCACCTGACGAAAGCCTCAGTGAAGGAAAGTGCCACCATTGAGCGCCTCGCCAAGCAAAAATACTCTCCTCTGATCTGCTCGAGGAAGAACGACTTCCCCCAATACAGTCTGAGTTCCATTGGCTGGACTTGATTTGATACGACCAGAGCAGCGGAGGTCTGGACTACGGCGTCTAAGTTCTTAATGAAGTCTCCAAGATGGAAGGTTAGCTGTTGTGGTGTAGACATGGTGGATGCTGTGAGATTAATATCACACATTTGACAAAATCAGTCGAGCGGTTCAGCAGTAGCCGCTGACTGAAGAGATGCTTGTAAGAATCAATACTCTACTCGTCTCCAAATCCAGGGTCTTCGTTACGAGTTCGGTACAACCAAGGGCGGTATGAGCATCGTCAGTGCAATGGAGATTGACGTTCCCTTTACCAGAGGAGCGACGAAGATCCTGAGCCTAATTATGGGATAATCAGTTCTTGCTGAGCTAATTTGTTTGATGGAAGGTTGGTTTGAGAACTTGGTAAATGTTGTGAAGCTAGTATATCTTGTTTTCTGTCCCCTGCTTAACTATTTAAAATTCTCTCCTCTGGTCAACAGGAATAGGACCCAGTCAAATTCACATTGAACTGGAAGACTGTTGGGGGAATGTTGAAGATGAAAAGAGTCTTCAAGGGGCTAGTCTGAACTAACGGTGACTCTTGTTCTTCGATCAAATGGATGGTGATGAAGGTCCTCCATTTTCAGACTTGTTGCGAGGAATCGAAAGAGTGACTCGGAGGGCTGAATTGTTCCAAGAACTCGGGATCTAGACTTCAACTTGTACTCGCTATAAGACTGATGGCGATGAAAGCTCCTCTATTGGACTGACGATAGAGGTCACCATTTTCCTTCATTGGACTGACGGCGGCTCCAAAGTTCCAGACAAATAGATGATGTTTCCTCATATAGGTAAATGTCCATGAAACCGATTCAAGTAGATCGGATGTAATTACCCATCAATGGTGGGTACAGCGAACTTTGGACTGATCATGTCAAGAACGTTTGCTAGTTGCTACGGCTACCAGCTGATACGACGATAGGATCGTTTGTCTTTTGCCAGTTGCATATATTTGAGTATGTATGAGTCCCGGTATGGCCAACAAGAAGCTAAGAAACTAAAATAAAGTGGCTTAATGTATATACCTTGACTGCCCATTCTTTAAAACTGACCACGTAAGCGGGTGATAGTACAAATTGAACGCAACGCACCAGTGAGTCTACACCCTTCTTATATTTTCATCACCCTGACGGCAAAGAAGATCAAACCTTGATCACCTTGATCATCATGATATAGCCTCTTTTCGTCGTCACTCCCTACGGATGAAGCTCCCTCCACCTTCAGCAGAATGGAGGTAATGATCACTGGCAGCTAGAGTCTGAGCATATTCATTTGTTTTGTCCCTCGCTTGTCAGGGCAATTTCTTCCAACGTTCCATCGTCCATTGAAGAGCCGATGATGCTGCAGCCACCAGATCCAGACTTCTTGAGCTTCGTTTGGTTCGAACAATTCCGAATAACCTTGCATGAACCTACTGTTGAGTGCAGTAGCCCGCAGCGCTGTTGTTGCTGCACGTGTGCCTATCCGGATATCGATCGTCTGTTCCATCGGAGATTGGAATCCCTCGTCGTTCGTTCGTTCGTTCGTCCGTTTGCTTTCGTTGAAATTGGGCACGGTGATGGATGATCCAAGGTCATATCAACCTGTTTCCTGCCCTTACTGAGGCTATTGTAAGTGGTCTCGTCTGAAGACTGAGTGATGCTGATCCCTGAATTGCCGTATGCTCTTCGCTCCCTTCCACCGAGCTGCGAACCAACATTATGCACCTTGGATGGCACGAGCGGGGCAAGAAAATGGTCATGCCGCACCATGCATCGGGATGGACACACCACCTTTCTTCGCAACATCTCCGCCGCCCGAGCTTCGGCCGCCCAAGGCGTTCTTCACGGAAGCTCATGCTTCATGCATGGCGTTCAGCCGCGCGCAATCCCGTTGCCGCATGAAACCGGTGTCACCCACCCTATTCTGCCAGGATCCGTTGTTGCTTTGGATTTTCCGAGCCCCACATCATCACTCCAGCATGAATGGAATGAATGAAAGGATGGTCCTGTGTCTCTTCGGTCCGCCGAATCTCGGTAATCGGACAGGTCCGGATGACTGACCAGGATCACAAGCCTGATGTGATGCTAGTGTACCCTGTACCAACCGAGGTCATCTGGGATCAGGACTTGCACTGAACCTGGGATAGGGCCATTTCTAGCTCCGGGATGAGTTTGGATCCGCTGTGTCGCTACCAAGTCCCATGGCACTCGCTTTGTTGATGTCGGCGGATTTTTGAATGGAGCCTCTGGTCCAAGCTTCATGGCTGACCTGGTAAACACCACGGGCGGATCTGGCGATCATCGATCGGTATGTCCATCTGTTAATGCGCCTGTACGTTCTTTATCACAATCAGTTTGTCCTCTTGAATAACTCCGACCACTTGCTGTTTAGAAGGTGATTGTCGTCGTCGTCTTTCGGCACAGTGAACCTGTTTAGGAAGCTCCATAGGTCCTCCGTTGATACTAAGCCATTCATTCTTTTCCTTCACCCTGAGCTGTGTGTGAACATATGTATGCTTGGTATATCTTAATCTGAGTTGTTTATTATCGATAATTGCGATCTCATGCGCCTGTGGCACTTTCCCGCCCCTCCACGTTGTCCGGCCCCGCTCCCGCCCCGCGCTAGATCTTGAAAGCTGGCGCGGTCTTAGAGTATTGTCCGACCGCGATGCCACTCGCTGGGGGGTTGGTTGGCTTCAACCCGTAAAAGTATGGTGGCATATGGAGGTTGGGTTGGGTTGGTTTTGCGGAACCGCCATCCTTTTTCGACTCCACCCCTGTCTCGTCCTCCTTCCTCGTGCCCTGGTGCACCCGTACCCCGTCGAGGAGAGCTAATGGAGCTGCTGCTGCTGCTGCTGCTGGAGCTGCATCTCGGCCGCCGGCCCCCTCCCCTTCCCTCCCCCATCGCGCTCCATCGTCCGGCCCCATGCACGGGCCGGGGGTTGACCATGGTCCGGACACGGTCAATGGGTTATGGGAATACAAAGGTCTGGGGAAACGACGAGCTCGCTCGCTACATGCCCGTTGAATTGATCGAACCAGGGTCGGATCGTCTGTCGCTGCAGGCCCATTCGACTTGCTGTTTCCGCTGTCTCGTGGCGGGTTTGCTTCCCTCGGCATCCGCTCCATCTCCGGAAGGTCCGTGTTTCTTGCCAACGCCCTTTCACTTAAATAGGGGCGAACGAGCGAGCAAGTGGCTTGCTCGCTCGCTCGGGCCTGCAAATACTGTACACTGCAGGGTGGAGGTAGGGTAGAGGTAGGCCGTGCATTTGGTCGTCTCGAAAGATTCTCTCGACGTCCAACGTTGATCATCCGGATTCCCCGTTGACATCTCCATCCGATCGACGTGTTCCGGACGCGAAAAAAGAGGCTGGGTGTGCGCCCTGGAAATCGCGTCGCGGCAGTCTCAAACCCGGGATTTACAGTACATACTGTCTACAGTATTCGTGGGCATCGGAGAGGCGTGTGTCAGGAGAGCAGGATAGGCAAAGGCAAAGGCAAGGCAGGCAGGCAGGCAGGCAGGAGCAGGCAACCAAACGCTTCTCACCACCCGCGGTCCATCTGCCGGCATCACATGGGACGTCGTCCGCTCTTCGCCCCGACCGTAGCCGCCACGGTTTCCAAGATTGGTAGTAGTGGGAAAGAGCTGAAGAGAGAGAGAGAGAGAGAAAACGGCGCGCCGGCAAGGTCGGGAACGACGCAAGACAAGGCAGGGGCAAAGCACGACACTATACGGGTCCGTAGGGCATCATAAAGCCTTTGTCCGGATGGGCGCGAAGCGGATCGACTGCCGACACAGCTGCAGGGCCCCCCAGGGAACACCATCTTCGACCCGGTCAAGTTAAAATATCCCGACGTGGGGGAATATTTCGATATCAGTGTCGGCTTCATCATCGTGATCGTGATCATCCGTGTCGATATCACTGCGGTCACCGTGATCATCGATCATCATTGTTGTTCGCAATTGCGCATACCCGCGGCGAACGCTGATCGGACGACGACGACTGACAGAGTCCATGTGTCCGTTTGTCGACCCGTCACCAGTCCCGACAAGGACCAGATCCGGCCGTCAGCGCCCCTGTGGGGTCATCGACACGCTGACGCCCCTAGTTCGGGCCAGGATCGAATTATTCGACAGGCCCTGACGACCTTCCCAATGTCAATTGATACGGTGTCCGTTCACTTCTCACCCTGACCTCTTCACTGTCCTGGTCATGTCGGCTCACCGTTAATGGTATCTGGGTCTGTTCATTCGTCGAGAACAGGTCACCACATCGTCAGGTGATGAACAGGATTCATTGAGGACGGTCGTACTTGTGTTCCCATCATATTCACATTCCTGCTGGCATCTTTTCGAACTCGTCTGGTCTTGCTCGGTCCAGTCAGGTGCTGGTCTCGTGCCTCTCTCTCTCTCTATCACGACGACCTGACGATCGAATTTTCTGTCTCTATCTGGTTTTTCACGTCGAACTCTCTCCACACATCCCTGAAGATCTTCAGGCGGAGCACGGTTTCGTACGCTCCCTCCGCCAGGCCACTTCGGGATCATTCATACCGCTGCCACCGCGCGTTCTTGGTCAGCTCTGGTGGCGGTGTATTGGCAATTGCGGTGCAATTCCCAACCGGCCGGCTTGCCCGGAACCGCGCCAAACGGACCCAGCGGACGACGGACGGAGAACGGGCTGGGTCGGTCTGTGCTCCGACAGCTGGTACAGTCTTCGACAGAGGTACGGTACGGCCACTTCCCCACCTAGGTTCGTCGAAGCTTTTCGCTCTCGCTTCACGCGTCTGAGGCCGTGGTTTGCACGGCGAGGGCATCCAGGGGTGGACGGTGGTCGCTCTAGGCGGTTCGAGGCATAGCGTGCCCCCCTTCGTGAAAGGATCGTACCAAAGCCAAAACAAAACTTTAGTCGCCCTAGGCGCCCACCAAACATAGGAGACACGCAAGAGGAGGAGTGGAAAGAACAAGGTGGAGAAGAAGACGGGGATCGAGGAGGGGGGTAAAAGAATCAGGAGAGTGTCCGGAAAGAAGACCAGGTGCTGCGTCGAATCTCCCCCGATTCTTCATCTGCTGAACCACGTTGCTCCTCTGCTGCTTACCCTCGGAACGGCCGCCTTGTCCATTCTTCTCTTCTCGGACCCCTCGTCTCACGTCGTGGAGCCTCTCTGATCCCTCGGCGGAAGCCCGCTGGTGATCACGAGTCTTCCATCGCCAGCCCCCCGCCACCGCCCGCTTCGTCCAGCCGGTGAGAAAGGAGAAAACAGTGGATGTTGCTGTCCGATCCGTGTGGACAGCCGAACAGCAACCGCCGGATCAATCTCGCCCTCAATCGGGGAGAACAGCGGACGGATTGTTGCAGCCGACGGGACGACGAACTGGATCCCATCGTTATCAAGAAGACTGACTGACTGACCGTTTTCCGCTGGACGGGGAGCTTTTGTTGATCATCGGTCGAGCTCGACCGAACGTCCATCTCCATCTTCCTTCGAAAACACGGCGGCGGTTGTCCCGCATGAAGAGCTCACGGCCTCATCTGCACTGGTCGAGGGGTCATCGCTGTCGACGTCGGTGGACGCCCAAACCCGGTTAACGCATGCCTGGCTCGAGATCAGCCTCCATTGCAGAACGAACTGGGCCTCCCACTGCGAATCTTCCTGACCGTGGGGACTCCTTCCCCTACCGAGTGTCCTCCTCGGTACGACAACGCGTCCGACGACCGACGGGTGCTGGATGAATCCACCCACTCTAGCTGAGACGACGTCGTCCCGGCCACAGCTGCGAAGGTCCGTGCTGTTCTCTCCTCGCTGCTGCTGTTGTTGCTCCAGCGTAGTGCCTCGATATTCCGGGGCCCCGTGGGACTGATGATCGAGCGCATCAGTGAAGACTATGAGCTCCGGATCCGTCAGGGTCCGGAACGAGCTCGTGTCGCCACAGCCAAGGAAAAGGGTAGGTCTTGTCAAATGATCCACGTTGAAGATCACTCTCCTAAGGCGCTAACGTGATGCTGGAGAAGATCGAAAACCTGTCGATCCCCCGCCCATCATTCAACTCCGGATCAGAGATGACACGGACCCAGCACAGTACGTGATGCAGATGACAGAAAGAGGATGCGTGCAGATGTTGACGGCTATCAATCCGCAGGAACTACCTTCAGAGTCCATACTTTTTCATGTGCTGCAACCTGTACGATGGGACCGAGAATCGACAGGCGGCCTCCAACCCGCAGACGGCTCTCGCGGGAACCTTGGTTTCTTCCCTACATCGCCTCAAAGACATTGACAACAGCGGTGAGTGATGGGGCCCGCACGTGCGCTAGCAAACCAGTTCTAATGGAAATGAAATCCGCCGCAGATGGCGGTTTCTTCGTCTTTGGCGATCTCTCCGTCAAGCTCGAGGGCGAGTTCAGGCTGCTCTTCAGCCTGTTTGAAATGTTCAAGTACGACGAATCGCCGACCGTGTCCGTCTTCCCGACTGACTGGACCGGTAGAAGCGAGGTGGTGCACATCAAATCCGTCATGTCCGAACCGTTTACCGGTGCGTGTCTTCAAACTGTTAGTCGATTTTAGACTAGGGCTGAACTGACATCCATTCAGTCTACGCTGCCAAGAACTTCCCCGGCATGGCCGAATCAACATTCATCTCTCGATCCTTTGGCGACCAAGGGGTGCGCCTGCGCATCCGCAAAGAACCCCGAACGCTGATGTGAGAAAGCTCCCATCTCCTACCATGGTTGGAAGGTTGCAACTCCAACTGACGACTGAAAAGGAAACGAGGAATTCCAGCTGGCCTGGGTCCAGAAGAGTGGCGAACGGGGTACCCGCTCATGCCTGGCGCGGATCTTCGACCGCCGATGACGCTTCCTGGCGAGTATGGAGCGCTATCCGGGGCCGGGTCCAGTCACGATTACGCTCCGTACGGAGGGCCAACGAAGAGACACAGGACTTCGCTCGACCTTACGCCACGCTACTCGTTGGAACGAGAACCAAGCTACGAACAGCGACCATATCCGCCTTCCGCATCCTTTCCGCCCTATGGGCAGCCAAGCACGGCCTACCACCACCCATTCACGACGGGCGCCTCGCAACCATCCGTCACAGCGGCCTACCACCCATTCTCGACGGGTGCCTCACAGCCACCGGTGACGGCGGCCTACCATCCATTTACGACAGGTGCCTCACAACCATCGGTGACGGCAGGCCCTTCTGAATTCACATTTCGACCGTCCCAGACCTCGACCACCCCCTCTCCATACGATTCTCCCGGCTCGCAGCGGACGCAGCAGTCTCCCATGGCGCCCTCACCTGGCTATCAACAACAGATGCCGCGGTACTTCGGAGGACCCCCGTATCAGCCCACTCGCAACGTTCCGGTGACGTCGGCGCCGATGACCAACCCGCTCGATCTGGGATCGCTGCCGAGAACGCAAAGCTATCAACCGCTGGGGATGCCCCTTCCGACGACAAGCACCGGCACGGCTGGCGGTCTCTCGAGCTCTACTAGCCACTTGCCTTTTCCACTAGGTGGCCAAGGGAGGTTTGGTTCGGCATCGTCCACGGGGGGGAGTCCGTTGTCACTCGGGCTGTCGATGCCTCCCCCTCCGCCGACCATTCAACGACGATCGTTACAGCTCGATCTACCTCCTTTGCATGCGTCGAGCACCTCCACCATGGCCGGGGCACCTCCTCACCACCCTCCAACTTCACAGGCTCTCGAAAGCCCTCTGCAGACATCGCCCTCGACGCAGCTTGGGCCGACGATGGCGACGACCATGCCGACCAGTTACACGACGTTCACCACTACCGCCCCTCCAGATGTGGGTCTGACCAGCATGGCACCATCGATGGATCCACTCAGCACGACATCCATGGAACCGCTACCATCGTCCATGCATACGACGCTCGAGACCATTCCAGCGACGTCCGTCGAACACATGTCTGGCATTCCAACGTCCCTCGCGCATCTCACCTCGGGCATGCAAGCACCAACCGAGCATATGCCCTCCAGCATGCAAGCATCAGCCGAGCACATGCGGTCAAGCAGCCATTCGTCCCTGGAACACATGCCATCGACCATGCAGACCTCTCTCGAGCAGATGCAATCCAACATCCAAGCAACGCTCGAGGAGATGTCATCCAGCATCCCAGCGTCAATAGATCCGAGCATGGAATCACATCTCCCCCATCCTCCCGCTCCTCCACATTCCTGAACTTTTTCTAGTTCCTCGACTTTCGTTACTGGGTTGTTTTATTTTCCATCGAGCACTGTGCTTCACCGGTCTAAGCGAGACCAGATCATTGCTGCTTCAGTTCTTGTCCAAATTTTGCATTTTATTTTCTTTTCCCTTGTCTCACGGCGATAGTGGGAATAGTATGCTTGGGACCGAGCTGGGGCATTGCTCGGGCGGGGTGGGAAAGTGGGAAAGAGAGAAAGCAAGCAAGTAAGTAAACAAGGAAGAGGGTGGAGAGGCGGTCTGAAATTCTTCTTCTTCTTCTCGGCGTCTTTCAAAGGGAGGAGGAAGAGGGGTGGCTTTTTGTTTTTGACTACCGCACTTCACGCACTGCATTGCATTGATTGCATCTTGAGGGTTTGTGTTGTTCTGATTGTTGTTCAAGGGCTCCGTTCGTTGGTTTCGATTCATGTGGAAAAGCGTTGATACGGTCATTTTATCGGTTTGATTGAATGGAATGGAATTTATACATGCTGTTACGCTATACCGACAGCTTCAACGGGAATAGCTCAGCAAGTCACCGCTTGGTGCCGTACTTTCCCAGCATCGTCATCACCCTTAAGACGAAGATGAGCCGATCTTCATCTCATTTATGATGATGCTAATACAGCCCCCTTTCAATTGGTATCATGACGATGATATCGAAGGAGTTTATCTAGTATCCGCCGTTACGAATGTCTCTTGGTCGGCAGTTATTGCTGGAGGTGGAGCAAAAGCCAGGATGGCTGACTCGCTCATAAGGAGACGATGAAGATTGAAGAAGAGAAGGACTTATTAGAGAAGATGGTGCTCTCGTCTCCAGATTTATTATTTCTCCCTTCGTTGTTGCTACTCGACCCTAGATTCCTCATCTATTGATTGTCATCTCACTTTCACTTTACCTTCCCTTCATGGTGTACGAAAAGGAAAGCCCAAAAAGTTATGAAAAGTGAAGAAATCAAGGGGATCCAGCTCAGGTCTTGCTCAAATACTCTTGAACAAGTACTACTTCCTGAACCACCTGTGGAGATTGGTAGCAATAAAGATGACCTTCAACTCTCTCGTTGACATGGTTCTGGCCCGTGGGTGATATGCTAAGTTGATGTATTTGATGGAAGAGAATGAATAGCTAGATAAGTACGGAAAGAGGTTGTAAGGCTCTGCTTAGATTCGATTCAAAGCACAAAGTAAGACCATGCGAGTTATTCGTTATTTCTCGTCTGGTAGTATAATCTATCGTGTTGAGCTTGACTCTCCGGCTTGTGTCCCACCTGCTAGGCTATCATCGGTACGATACGCCATGAGGATTGGGGGGGAGAGGGAAAGCCAGCGATGATGCCATGATAGTCGAGGGCCATGCATTTACACATCTTCTTTTCTTATGGCTATCAAGGTCTGTCGGCTTCTTTGGAAGTGTTGATGAGGGTTGTGGTGTGCTTCGGAGGAGATATCTCAATCTCCGATGAACTTGGTGGCCCGTCGGAGCGAAGGCACGGTCGTCATTGCGTCGATCAGCTTGGAGTCTCACATTTCATGAAAAGCCAATCAGAGACGAGAATCATTGCTAGCCAATCAATCTAACAAGTGATCATGAACTCGTCGACCAGCGCGGAGTCTCACATTTCATGAAGAACCAATGAGAGGCCTGCATTTCATAGGCCAATCGGACTGTTAACCCCGAACGCGATGCCGTCAATCGGAGAAACCTCGACTAACTCCATTGCATTTCAGCTCGAGAATGATGATCCTTGATGCTAGATGCTGTGCGACCGCTGCACCCCGCACTGCAAATACCTGCGAGTCGGTAGCTCTATGCAAGCAGGGAGCAGTAGCGGCAGCACGAACCATTACGAAATCCTACTTGATATTTGGGGGGTCATGTAGATGCAAAGCGCGGCATGGCAGGGAGCAAAGGCCAGGCCAAAGCAACGCCCCTCCAGATCGCGAAGCTATCGAGTTGACGATCACCGGCAATTGAATTGAAGCGAGTAGCGGGGTTAGTGGGATGGCCATGAGACCTCGACTGTTGTGTTCCAGGCAGCCTGGAGGAGCATATAAGACGCTTCGATCCCCTCTCCTGGCTGCTCGTATCTCCATTGATATCAGTCTTCCTCGTTATCAGCATCAACTTTGTTATCAGCAGCTTCATCTCTCTGGTTTCAACCCCGTCGTCGTCGGATATTCGAAGCAGCACTCTTCATCCCTTCATTACCCTACTAGACTTACGCATACCCGTCGATTGTCAACATCCTCCAGTCGAGCAAAGATGGCTTCTCAACAAGGTGATACACCTCCCTCCATCATTGTTCCCTTCTTCCCACTATCCTCTGCTCTCCTCTGCTCTGCCTTACTCTGTAGAGTCATCTCCTATCATCTCTCCGTTCATTGCCCCTCTCCCTCATATAGCATGTTCCCTCCACCGCCCTATCGATATCCACCCTCCCATCATCTTCCCTGCCACTTAAATACACCCCACCACCCTCAGCAACCTCTCGCTCTCGCTCTCCCGAATGAAATGAAAACACATACATACCCCAAACCCCTGGACGAAATCAAACAAAACTACATTCATCACCATTTACCAAACCCAACCATAAAACCCCGCTAACCCGACTACATTCAAAACAGACCCCTTCCAGCATGCCCTCTCCTGCAACGAATCCTGGGCCCATTCCCTCTCCTCCAACAACGCCGAATACTTCCCCAAGCTCGCCCAAGGCCAATCCCCCGGCCTTCTCTGGATCGGCTGTTCCGACTCGCGTTGCCCGGAGACCACCATCCTCGGTTTAAACCCAGGGGACGTGTTCGTAACCCGCAACATCGCCAACATCGTGCATTCCTCGGACCTATCCCTCCAAAGCGTGATTGAATACGCCGTTGTTCATCTCAAAGTTCAACACGTCGTATTATGCGGTCATACAGCATGTGGAGGAGCCAAGGGAGCTCTAGGCTCTCAACATCTCGGTCTACTCGAAGCCTGGATTCATCCCCTAAGAGCCCTCAGGGAGGACAATCTAAAGGAGTTGGAAGGGATACAGGATGAGGGACAGAGACTGACGAGACTCGTCGAATTAAATGTCATTAGGGGTGTGAAGCTCTTGAAACAAAATGTGAATGTTGTCAAGGCGATGAAAGAGCGCGGGATGAAGGTCCATGGCGTCGTATTTGAAATTGAGAAGGGGACTTGTCGCGTCTTGAAGGAACTCGAAGGCGATGAGGAGGGGGAAGGGGGACAGGAGAGGAGGAGGATGTGGGAGAGTATGGTCTGATTTTGAGATCATAGACTAGTTGCCCGTTGCGGCTGAGGAGGGGCTTATGGGGTTGTGGATGCAACGGATGGAACGGAGAGGATGAAGTAGAGAAGACAGACAGAGAGAAGGAGGGATGGTAATACGTTGCTTTGTGGATCGATGTTATAAAGCCCTGATTGTGTAGTGTAGTTAGTGCAAGGAAGTTCAGTCTAGTGTAGTTGAGGCTAGGCAACGATAGCCACTGTAATCAGGTAGATAGTTCACTGTGATCAATCTACGAGTATTCATTTCTGGGTCTATACATTGCTAGTGGTATAATAGTATAGTCGGTGACTGGGTCTTTCAATTGAACTGGAACAATCTTCAAAGAGACCCGCTAATGCGTGCCACAGAGCGATTTCCTCGAGTTACATGCGTTAAAGCTGAGCAGATACCAAGGTCCAGCCAAGTTCGCACCAAAAGCCACTGACAGCATGGAAAGGAATCAGAGTTTTAAATCGTTAATTAGCTAAAATTCAAGAATATCTCAAGGGTGTTCTAGCGTGGCATCACATGCTCACCATGCCTTATTGAGAGCCTAACGTAGGGAGACTTGCCCTTCAATTGAAGCCCTAACTCTTAGCTACGAAAGGCTAGTTTTGACGAGAATAGACCTGATCTTTAGGCTGCTTGGGGGCCTCCACTCAACTATCGTAGATGCGGGGCAGTATGTAGCTGTAGTAAAATTGCATGTGGCCGTACCGTACCGTAGCATATCACTATGTGGGCATTAGCGGGTCCCTTTAAAACGACGGAGCGTTTTCTTTCTTTGGTGGATTTTGGGAAATTGATCAATCAACACAACTGCGCGCCTTATTCTGAATTCTTTCCGGTGGAATTATATTGATTCGATTAAACTGATCTAGGCTACTTTTCAATCAGCATCGATACCTCCACCGCTCTCTTTCCTTCGTTGTTGACAACTCCCCCATTTTGTGCCTAGCTCTATCTATCGATCCTTTTCAACCCCGTTCAGATGCGAATCTCTCACGCTCTATGTCCTATCTCGATCTCATGTACCTCCCATCTAATCACACCTGCCTCTCCATCCACCGTCTCAATGCGTAGAGATGAAATGAAATGAGAGCAAAAAAAGGAATTAATTAGTCAAATTTAATCCCCCGTCCACCCTGCGTATCGATAACACCCCCTCGATAACTCCCCCGCTTCTTCTTATTCTTTTCCTTCGTGAACTGTTTCCCACGCGTCGGGGCCAGGTCGCGATGAGCACGTTCGGCGTAGTCGTAGCCCTGGTAGGCGTTGGATTGGAAACGAGCGTCGACGGGGATGTTAGATGGGACGCGTTGGAAGGGTTGATTGTTTTTGTTGTCTTTCTTGACTTTCTTCGGTTCGTGGGATTCGGGGTTAGGGTTGTTGCTGGAGTGGTGAGTATGGCGAAGGGTGTTTTCATGGTCGTTGAGATTCTTTTCGGTGAGTTTCGGATTGCTGGCTTGACGAGCTTTCTTGGAATGAGTGGATAGCTCGGGAGCTGGTGATCCAGATCGTTTGCGCTTTTTGAGGGCATGGAGTTCGGTCATATTACGGGGCCTGGTGACCATCATGGGTTTGCTAGTGGTGAAGCGGGGGATGGCAAGGTCGATGCTGCTGGATCCGGAATCGGAGGAGTCCGAGTCCGAGTCCGCGTTCGAGCCCGAAGAAGAGGTTGACTCGGTGGACGTGCTGGCTGCACGGGGACGACGGTTCAGAGGAACCATAGGACCTCCCTTGGATGGCACCATGACTG
>QQTW01000140.1_pt1 | contig 39982 bp, 35 predicted proteins | sample 1904831 | NCBI WGS metagenome assembly QQTW01 (sample SAMN09435610, study PRJNA476489) | Subsurface metagenome, whole genome shotgun sequencing project.
TAAGGCAATTCGGTGATAATAATCGCTTCTCGGTCGGGACGACCTCTTTGTTCGACGGTTTCAATTGCTGCAACCCCGCGCATACAAATTGAGCCGCGCCCAGTGGTATAAGCTTCTTTAATTGCTGCCGTACCTAGGATCTGCCCTCCCGTGGGGAAGTCAGGACCAGGAATGTACTGCATCAATTCCAGATCGGTAATTTCTGGATTGCGAATTAGCGCAACTAACCCTTCAATCAATTCGCTCAAGTTGTGGGGAGGAATATTTGTTGCCATCCCCACCGCAATTCCTGAAGAACCATTAAGCAACAACTGAGGAATTCGAGCAGGTAGTACGGTGGGTTCTTGCTGCGAACCATCGAAGTTATCGGTAAAATCTACCGTTTCTGCTTCTATATCTCGTAATAGCGAGTCTCCCGTCAATGACTGCAAGCGACATTCGGTGTATCGCATGGCGGCGGGTGGATCGTTGTCTATCGAGCCAAAATTACCATGCCCGTTGATCAGAGGCGATCGCATGGAAAAGTCTTGCGCCATCCGCACCAAGGCATCGTATACTGCCGTATCTCCGTGGGGGTGATACTTACCCAATACTTCCCCGACGACACGGGCGCACTTACGAAATGGACGATCTGCTGTTAGTCCTAGTTCGTGCATTGCGTAAAGAATGCGGCGATGCACAGGTTTCAGACCATCCCTGGCATCTGGAAGCGCCCGACCTACAATTACGCTCATCGCGTATTCTAGGTAAGACCGGGACATTTCATTACGCAAATCGGTGGGGATAATCCTCTCCTGAGAGATCGTCATAGCTCAAAAAGCTCCAAAAACCTGAGATTTTAATTGACAAACTCAATAAAGCGCCAAATTCTGCCAAATAGCTGCTATATTTATGTCATTTTCTGTTACAATCTTAGCATATTTTAGGGTCAAAAGGGCTTTAAGTTAGGCTCTTTTTCTATCTTCAGGTAGTGGGAAGCAGGCAGGGGAAAAATCTAAGCTAAAGCATTCCTGTAAAATATACTTATGAATAGCGAAACAACCCCAAGTCAAGCCGAAAAAAGTACAGAGAACGAGGAAGTCGAACTAAGCGCCGAAGTTCTTGATCGCATTAAGCATCCGCCAGCTATTGAGGATGCGATGATGGATTTAAGCCCCTCTCAAAGAGCCAGTAACCCAGCAGTAGCACCACAAATGTACGAAGAATCAGGCAATGAAAGAGATGACTTAAAGCGCGACGAATGAGTAAATTATTTTGCAACTGATTCGAGATATTGGCGAAAAAGGACTTTTAGAGAGGTTGCAAGGTTTTTGTCCTCCCGAAATTATCGGCGATGATGGGGCGGTAATTCAGACATTGCCGGGACATTCTTTAGTTGTAACAACTGATGTATTGGTAGATAAAGTCCATTTTAGCGATCGCACTACTTCCCCCGAAGATGCTGGATGGCGCGCTGTAGCAGCTAATTTATCAGATTTGGCAGCAATGGGCGCAACTCCCCTAGGTATTACTGTTGGGTTAGCACTTCCAGGAAATGTGGAAGTTAGTTGGATAGAACGTTTATATCAGGGAATGAATCAATGCTTGCAAACTTATAATACGGCAATTATCGGCGGTGATGTTTGCAAGTCGTCAGTTATTACCGTTGCAATTACAGCTTTTGGACAAGTTGAACCCTGTGATGTTATTCGCCGCGATGGCGCTAAAGTAGGAGATGCGATCATTGTAACTGGAGTACACGGGGCATCACGGGCGGGATTAGAGTTATTATTACATCCAGAGTTAGGGCAATTATTAAGGGAGAGCGATCGCAATTCATTAATTAAAGCCCACCAACGCCCCCAACCTAGACTAGATTTATTGCCAATACTTAAACAAATCTCTCCCATTGCTGGGATGGATAGCAGCGATGGATTAGCAGACGCGGTATTACAATTATGTAAAGCAAGTTCTGTAGGCGCAATCATTGAACGTCAAAATATCCCTATGCCTAGCGCTTTTACTAATTGGCTGTCTCAAAATCAAGCCCTAGACTATGCTCTATACGGCGGCGAAGACTTTGAATTAGTATTATGTATGCCCCTAGTTCAAGCTCAAGCAATAGTCCAAAAACTTAACGGCGCAGCAATTATTGGTACAGTAACAGAGAAGCAAGAAGTAGTATTATGCGATCAGTCTAACCGAAACCCCGATCAATTACTTTTTTTTGACAAAAGCTTTCAACATTTTTAATTTGTCAATCCAAAAACCTTAGCAAATCCTCCCAAAACAGCTAGGATTAAACCAATTATTACCCCTTGATTGATAAAGCAGACATATTTGTACCGAGCCGTTGACTCTCAAGGGCATAGCATTGACTTTCTCCGGAGTGCGAAACCAGCCGTAAAACTTGAAAAGCCATTCCTACTCAGACCTCACGAGTTACCACTGTGGATAAAAACCCTGCTCCAAAAGCGATTAAAAAGCTTAAAGCCGCTAAAAAGTTACCTAAAATCGTGAAATTACGACAGAATAATATAGTGGAGCAAGACCATCCTTGGCTAAAAGGATGAGTCAAGCCGGGGATGGGATTTGGCTCGTTTAATACTGCTAGAAGAACCATCAGAGGAGATGAAATCATCAATAGGATGCGCGTAAAGGACAAGTTGTAGGAGTTCCTCACAAAGCCGTAAAAGAGCATCTTTATCTTCCTCAATCAAACCCGAGGATTGGTTGCATAATCTAAACCCCTACAACAGGCATTTTCTGTCCTTACAAAGTTTTTGCAACACAACCTTATTCCCAATCTTTATAGCTGAAACATTTTTAACCTGTCAATTACAGGCAACTAGGGCGGCTAAGGAGGCACACGTCGCCCTTCAGAACCGATCATGACAGTTTTCTATCCCGCCCTACAAGCATCCGAACTGCGTTGTTTATGTGAAAAAGACACTCCTGCCGCTACGGTTTTAGACTCGCTGCAAGACTACAAACCCATTTGCTGGAATAACGACAGGAATCTGACCATTAGTTGAAGGAATAGATGCGCCGAGGTTGCCAATGTTATTCCCACCGTACTGTTCGGCATCGCTATTAAAAATTTCTCTCCACAACCCATCTCTCAACCGAGAACTTTCGATTGTGTATCCATCAAAAGGATAATTATTGAGGCTGGCGACGATGAGGAACTCTTGAGAATTATTCCAGCGCCTAAAAGCGATTGCGCGGTTGGCATTGTGGACGTGGATAATGTCAATATTATTGGGCGATCTTAGTCCGGCATTGTTGAGTCGCAAGCGAATAATATCTTGATAAAATCGAAACAATCTCTGTCCATTGGTTTGACGTTCGCCGAGCAAATCTTCGCGGTTGCTGATAAAGTCACTGTATCGATACTGTCTTTGCGCGCCAATTTCTTCCCCCATCAAAAACATGGGAGTCCCCGCCGAGAGCATGGTCATACCACAAGCAAAATGACAGCGCGCCTCGGCATAGCGGCGAGTTTCGCCAATTAAAGGTGCGGAGTTGGCAGCCGAAACAATAGTGCGGCGCGATTCAACTCGGTTGCCTCCTTCGTCGTAGTAAGAGTTACCCGCTTCATCGTGGGATTCGTGATAGACAATGCGATCGCCCGAATTTGCCAACGCTCCCGCAAAGTAATCCATTGCTAAAGGATCGTTGTTGCCATAACCCGCCGTAGGAATTAATTTCGCGTACTCCCTACCCGGTCGCGTATCACCAACTAAATGATGGTAAAAATTGGCATACCAAGCCGCATCAAATCCCAAGCCGCCGTTATCCGTAGACTCGGTTACTCGATCCCAATCAGAATGATCTTCTGCCATTAGCATCACATCGGGACGGATTAACTTCATTGTCCGACACCATTCTCGGAGGAATTTAGCCCCAAAAACATTGACGTTTCCCAATGGTCTACCATCGGCGTGCAATACATTGTAGGAGTGCATCGAAGTTGTTTGATCGACGCGGAAACCGTCAATATGAAACTCCTCTACGAGCGTGGCAGCACTGCTAATAAACATCTTGCGTACCATTTCTTCATGGAAACGGGGAGAAAAGCCCGTAGACATATTATCTACATAGCCGCCTTCCGGAAAGTTTCTACCGTCTGGGTAAGTATAATTGCTTGAGTTGCCCTCGTACCAGTAATAAATGTTTTGTTCGGGTAGATCCGAGTCATAAGCCCATTGCGATCGCCCTGCATCAGGGGAATAGTGGTTGTAAACTACATCTAAGATGACTGCAATCCCGTTACGGTGACATTCTCGGACGAAATGTTTAAGTTGATCTCGACCCCCCGCACTGTACTCTAGAGCAAAGTAGTGAGAGGTTTCATAGCCCCAATTTTGCCGCTCTCTAAATTCAGACATGGGCAACAATTCTACGGCATTGACACCCAACTCTACTAAGTAGGGCAGCAGTTGCATGGCATCGCCAAAGTTGCCAGGTCTATTTGTACCGTAGCCCAAAGCCCCTACATGAAGTTCGTAGATAACCAATTCTTCAACGCGACGGGGAAGGGGACGGTTGGAATTGTACTCGTTTTGCCAAAACTCGGATGCAGAGATAAATTCTTGGGGTGTAGGCGAGATATCTGCCTCAAATTCTCTCAATACGCGGTCTGGATCGATAACTACCGAACAACTTACTGAACCGTCTAGCTGTCGATAATCGCCAGAATAGTCTTCCTCCGAGGGGTCTATTCGCCCCTGTCCCATTTGGCAACGAGAATATAAATCTGTTTTGTACTCTACCCTACCTCCTGGTTTTGTAATTCGATACATATAGGACAGATGGTCGAAGTTAGCAAAATCAGCGAGGTTGCTTGCTCCATTTGTCTGCCAAATACCATCGGCTTGCCTGGATAAAGGCAAGCTTCCACGAGTCGCATCAATACCGGAACCATCATCGCCTATATAGCCACTAGCGCCACCAAAAACAACTTCAACATTTTGGGCATTGGGCGACCAAACCGCAAACTTAATTGCTGGTTGGTTCGCGCCATTGTAATGTTTTTGCGCTCCTAAATGGCGGCTGTGAGTGAGATAGTAGCGTTCTTGTTGAGGATTGCTGTTAGGGGATTGTAAAGTTAAAGTACAATAGCGATTGTCACTATCATTAAGTTCGGTAGTAATTCCCCACAGATTTGCATCGCTGGAACTGTCTAAAATTACGCCCCAACGAAATAACGAACCAACTTGGGAATCATCTAATTCAACGGTGACTGTAAAGCCGGGACAACCATCTTCTGCCGTTATCTGCTGCATGGGAATAGTAGCCCACAAGTTAGAATAGCGACCATTTGTATCCCAGCTACCAGTTAGGCGGGGATTGCGAAAAATGTCTCTCCGCAAGCCTGTAAGGTAGGTAAATTGAACGGGAATAACCATATAAGAGGGATAAAAAGGAGGTAAGGTTAAAGAGTAATGTGACCGATTCTCTAAGAAGGAACTCCAGCAATTGCCATGAGACTAGCTAATTCGGCAGCTAAAAGCGGCGGATTATCTTGATCGACAAATCCTTGGCTGATTTCCACAATTCTGCCGTCGGGGTCTGCAATCCAAACCGTCCGCCATCCAGGAATATAATCGTCAAAATTTAGCGGGCCCAAAGTAATCTTTGCTGCTGCGCCCATTTGCGCCAGTTTCTCATCCACGTCATCGACCTTAAAAGCTAAGTGACGCACGCTAGGAAATTGATAACCATCGTTAACAGGCTGGGGTAAGGGCAGAGATTCTTTCGCCTGAAATAGCTCTAAATAGAAAGCGCTGTCACCCATTTTGATAAAGACAATGCGATCGCCATTGGGAAGTTCGGCGATTCTGGCGCGTTTAAAACCAAAGTGTTTGGTGTAAAATTCTTCTGTGGCAAGAGGATCGGTGCAAGTTAAGGCAACTTGAGAAAAAATTTGTAAAGTCATAAATTAGTTAGTAAGGGTAAAAAGCTAAAGGTTAAACAGGCAATTTGTGCTGTTGTTTGATTAAGTCCGCTAGTTTTTCAGCGATCGCTAAAATACCTGTATGACAGTTACCGGAAGGTACTACAGGCATCACACTCGCATCGGCAACTCGAAGTCCTTGGACTCCGTAAACTCGTAACTGAGGATCTACCACCGCCATTCGATCCACGCCCATTTTGCAGGAACCTGCTTGATGGTGATAAGAATCGGCTCTTTGTCTGACAAAGGCACGTAATTGATGGCGATCTTTAATATCTTCTCCGGGTAGTAACTCTTGCTTTACCCATTTTGAAAAAGCTTTAGTGGCAAAGATATCGCGGGCAATTTCTATCCCTTGCACCAACCTTTCTAGGTCAGAATTAGCATCTAAGTAGTTGGGATTAATTAGTGGTTTATCTAAGGGATTATTGCTTGCTAACCGCACCCAGCCGCGAGAGGCTGGACGGACAACTCCAGGCAAGATACTGATAGCATTGGGGTAGTTTTGACCGATAACAATGTCAAAAGGAACGTGAACGAAAGCAATTTGCAAATCTGGGCCCATCCAACCGGGTGCGGACTTGCAGAACAAAGCACTTTCCGACAGATTTTGATTTGGTGGCGGTACGGGTTGCGAAGTTTCGGCAATGACACCAACTAGGACGTGATTGTGGAAGTTTTCACCTACACCTGGCACATCGGCAACTATAGGGATGCCAAATTCTTTTAAGTAGCTATTGTTGCCAATCCCAGAAAGCAACAATAACTTAGGAGATTCGATTGCCCCAGCGCAGACAATTGTTTCATAATTTGCGTAGGCGGTTTTGATTTCGCCATTTTGCCTGTACTCTACACCTTTACAGACTTCGCCTGCAAACAATAGCCGAGTTACCTGAGAATTGGTGCTAATAGTAAGGTTTGGTCGCGCCACAATTGGGTTGAGATAAGCCACCGCCGTACTTTGACGCTTGTCATCTTTAATATTAATGTGATGCCATCCGGTTCCTTCCATATTAGGACCGTTAAAATCTGGCGTATAAGGATGACCCAATTCCATGCAAGCTTGAATAAAGGCTTCAGATGTGGGATTTGGGTTATGCAACTTAGCACTAGCAACGTGTAGAGTTCCCCCTTTCCCCGCCCAAGGACTGCTATCATCTTCTTGGTCTTCTAGTTTTTGGAAGTAAGGTAAAAGGTCTTGGTAAGACCAACCAGGGCAACCATTGTAAGCCCAGTTATCGTAATCTGACTGATGCCCGCGAATGTGCATCATGATGTAAAGATTACTGCTACCACCGGGGATTTTGCCGCGTGGTTCGCGGGTTATTCGCCCCTCTAAACCTGGTTGGGGAACGCTAGTATAGTTCCAGTCCACATCGGAACCGAGCAAAGCGGGCCACGCCGAAGGATTAGCAACATTTGGCGGAATTTGGGGACTACCAGCTTCCAAAGCCAACACTTTTACCTCTGGGTTTTCTGTGAGTCGGTTAGCAATTACTGCCCCCGCCGAACCGACTCCCACAACAATAAAATCAAATTCATTCATAGAAATACTTGCCAATTTTCAGGAGTTTGAATTAAGGACGGGGAAAGATGAAAACTCTTTGCAAGCGATTTTATTTTGACCGCGCCTACGGATGCTACGGGCATCAATACCAGGAGCGTAAGCTTCCATCACCTTCCCGGTTTGGGGACACACGATCGCATTTGTAGTCGCAGCTAGAACACTGGGTTTTAGTTAAATACCCTTGCCAAAAGTCATTATCGGCAACATCACCGCAATTAGGACAAAAAATATTTTTGAGTAGCATTTGGATTTATCCGCGTTCATAACTTTCCCCGATAAAAGTACAAATTCCTATACTTTTACGCCAAATTTTGGTTAACAAAAGGATCGAAGGGACGAGTATCGTGAAAATTTGCCATGTACGAAATCTTGCCGTCTTTAAGCCGAAAATAATTAGCAACATCGGCTTCAATGGGTACGCCACTAGCATTCGCCGCCGAAATGTGGGAAATAACACAAGCTTCGTTATGATTAATCACAATATTTTGGGGCTGATTTTGAAATCGAGAATAACCTCTTTCTATGCCGCCGACGGCTCCACGCAAAATTTCAATGCCTTCTAAATGCCCTGCCAATTGTTCGTCAATTATGACTCGCTCGGCAAATAAAGATAACCAAGTATCCCAATCGCTGGCATTTACTGATTCGTAGTATTTGACAATCACATCTTTAGTGTTCATAAAAGCTTTTTGCTAGTTGTTTGCTACGGGTATTTAAAAATTAGAGTTCGGGAAATCCTGGTAAAGGAGTGAGAGTATCAACAATATAGGTCGCGATCGCAGGTTTTTGAGTCAGGGGCGATCGCGCAATTTCCCATCTTTGATCAGCATTAAAGGCTAACCGTTCGCTCTTTGCTGCGGGTGCATTCCAGCGACTTGCTTCCCAACGGACAATTAGGTGTACATCAGCGCGATCGCGCGAAGTTGTAATATCTAAGGTTTGGAGCGTGTGGACCTCATCAAAAAAGGTGTGAATTACTCGGTCATACCAATCTTTAAAGTCATCTAGACCATGCAGTGTAGTTTCGGGTAACTGCATTTTTAAACTTTCACCTATTAATAAAGGTAAAACTTCCTCGGCAGTAACGTGAACGTCTAGTTTTTGATACCAGTCACTCACAAACTGTCTAACTTCAGCCTCAGTAAGAGATGCAAGGGGGGTCATAATTGCGTTTGGTACAACAGTATTTTTCATTTTTGTGCAGTGCGATCACACTGTTTTAAAAGCTTGGTTTTTTATCAAATCTACCCCCCACGATTGTTTTGTAAAGTGAGGGAGAGCATCTCATCTTTTGAAACTGAGATGCTAAGAATTTACTTACTAACGCCAAAACTCATCAAACTGCGCTGTTCCGTCGCCAAAAATGGCTCCTCTACCTTCAATCACTTTGCCTCCGCGCCAACGCAGAATGTGAACGACATCAATCGCAAGCCGTCTGCTTTCGTCACCCGCACGGTGTCCGGTATTGTGCCTGATGTCTGCGGAAGTATCTCCAGTAATCACAATTCCTTCCCAGGACATTTGGAAACTATTATCAGTTAGAAATCCTACTTTATCCATGAAAGAGAGGAAATCATCCAAACCTCTTTTCATCCCAGAGATTTGATTGTGTCCCGGTACTAACCAGGTCATATCTTTATCCCAGTAGTTCTCAATTGTCTGTCTGTTACCCGTACCTAGCGCATCGTAGGCAGCTCTAACGCGATCGCTCGTCAGGCGCATTTCTCGTTGCTGGTTTGATGCGCCAATGCCCGCTCGCATCATTTCTTCGGTCATGATGGTTCTACCTTGAACGCTCCAAGCACCGGGAGGTACTTCATCTACCAAGGTATAAATGTAAGGGCGGACAATTTCACCCATAACGTTTGTGAGGGCATCGCTTAACCCATGAACGATCTCGCCTTTTTGTTGCAAGCTGGCGAAGTCTTCTAAAAGGGTGACACGGATAATAGGCATTAGATTTTCTCCTTGTTTTTGTGTTTAGTGTTTGGTGGTTAATCGTTATTAAGCTAAACGGTCTGGTATGGGTTTGAGAGCGTACACAGCGTTAAAAAATTGATCGACGGTATGTTGGTCGCTAATATAAACTTGAACCTCGGCAATCCTGCCATCGCGGATTTGGTAATGAGTGCAGTTCAGGGCATCTAAAACTGCTCCGTTACTTTGTCCCTGTCCTCGGTGAACTTCCACAACGGTACTTTCGCCCCAAGAGTCAATACCGCTTAGATCCACTTGAATGCCCGCTTTATTCAACTGTTCAAAGAAAGCAATTACTTCCTCTGCACCATTTTTAGTTCCAGATAGCGGGTGGTGTCCGGGTAAGCGCCAGACCAAATCGGGGGCAAAAATTTCTTGGCGAATGGTGTCCATATCACCGCGATTGAAACATTCATACATTCTTTGGACAATTTCGACGTTAGCAGCCATTATTTTTCTCCTTAGTTGGTAATTTGTTAGTTTTCTAGCCCTTTAACCCTGGTACTTCATTACTAATGACCAGATCGATTAAAAAAGGGCCGTTGTGAAGCAGAGCTTGAGAAATCGCAGGTTCGATCTGCTCTGGTCTTTCCACCCGCACCGCTTGCACTCCCATTGCCCGTGCAAGCTCGTCAAATTTAAGCTCTGGGTGGCATAGGTCAAAAGATGGGGGGAAATCATGGGGCAAAATTTGCTGTTCTTGCCAATACTGCAAAATATTTAGCTTCAAAATGCGATAGCTGCGATTGTTGCAGATCACAAATTTGGCATCGATATTGTGATGAGCCGCCGTCCACAAGGCTTGAATCGTATACATTGCTCCACCATCGCCCGTAAATGCGATCGCCGTTTGGTCTGGGTGAGCCAGCTTGATTCCTATAGCTCCTGGAATACCCACCCCCAGAGAACCGCCCCGCGTTTGGAAATAATGCCCCAAAGTTGTCGGTGGCAGGTAACGGCATAGTTCGTCACTATGAGTAATAGCCTCATCAAAAACGATCGCGTTGGGTGGTAGGTGTTTGGCTAATTCCTCCACAAACTGGGATAGATGCAAAGGTACAAAATCATGCAGGGCTTTGTCCACCGCCAACTGCTTACTACTTTGCTGCTGTTTGATTTCCTTCTTGCGAGCGATTCTCCAGCTTGCCATCCGCTCTTGTTCGGGGGTGAGAGTTTTTTCTAATTGAGTCCCCAGCTTGGCAAGAGTAGTTTTTGGATCGCTCACTATACCCAGGTCTACAGGGAAATTTTTAGCGATTTCGTAAGCATTTAAATCGATATGAACGATCTTCGCGCCTACAGCAAACGCCTCCGATAAAGCTGGGAATACTTCGGGGAAAACGTAAGTACCACAAATTAAAACGACATCGGCTTGGGAAGTAATACGGCGGCTATTTTCGCCAAACATATGACCCAACAGTCCGCCAAAAAGCGGATGAGTAGCACTTATATTTGGTTCGGATGAATCCGCACCCCAAACAGGTGCGCCGATAAGTTCTGCTACGCGGGTTAATTCTGCTTGAGCATCAGAATAAGCTACGCCGTCACCAACAATAATGAGCGGATTTGAGGCGGTAGCTAGCATTGCAGCTACTTGAGCGAGTTCTTCTGCTTCGGGAGCTACCCGTGTTGAGGGAATTGAAGTCGGAACTACTTCTTCGTCATTAAGCGCATCCAATACATCCATTGGTAGCGAGACAAACACAGGGCCCATGGGCGGCGTGGCGGCAATTTTGATCGCCCGTCGCAACACCCGCAGCAGCGAACTTGGATGCACAACCTTGGTTGCCCATTTAGTTACGGGTTTTGCCATACTTACAAGGTCTGCCGCCATCTGGGCATCCATGGCATCGTATTGAGTGCCAGATTCCCCAGCTAATACAACTAAGGGTGCATGACCGCGCATTGCTTGATATAACATTCCGATGCCATTGCCCAACCCAACACCGCTATGGAGTTGCACGACGGTAGGCTTTTTAGTCGAACGGGCGTAGCCATCTGCCATTGCCACGGCAATAGTTTCTTGCAAAGCAAAAATATATTCAAATTCTGGATAATAATCGCTGAGGGCATCTAAAAACCCTTCCTCCGATGTGCCGGGATTGCCGAACATATAGCGAATCCCATCTGTTAGCAATTGCTCTACAATTGCAAATCGACCCTCTCTTGGTTGCATAACTTTATTTTCTCGCTCTTGGCTACCAGCCATAACGTCTTAATCCGTTTTCTAAAACTTCTACCAACCTCTGACCAGTGGCATAGGAATCTGGGGTAGAACGTCCGGTAACGAAGGGATAATCAACAATTACAGAGATTTCATGCCCAACATTGCCGTGAAATTTGCCTTCTGGCCCGGTGGCATCGCGCAGGATATACTCTAAGGGATAAAAGGGAGGGCCGAAGTTAATACTCCCAAGGCTGGGATTGATGTTCGTTCCCATAAATCCTGTACCGTCTTTGTAGTCGTATTCCAAGCAATGTCCGGTAACGTGCTTGCCCCAAATAATGCTTTGGCGATCGCCCACATCACGAGCAAAGGCTAAACAAGGCACGCCGTAACACTCCGCCGCAATGGGTTTATCCATTTGGTAAAAGCTGAGGATCAAGTCATGGACTCTGTAGTTATTGACCAGATCAACCATCGGGCCGCTACCACCAACAATTAGCATCGAATCGTATTGGCTCAAATCTTGCACTCGAATTTCCTCAAGTCTGCGGTAGTACGCTTCCATTTCCCGGAGAAATTTAGGCGAACTCCAATAAGGTCTTTCCGGCAACCAATCTTTTAGGCTTTTGGGATTATTTAAGCGGGGATTGTCGAGGTCTTCTATGGCTCTAACTTTTTCTGCCATTTCTGAGGAAACAACCGGACGACCCAAGGGCGGATCGACAAAAGTTGCGTCCATACTGGGAGTGAGGGCTACAGGTCTTTTACCTGTGGGGGTAGCAAAGTCAACTTGATATCCGGCAGCATCGAAGGTTTCCAGGGGGCCAATTAATTCTTCTCCCCAGTAACCCCATTCTGACAACACGATTAAAATCTTTCTAGTCATGGGAAAATACCTCTATTACAGCGATTAATTGCGGTTTCTAATTGCTCGTAGCTTGCAGTAATGTTTGTTCGTAAGCTAGTAAAGATACTCCTTGGTCTTGCCGAACGATTTGTTTAGCGATCGCATCGATAAATGCGTTTACATCCGCTCCTGATCGTCCCGTTACTAGGTCGCCATCTACAACAATATTGGTAGGCGACGGTACATAAATGGCTCCAGTATTAGCGATGTCTGCAAGTACAACTTCATGACAAATTACCCGCCGCCCTTTGAGTAATTCTGGCATTGGTGTTAGTAGCCACAGTCCATGACACAGCAATCCTTTAATGACTTGGGTTTTTGCCATTGCTTTGGCAAAAAACTGTACGGCAGGGGCGGTGCGAGTCTGTTCGGGGTTGATCGGCTGCCCGGCGGGTGGCTCAAAGTAGCGCAGACGAACACTGGTGTAATTAGCCGCCATAATCACCGCCGCATACTCATTGATGTCTGCATTTTGAAAGTCAAGGTTGACTTCTAAAGTAGGGAGGCTGGTTTCTTGTCTATTGATTCTGTCTGCCTGTTCTACATTATCGACATCGCTAACGAAGCGGACGCTTTGATTGCCCCACAGCCGAGACATGAAATGTACTGTTGCGCCAAGTTCGGGAAAGCGGGTTTGGTAAGCGGCAATCTCCGCAAAAATAAACTCCGTTTCTACCAATACAGCAATTTTTTTACCTTCAAGGATTTTAGTTACCATTTAGCTTGCTCCTAAAGGTTTTAATTCCACAACAATTTCAGCTTCAGAACCAAGGTGAAATTCGCGATCGCTTAGTTCCAGGCGGAAGTTATCAGGATCTATGGCATCTCGTTCGCTACCGTCAATATTGACCCGACTAATTTGCAGGGTATTTGCTCTGACAAAATCTGGTAAGACATTGATACTTCGCTGGCGACAATTTTTGTTGGGTTTGAAGTAAAGACAGAAAGGTTTTTTCGTCACGTAGGAACTGATATACACATGAGCCAAATAATTTAGCTCAAAGGCATGATATCCAGAGATCGCGTGACCACCTTTGTTGTCATAATCTCCTTGAATAACAGGCATTCCACCATCAGTTACTCGAAAGAATACGCCTTTGTTCTCTTGGTCGAGAAAAAATAAATTCCAGAAGGAACCTGTTTCTTGAGCTAGGCGTAAATACTCTTGCTTTTGCGCATCATTTTCATTGCTACAGCCGTGCAGAATCAAGTAGGCTAGCAAAGCCTGTTCCTGTTGCCAAAAGTCTTTGGTATTGCTCCAAGGAAATTCTAAAGCCATCCCGTTATGAGGATTGCGCTCTAAAGTATCAAAAATTCCTCCGCGAAATAGATCTACTCCAATTTCTGCCATACTAGCGCCTAACTTATCGGCTAGTTTCATCAAGCGATCGCCTAACTGTTTATCTTCAGAGTTCTCATCCTCAGATTGGTTTGCCATAAAGTAGTAGTAATTAGCAACACGAGTCAAATTCCAAGCAATTTTTAAGTTGTGTCCTACTACGGCTCGATTTTGTTGCCATCGCCAAGTTTGGTCTGGTTGCCAGTTGCGTAAAAATCGCTCGTTGACAAAGGGAATATCGGGTTCTGGATCGGGAAACTGCTCGATAATAATTGTGCTAGTGGTGCGGAGAATTTTTTTGCAGATATCAAGGAACTGTTGCAGTTCTTCGTAGCGTCCCTCAGTAACGGGCAATGGTTCCAGCGCCAGCATCAAGTTAACCAGATAGGCGGGAATGTGATCGCCGATGGAATTCCAATTTTTCTTAGCTTGGTTGTCACCTAAAGCGGGACTATCCCAACTCATGGTTGCATAATCAAGATGCGAGAAGTAATCTCCGTAGGCATTCTCACCATACTTTGATTCAAGATCGAGAAAGAAGTCATTAAAGGTGCGTACTGTCCGCGCAATATCGTCTAGAACTTCCCAATCTAGGGTGATGCGATAGTATTGCGCTAATCCCGCTAGGGCATAAATTTGTTCGTATAATGGAATTGAATTGCGATCATCATCGTTTTGGGAAGTCATGTATAGTTGATAGCTATACTGAGTTTTGCGCTTTCCCGATGCCCAGAAGCAATGTTTGCCATCGCTAGTTAAGCTGCGGAAAGTTTCTCGTTGATATTGAACTCCTGCACGAGCGGCGGATAGATAACTTTCGCATCCAGTCAGCAAGTAAGCAGAAGAAAGACCATAGATTAATCTAGCTAAAGTTGAGCTTTCTTGAATGTTGTCATCGGTGGGCAAACCAATAATGTTTAAGTTGGTTTGGTACAGCTTAAAATCATCAATTTCGTAAGTCATCTTATTTGGAAATAAGAAGCCTAACCAAGTATCAGCTAGACGAGCAATTTGTGTAATCCACCAGTGGCTTTCCTCAAATAAAAATTCTCCATTAGATGTTTGCAGTAAATTGATAGTGCGGGCATCGAAGCGACGATTTGCACCATCTTCTAGATATACTCCTTGGATAACTACGAGGCGATCGCGCTGGATGTACTTTTTAATTAACTGGGAGGGATTCGGCGCAAATTCTTGAGGGGTAGGGTAGCGATCGCGATTTATTCCGTCTAAATTTTGTAGCAATTGAAATTGAGTTTGGCTACCAACATAGACCCAAAACTCATCGCCACTCCGACATTTAATACTAAAGGTAGCGTCTTGTTCTTTAATCTCATTCACGTAACCCATGAATGTTGTACTTTGAGTAAATTGTCTCATCCATTTGTCCTCTAAAGCTGCGCTAATGTTTTTTTGTTTGTTGCTTTTTCTACTGCTGTTATTAGTTTAGTTATAAAAATATCTGGCTTCAAGGGATGATTTTTCTGTGCGATTGGTCATTCTTTAGCTCTTAATTATTGATTAATTATAAGCTTTTCAAATAATAACTCTCTAGCCCTGCCTGTAAATAAGAGCTTAGAGAGTTATTGCTTTATTGAATAAAAAATTGTTTTATTAACGTTTCTAACCAACAATCATCAATCGTTAAAAATGATAAATGAAATAGTTAAAATGCTTCTCAAAATATGTATCTTCGCTTAAGTACGCTGAAGAATTCTCCATGCTTGTGGAGTTGTGCCATTGATGCGCCGAAACAATCGGATAAAATGACCGGAATCTAAATAACCAACGGTTTCTGCAATTTCATTGATCGAGCTATTAGTTTCCAAAAGTAAGGTACGGGCGCGAGCAATTCGATGTTCAACAATCCAACGATTAACAGTTCTTCCAGTTTCACGTCTGACTAAATCAGTAAGATAGGCGGGAGATAGGTTAACGGCTTTTGCTACTTCCTGCAAACTAATAGGGTTGCAGTAATGAGTTTCAATAAAACTAAAAACTTTTTTTAGTGAAGGCGGTTGTTCTGTCTCAGACTTTTTAAATTGCGGTTCTGCTAATCTTGTGGTGTCAATTAGCAACAGTATTAATAACGCCCGTGCTGCTTCAGTAAAACCTAAGTATTTATTTTCTAATTCCATTTTTAACTGTTGGGCTTGGAATAACCAACGCTGGCGATTTACCGCAGGAATATGTAAATGTTTAGAAGAAATATCTTGATTTTTAAATGGCGCAAGGAGGAACAATTCATTAGGTAGCATTAGAAATAAGTCTGCATCTGTCCTTGCAGGGTTCAAAGCATCTGCACCAAAAGCAATAATCCATTTATCAACACTGTCTAAACCGCTCGGATCGTGGATTTCACCGGGCGCAATCGCAAATAAATCACCCGCAGTAACCGGAATTTGGCGATCGCCCACACGATACCAACCTTCACCCTCTTCTACAAAGAATAGCTCAAAAAAAGCATGAGCATGAGGGCGTGAAGATTGTTTATTATCCTTACCTTTAATGTGCAAAACAGATAGACGTGGTGTTTCAGGACAGGACGAAGCAAGATTTAGTATACGTGGAGGAGCATTAGTTTTTTGCATAGAATCTCCATGAATGCAGGCACAGTCATTCATACAAATTTTATTAGTAGCTTTACGGATTTTTAATAAAATTTTTTATTAAGTTTTTCGATTACAAGCTATGTTGTTATAAAAAATACATAAATGAAAATAAATTTGTTATTGGTAATAGAGCAATTGCCAGATAGGTTAATTACATGGAACGTTGTTGCGACCAAAGTGTTGATTGAATGTAACCTTGCTTTAACTAAAGAAATTTTTATTTAGTGAAAATAGTATAGTTTGTAGCGCTTAAGCATCCGTTGCGATCGCATATTACTCGATAATTTTCTGACTCATAATTTACCTATTTAGATTTAAAGAAATTGAAACTGTATATCTATTTGCTTTTGTTAATGGTTGCTAGGATATAACCACTGTTAATTTTAAAATTACTTAGGTGTTTTGTATTTTTCGTTACAGAAAACCTCTGAAGTTAGCATACACTTAACTTGAAAAATTTAGATTAACTCACCTAAATCTTTGCTTTGCAGCAGTAATATCTACTACCCTGCTCAACTGCAAATGCTGTAATCACAAATTTTTCAAAGAAATCAGTGTTATCTCCTTATTTCTAGAAATTTCTAAACCCCTACAACAGGCATTTTCTGTCCTCACAAAGTTTTTGCAATATAACCTTGCATTGCAACGCCTCTACAAGGATTTTGATTGATTCCAAAACGGACAACCTAGCAAAATCTACCTAAACAAAAACCCCGACGAAGCTATCTACCTCAACCGGGGTTTTAATTACTTTAAGCTGTCTTACAAGCTTAAACCCACTTTTGAGCCATTAATTCAGCTAAATCAACTACCCGTTGACTATAGCCCCACTCGTTGTCATACCATGCCATAACTTTAACTAAATCATTGCCCATAACCATTGTCAAACTAGCATCTACAATTGAGGATGCGTCATGACCTTTGTAATCTGACGAAACTAAGGGTAAATCGCTATAAGCCAAAATGCCTTTAAGAGCGCCTTCTGCTGCTTCTTGCAAAACTTTGTTTACTTCTTCGGCGAAGGTGTGTTTCTCAACTTGAATTACCAAGTCTACCATCGAAACATTAGGAGTAGGTACGCGCAAAGCTACACCGTTTAGCTTACCTTTTAATGCTGGCAATACTAAAGAAACAGCTTGGGCGGCTCCTGTAGAAGTTGGTACAATATTCATTGCTGCTGCTCTTGCCCGTCTAACATCGCGGTGACTAGCATCTAATAAACGCTGATCTCCGGTGTAGCTGTGGGTAGTAGTCATTGTCCCTTTGATGATGCCGAACTTTTCGTGCAACACTTTAGCAATGGGCGCTAGGCAATTAGTTGTACAACTAGCGTTACTAATGACAAAGTGCTTTTCGTGGTTGTAATCGTGGTCATTAACACCCATGACAAATGTACCATCATCATTTTTGCCTGGGGCGGTAATTAAAACTTTCTTAGCACCAGCTTTTAGATGCTTAGATGCGCCTTCTTTGCTGACAAAAACCCCTGTAGATTCAATGATTAGGTCAATATCCCAATCTTTCCAAGGCAAGTTTTCGGGGTTGCGATCGCTTGTACATTTAATGGTCTTGCCATTAACTATTATGGAGTTGTCATCAGCACTAATATCAGCACTATGCAACGTTCCTAGCATCGTATCATACTTGAGCAGGTGAGCGTTGGTTTTTGGATCGGAAGTATCATTGATAGCGACAAGATCGATGTTACTATTTTCTCGACCCAGCCAGCACCTTGTAAAGTTGCGCCCGATGCGTCCAAACCCGTTGATCGCGACTCTAATCACAGCGTCTTGCCCTCTGGTGTGTGTTGAATAAACTTTTGGTATTGAACCACATCATATCGCAAAGGGCGGTTCATTATAACTTGCTGTTATTAAGCTTGCCGAAAATATCTAGTTTCCTTCATATTTAACTCACACAGGAGTTGCAATGGGTGTATTTTTGGACACCTTCTCAGTTAGCGATCGCTCTTTAAAGGGATATTTTAAGTATTCCTCATGAGAACTTACGAAATATTTAAGCTGTTAATCCGCAAACAAAAGTTGAAACAATCCTAATACTTATAACTATTAAAATGGCTGTTTGCCTTGCCATTAATCCCTTGTACGGTGCATTAGTTTAATAATCTATCGCAATGCACAGGAAAAGAATTTACAGATTGTACTATCTACAAAATCTAATTATTGATATGATAGCGCGTGACATTCATCTCCGATTGGTTGGTGTAATGGGGTGTAAGGAGCAAATATGCCAAATTCTGTTGATTTACGCGGTAAACCATTTCATTTCATTGGTATTGGCGGAATTGGAATGTCTGCCCTAGCTTATATTTTGGCTAAACGCCAACTACCTGTATCAGGTTCAGATACTCGCTTTAGTAACATTACTCAAAAATTACAAGCCCTTGGAGCGCAGATATTTGACTGCCAAGCAGCCAGCAATTTAGAATTTTTTAGTTCAAAAAATAATTCCTTACCCCAAGTAATCTATTCCACCGCCATAAATACAGCAAATGTAGAGTACAAAGCAGCGCTAGAAAAGGGTTGTTTGTTGATTCATCGCTCGGAATTATTAGCGGCTTTAATGGAGGAGTATTCAAGTATTGCTGTTGCCGGAACTCACGGTAAAACTACCACAAGTAGCGCTATTGGCTATATGCTCATAAAATCGGGAATTGACCCTACAATCATTGTGGGTGGAGAAGTAGCAGCTTGGCACGGCAACGCTAGATTAGGGCAAAGTAAGTATTTAGTCGCCGAAGCTGATGAATCCGATGGTTCGTTAGTTAAATTATCGGCGGCGATTGGGGTAATTACAAATATTGAATTAGATCATCCCGATCATTACGCAGACTTAGAACAAGTAGTAAACACATTTTTAACTTTTGCTAGTCGCTGCGATACTACGATTGGGTGCATTGACTGTCAAACCGTAAAAAATCGCCTCAAGCCAAAAATTAGCTACAGTTTGCAACCAGAGGGAGCAGATTACACCTTGAGCGATGTTGAGTACCGCGCCAATGGCACAACCGCTACGGTGTGGGAGCAAGGGCAAGTTTTAGGAGTATTGAATTTACGATTGTTGGGTAAGCATAATTTAAGTAATGCGATCGCCTCTGTTGCTGTAGGGAGATTGTTAAAGCTAGATTTTGATACTATTGCCCAAAGTCTAGCTACCTTTGTGGGTGCAAGTCGTCGGTTTGAAGTGCGCGGCGAAGTAAACGGAATTACTTTTATTGATGACTACGCCCACCACCCCAGCGAAATCAAAGCCACCTTAGAATCAGCACGTTTGCAAGCACAGGGAGCAAGAGTAATAGCAATTTTTCAACCCCACCGTTACAGTCGTACCTTGACTTTTTTAACAGAGTTTGCTGAGTCTTTTCTTAAGGCAGATTTGGTTGTAATTACAGATATTTATAGCGCGGGAGAGCAAGATTTGGGGCTAGTTAGCAGTCAAAAATTAGTAGAACTAATTGCCCAGCACCAAGAAAAAGTAACCTACCAACCGAGCTTAAACGATGTATCTAGTTTTTTGGTTGAAAAGCTCCGCCCTGGAGACATTGCTTTATTTTTAGGAGCGGGAAACCTCAATCAAATTATCCCCAGTGCGATCGCATCTATTAGTCAAATATCTGCCTAACTCATAACTATATGTATTCACAAGCCACCGAGTGTCAAATTAAAGCTCAAGTATCTCTTGCTACTTTAACCTCCTTTCGAGTGGGAGGGCCCGCCGAGTGGTACGCCGCACCGCGTAATTTAGACCAATTAAAAGCTAGTTTTGAATACGCCGAAACGCGAGATTTGGCAATTACAATGTTAGGAGCAGGATCGAACTTGCTAATTAGCGATCGCGGGATTCCGGGCTTAGTTATTAGCACTCGTCACCTGCGCCATAGTGAATTTGATCCCCAAACAGGTACTGTTACCGTCGCCGCCGGGGAACCACTACCAAGATTAGCTTGGCAAGCCGCCGAGAGAGGCTGGCAAGGCTTGGAATGGGCTGTGGGGATACCAGGAAGCGTTGGGGGGGCGGTGGTAATGAATGCTGGCGCTCACAAAACCTGTATAGCGGATATGTTGGTTAATGCTGAAGTGCTTTTACCGTCAGGGAAAATAGAGACGCTAAGTTTAGAAGAATTAGGTTACAGCTACCGTACTTCTTTGCTGCAAGGAAGCGATCGCCTAGTTACTAAAGCCACTTTGCAACTCCAACCCGGCTTTGATTCAAGTTTAGTAATGACAACTACTAGAGCGCACTTAGAGCAACGAAAAAAGAGTCAACCTTACCATTTGCCCAGTTGTGGTAGCGTATTTCGCAATCCTCTACCTTATACGGCGGGTTGGCTAATCGAACAAAGCGGACTCAAAGGCTACCAAGTGGGTGCGGCGCAAATAGCTCAACGCCATGCCAATTTTATATTAAATTGCGGCGGCGCTAAAGCTAACGATATTTTTAGCCTAATTAATCATGTGCAGCAACAAGTACAACAAAATTGGTCTGTATGGCTGCATCCAGAAGTAAGAATGCTAGGAGAATTTCAACCGATTGGTTATTAGCGCTAGTTTCTTCCTCCGCCCATCTATAATTTAATGGAACTTTGATAATAGTATTAAGCGGTCAAGATCATGACAAAAGGACAAGGGTTTGGGTTTGGTTTGGGCAAAATGAAAGAATTAGCTGATGCTTTCAAAAAAGCCCAGCAAGTTCAAGAAAATGCGAAAACCCTGCAAATAGAATTGGAGCAAATGGAAATATCCGGCGAAGCTGGTGGCGGTTTAGTTAAAGTAGTTTTGAGCGGCAATCAAGAACCAAGACGAGTAGAAATTTCCCCTGATGCTGTATCCGAGGGAGCCGATGTACTTTCAGACCTTGTAACAGCAGCCATGAAAGACGCTTACAACAAATCTACTGCTATAATGCGCGATCGCATGGAAGAATTGACCAGTGGGTTAGAGTTACCAGGAATGTAAATATAATCGGGTGCGGCGCTAGTTTCATAGTAGTGCCAGCACTCCGAGTAAAATTATGATATACAAACTTTTATTTGTCTGTTTAGGTAATATTTGTAGGTCGCCGACGGCAGAAAATATTATGAATCATCTAATCGAGCAGGCAAACTTAAAAAATAGCATTTCCTGCGATTCGGCGGGTACAGCAAGTTATCATGTGGGCAATCCTCCTGACTTCCGTATGACTGCTGCTACTATTAGTAAGCTAGGTATAGAGTTAGTTGGTCAAGCACGACAGTTTCAAGCATCGGACTTAAAAGATTTTGACTTAATTTTGGCAATGGATAAAGCCAATTATCAAGATATTTTAGCTCTCGATCCTAGGGGAGAATACAGCGATAAAGTTCATTTGATGTGCCAATACTGTACAAAATACTCTACTGAGGATGTCCCCGATCCTTATTACGGTGGGACAGAAGGCTTTAATTATGTAATTGATTTATTACTTGATGCCTGTGGTGGGTTATTAGAAACGGTAAAAGTGCGATCATCGCTTCTTTAATCTACAATCGATGATTTTTCATTGCACTTACTAATTCTGCTCGGTTGCTAGTAGTAGTTTTTCTTAATAAACTGCTAACGTATTTTTCTACCGTACGCGGACTCAAGTGCAAGCGGGTAGTGATCTCTGCATTAAAAAGCCCGTGAGTGAGTAATAAGACTATCTGCTGTTCTCGCAAAGTTAGGTGTAGTAGTGAAGTATTGTTTTGGGCAGCAACAGCACTAAGTGGCTGTAAATAGGGTCTAACTTCCGTTAGCAACAATGCGCGATACTCTGATTGCAACATCTGACGAGTTCCTACATCAGCAATTAGGATCGTTAAAGGCATAATGCATAAGTAATACAACTAAAATAACTGGAGCTAAAGCAATCAATAAAGGCGGTTTATATATCGTTGACTCATGATTACAATCTCTAATAAATGAATAGTTACACGCAAACCAACGGAAAAATCAACCCTTGTTGGATGGGAAAAATTCTATCTTGAGCTATTTATAAGCTGCTTATGTAAAGATAAGCGACTGATAAAACCTCTACTTTATACCAATTAACTAAATTTTTTGATTAATATGGATAAACCGCTTCCTATCTCTTGAATTAAAAACCTTGAAGCGGCAATGAGCGTACATGAGCGAAAAGAGCGAAAGTTACAAAGTAGTTAGCGATAATCGTCAAGCCCGATATCAGTATGAGATTCTTGAAACTTATGAAGCTGGACTTCAGCTAGTGGGAACCGAAGTAAAGTCTATTCGCGAAGGTAAAGCAAATCTTCAAGATGGGTACGCTTTAATTCGTGCAGGGGAAGCATGGCTAATCAACGTGCATATTTCTCCTTACACAGGAAGCGGTAGTTATTTTAATCACGAACCCCGCCGCAACCGCAAATTACTCCTCCATCGTCAAGAAATTCGTAAGTTGATTGGCAAGGTAGAACAGCAAGGACTAACCTTAGTAGCATTGAAGATGTACCTAAAAAAAGGTTTAGTTAAAGTTAGTATCGGTCTTTGTAAAGGTAAAAAATTGCATGATAAGCGCGAAGACTTAAAACGCCGTCAAGATCGGCGCGATATTGAAAGAGCAATGAAAAATTATTAAAGTTGTATCTCTTTAGTAAGACTACAAAACGACCAAGTTTATAGCGGAAGATTGATTTTAATTACGACTAAAACCGATAGTTTAGTAGGGACTCGTAATTAAAACAGGAATAACCCACTATGAAACGTTCTAACTTATCAAACCTTATCGGCGCTAGTGCTATCGGTCTAAGCCTAGCAATTCTACCCTTAGCGCTTCCGGTTTCTGCTCAAACAGATACTGCTCCCGGAACAACTACTACCACCGAGCCAGCACAAGGAACTAATAACACCGAGCAAGGCGATCGCGACTTTGACTGGGGATGGCTAGGTTTGATTGGTTTAGCTGGTTTGGCTGGTTTATCTCGCAAAAATGAAGCACCTACGGTTTACCGTGATCCCAATGTAGCAAGTACAACTCCAGGCTACAGAGAATAAAATCTGACATCAATTTTCAATGTGAAGACGCTCTGTTTTGCAGGTAAAAAGCATCAGAAACAAGATACATTTCCTACTCCTCACAAATATTTAAAACCTAGTAAAGCCTCAGAACACGATCTGAGGCTTTATTTATGGGCGTTGCTAAAAGAGTAATGATTTTTCTCTCTACTCTCCAGTCTCCTCATTGATACTGCATTGAGAATTGTCCATTGAAGTTACTACCAATTACCCCTTCAGCAACGCCTATTTAGGTTTGCGATCGCATTCCCCAATTTAATTTTGTCAATCCATATTCTGACAGAGGCAAGGTTTGGTAAATTCAGGAGATGATGACAAAAGAAAAATAGTAGCAAAAATAGATGATTGCCAACCAACACGAAAAGGGATGGGAAATAATATATCACCGCGCTCATGCTTTACTAGCTGCCGAAATTGCCGGACATTGGCACAGTAAAGACAGACCAAAACGGATAATTGAAACTGTAGCGGCTATTTCTCATCACGACGATTTAGAACGTGAATGGGAAGGAAAAAACATAACCCCCGCAGGTACGCCTTTAGATTTTACGCTTGACAAAGAAACTGACTTAAAAAAGTTGAAAGAACAAACAGTCAACTCTTGCTATCGGGGACGCTGGGTAGCATTGCTCATTTCTATGCACACCAGCTTTCTCAATGAAGGTAAACGGGGAGAATCGCCGGAACTCGATAGCTTTTTAGATGAGCAATTGGCAAATCAAGTAAAATGGCGCAAAGAATTAAAGGTGAGTAAAGAAGAAGCCGAGAAAGCCTATGCTTTTTTTCAATGGTGCGATCGCTTTTCTTTAATTCTTTGCAATCGTGAGTTACCTGCCGGACAACGAGCTTTAGAAATTAGCAAGGGGCCCGACGGTAAGCGGTATGATGTAATGGAAACAAGCGATGGTGATGTCTGCGTTAAACCTTGGCCCTTTGAAAAAGAAAAGTTTACAGTGGCGATTGAAGCGTGTTATTTAGACCAAGTACAGTTTACTGATAGCGCCGAACTTACCGCAGCTTTGCAAAATGCGCCCATTAAGCTATTGGAGTGGACGTTAGTTAAGCAATAATTACTACCAGATTGGTTCGAGATTGAGGCTAAATCCTGGTAAAACTGATTCTCCTGACAACACGATGGGAGAAAGGATTATTTCTACTTCTGTATTAGCGCGATAGATTTCTACTTGCTGAGATTTGCGGTCAATTAACCAACTTAATTGAGTACCGTTAGCCAAATACTCAAGCATTTTGTCTTGGATTGCAGAAGTGCGATCGCTCGGCGAAAGTAATTCAATGACAAAATCAGGACAGAGGGGAATAAATTTTTGTTTTTGCAACGAAGTAAGAGTATCCCACCGTTCTAATTTTATCCAAGCAGCATCAGGAGAGCGAAAGGCGGAATTAGGGAGCCTAAAACCTGTGGAAGAATCAAATACTTTACCCAGTTTTTTCTGTTCATTCCAGATCCAAAGTTGAGCAGTGATTGCAGCGTTTCGATTGCCTGTTTCGCCGCCAGTGGGTGGCATAATAATTAATTCTCCCGTTGCGGTGCGTTCAAACCTAAGATCGCGGTTTACCTGACATAACTGAAAATATTGCTCATCGCTTAGGCTAATAATCGAGTTGAGATCAATGGTTAAAGCATTCATTTTGATTTGTAGAATTAAGAGTAGGGGTAAGCTTTTATATTCGCCTTAATATAAATGTTCTATGCCTTTGATTTGGTATTCTAATTCTCGCTTTTGCAAAAATGATAGTATAAACAGTATTCCCTAGAAGCAAAAGAAGGGTTTATTAAGGAACTAAAGATATAGTATCTTTCCAGTTTACTTGAAACCTTTGAGAAACCGCCAATGTATGCAGTCTGTGATACCAACCATAAGCAATAAGTTTTTCAGATGGCGTTGATATCTGCAAAAAATTTGTGCCATACATTCCAGTTTTTTCGCTACCGCTAACGACAAAGTCATCGTTTGCAGGCTCATAGGGGCCAGTAACATGATCGGAAATATACCAATATAAAGACGAGTTAGTAATTTTTTTAGGTGGCAATTTTTGCAGCCACTTTGGATTCATCAGCATCTTGAAACATGAGAAAAATAAATGATATTTCCCATCTTTGTAAATAACTTGCGGTCTTTCCATGTGGTAGTAAGGCCAATCTATGGCATCGATAGGAGCTTCAATAGCTGGCGGTAACAACTTGTAGGGGCCACCTATTTTATCTGCTACTGCCAGACCAATACATCCTTGAAAATTGCCAATTGCTTTAGAACTGGCACAAATAAACATATAATAATTGCCAGTTTTGTCATCCTTAAAAATGTAAGGATCGCGCCAGTGAAAATGACCCGTCCACTGACTGCGCCCGTACCATAAATCGTCATCTTCTGGCTTTAATAAGTAGTTATTAGAAGTACGCGAAAAGTGCAAACCATCATTAGATGTTGCTAAACCAATTGCCTCATTTTTAAGGTATGGTTCTTGCTTGCCACCTGCGGAGTAAAACAGATAATATGTTCCATCTTCTTGATAAGTACACCCCGCACATACTCTACCAGACTCCCAGTTATTACTAGGTTCAGGCTCAAGAATACTTCCTAAGTCCTGCCATGTATCCATATCTGTCGAAATAGCACCGCAGATATTGCTAACTGTCCACCAAGGGTTTTGTCCTTCTAACCCTTTTAAGTAGAACATCCGGTAAATATTGTCGTCTTTTAAGATCCAAGGATCCCAAATCATTGGTTCGTCTCGGCGTAGCGATCGCAAAATCCCTGTAACTGTCTCGCCAATCGTAAATTTACCGCGCTCAACTATACTAGCCGTTGCCCAATTTTGGTTGCCTGTAGACAGAGATTCGAGGTGAATAAGAATTTTTTGCTGCAAGGAATTTAGGTTCATTTAAAAACGGGTTTTTGCTAAATGTTTATACTGCTTTTCAATCTGCTAAAGTCGGGGTTTGAGTAGCAAGTGAGATAAAAACAACGCTAAGGCTGAAAAACTTGCTAGGTAAGCTTTTCAAATATTATCAAACTCAAAAAAATTAGTATATAAATACTAACTCAACCAATCATCAAGTTCACCTAACGGCTCAAGATTACGCAAAGGACGCATTGCACCCTTCTGCAAGTCTTCTGACAAATGAAAGCGATATCAACCAAGAATATTGATATGTCCGTACCCTAGAGGCGACAACCTTTGCACATCTTCAGTAGCCGTCGCCATTTGTTCCTGTCGAAGACAATTCAATGCTGCATCCATGTAGTAAGTGTTCCACAGGACAATCGCATTTACCACCAGCTTTAAAGCTCCTAGTTATCCTGACCCTCTCGATACCGTTGACGTTCCCCCCAACGACCATAAAAAACTGCTCTCGATAAACTATGGTGACTCTCTCCTCGATTAAGTTGAGTTAAAATCCGACGGGCGATAAGCCTCATCATTTACATAATGCGCGAGGATACAGCGTTTTAGAAGCCTGTCCCAATTCCCCAATTGCTTTACCTAAAGTTGAAAGCTTTTTCCCTTTTTGCAAAGTCCTCATAATCTCACTAGCACTGACGGTTCCCAATTTCAGCAAACCAGTAACTCGCAAGATATAACCGTAGTCAAGATTGTTAAGATGCTAATTGCTCGCGTAAGATTCTTGATGAGTTTTCTGCTCCCAAACGTGAGTAGATTGAATTTGTAATCCCTCGTTATCTGTTGCTATTGTTCAAGTTAAGGAATTAAAATAGTTTTCTGCTCGCTTACAAGCTTGGTTAAAACACTTAGCCGTTTGTAAAGATGGTAGAACCTAATTTAGACTCAATATCGGTTGTTCATCAGCAAAAATGAAATCATTACAGACAATGATCCAATTGAGCAGAAAAGGCGAGTTAAATATTTTGATTTGGTGGCAAGCGCGGTTATTCTCCAAAATTCTTTTGATAGGTCAAAGACACTTCAAGATTTGATTTTAGAAGGATACTCGATTAACCGAAAAAAAATTACTATTTTAAGTCCTCACATTACCAGACACATGACACGATAGAGAGATTATTTATTAGATTTACATGACATTTCACAGCCCTTAAAAGGAGCAATTTTTTTCCAGATTAACATAGACAAAAGCTATGCCCAGTTGAGCTTTTCAACGAAGTGGCACTCTTTTACACTTAGCTCAGATCAATCCCTATATTCATGACATCTGAGTATGTATTATTTGTAACAGTATTTTAAATTTCACTTGAATAATATAAAGCAGAATTGGTTAATTTATAAAATAAATTAGTTCATCCTCTAGCCTAATTATTAATATAACCATACTAAAAAATAAAACTTTTAGGTAAATTTCAATAACTATAAATAGAGTGATTAGAGTGGGCAAATAGCGCAATCAGGCTTTTGCTACTTGCAACTTTAGCTGAGTAAAAATGACGTAATTTTGAATAATGGAGATATTTAGTGAGCAAATTCGTTAAACAAGCTACCACAATGTTAATAACTCAGGCGGCAATACTAGCAAGCTTTCCTGTAGTAACCATAGCAGCAACATTCAATCTTATAGACGCAACAATATCCGATATAAATGCTGTTTTTGATGCTGGGGCATTAAATTCTCAAGAGCTTACGCAATTGTACCTCAACCGCATCTATGCTTACGATGACAGAGGTACTAACTTGAATTCGCTCATTGTTGTTAATCCTGATGCCTTACAGACGGCGGCTGCGTTAGATTTAGAACGTCAGACAACAGGGTCTAGATCGCCCTTGCATGGCATTCCTATAATAGTAAAAGATAATTATAATACTTTCAATTTGCCTACAACGGCAGGAGCATTGGCTCTTGAAGGATTTGTATCTGAGTCAGATGCCTACCAAGTCGGGAAACTACGCGATGCTGGAGCAATTATTTTAGGTAAAGCCAACTTGTCAGAGTTTGCCTTTTCCTTTTCTACAGAAAGCTCTTTAGGAGGAGTAACGCTCAATCCTTACGCTCTCAACAGAACTCCAGGAGGTTCTAGCGGCGGTACGGGAGCGGCGATCGCTTCTAGTTTTGGTGCTATTGGTTTAGGAACCGATACAGGCGGTTCAATTCGCATCCCCTCATCGTTTGATAGTTTAGTTGGCATCAGACCAACCATCGGTCTTTCTAGTCGAGAGGGGATTATTCCCTTAGCTCTTTCTCAAGATGTAGGCGGCCCGATGACACGGACGGTAGCTGATGCGGCGGTGACTTTAGATTACACTGTCGGGTTTGACCCCAAAGATCCAGTCACAGAAAAAAGTATTGGTAACGTGCCAGATAGCTATACTGACTATCTCGATTTTAAAGGTCTTGAAGGCGCTCGGATCGGCGTAGTCAGAGATTTGTTTGGCTCCGATCTTGATCCAGAAGCGGCAGAGGTAAATGCGATCGCAAATCAGGCTTTAGTGGCTATGAAAAGTCTAGGAGCAGAAATAGTTGACGGTGTTGCGATCGCCAACTTAAACCAAATCTTAGCCTACCCAAGTCTAAGTTCGTTTGAGTTCAAATTTAACATCAATGATTACTTAGCAGGGCAGCCAAACGCGCCAGTACAGAATTTAGAGGAGATTATTGCTAGTGGAGGCTTTTTACCCTCAAACACCGAAACATTAATATTTAGAAACAGTCGAGAATCTTTAGAAAACAACCCGCAATATCTCAATATTATTCAGAACCGACCAACTATTACCCAACAAGCAATCCTAGCTGCACTAGAGGAAAATGACTTAGATGTTTTATTTTTCCCTACTTCTACGGAGCCGCCAGCGTTACTTGGAGAACCAATAGTTACAGGTGCAGCTAATCGGTTGAGTCCATTTTCTGGATTTCCAGAAATTACTGTTCCGGCTGGATACACTCTTGAAGGTTTACCCGTAGGAATTAGCTTTTTAGGAGCAGCTTTTAGCGAACCAACGCTAATAAGACTAGCTTATTCTTATGAACAAGGAACCCTAAATCGCCTTGCGCCTGCAACCACACCTCCACTTCCAGGAGAACTATTCGAGTACGAACCAATACCAGAACCAAATACAACAATAAGTTTGGCATTGTTTGGCTTGACGGTTTTGGGGTTGAAGTTTAAGCGACGTAAAGTTAGCAAAACTTCGGCTGTATTGAAATTTTAAAAATTAATGTAGAGGCTTTAGCTCTTTACACTTTAAGCAAATAAACACGATCGCGCTTGTCTGGAAAACTATACTTACTTGAAGCTAGATGTTGCTTGTCTAAGCTCGTTTCAGGTTTATCTATATTAAGTTTAAAAATTGGTGCATCTAATGAGAACATGGAAACATAAGACAGTTGGACTAGCAATTCAAGTAGCGATCAGCATTCCTTTAGCTGCTGATGCTGCCACTTTTAGTTTAGTAGAAGCAACAATATCTGACATTAATGCTGTTTTTGATGCGGGAGCTTTAACATCCAAGCAACTCACTCAACTATACTTAAATCGAATTGATGCCTATGATGACAATGGTTCAAATATTAATTCAATATTGACTATCAACCCCAAGGCGTTGGAGACAGCAGCGCAGTTAGATATAGAACGTCAAACAACAGGAGCGCGATCGCCTCTGCATGGCATTCCAGTTATTCTCAAAGATAATTACGATACTTTTGACTTGCCGACTACAGGTGGTTCGGATGCTCTAAAGGGTTCATTACCGCCAAATGATGCTTTCGTCGTCCAACTATTTCGCGATGCTGGAGCCATTATTTTAGGTAAGGCAGAGATGGATGAATTTGCTATATCTGGGTCAGGATATAGTTCCCTTGGTGGAGCTACTCTCAATCCCTACCAACTAAATCGTCAATCTGCCGGATCTAGCGGTGGAACGGGTGCGGCGATTTCTGCTAGTTTTGCAACCCTAGGTACGGGGACTGATACTGGTGGTTCTATTCGTACTCCTTCTTCCTTTCAGGGTCTTGTTGGCGTTAGACCAACTCGTGGATTGATTAGCTTAGATGGAATTATTCCCTATGCTCTATCTAGAGATAATGCCGGACCAATGGCGCGGACGGTGACTGACGCTGCGATCGCACTAAGTGTTATGGCTCAAAGCGATCCTAATAATCCAGGTATTAATACTTTAGTTCCCGCTCCTATTCTAGAAGACAAAGCTTCTGTAGACTATACCAAATCATTAGATTTAGACGATCTTTACGGCGCTCGTCTTGGTGTTGTTAGCAATTACTTTGGGGTTGAAAATGGTGTCGATCCTGAAGTTGATTTATTGATGGACGCAGCGCTAGAAACAATCACACATTTGGGAGCAACTCCTGTTGATATCAGCTTCGATAATAGTTTTCTCTCTATGATGAGCAATGCTTCTCGGACTATTGCTCTTGCGGAACAAAAACCTTATTTAGAACAGTATTTAGCAACTCTAGATTCGCAATATCCCAAATCAGTAGAGGAGATTCTCGCTATATTAGAATCGCCTCAAGTCGCCAATTCTGAGACTCCATCAATAATAGTAGGTACGCTAAATGCTACGTCTACCTTTGGCGGTTTGGATAATCCTGCTTATATTAATGTTGCTAAAAATGTAATTCCCGAACTAAGGAATACAGTTTTGCAAGTTTTTGAGAGCAACAATTTGGATGCGCTGATATTTCCGACTATCGGTACTTTTGCTCGTCCTCTAATTGGAACTATCGATCCAGCATTTGTTAGTCCTCCTGGTGCGCCACCAATCCGCCAAGTTGAACTTGCAAGTCTACTTGGTTTTGCGGATGTGACTGTTCCCGCAGGTTTAAGCCAAGGAGGGTTACCTGTCACCCTTTCTTTTACAGGCAAACCATATAGCGAAGAGACGTTGTTAGGATTAGCTTACTCTTTTGAACAAGCAACAATGTTTCGCCTACCGCCAAATAATACGCCGTCGCTTGCCGGAGAAATGTTTGAGTACGAACCAGTTCCAGAGCCAAGTTCAACTGTAGCTTTGACTTTATTTGGATTGACAGCTTTAGCCGTTAAATTTAAGCAGAAACAAATAGCTAGAGTGCGCTCCTCGGCTCGATAAATCTAGCTGGGGCAAACTGTCTTGACAGTTTGCTCATAAAGGAAGTGGTCGCAAATTGAAGTATTCTGCCTTTGGCGCTAACATTCGTTTATTACTCCTGGGCTACGGTACGGCTTTTGAGAAGTTGACGAAAAGTATTTAGGGGCATATCTGCTAATTTACTTGCGAAGCCTATTGTCAAATGCTGTGTAGTTACCATTGGCGCTAAAGGTATGATTGATGGTTTGACCGACCTCTGAAGTGTTGCTGTCGCCAAAGTTCCTATAGGTAAGTTTGTCCGTGCTGTCGGAGGCGATCGCTCTAAATACCGCACTCGTTCCTTCCCTAACTTCTACTTGGATTTCTACGTTATTAATAATTGGCAAGACGTTGAAAACTTGGATTGTTACGGTGGCGGGGTCAGAGACTTCTCCTTGGTCGTCCTTGACAGTGTAAGTGAAGTAATCTGTGCCGATGAAGTTGGAGTTAGGGGTGTAAGTAATTTCTCCGTTGCTATTAATTGCTACTGTGCCGTTGATTGGACTTGTATTAACGAGCAAAGTAGTGGGGTCGATTGTGCCGTCGATGTCGCTATCGTTAGCTAGGACGTTAAGAGCGATCGCACTGGCTTGGTTAGTAACTCCTGTGTCGATGGTGGCAGTAGGAGGAATAGCATTTCCACTTAGTAAACGCACGTTGTCTAAAGTAACTTGGGCAGTGCGATCACCAAACCCAAGCAAGTCAAAGCATAGTTTTGCCTCTGTACCTGGAGCAATATTGCTGACATCTACCATAAATGTCATTGGCGATCCTAGGGGTAGGATGCCGTTTGATGTACTGCCTTTAAGGGTGACAAAGGGACTTAAATAAGCTGTACCATCCTGTTGGATGTTAAGCAAGGCATCGGTTTGAGTTAGTCCGGTTGCCGTACCTGCTAGGGGTGCTAGGGTATTGACATCGAGCAAGGCAACTTCAAAGGCATCAGAAGGATCGTACTTTGTACTAGCGCCAAGTTGCGTATCCAGTAGGGTGAATTGGAGGTATTTTGCTCCCTCTGGAATGGTGAAGGATTGGGAGAAATTGCTCAGGAGGCGATCACTTTCTCTTAGTATTGCTTGTCCGCTCGTAATTGCACTGTCGCCCCGTGTTGACCAGCCGTAGTTAGGATTAGTCGCGTTGGCTTGGTCGAACGTGCCGTTAAGAATCAGTGCTAGTAGTGGTGTGGAGGTTAGAGGAGCGTTGAGGGCAGCGTTTTCCTGGTTTTGATTATCACCTTTGCTAGAAGCGATCGCAGCAAGTAGTTGGGCATCAAGAGCAGAAGGTAGCTTACGCACTCCAGGCGTAAGGACTGGGTTAAGCAAGTCGTAGGGGTAGAGTTTGGGGTCGAGGTGATCGCCAACTATAGCAGCGTTGATGCCGTCAGGGGTAATGAATAAGCTAGAGCCGTTGCGGGTTTGAATATGACGGTCAAATTCACTGTAGCCGGAGATGAAGCCTGCTAGGTGTCCCATTTCGTGTAGGATGGCAGTAAGCAAGTCGTAGTGACCGAAGGCGGCTGAATCGGCGGCGGCGCTGTAGGCGGTATCGCTTAAATTGTTGGTAAATTCACTGTTGTCAAAGGGCGTTGAGTCGATGAACCAGCCTTTGCCGTTGGCATCAGAATCTATGAGGATGGTACCGCCGTTTGGGCGACCGTATTGGTCGTAATTGGTGATTTGAGCTTCGGCTAGTTGTCCGTTAGGGAAGTTAGTTACTGTAAAATTAAGGTTGATGGATGTATCATTGCGCCCGAAAGCTTGAGCGGCGTTGTAAAGGTCAGTGAGTAAATCGGAAGTGACGCTATGAATTGGATTCCCATTGATTCCACTGAACATGAAAGGAGAATGGCTCTCTGGCGACAGATGGAGAATATAGAAAGTCCCAATTGGATAGAGTTGAGTGCTATTTATACTTCGCTCCTATTATTACCGTTGAGGAGTTGATTGAGCGATATGCTGCTGGTGAGAGAAATTTCATTGACATTAGTTTGCCCCGCAAAGCCGATTTGACTGGAATTAATTTGGCTGGAGCCATTTTGCTCGGTGCTAGATTTAACTATTCCAACTTGACTCGTGCCAACTTGAGTAGTACCGATCTTCGCTATGCTTGGATACGTGGCAACTTCACTGAAGCCAATTTGGAAGGGGCTAATATCGCTCAAACTGATGCTGGTGGAACTATTTTCAAAAAAGCCAACCTTTTTAATACTGTTGGTTGCTTTGGTATAGAGTGTGGAGCTTTGTTCGAGGACACTATTATGCGCGATGGTAGGGTTGTATCCTATTAAGGTCGCGCCTAATGTTTGACTATCATTTGAGTCGGCTTTTAACTGACTATTAAGATAAGGGTTTTGATATACTTGCTCTTTCAAGTCTAGTTTGAGGGAAGAATTGGGTAGATTACTTAGTAAATCAATATTTCCTAACAAAGCTTCAACTTGACTGAGCGTGACTCGCCCAATGCCATCAACAGTACCATCTTTTGCCCATTGTCTTCCGTCTAGGGTTGTACCTAAACTTGCATCATTGGGTAAAATGACTGCAATAATATCAGTATTTTCATTGATATCAGAAATACTCTGGTTAGATTCTAGTATTACAGCTACTTTCCAAAGTTTTTCGGGGACATTAATCCCGCCAGTTGTAGAACCAATACTACCAATACCTCCAGCAGTTATATACAATTTTTTGCCAGACTCAGCTAAACCAGATAGATATCTCTGTAATCCATACCAAGCACCTTGATACTGTAAGCCACCTTTATTCTCAATTCCATTTGTATCTTTAGCCATTGGTAGCATATTAGACATCAAAAAGGTAGCCAACTGATCTTTTTGATAACGATTGCGATCATCGGAAGCAGATAAGTGTCCGCGTTGATACTCAATGCCGTTAATTTCAGTTCGGAAATAGTCTGATACTTCAGTACGCCAACTTGGTTGTAAAGCATAATCTACTTCAAAGGGGAAACGGAATTTGTAAAATTCATACTGCTCGTCAGATATCCTAATAGGTTGAGCAGGTATAGTCGGTCTGCCCAAACCTCCACCATTATTATTAATAGGTTGATGCCAAGTATCATCTAAGACCCAACTTACCCAATTCGGGGTCTTAGTTGCCTCATTATAAGAGAGGGCATATTGCGGTCTTTCCACCAAATAATTATTAGGGGTATTAACAGTTGGGCGAGCTGCTGTCGGATTACCTAAATTTAAATGTTGACTTTGGAAGAAAACATCATCTATGACAACTTTTTCAGTACCTCCCTCCAGTGTAAATCGGAGCGAAGCTGACTCACCTCGTAGTTCTTCGAGAGCGTCACCACCAAATGAGAAGCTTTCAAATCCCTTATTTGCATAGCCCAGTAAGTTGCTTTTGCTATCGTTACTCTCTTGAACGAGTTTAAATTTGAATCGATAGCTGGGATCGAAGACAAAGTTATATGAATAATCTCCTTCTCTTAATTCAACTCCTTCAAGCTGCTGAGTAGTGAGTGTTGTACCATACGAATCTTCACGATATGCCCAGGGAGTAGTTAGTTCTTTCCATTCAATGTCATCATCTCCTTTAATCCAAACTTTAAGTATTCCGTCTTGAGGATTGGGTACATATAAATCAAAACGCAAATCTCCCCAACTAGGTACAATAAAATGCTCATGAATTATCTCATTTAGACCACTACCTAATTCCAGAGCGAAATTAGGATTTGTAGTTTGAGTATCATGAGGAATCAAATACTGTTGCGGTACACCAAGGAGAGCGTCCGAATTTGATCCGTTATAAAAAGACTAGCTAGGAATAGGTTGAATGTCGTTTATGTAAGAAATTGCATCAAAATTGCCATTAAATAGCGTGGGTACAGCAAAGTCCCCCTGCATCTTTGGTTCACCAGAATTGTCTTTACTAACAGGACGCTTCTCTATTTCAGAACTAGGGCGATCACTATAGCCATTACCTAAGATTGAGTAATAATAACCTGTACCATTCCCTTCCCACTGCCTATTTTGGTAGTTATTCTTTTCAAAATCTCCTTTAGTGTCATCAGCTACATACCAAGGATAGGTAGTATTAGCAAATTCAGGTTCGGCAAAATCTCCCATCCGCCGATGCACCGGATACTCATCTACAAGTCCCAAATCATGCTGATTAATATCAACCGTACCCTCGTACCAAACCGTTGCTCTTTGGTGCGAGTTTCTACCCTCATTATTTTCAGAATCAGCACCAGTAAACCCAGCCCGGTCTTGAGCTTCATCATATCCACCTAAAGCGATGTTTAGGTCGGCTGCAGGTAATTTTTGACTGTAAAGAGGGGTAGCACTTTGGTAGTAGTTATCCGCAAAAGTGACGTTCTCCCACACCTCAATAGTTGGCTCTAAGTTATTTTCGTAAGAGTCATAGTAATCGCCTTCTCTACGGGGATCAATCGTCGTCATCTGCAAGTCAGGGAAGGTATTTACAAACTGCGTAGGTTTCTTTTCACTGTCAAGCTTGGGAAAAGCCGTGCCAATCCGTTGAATAATCTCGCTATTGACTACAGCATCACTACCAAAGCCGATGAAGTGGAACGGTGAATTAAATAAGTTTCCTGGAGTATAAATCAAGTCTCCTTGCTTGTCATAAATGCTAGGTGTATTGCTGAACGCCCCTCCCAATTGGTCGTCTAGCTTCACCAAGGAAGCAAATACGCTATCAGCGACCGCCTCCGCCGTCCCAGAGTTGTATTGTAATGCCCCTGAATCTGCTTGCCAATCAGTAATCAATACAAGGGGTTTGGTAGGGTCAAATAGATTCCTAATTGCGGAAACTTCTGCCACAGATACCCAATTTCCTGTACTTCCCTCGTAGCGCAGCACATTTCCCGCTTGGGTAAAAGACTTATCAATGTAAGCGATGTTATTTCCTACTTCTAGAGCTAACTTGAAAGCATTAACATCATTTTTGACTGCATCAGGAGTAATCAATGTCACGCTAGGAAAAACGTTGCTTGTTGTTCCATCTGCCAGCGTTGGCTGCTCAGTAAGCTCTACAGTTGGTAACCAATCAAAGGAAGATGGGTTTTGCTCAATTACTTGCCCATTGCCTTGTTTAGTCCACAGTTGGTAATTGTATCTACCTGGAGTTAAGTTAAGGTAATCGCCAATCGGGAAAATATTATCTACATCTGTACCTTCAATTGTGATGGTTTCAACTTTCTGATTGTTATTACTAATATCCGTTAGAATCGTCCAAGTAATTCCTTGGGGCGTAACCACTCCTGCCGCTGTTAGAACGCGATTGGGATTATAGTCATCTACTTCTTCGCCAAAAATTATTTGAGTATCTTTAACATTGTTTGCTTTAGTATTAGTCACAAAAGCAGAGTCTTTCGGCGCTAATCCTTCACCTACCCCAGAAGTGCTAATAAATAAGGCAATCTCTGTTACTCCTTTTAATTCTGTTGATGGCTGATAATATTCCCAATCAATAAATTTAAGCTCTTGAGGTTGAGTAAAAGTATCTTGTTTAGAATCTTCTTTCTGGAGAAGCTGCTCTTTTAGCTCCTCAAAATTAGTAATAGATTTCTCTAACTCCGTCTCTGGAACAAGCTCGATGTAAGGCGGAATTGAAACAATGGGATTGAGCGTTGGTAGAGATATATCCCAAGCTCTCCCTAGTACAGCATCCACCAAGTCCGCAAGAGCCGTCGATGCCAATTCTCTAGCTTTTCGCTCCCAATGATATGTAGCTAGTTCCAAAGCCGCGTCAACAAGATCCAATACGTCAGGTCGTGCAGCTTTAGAGGTTTTGCGTACAGTATCTGGTCTAACTAACTCAATCGATCTTGTCTTGCTGACTGTATTTTGATGCAAAACTTAGGAATTTTCCTTCTAGTTTGTCATGTCTCAAAAACCGACCCATAACAGCAGCATTCAGGGAAATTCTTCATAAAAAAAGCCGACTCCTAAACTAGCAGCAGGCTTGATATTTAAAATTTATTAGTCTACTTAATTAAGACTCACGCCCAAGATATTCTCCAAACCCTTAAAGAGGAGGATTGGGGGGATATAGTCTTAATTAAGTTACTTAATACTTACTTTCGCACCAGCTTCTTCAAGCTGCTTTTTAGCATCTTCCGCAACATCTTTAGTTACAGCTTCTTTAACAGGTTTTGGCGTAGATTCTACTAAATCTTTAGCTTCTTTCAAGCCCAAACCTGTCAAAGATCGGACTACTTTTAAAATGGCAATCTTCTTATCAGCGGGAACATCCTCTAGAATTGCATCAAATTCTGTTTGCTCCTCGACGGCTTCGGCGGGTGCAGCAGCGCCGGGGCCAGCCATCATCATCATACCGCCCGCAGGTGCAGCCGCACTAACACCAAAAGCCTCTTCAATTTGCTTAACTAGCTCCGAAGCTTCTAGCAAAGATAGAGTTTTTAGTTGTTCGAGAATTTGATCGGTTGTAGCAGACATTGATTAACTCCAATAAAATTTTAATTGTTTCAAACTATTAGCGGTTTAGGCGGCAACGTCGGTTTCAACGCTTTCACTATCACCACTTTCTTTTTCAGACACAGCTTTAAGGCTACGACCAAGGGAAGACGGAACTTCATTAATACTGACGGCTAGACCTCTAGCTACACTATTGATAGCGCCAGCAATTTGAGCAATAAGCTGTTCTTTCGATGGCAAATCACCAAGGGCTTTTACATCTGCTTCTTTAAGCAAACGCCCTTCCATGACACCGCCGCGCAGTTCGGTTTTTTTGCTGACTTTTTGAAATTCCTGGTAAGCTTTAATTGCTCCGGAAATATCTTCTTTGACTAGCAAAAAAGCTGATGGCCCTTTGAGTAATTCGGTCATTGGCTGCCAGTTTTCCTGACCGTCAATGGCGATTCCCATCAAGGTATTTTTAGATATCTTGCACACTGTACCTGTGGGATGCAAGCGCCGCCTCAAGTCAGTAATTTCAGATACGGTTAGCCCTTGGTAATCGATGGCAAGTATTAGTTGCGCTTCGCTCAAAGTTGCTTTAATTTCCGCAACCATTGCTTGTTTATCTTTTAGCGTTCTACCCATGTTTATCTCACCTCCTTAAATAAAACATTGCTGCCTTTAGAAAACCAAAAACCCGACAGAATCTGCCGGGTAACGAAGTCATATTTTTGCTGCGATGCTAATAAAGGGCGATCGCATTTACAAATACAAACCTCGGCAGGATATTAAGCGTAATCGCTCCTGCGGTCTTCGGCTTTGGGCTATGAAGTTTTTGGGCTTTTTTTACATTCCGTCGGTTTTCATGTCACGCAAGGCATTGATATCAACTTGAATCGATGGCCCCATTGTTGCTGATACATACATTGTCCGCCAGTAACGCCCCTTGGCTCCTGATGGGCGGTTGCGATCGATGGTTTCTTGCAATGCTTTTAAGTTTAAGAGCATATCTTCGGGAGGAAATGCCGCCTTGCCAAACATAACATGAACTATGCCTGTACGGTCGGCACGAAATTCTAATTTTCCTGCTTTAAATTCAGAAATCGCCCCAGCAATATCATTTGTTACCGTACCACCTTTTGGCGATGGCATCAAACCGCGCGGCCCTAGCACCCTTCCTAGCTTTGCCACTTGAGGCATGACATCGGGGGTAGCGATTAGTAGGTCAAAATCCATCATTCCTTTTTGAATTTCGTCGATTAATTCTTCCGAACCTACTAAATCAGCCCCGGCGTTTTTTGCTTCAGCTACTTTCTCTCCTCTAGTAATCACCGCTACTCTAATAGTTTGTCCCGTACCTTTGGGTAAGGCTACGGTGGTTCGTAGTTGCTGGTCGGTGTACTTGGGGTCAATTCCCAAGCGAATATGAGCTTCGGCGGCTTCAGAAAACTTGGCTGTGGCAGTTTCTTTCAATAGCTGGAGAGCTTCTAACGGCTCGTAAGCTTTATCTTCAACTTTTTTGTGCAGTTCAGTCAGTCGGCGAGATAGTTTTTTGGTCATCTTTTTTCCTGGGGTTTATTGCGAAGCTGTGCCTCTCCCCCTAATAAAATTACGCTGATGCTTAGTCTAATTCTAGCTTTCGGCGATCGCTACGCCCATATTTTTTGCTGTTCCGGCAACAATTTTCATTGCTGCTTCAATATCATTAGCATTGAGATCAGGCAATTTTGTCTGAGCGATTTCTTGTAATTGCGCTTTTGTAATCGAGCCAACGTTCTTTTTATTTGGTTCGTTTGAGCCTTTCTCAATTCCCGCCGCTTTGCGAATCAATACCGACGCTGGGGAAGTTTTGAGAATAAATGTAAAACTCCGGTCTTCAAATACCGATATTTCTACAGGTATTACTGTCCCCGCTTGGTCGGCGGTTTTAGCATTATATTCTTTGCAGAACATCAT
>QQTW01000141.1_pt1 | contig 39967 bp, 36 predicted proteins | sample 1904831 | NCBI WGS metagenome assembly QQTW01 (sample SAMN09435610, study PRJNA476489) | Subsurface metagenome, whole genome shotgun sequencing project.
CTTCTCGCCGCCATGAAAATTTTGCCGAAGTTGTTCGCAGCTACTACCAGTTGACAAAGCCGAGAATTATCCCGCTATTGTTAATTACGACCGCTAGTAGTATGTGGATTGCCAGCAATGGACAAGTAGATCCTCTATTGTTGCTAGTAACTCTTAGTGGTGGTACATTGGCTGCGGCGGCAGCCCAAACAATTAACTGCATTTACGATCGCGATATTGATTATGCTATGGAACGTACCCGCCATCGTCCTTTGCCATCAGGTAAAGTACAGCCGCGCGATGCGTTGATATTTGCGATCGCTCTTACCATTATTTCTTTCACTCTATTAACCGTTTTTGCTAACTTACTGAGCGCTTTATTAGCGATGTCTGGCATCGTCTTCTATGTTGCTATTTACACCCATTTGCTCAAACGCCATACCAGCCAAAATATTGTTATTGGTGGCGCTGCGGGGGCAATACCAGCACTGGTAGGTTGGGCGGCGGTTACAGGCACATTGAGTTGGGCGGCTTGGGTAATATTTGCGATCGTGTTTTTGTGGACTCCGCCCCATTTCTGGGCGCTGGCTTTAATGATTCGCGATGACTATGCCAAAGTTGGCGTACCCATGCTTCCTGTAGTTGCGGGAAACGCGGCTACTACTAAGCAAATTTGGCTTTATACCTTAGTTCTCATCCCTTCTACGTTTTTGCTTATCTACCCCTTAAATGTTTCTGGGATAGTTTACGGCTCTTTGGCGGCACTTTTGGCAACTATTTTTATCAAAAAAGCTTGGGCGTTGCGGCTTGAACCAGATAGTAAAGAATTAGCTAGAAGTTTGTTTTTTTACTCAATTATCTACATGATGGCTCTTTGCGCGGCAATGATTGTTGACTCATTACCTTTTACTCGAACCATAGTTAACGCTGTAGCAACGGTTTTGTAATTATTGGTGCGATCGCGCTTTTTTGGGAAGAAGTGCGATCGCCTTACATAAATGTAAAAATGTTAAGGATGGACAGTTATTCCTACAGATGCTCAGATATTCACTTGTTTTATTCTTTGCCAACGGCTAACAATGATGTACCGACATCTTCATTTAGTTTGCCTTGATAAACCTACAGGTGAAGTGTTCATTTTAGCAGGCGAAGAAATGCAAATATTGATAGATCGTAATGGTAAGTGGAGGTTTGATATATGAAACCGAACTTTGAGGCAATGGACAAAAAGGAATTACGAGCTTACTTGCTTCAGCATCGAGAAGATAGCGAGGTTATCAGTGCTTATATTGAAAAATTGAACGCAGAAGCCAATTGGCTAACCTTTCCGGCTTTAACTTCAGTGGAAGACTTAGACAATATCCCTGAGTTTTTTAACAAGCTGCGTCAAGACGGTAGTACAGAAAAAACGTAAAATAAATATCTGATCCGGCTAAAATAGAAATTGTTTAGAAATGTATATTTAGGGAGAAAAGCTAATGGCTCCCGCCGTTTTAATTGAAAACTTACAAAAAAGCTTTGGCTCGGTAGAAGCAGTTAAAAATGTTTCATTGCAAATTGAGCCAGGGGAAATATTTGGGCTTTTAGGACCAAATGGAGCCGGAAAAACAACAACCTTGCGCGTATTGTGTACTTTATCTACCCCAGACGCAGGAAAGGTCGAAGTAGCAGGTGTTTCCGTTGTTGATTATCCAAGAATTGCCCGACAAAAATTAGGTTATGTAGCTCAAGAAGTAGCATTAGATAAGGTACTGACAGGGCGAGAACTATTGCAATTGCAAGCATCGCTGTATCATTTGCCCAATAATGCCGCCAAAGGGCGCATTAATGACGTAATTGGCTTATTAGGTTTAGCGGAATGGGCAGATAAACGTACTGGTACTTATTCCGGAGGAGTAAAAAAGCGGATAGATTTAGCCGCCGGATTGCTTCACGCCCCCGATGTTTTAGTATTGGATGAACCTACTGTAGGGCTAGATATTGAAAGTCGTTTTGTAGTTTGGAACTTTTTGCGTCAACTGAGAGCCGCCGGAACTACCGTATTAATTACCAGTCACTATTTAGAAGAAATTGACGCTTTAGCCGACAAAGTAGCCATTATTGATCGCGGTGTGGTGATTGCGGCAGGAACGCCCACAGAGTTAAAAGATAAACTAGGAGGCGATCGCATAACCCTACGCATCCGAGAGTTTTCCCTTGCTCCCGAAGCGGAAAAAGCTAAGAATTTATTGCAAGCTTTGCCTTTTGTGCAAGAAGTAATAATTAATAGCGCTCAAGGTAATTCTTTAAACTTAGTCGTTACTCCTCAATCGGACGCGCTAAGTAGCATTCAAAAATCGCTCATTGAGGCGGATTTACCTACTTTTGGTATTGCCCAGTCACGCCCTAGTTTAGATGATGTCTACTTAGCTGCTACGGGGCGCACGTTGATGGATGCAGAGCTTGCGGCGGCTGGTAGTCGGGATTTAAAGGCAGAGCGCAAGCAAAATATGAAGTAGATGATAAAAGTTTTTCCTAAGTAGAGACAAATACAAATGAGTAGCACAATTACACCTCCCAAACCTCAAATAATTGCTCAACCAGGAGCGTTTTATCAAATAGACACTTCCAGCCGCAACGGTTTTGCTGATTTAGTTCAAGAGACTTTAGCTTTAACTCGGCGCTTATTTATTCAATTGCAGCGCCGCCCATCAACTTTGGTTGCTGGGATTATTCAGCCTGTAATGTGGCTGGTTTTATTTGGGGCGCTATTTCAAAACGCACCATCGGGTTTATTTGGCAACAGTCACAGTTACGGACAATTTCTCGGTGCGGGGGTAATTGTGTTTACGGCTTTTGCAGGGGCTTTAAACGCGGGTTTGCCTGTAATGTTTGACCGCGAATTTGGCTTTTTAAACCGTCTATTAGTTGCGCCTCTAGCTTCTAGGTACTCAATTGTTCTGGCTTCAGCTTTATTTATTGTCAGTCAAAGCTTATTGCAAGCGGCGGTAATTGTCGGTGCAGCAGCTTTATTGGGGGCGGGTTTGCCGAATATAGCTGGGTTAAGTGCGATCGCCTTAATTGTTTTTTTACTAGCTTTAGGCGTAACTGCTATTAGCTTAGGTTTAGCTTTTGCTTTACCTGGACATATTGAACTAATTGCCGTTATTTTTGTAACGAATTTACCTTTATTATTTGCTAGTACCGCCTTAGCACCGTTATCTTTTATGCCCCAGTGGTTGCAGGTAGTGGCGAGTCTAAACCCCCTAAGCTATGCAATTGAGCCGATTCGTTACTTATATCTAAATAGCGATTGGTCTTTGGCTAGTATAGTAATGCAAGCTCCTTGGGGAGCGGTTAGCTTTGGCGGGGCGATGTTAGTTTTGTTAGGCTTTAGTTTTGTAGCATTAATTAGCATTCAACCTCTATTAAAGAAATCACTTTCATAACAACCTTCTAAAAACCTATGAAACCTAGAATTAAATCACCCCAAAAGTTCATTTTTACAGCTTTAGCCTCCATGAGCCTTTTTTCCTTACTAATTCCCCAATTAGCAAAGGCGCAATCTACAGATGTCAATCCTTTACAAGACTTTCAACCCCAACAGGGCGATCCTTTTTCCTCTAGAAATGATAATCCTACAGGGAGTTTGTTTGACTTAATTCATCGCGCTCAACTAGGAAATTCTCGCAGCACTGAGGAGTTTAACGCTGATAAAAATCAAGGTTTAAATGATGCGGCGGCGGAGTTTAGGAAAAAGCAACAGCAACGCATCCAAACTCCCAATCAAGCAGGTACGGTAGAGAATACAACTACTACACCGTTACAAATTAATTTAGATAAATAAGCGGTTTTCTTTAAAGACACTACCTAAACTAACAAAAATTTAGGTGGTGTCAGTAAAAACATTTGACTTTGACCGATAGGCGATCGCATTGTTGGTAAATTTAAACCAATAATTCCAGCTTTTTTTAAAATTAATGCTTCCTTAGCTTCACCCCAAACAAGCATTGATGCCCATGATCCCAAATTTGGTTGATGACCAATTAAGGCTAATTTGCTAGTAGGTGGATAGTTTTGTTGTTCTAGCCAATTTAGCCAAGTATGAATGTTGCCGTTGGGTGCAAGCTCGGTAGATATTTGCAAATGGCTAGATAGTTGGGTTTGGGTGAAAATTTCCGCCGTTTGATGCGATCGCACGAGCGGACTTGTCAAAATTACATCAAAGCGCAAACCCAAGTTATACAAGCGTTTGGCTACTTCTTTTGTTTTTGCTTGCCCGACTTTTGTTAAAGTGCGATCGTCATCTTTAAGTGCAAAATCCCTTTCTTGGGCTATACCGTGACGAATTAAGTACAGTTCCATTTACTCAGTTTGAATAGGATTATCTCTAGGACTAACTAATCTCAACAATTTTTGCTTAATTTGAGCGTCGAATACTTCCCACTTCATCCGCGCGTAGGCAGAATTTTCATTAAAGCCAGACAAAAAGCCCATCGGAATTTCAAACCCACCAGCGCCAGTACGTCCACCGCCAAAAAAGCGCCCTTGACTATCTTGCCCAAAAGCTTCTTTAATAAATTCATCAGGATCGAGGGTTAGTTTAGTAGTTCGCAACGAACCAATTACAACTTCTAATTCCTCATCTTCATCGTGAACTATGCCAAAAACTACCGCCGTGTGGACATTTTCTTCAGTAACTAAAAAGTCTGCTGCTTGGGGAATTGCATCGCGGTCTTCGTAGCGTAAGTAACCAACTCCAGCAATAGAGAAGTTATTTTGCACAATCCGATTTTTCAAACTGCGCTCGATTACATCCATTACTCGTTTAGAGCGATTTGCTTGGAGTACAGCGTTGAGCAATTGAGAGTCGTAAAACCTACTTAAATAACCCGCAGCTAAAAAGTCTTCTTCTTGGGCTTGCATCAATCGGTTAGTATCTGATCGCAAACCGTGCATTAAAGCCGTAGCACATTTAACATGATTGTTGATACTACTATCTAAAGCCAACAATCCAGCTTGTAAGTATTGAGTAAAAATTGTTGCAGTAGCTCTAATTGAAGGGCGCAAATCGCTAAACTCGGCTTTGAGGTCGCCTTGCAAGCTGTGGTGATCTACTAATACTACTAAGGGAATTTGCGCCTCTTGCACCAAGGGCATTAATTGGCTAGTTGTTCCCTGGTTATCAATGAGCGCATAACCACTGTAAACCGACAAGTCTTTGCTTTTAGCGTTTTGTAGCGTCCATCGTTGAGCGGGTAAACCTGTAAGTTTTACTAAGGCAATATTTTCTTGATGGCTCAAAGTACCTGCATAGACAATATCGCACTGAATATCGTATTGCTCGGCGATGAGTTGATACGCCCAAGCGCAGGATAGAGCGTCAGGATCAGGAAAATCTTGGAGAATTATTAACTGGCGATCGTGTTGGTGTCTTTCAAAAGTTTGTCTGAGCGCTTCTATTTTCTGGCTAGGTAATAAAATGCAGCGCTGTCCTGAATAGGGAGCATTTTCAATATTGGCGCTGGGCGTAGGTTGCAGAAAGTCGGTATTGGGTTGGATGTCAGGAGGATCTTTTGGTATTGGCTCTAAAGTTATTGGTAGACTGTCAAATACTTTTAAGGAGTTCGAGTGCATATTAATTTAGTTCGTAGGTGTGAGGAGGAGGATTTTAAAAGATAGAAATTGACAATTTTTAATTTTGCGCCACACACTACGATCTTTACAGATAATTAGCAATTCAACATCCTTTCATGCAAGATACTTCCTCAGATGGAATTTATAGGGGAAAAATTGTTGGCAACAGTGCTTGTATTGCTAACAATCTCGTTTTATGCTCTACCTCCGTATTGAACGGGTAATATAGCTTTAACTGTATTGGCGCAACTCCGATCCGGTTGCGGAGGGTGATGTCTTTGATTTGGTAGGAATCGAATAGGTGTGTCGTTGTTGTTTTGGTGTCGATGAATCTTTGGTGTAAGTTTTTAGCGGCTTGTTTTAAGAAAAACCGAATATGGGGGGTCTGCCCCCCAAACCCCACGGCAACAAAGCGGGAAGCAGAGCTACACCGCTTTTTGCCTCCCCCAAACCCCCTGCAAAAGTGCCTTGTCTTAGGGTACGGTAGGTTTCGGCAATCGGCTTCTTTTTCGGTTGGTACACAAGTTTTTGGTAGGTCTGGTTTTGAGGGTTTAGCTGTTTACTGCGCTCATGTCTGAGTAGCGATCGCCCATTACACTATTCTTTGGCGCTACTTCTTCTAAACTCTGCAACTCGCCCTCTGTAAGTTTAATTTCAGTGGTGGCTACGTTTTCTTCTAAATAAGTTCGGCGTTTTGTTCCAGGAATGGGTACAATTTCATCACTTTTTGCCAGCAACCACGCTAATGTTAGTTGTCCTGGGGTTACTCCTTTTGAAATAGCTACCTCTTTTACTCGCTCTACTAATTGCAAGTTTTTGTCGAAGTTTTCTCCCTGAAATCTGGGCGAATTTCTCCGGTAGTCGTCGGCGGCTAAATCATCCATTTTTGTAATTGTTCCTGACAGAAATCCTCTCCCTAACGGACTATAAGCTACTAGCCCAATTCCTAATTCCTGTATTGTTGGGATAATTTCATCTTCTATATCTCTACTCCATAACGAATACTCGGACTGCAATGCACTAATTGGATGTACTTTTGCCGCCCGTCTAATTGTGGCGGCGCTGGCTTCCGATAACCCGATGTAACGTACTTTTCCTTGCTGTACAAGTTCCGCCATTGCTCCTACGGTGTCTTCAATCGGTACTTTAGGATCTACTCGGTGTTGGTAGTACAAATCTATATAGTCAATGTTCAATCGTTTTAAGGATGCTTCGCAAGCACTGCAGACATACTCAGGACTACCGCTAATTCCTCTAAAACTGTTGTCTTCGCCGCGCTGGATGCCGAATTTTGTTGCGATTACTACTTGCTCTCGATGCTGCGCGATCGCGCTCCCTACTAATTCCTCGTTTTCACCCCTCCCATACATATCTGCTGTATCTAAAAAGGTTACTCCTAGTTCCAAGGCACGGTGAATTGTTGCTATTGATTCGCTTTCGTCTCCCTTTCCGTAAAACTCTGACATTCCCATACATCCAAGTCCTAGTTCAGACACGGTTAATCCTTGGTTGCCTAGTTTACGTTGTTGCATTGGTTTTCTCTTATTAAAGTTGAATACAAATTTTGCCGAAGTGTTCGCCGCTTTCCATGTACTCCAAGGCGTATCTAACAAACTCTAAAGGAAATACGCGATCGCATATTGGACGAATTTTGTGCAAGGCGATCGCTCTATTCATGTCCTCAAACATCTCTCTAGAGCCTACATAAATGCCCTGCACTCTCACGTTTTTCATCAAAATAGCTCCGGTACTAATTTCGCCTTTTACCCCTGTCAAAACGCCAATTAAACTAATTGTTCCGCCATAATTAACCGCTTTTAACGACTCGTTCAAAGTTCCCGCGCCGCCCACTTCTACTATATGGTCAACACCTCCAGTTATTTCTTGAACTTTTTTGCCCCAATCTGGCGTTTGTTTATAGTTGATAGTTTCTGTTACTCCCAGGCTTTGCGATCTTTCTAGCTTTTTGTCGCTGCTGGAAGTGGCAATAACTTTTGCTCCTAATACTTGGGCAAACTGTAAGGCAAATAGCGAAACTCCCCCCGTACCCTGAATTAAAACGCTATCCCCTGCTTTAACGTTTCCCGATAAAGCATTCCAAGCTGTCACCGCCGCACAGGGTAAAGTAGCCGCCTCAACATCAGTTAAATGTTCGGGTACAGACACAACACCGTCTTCGTGCAGTACTGCGTACTCTGCGAGTAACCCATCAATTCCCCCACCTAAAGCCGATCGCGTTTTTTCTTCGGTAAGTTTGCCACTTAGCCACTTTTGAAAAAATATCCCCGCTACGCGATCGCCGATTTTTACTCGCGTTACTCCTTCACCTAGCGCCACAATTTCCCCTACACCGTCCGAAAAAGGAATTAAAGGCAAAGGTATGTTGGGATTGTATAAACCTTTTACTACCATCAAATCTCGGTAATTTAACGAAACTACCCGCAACTTAATCAACACTTGTCCGTATCCTGGACTCGGTTCGGCTCGTTCTATTAGGTTTAGAGCATCTAACCCAAAGCTATTTTGAATCTCAAATGCCTTCATTGATCCTTTACCTTTGATTAACCTTAACGCTAACGTCAACTTGCTTTCAAAAAAATTACGGGCTGCTAAGTTCTTGGATTTGCTGTTGAATTTTCAAGATATTTGCCTCTAAGTCTGAACGAAAATCTCCCAGGGCGGCAATCTTTTCATCGGTTTCTTGGAGATGAAATTGCAGGATTTCTAACACTTTCTGTTTACCTCTTATACCTGTAACATCTTCAAAATACAAGTCAATAACGGTGGTAATTTCTTCTAGTGTCAACCCCAGCAAGACCTAATTTCACTTTATCGTCAAGCGATCGCATTGACTTTTTTGAGTTTCTTTGGTTCGATAATTTGCCTCCACTTGAAGCCTTTGCCTTGGGCTGTCCTGTAGTTGCTGCAAATATTTCAGGTGCTAAGAAACAACTAGGGGATGCGGCTTTATTGGTTAACCCAAGAGGTTCAGAAGATATTGCTAGGGCAATTAAGTCGCTTCATGATGACCAAGCTCTACATCAGACACTTATCCAACGCGGGTTGGAGCGCGCATCTAAGTGGACTGGGCAGGATTATGTCAAAGGTGTTTTGGCGATACTTGATGGATTTGAACCTATTGGGCGTTGTTGGAGCAGTAAACAACCTCATCATTTAATTTGATGGATTTAACCACCTGGCGCTAAACGTTTAATTCGTGTGCGTAAATTTAGTAAGTTGTGAGCAAAAGTGTCAAGCTAAAAATTTATTAATGCAGAGGCAAACACACGCTAAAGCTAGTTCTACCAGGGTTAGAGTCTAAAGAAATTGAGCCATGATGTCGATTCTCAACAATGCGCCGTACCATATCTAAACCTAATCCTGTACCTTTGCCTACGGGTTTTGTAGTAAAAAATGGCTCAAAAATCCGCGATCGCATCTCTGCGGAAATTCCCGCTCCTGAATCGGTAATAGTTACAACTAGGCGATCGCCTTTATTTTTGGTCGTTAGTTCGAGAATGCCTTTGTTATTCATCGCATCAATGGCATTATCAATCAGATTTGTCCATACTTGATTTAGTTCGCTACCATACACCAAAATTTTAGGAATTGTGTCGTCATACGACCTTTTTACGGTAATGCCTTGCTTCAACTTGCCGGAAAACAGCCGAATTGTATTTTCAATTCCTTGATGTACATCTACAAGTTGTTGCGCTCCTTGGTCGAGATAAGAGTAAGATTTCATCGACTGCACCAGTTCAGAAATGCGTTCGGCGCTACGCAAGCCACCTTTAATTGTTGACATGACTTCAAAGGATAACCCCAACCAACGCACGCCCATTTCTCTTAGTTTGGTAGAGTCGTTGCGCCAAGAAGAAGTTAATTGTTCTAAAGTTTTAATCTCAACCCCCGCTTCGGCTAAAGGTGTTGCCAAATTCCAAGCATCTTCAATCCCGTAGTCTTCAAGCCAAGTTAAAAGCTGATCTTCACGATCGCCTATTGTTACAGGATCGACAAGCTTATTAACAATTGCCTCATAACCGCGATCGCGCTCCCCAGTCCATTGCTCAATTTCTGCTTCACTAAGCCCTGCTTGTCCTGTTACCAAATTCATGCGTTGCAACTCAATCAAAGCCGGAGTTACGTCTTTAAGGGCGCGGACAAGGGCGGCGGCGGGGTTATTTAATTCGTGAGCAAGTCCCGCCGCCAAAGTTCCCAATGCTGCCATTTTTTCTCGGCTGCGGATAAAAGACTCTAAGCCGCGCGAGCGAGCTGTTACAGCTTGAAAAATCATCCTTTCAAAAGCTCTACACTCATGCAATAAGCTTAAAAAATCCTCCTCTTTGAGTCGATGCAACCGACAATCAGTAAAACTTCGCAGCGTAACCGGGACTATTTCCCCTGTAAGAATCTGCACTTCACCGAAAAATGCTGGTGCTTCGTGTTGTCCGATGGGCATATCAACGCCTTCACTCTGGCGAGTTACCCCAATTCGTCCCTCCGTCAAAATTAAAAAGCCCAGTGCTACATCACCTTCGCGGACTAATACTTCTCCCGCTTTCAAATCCATAGCTTCAGCGCGATCGCACACCCAATTTAGCCGTTCTGGGGACAATACTTGAAACAACTCTAGCTTTAACAACTCTTGAGAACAGAGCATGAGTTTATTTTGGCAACGTTTGTCAATAGCCTAGCAATTTTGCTCAAATACAGGTTAAAAACCAAGCAGCAACAGAGGTATGAGCGGTTTGACGAGAGCGCTGTAAACCTTCTTCCAGCAATGCGAAGTCAAGTCCTAGCAATACTACAGACTCACTAATTCGCTGACTACCACCATTAGAAACAATTTTAAAGGCAGTAATTCGCGCTTTTTTAACATCTATTACCCAATATTCAGGAATAGCTAAATCTTCATAAATTAGGCGTTTTTGCCCTAAATCGTCAGCCAAGGAACTATCAGCAATTTCAATCGCTAAATCGGAGATGGCAATATTATTGAGATTTGTTACCGAATTTCCTGTAGGAGCTAAATTAGCTCGTTCTCCCAAATAATAAGATACATCCGGTTGAACCTCTTTTTCCCCTGGTTTTTGATAGCTACAATTAATCAGTAAATTCAATGGTATGCTTTTGGCGATCGCAAATTAGTTGACCAAAATTACAACTATGCCGTTATCGCGGGAATGGTCAGATCCAACTGGTGGCATTTCAATCCTTAACTGTCCATTATGGTAGTAGCATTTAGCCTTTTCATACTCTGGGTTTTTTTGTAATTAAATAAAATCATTCCAAGGGAAATCAACCCAAGTATTTGTTGGTAATTTTGTCTGTAGTTCGCTCATAAATCGCCCCCTGCAACTTTTGAGATTTAGTGAAGCATTATTTAGCTAGTTGCCAACATTGACTTGCGATCGCCCAATCTTCTTGTGCTTCAATAACTAAAACTCTTGCACTAGAATCATTGGTAGCAATATCTACATCAATTGGCGAATTGGCATTTTTATTAGAGTCAATTTTTATGCCCATAAATGCTAGTGCTTCGCAAGCGGCGGCTCTTATCGGCGGCTGATGTTCGCCCACACCGCCTGTAAATGCGATCGCATCCACGCCGCCTAAAGTAACTAACATAGCGCCTATATGCTGACAAAGCGACTTCACGTACATATCAAAAGCTAACCCCGCGCGAAAATTATCTTTTTTAGCTTTAATAATCTGGCGCATATCGTTAGACAAGCCAGAAATACCCTTTAATCCAGAAGCAATATTTAGCATTTCGTCTAACTTATCCGCGTCATAACCTTGTCGCAGTAGATGAATTAAAATCCCCGGATCGACACTTCCGGAGCGGCTACCCATCATTAACCCATCTAAAGGCGTAAACCCCATTGTTGTATCAATGCTTATTCCGCCGCGAATCGCAGCTATTGAGCAACCATTACCCAAATGACAAGTAATTAATCGCAATGACTCTACATCTTTATTCAACAATTGAGCAGTACGATAGGCGCAATATTCATGATTAATCCCGTGAAAACCATAGCGGCGAATACCTTGCTCAAAAAGTGTGTAGGGTATTGGATAAACCGCCGCCATTGCTGGTAATTGGCTATGAAAAGCTGTATCAAATACTGCTACTTGCGGCACATCGGGTAATATTTGTTCAATAGCGGTAATGCCTTCTAAATTAACCGGATTGTGAACGGGTGCAAAACTTGCAAGACGAGAAATCGCGTCAATTACTTTTTGTGTAATTATCGTAGCTGTTTGGTAATCTTCGCCGCCATGTACTACCCGATGACCGACAATATTAATTTCTGATAAATTATCAATTACTTGCGTCTCGCCTTTGTATAAACTATCGAGCAGACAAGACATTACCGCCATGCGATCGCTACTTGACAATTCTGTTTGTAATTCCCCGCTATCGGTTTTAACTTTAAGCTCTGCTATCTCTTGGGAGTAAGTCCAGTCAATTTTTGCTGACCATAATGGCTTTAAAGGCAAATCTGGTAAATTATCGTCTATTTGATACAAACAACTTTTTTGACTGCTAGAACCTGCATTTAATACTAATATTTTCATAGGTTTTTTAGCTTATAACTCCCACCTGTAAAGACATTAGGGTATTGGGGCTGACAATTTTCTGCATCTACCTTGAGAAGTTGCTTACGAGACCTCTTAGAATAGATATAGTTATTAAAATATATAAACCTTTACCCTAATACTTGACTTCGCGTTTTCAGATGACTTAGTTATTTGTATTTAGCCTTTGCTACAAAGGTTTGCAACGCACTTGTTAAGCGGCGGCTTATTACCCCGCCAATCTTTGTTCAAAAGCAGAGTGTTAGAGCTAGTAGAGGGAGGTATTTATTCCTTCAGAGGCGGTTATGGCGGTGAATTTTGCCCGAACTTCTACTTCAATTCAATATTTGCAGCAAGTTTTTACAACTATTAATGCTGAAAGTTGTCCTTATCGGTTCAACTTTCATATGCATACGGTATATTCTGATGGCAAATTTCAGCCGGAAGAATTAATAGATCGCGCTATTGCTATTGGCTTACAAGGTTTAGCTATTACCGATCACCATACTATTTTAGGCTACAGAACAGCCCAACGTTATTTAGAGGATTGGAAATGGAATCATCCCCAAACTGAGAAACCCGCGCCGCAGTTGTGGAGTGGAGTAGAAATAAATGCCCATCTGCTCAATATTGAGGTACATATTCTTGGCTACGGCTTTGAACCATCACACCCCAGCTTGCAACCTTATTTGCAAAGAGCCGCTGTCAAAGGACAAGGGTATCAAGCAGAGAATGTTATTGATTCTATTCACCAAGCGGGAGGGCTTGCAGTTCTCGCTCACCCAGCGCGTTATAAAAAGTCTCACTTCGATTTGATCCCGGCTGTAGCCCAATTAGGTATTGATGGGGTAGAAACTTACTATGCCTACAATAATCCCAATCCTTGGAAACCTAGCCCTACTGAAACCAAACAAGTACAAAACCTTGCGGCTATTTATAATTTGCTGAGTACCTGCGGAACCGATACTCACGGACGTAACTTACTTCAGCGTCTTTAATCATGGTTAGATTCATTCAAAAAAATATACCTTCTCATAAATGAGAAGGTATTGTAAAGCAATATTAAAACTATTAAATTGATTTAGTCCTAAAAAGCGGACATGATTGTAATAATACTGACACTTGTTAAAGCCACTGCAACGCCCATAGCTATTGTGGAGCCTAAGTTAGTTGATTTTTGTGTGATTTTCATAGAGGATCTTTAAGTAAAGGTACTGATATCGTCAAATTTATCAGTTTGCTTGCAACTCTACACATAAAAGTCTAAAAACTTTAATATAGTTAAGGTTTCTTAACATATTAGAAAAATAAGAACGTTGCATTGCAACGTCTCTACAAAGAAGATCAAAAACAAACTTTCAAACCCACTTACCGCCTCTAAAGCGCCACCGGGGAAATAATATTCGCATCACTGCCCAAGATAAAAAGTAAGTGATTATAGAAACCGCAGTGTAGTGAACGATAAACCAAGGTAAGTTAAATTCGTCGCGATTTATAAAAGGTAAGCCCACAAGCTTGAGTAGCAATCCTAAAACAATACCTTCGGCAATACAGGCAAAAAACTGAAACGCACCGGGCCAATCGTGATCCCACAAATACTGCTGTAAATAGTTATACAGTATGTCCCACAGCAAGCCTAAAACACCTACCCAAAATACTACCCAAAAGAAAATCGGGTGAAAATCATGGTTTCCTGCCTCTGGACCAATAAAGCCAAAGGCAAAAGGTAAGCTAACGATTAGTCCAATCGTTGCTAATAAAAATATTCGAGTTTGCCAACGTCCAAATAAAATAGGTGTCATGGTGTTTGATTAGTTGCCCACTTAATCCATTGAATAAAAGAACCCAAACCATTGAGACGGCTTGCTTTTGGAGCGCGCGCTCTGGCTAAACCATCCGCCGCACACTGTGCCGCGTACTGCAATCCTAAAAATGTATCTACGGGAGCGTAGGGGCCGCCGAGAGTCATTACCCCGGCTGCATACATCCGCGCGCGATCGTTTCGCATCTCTACAAGCTCAAAGTCATTAGCGACGGAAAGCCGTCCTAGAGGGTTGAGCGGTAAGCTGTAATGAGTAACTAAATCGTTGAGAAAAGGACTTTCTGAGGGCTTGGCCTCAAGCCCCGTAGAGTCGATAATAAAGTCAGCATTGAGCTTGCTTTCGCCCTTGATATTGCTGCTTTCTAAGTAAGTAACTAAACGCCCTTGATCGTCTTGCTCAACTCGATCTACTTTCCCAAAAGTAATCGCATACCAGCCTTCTTGTAATCCTGTACTGACAATTTGCTTCCAGTCCGAGCGATCGGCGGTAGTAGTGCCGCCCCAATCGGTGAGCAAGCGCTGGCGTTCGACGGGACTGCCTTCTTCTAGGCGTTTCTTCATATCACCCCCCCACGTACCTTTGGGCCAGTTGTAGGGCTGAAATTCCCACTGATTTTCGGTTTTACGCTGGGCGACTCCAAACTTGTTACCTTCGGGTTTAGGCGATCGCATTAAGTGCAAAACTGATACTTTGGGGTTTTGGCGGCGAATTTCTGATACGCGCTGAATAATGCGAGAAGCAACAATGCCTCTACCCCTAACAATAATGCTCCCACCTTTGCTAATTAATTGCTTATAAACGTGTTCGTGTTCTTCGTAGGCATTGACTACCGATTTAAAATCGCGGTACTTTTCTCGGTAGGCTTGCAAGTCTGGTAAAAACTTAATTGCTGGATAGCCGGGAGCCATATGGATGTAGCGAGTAATTAAAAATCGATGATCTTGGCGATCGCCTTGAGTGCGAGAATAAGCGATCACATAACGCCCATCTTCTGTTTTCCGAATTGCCCGAAAGCGACCATAACGCAGCATTTTTTCCCAGCCAATTCGCGCCGCTTCCCGGTCTACCGAGGCAAATACATCGCCGGACTTGGGCGTATACGTATCTGCCAACACTGGCTCAGAAAATACTTGCCATAGATGCTTAATTGATGAACCAACTTGTCCTCTAAAAAACTCTTTAAATGACTCTCGCCAAGCATAGCCTGGCCAACCCCAAATATTGTCTGGGCAAGAGTCAGAGCCGGAGCGCAGCCGCTCGTGGGAAGGAATTTGCGAGTTTTGACATAATCGTTGATAGCGACCGTAGGGCTTTTGCTCAATCCCTAAAATCACAATTTGCTCGGCTTTTACGCCGAAGCAGCGCATTGTATCAGCCCAAGTAAAACTACCCATTCCAGCGCCTAAGCCTACATAGTCGCTTTCTTCAATAGGCAATCCGGCGGCATTGATATCGGCAATAGATACTTTTTCGGCGGCAAAACAGGCTGGGGGAAAAGCACGACCAGGAGTGTTAATTTCTTGAGAGATAATCGCTTGAGCTTCCAGAATATCAGTTTCTGGATTAAAGACAATGGTTGAAGATGGAACTATAAATTCTGTTGCCGAAGGGCTAGTGAGGACAACTTCTGTCGCTTCAACATTATTTACCATTGACTCAATAGTAACGGTAATTTCGTAAGCGCCTAACTTTATGGTGTCGCCACTATTTAAAGCCCGGCTTGATTGCGTAATGCGAAGCCCATTTATTAAAGTACCGTTGGCGCTACGATCTTCAATAGTTAGTTGCCCGTTACTAGCAGTAATTAAGGCATGAAAGCGTGAAACTTGCTTGCTAGCAAGAATAATCGGCGAAACTGGCTCATCGTTAATTGTGGGCGGAATTTGACTTACTTCTCTACCAAAAGCGATCGGCGCAGATAAACGTGGTTCAAATAACTCCCCGGAAGTGGGGTCTTCCCAGCTTAATTGAATTTCCATAAGGGTTATGTATTAGCGTAAAGATTTAACTAGGATTTTTCGTTGGGAAAGTAAACAACTGTTGGCGCAGAAGCTAAGGAAGTTCCGCACCACTGACACACTAGAGACAAACTTGCCTGGGGGGAAACATGATTGCAGACATGACATTTTAATCCGTTTACAGGCACATCTTCCGGTGCATCGGAAGTAATATTTGCGGTCAGTGTCCTATTGCCTAATTGAATCATGGCGCGACGAGAAAGAACAACGTCTTCTCCCACAACTTTTTGCCCGTTTACCCAAGCAGGGTTTGGTTTGTCTCGATTTTTAGTCAGATTCCGCAAGTAAAAAGTATGTTTTACTACATCAAAAAATATTTCTACGTGTAAGCCCGAAATAGTTTTTGCTGGATCTTTGACAATTACATCACACTGACTTTTATCTCTGCCAATGCGGATTGGTGGCTCGTTTGGTTTGTTAAAAGAAAAGGTTTGAGAACGGTTGCGACCTTCTTCCACCCATTCCAATGTTATTTTGTGCATAGTGTGGGATGCTCCCAAAAGTGTTTTTATTGAGACGATTCAACAGAGATGCTTGATTGTTCGTTATTTAAGTTATTCAAATAGATCGGCGATAATTCCTGAAATAAACCCAAAAATGCAGAGTGCATTGCTTTAAAAACTACGATTATGAGGTTGTTTTAGCCAATTTGCTCAAATCCTAAAGGTTTACTAACACTAGCAAAGTACAACAGCATACAAAATAAAAATATACTACTATCTAGTTGCATAAATCTTGAGTAAATGTAAATGTTGAAAATTTAGCTGTTAATAATAAAAAGCACTATTACCAAGGATTGCCAACCATCGTAAAACCCGACCAAAAGTCAGGATGAGAGAAGTTTTGATTGCCTAAGTCAACCATTGTTTAAGGTAAAGGCAAACTATTTATTAATCCTAAGCCTTGCAAACGTCCGTCTTCGAAAATTGAAGACCAAATTGCCTTGCAGCGCAACGAAGCTGGGATATCTGTACTGCAAGTTGCTCCCTGTGTGGATGCGGGTGCGGTGTGGAATGTAACAGATAACTCCAATAATGAGTTTTTACCGAGTCAAAGGTTTTTACTTGGTGCAGGATTAGGATTAATTTGGGAACCTTTGCCAAAACTAAATCTGCGGCTAGACTACGCGCCCTTATTTATTGACCTAGGCGATCGCGGGAACAATCTTCAAGATGATGGCTTCGACTTTAGTGCTAACTACCAATTGTATAAGTAAAAAATTGCGCCTTTTGAGCCGTTAATTACTGTTAATAATCGATTAGCAGATAAATAATACTTAACTAGATTGATTATTTGTCTGAAATTTGCCTTAACAACAATGTTTAATTAAATATTACGCTGTTAAGTGGACTCAATTCTAAGTGTATGTAGAATATATAATGAAACTAAGGTAAAGCTTAATACCACTTTAACTAATAATCCTTACTGAAAATAATAAACCTAGGTGTTTCTAATGAAAGGCAATATTTGGTTGAAATACTTACCCGCAATTATAGCTGCAACTTGTTTAACGCCCGTGATGCCAATAATAGCTGCTCCCCAGAGTCCAACAATTGTTGCTCAAGCTACCACTGCGTACAACACATATATGCGCCTAGGCTACTCAGCTACTGCTAAGAGAGATTATCGCAACGCTTTGGTTAATTTTAGACGAGCTTTAAGCGTGCGTCCCGGCGATGGCTATGCTACCACCGCAATTAATAACGTGAGTAAATATGCTCGTCGAGGCTCATCAAAAACTATCTTTATAGCTTCAAACCGAGGCGCACCAGGGACAAGACAAGGGGGTGCAACTAGGGGAGGGTGTTCTAGTAGCGATCGCACTTTAACGGCGTTGGTTCCGGCTAATAATTTAGGTATGACTACAGCGCAGTATCCGGTAATTTTCTTTTATGTCCCCCAAACTTCCGCAGATATCCTTGACCTATCTTTATTAGACGAAAACGATAACGAGATTTATCAAAAAAGCCTCAAACCAGTTAAAACTGGAGGTATAGCCAGTATAAATTTCCGTGATTTGCCAGGTTTAAAACCTTTGCAAGTAGGTAAAAGCTACCACTGGTATTTGTCGATTGTGTGTAATGTTCAAGACCGCTCCGCAGATATATTTGTTGATAGTTGGGTGCAAAGAATTAACTTTGATCCCGCGTTACAAAGCGAATTAAAACGAGCGTCTCCAGAAGGTCGCGCAGCGCTATACGCAGTCAATGGTATTTGGTATGACAGTCTCAAAGCGCTATTTGAAACCCGCAAAGCTAACCCAAATAATTCTGCTTTAGTCAATGAATGGGCAGATTTATTAGATTCTGTTGGCTTAGACACTGTTGCTAGAGAACCTTTAGTTCCTTGTTGTACGGTGACTAATTAGAATTAGTAATTGGGAATTGGTAGGAGGTTATAGTTGCATTTTTTCTATTTCCTCATCTCTTGCCCGGTAACAGGCTTAACAAACTTGTAACAGTTACTAAATAAACCACTTTAATTAAAAAGTATTTTCTTGAGTAGTGCTAGTTTGTCTCGGTAGGGAGGGTAGCGCAAGTTAAAGTCAAGACGGAAGAATTTATTTAAAATACTTTTGTAGTGAGAAAAAGTGTCAAAACTTGCTTTGCCATGATAGCTACCAATTCCACTATCGCCGACACCACCAAAAGGTAAAGATGAAACTCCAAATTGCATTAGTGTATCGTTAATACAAACGCCCCCTGACGAGGTTTGATTGCATACTTGCTGTTGCAAGCTTTTATTTCTAGAAAAGATGTATATAGCTAGAGGTTTGGGCAGCTTGTTGACAAAGGCGATCACATCAATTAAGTTATCGTAGGCAATAATCGGTAAAATTGGGCCAAAAATCTCAGTTTGCATTACCTCATCTTCTAGCGATACATTGTCTATCACTGTCGGCGCGATGTATCGGTCAAAAGCGTTAGTTTCGCCACCAATAACTATTTCACTTTCTTTAAGTAGGTTAGTTAACCTAAAAAATTGCTTGTCGTCGATAATTCTGGCGTAGTCGGGGCTGTTTACTGGATTATCGCCAAAAAATTCTTTGATGTACTTAGCAATAGCGGCTAACAATTCTTGCCTAATTGCCTTATTTACTAATAGATAATCGGGAGCAATGCAAGTTTGCCCTGCATTCACAAATTTTCCCCACACAATGCGCCTAGCAGTACAGTCTAAATCAATATCAGTATCAACAATACAAGGGCTTTTGCCACCAAGTTCTAGAGTAACTGGCGTTAAATGTTTGGCGGCGGCTGTCATGACAATTTTGCCGATGGCGGTACTACCTGTAAAAAAGATGTGATCCCATTTTTGAGCCAATAACTGCTGACTTATTTCTTTATCGCCTTCTACTAAGGCTATATAAGATTCGTCAAAATATTGTTCAATAATCTTTGCTAGTAATTTAGATGTGTGGGGCGCATTTTCTGACGGTTTCACTACTATACAATTGCCTGCTACGATCGCACCTACTAAGGGCGATATGATTAGTTGCAGGGGATAATTCCACGCGCCAATTATTAACACTACTCCTAAAGGTTCGGCGCAAATACTGCCGTAACTTGGAAATTGCTCTAAGGAAACTGAGACTTTTTTGGGCTTAGTCCATGATTTAATATGTTTTAGGGCATGATTGATTTCTTTTGTAACTATAAGCTCCGTCAGATACGCTTCAAACTGGGGCTTATTTAAGTCGGCTTTTAAAGCTTGAGTGATTGTTTCAAAGTTCTCGGCGATCGCGCTCTTTAACTTTTTGAGTTGATTAATCCTAAAATCTATTTCTTTTGTTTTGCCACTGTCAAAATACTCGCGTTGCTGAGAAATAATTTGAGCGACTTCTGTTTGAGCAAGCATTTTGAGATTAAAATTTTATTAATTTATTTTACGAAAACCCTTGCAATATCTTGACTTTTTTGATATTATATTTATAATGGAAAGCTTAACTAAAATATTGTTTTTATCATTACCTTCATTTTAACATACTAACAAAAATAATTCTATTTGTCTACCCAAAACCATGCTAATGAAATATTTTTTATAAAAAGAATAAAGAATACTTATTTCAAGTTACTAAGCAGGGAGATAAACAGTAAATGTACTACCTTTACCTAGTTCTGACTTGAGTTGAATTGTACCTTGATGGGCTTCAACAATGCGCCGAGATAGGTATAAACCTAATCCACTGCCTGATCGTTTGTGACTGCCTTGGCGAAAGCGCTCAAACATAGTTGCTTGTTCGCCAATTGCAATACCTACGCCTGTATCTTCAATTTCAATGGCAACGTAAGCTGTAGATTGCTGTTTGGGGGGAAGATTTTTCGGCTCAATGGTCGGATTGAAACGAATAGTAATAGAACCTGTATCGGTAAACTTGATAGCATTGCCAACTAAATTAGTAAATAAGCGATGAAGTTCTAAGCGATCGCCCATAACTTTGTTAACTTGCGATTGCTGGTTAAATTCGGCAATTATGGCTAATTTTTTCTCCGCAGCGAGGGGGGTTAATTCATTAATAACTTCTTGCAGCAACCCACGCAAATTGATGGGAAAAAAGCTAAGAGTTTTGCGCCCAGCTTCAAAGCGGTAAACTTCAAGTAAAGTATTAACCATTTGCAACAGGTTTTGATTGCTCCTTTGCATAGTAGCGATTGCTTCTAGCATGGTAGGCGAAAGCTCTCCCAAAGCACCTTGCTGAAATAACATCAACATCCGATCGGCGGCTACTAAGGGAGTACGCAAGTCGTGAGTAAGACGAGAGACATAATCTTCTCTTTGACGGGCAATGCTGTCGCGCTCGTCTACGCTGTGTTTGAGACGCAGTAAGCTCCGTACTCGTGCCAATAACTCATCTACTTCTACAGGCTTGCGGATAAAATCATCGGCTCCCATGTCTAAGCCTTGGGCGACACTAGGTTTATCGTGGGCGGTAATCAAGAGGATGGGAATAAAAGGCAGCTTAGTATTTTCACGGAGGCGCTTAGTAACTTCAAAGCCATCCATTCCCGGCATCATGACATCTAACAAAATCAAATCTGGCGGAGAAAGTTCAATTTGTGCTAAAGCAGAAACTCCATTTTCGGCGGTGGCGATTTCGTAGCCTTCTTCTTCCAAAATGGTTTGGATCAAAAAAACATTATCAGGAGAGTCATCAACAACAAGTATCTGGTCTATAGCAGCTAGCGAACTCATGGAGGGGATTATTTTTAACTAATTAAGTTTCTTTAAATACATCTTCTACCTGTATTATCTTTTCTTTTAAGCGCGCAATTAACCTCTTACTTGCGGCAGATTATTTACTGCTCTATCTACTACTAATTGTTGTTGACTTTTAACTTTTAATAGAGTTTGCTATCAATAAATTGATTACTAAACCTAAATTTTACGACAAATTGATAAATAAATCTAACCATAATTATTTGTTATTATCGCTCAAAAAAACTTAAGTTTAGCAGCGTAACTTAAACTTTTTGCTAATAATGCTTTGAGCGTATAAGTTACCAAGGCTAAGGAATTTATGAATAAATTAACCGCTATAGGAGTTAGTGTAGTATTTTTAACAAATAGATCAAATTGATGATTTTTTCAGATTAGCTTTGCCAAAAAGTCAATTCAAAGCTAAATTAAAAACTAATTTTCAAAAAATCCTATGGTGCTACCTATTTTTACCGCCGGACAAAAAAGAAATAGCGGGTATAAAGTAAGCGATCGCACTTTAAGCCCAGTTTCCGTAGTATTTGCCAGTATTTTCTGTATATTTTTGGGCGGTTTGGGTTGGATTTGGGTAGAAATGCTGACAAAACGTTATGTAGCTGTTGGTGGGATTCCAAGTCCAATCATCCTGAGCTTTTTACAAAACGACAGTGCAAGGGTTGCTTATTTTGATGGAGACGAGGAAAAACTATACAGCCAAATTCAAAGTATGAATTTAGCAGAAAAGTTAAAACCTTACTATCGCCCACAGTTTACAGAGGAAGCAAAACTAGATTTGCATATTCATCAAATTCTTTATGATCGCACAGGGTATGTAGGCAAAGCTTACCGAGTTAGCAAGCAAGGAGTTTTGACGTTAAAAAATAAAATTAAAGCAAGTCAAAACAAAAAGTAGCGTTGAGCAAGAGGTAATATAATAGCGGGATCGCAAGTAAGCAATTGCCCATCGGCTCTAACAGTATAGGTTTCAGGATCTACTTCCATATGAGGCAAAGCATCGTTTAGCTTCATAGATTGCTTGGTTATTTGCCTAGTCCCAGAAACCGCCACCGCCATTTTTTGTAACTTTAACTGCTCAGGAATTTCGCGCTCCTTGGCGGCTTTAGAGAGGAAAGTTAAGCTATTTCTCGCAATTGCGCCGCCGAAACTTGCAAACATCGGACGCATATGTACGGGTTCAGGTGTGGGAATACTAGCATTGGCATCGCCCATTTGCGCCCAGGCGATCGCACCACCTTTGATAACTATTTCGGGTTTGACTCCAAAAAACGCTGGTTTCCACAAACACAAATCCGCCAATTTTCCGACTTCTACGGAGCCTACATGAGCCGCAATGCCGTGAGTAATAGCAGGATTAATGGTGTACTTCGCAATGTAGCGTTTCGCCCTGTAGTTGTCATTATGGGGGCTATCTTCGGTTAATTGTCCTCGCTGCACCTTCATTTTGTGTGCAGTTTGCCAGGTGCGAATAATTACTTCTCCCACTCGCCCCATAGCTTGAGAATCGGAAGAAATCATACTAAAAGCGCCCAAATCGTGCAAAATATCTTCGGCGGCAATAGTTTCGCGGCGAATACGCGACTCAGCAAAAGCTACATCTTCGGGAATATCCGGATCAAGGTGATGACAAACCATCAGCATATCTAGATGTTCGTCTAAAGTGTTGAGAGTATAAGGGCGGGTAGGATTGGTAGAAGACGGCAAAACGTTACTTTGTCCGCAAACTTTGATAATGTCTGGTGCATGACCGCCCCCAGCACCTTCGGTGTGGTAGGTGTGAATAGCGCGACCCTTAAAAGCTGCGATCGTTGTTTCCACAAAGCCAGCTTCGTTGAGAGTATCGGTGTGAATTGCCACCTGCACATCATAGTCATCGGCGACATTGAGACAAGTATCGATAGTGGCGGGTGTAGTTCCCCAATCTTCATGGAGTTTTAACCCTATTACCCCAGCATTTACTTGCTCGATAAGTCCTTGAGGCTGGCTGCTATTACCTTTACCTAAAAAGCCAATATTGACGGGAAAAGCATCCGCCGCTTGCAGCATTCGATGAATGTTCCAAACTCCAGGAGTGCAAGTAGTAGCATTTGTCCCGGTAGCGGGGCCTGTACCACCGCCAATCATTGTAGTTATTCCTGATGAAATCGCACAATCAATTTGTTGGGGGCAAATAAAATGAATATGGCTGTCAATTCCCCCGGCGGTAATAATCGCACCTTCCCCGGCGATTATTTCAGTACCTGCACCAATAATAATATCTACATTGTTTTGAATGTAAGGGTTGCCAGCTTTGCCAATTTTAAATATGCGTCCGCCCTTGATGCCAATATCGGCTTTAACAATTCCCCACCAATCGAGAATTAAGGCGTTAGTAATAACTAAATCTACCGCGCCATCGGCGTTAGAAATGGGGGATTGTCCCATACCATCGCGGATTACCTTCCCACCACCAAACTTGACTTCATCGCCATAGGTAGTAAAGTCTTGTTCTACTTCAATAAATAACTCTGTATCCGCCAAACGAACGCGATCGCCTACTGTTGGGCCGTAAGTTTGGGCGTAAGCGCAGCGATCCATGCGGTAACTCATATATTCCTCTACAAAATACTAATTTTGAAGCCCTCAAAGGTTACGGAAAAACCGTTCCCTTCTGGAGATGCGCACATTACACCTACCTTTATTGGTGTAGCGGTTAGATAAGCCATTCTCAGCATTGTATACTCCTGCCCGTTCTCAGAATACTCCACCACTACGGCGGTGTTTTTTCTTGTGACTCGTAACCACATAGCAGGTGTCAATAAAGGAACTACAGACCAATCAGAGTAATCTCTAGTGACGACCGCGCTACAGTATTGGACGTTATCGACAAACTCAATGCCACATTTTAGCCAATTGCTTTCGTCAAGACGTAGCATAATTCCGGCTTGGTCGTACAAATCTCGATATTCGCCGCTAATTTTTACATCAACGGTGAAATTTCCATCAATTAATTGCCAGAAAAAATGACCGTTATCTCTAACAAAACCGTAATGTGTATGTCGCCAAAAGTCTGTTTTTGCTCCAGAAGTAGCCGTAATGCGATCGCTTTCTACATTCCAAGCTGGCGGTTCGTTGTACCACTCCATTAATATTTCCTAATTTAGCTATCTAACGATCCGTTAATTTTATTGTTAAATCCGTAAACTTGGCGGCTACCTGTATAGGGGACTAAAGTCACTGTTTTTTCGTCTCCTGGCTCAAAGCGCACGGCGGTTCCGGCGGGGATATCGAGGCGCATTCCTATGGTTTGGTCGCGGTCAAAACTTAATGCGTCGTTGACTTCGTAGAAGTGAAAATGAGAGCCAATTTGAATTGGGCGATCACCCATATTTGCCACAACTAACTTTATAGTCGCAAGTCCGGCATTCAGTTCAATTTCTCCTGATTTGACGATTATTTCTCCAGGAATCATGGTTGTAACCTCTCTAATGTACGGAACCTACTAAGTAGCGCTGCGTCTATTACCCCTGTAGGCATCTCGCCAAGCTAGAGATAAAGGTGATAAATTTAGCTGAGAAATATTTTTGAAGTTAACCTAAATTCAACGCGCCGTCAAAAAAATGAAATTAAGTATTATTGCACTCATTACTATACTCGCTCCATGGGGCTTAATGGCTCCAGCGATGGCTTATAGCCCCGAAGACTTGGAACAGTTAAAACAAACGGGTTTATGTGCCAGGTGCGATTTAACAGGCGCTCCCCTCTCGCAACTCAACCTTAGTGGCGCTAACTTGCGTAACGCTAACTTGAGTAAAGCTGATTTATCTCAAACCAATCTGGCGGATGCAGATTTAACCGAAGCTAATTTAGAAGTTGCTAACTTGACGAGCGCTAACTTAACAAGCGCTACATTAACAGGTGCTAACCTCAAGTCAGCGACCTTAGAAAATGCTAATTTGAGCCGTGCAGGATTATTTGCTACTAATCTAGATGGCGCTAACTTTAAAGGTGCAACTACAACCTATGCTAATTTTCGCGGTTCTAGGTTTAGGCTGACAACTTCCCCTAGCGGTTTAGTCACTTCCGACCGTCGTTACTGGTAGTTACTGAAGATTTTTGTTGTAAATGTTAGTTTTTCTTGTTACTGGGGATTACTAAGTACAGAACTTTAATCTCCGTAACCCAATGAACGTTAAATACCTAAGCGCGATCGCCTTTACTACCCTTTGCCTGCTGCCCGGAATTAGTTATGCTCAACAGCAACAAGACTACGCTTGTTTTTTAACTACCAATTCTGGCAGTACCATTGATTTTTCCCAAACTTCCCTCTGTGGCGCTCAAAAAACTGCACCAAAACTTCCAGTTAATATCGACGAGGCATTTTTAGCAGAATACAAGCGCAACGTCATGCAGTACGCCGAAGTCCGCGATAATTTGCTATCTAATGTGGAGCAGTCACCACAAATGAGCAGTTTGCAAGCTCAAAGAGTGTGTAACGAACTAAAATCAGGACTTTCTCTTGATGAAGTCAAACAAAAGCAGGCTAGTGAAACTGTCGAACAATCAAGTATAGTTAATGCCCAAATTATTACTAACTTGGCTACCAAATATTACTGCCCTAATGGGGGTAAGTAGTTTAAAAATATCTCCCTAGCTGTTAACAATTCTTTATGATGGGGGATAAGCCGCTAGATTAATTGATTAATGCTAACTCGTATTCAAGAACTGGCAGAAAAACTGCGCGATCGCCTAATTGAAATTCGCCGCCATCTCCACACTCATCCCGAATTAAGCGCCCAAGAACACAAAACTGCTGCTTTTGTGGCGGGGGTTTTATCTTCAAGTGGGCTTCACGTCACTGAAACCGTAGGTAAAACTGGAGTTGTCGCCGAAGTAATCGGCAATGGTACAGACAAGCGATTATTGGCAATTCGTACAGATATGGATGCTTTGCCTATTGAAGAACGTACGCTTTTAGAGTATGCCTCGCGCGAACCGGGAATCATGCACGCCTGCGGACACGACGTACACACGACCGTAGGCTTAGGTACAGCGATGATTTTGGCTCAACTAGCCCAAGAATTACCTGGCAATGTGCGGTTGTTGTTTCAACCCGCCGAAGAAATTGCTCAAGGCGCGAGTTGGATGATTGCCGATGGGGGAATGGATCAAGTGACGGCAATATTGTCTTTGCACGTTTTTCCGTCAATTACCGCCGGGTCAATTGGTGTCCGCTATGGGGCATTAACCGCCGCCGCCGATGACTTAGAAATAGAGATTATTGGGGAATCTGGACATGGTGCTAGACCTCACGAAGCAATTGATGCAATTTGGATTGCTTCGCAAGTTATAACGAATCTCCAGCAAGCAATTAGCCGCACTCAAAACCCTTTGCGCCCAATGGTGTTGAGTATTGGACAAATTAACGGCGGTAGAGCGCCAAATGTAATTGCTGATCGCGTAAAATTGTTAGGCACAGTGCGAAGCTTGCACCCAGAAACTCGCGCTAACTTGCCTGATTGGATTACTAAAATAGTTTCTAGCGTTTGCGATAGTTACGGCGCTCGTTATCACATTAATTATCGTCCCGGCGTGCCATCGGTGCAAAACGATTTAGCTTTATCGCAGTTGGTGCAGAATGCCGCCGAAGAAGCTTTTGGGAGCGATCGCGTTTTGGTACTTATGGAACCCTCTTTAGGGGCTGAAGACTTCTCTATGTACCTAGAACACGCCCCAGGAATGATGTTTCGTTTAGGGGTGGGTTACAAAGATCGCGCTCTCAATTATCCTTTACACCATCCGTTGTTTGAAGTAGATGAAACGGCGATTGTTACGGGAGTTGTAACGATGGCTTATAGTGCTTACAAATATTGGCAGCAGGGCAAGTAGGTTACTTATTTGTAGCTAAAACCAATTGCCTAATTTAAAAGCAGTAATTTGATAAACAAGGGCGATTACTGTTCTATTAATCGCTTTACTGTTAATTTTTTGGCATTGCTGAAGTCTAATGATTTGTCTCCCCTCCATTTCTACCAATTACCAATTAGCCATTACCAATTCAGCAAAGTATTGAGATTAGATAAAATTGTGCCTTTATTACAGCCGCTTACGGTTAATAAAAGGCTGTTATGCTGGCAATTATTTGTAGTAAGCTTGCTAACAAGTAGTAGTTGAAGATCGCCATGCCAAACAATTCTCATACTCAGGAGCGATCGCCCAGCCTAACTAAGTCCAACCTCCCCAAATCACGATTTTTAGTTCATCCATGGTTGCTAATAGTTGGAGGAGGAGCATTATCACTAGCGATCGCCTCAGTGGCTATTATCAGCTTGACCAATACGGGGCGGATAGCAAAAGACCCTAGCAAACAAACCACCCTAGCTACCCAAAAAGTTGATTCTGCTGGGGTAAACTGGTGGGCTATGGCGCTATTGGGTGCTGGCGTGGCTAGTACCGTAGTAATTTTTAAAGGACAAAATTTGCCAATAGTTTTCAAAGGTGGGCGATCGCGTCGTCAGCAGCGCCGACTATTACTCAAACAAGGTGCAGGCATTGCTACAGAAATTACGCCAGAAATAGCGCCATTAATAGAAAACCAATCTGTACAGCCTAGTTCCCCAACCATCACTGTACTACCACCAGAAAAAGCTCAAACTAGCGATCTAGGTGAGCCATCTTTAGCCGAAATGATGGATATTCGCAAGCATTTATCGCTTACAGAAATTTTGCAAGACTTTAAACGCCCTGATTAAACCTCGCATTGACTTACTTCTTGAAACTGAAGGATATCTTGGCGAGGGTCTACATAAGCAGCCTTAACTAATACTTGTTCCCCCAAGGCGACATCGCGTTTAAAAGGCATTGGCAACTGCAAACCCAAGTCTTCAATCAATATCAGTGCCAAACCTGTATCTTCCCGCAGCCACATTAAAACCAAGGCTTGCCATACTTCCTGGGGATGGCGGCGGAGGTACTCTAAACTCCAATAACGATTAGTTTGACGTTCTACCAAAACTACCTCTTGAGTGACGCTAAATACGCTTAACATGACTTCTTTAAGCTGTTCGTCCCCAAAAGGCAAATCCTCGCCCCGCAGGTGAGCTTTAAGTTGAAAATGAGTCAGCAAATCGCTGTAGCGACGAATCGGGGAGGTTGCTTGAGTATAAGCAGGCAAACCCAAGCTTGCGTGACGATTAGGGGTAATACTCATCTCGCTTTTAGGCATACAACGGCGCATTCCGCAGGCACGGACAGGCCCGGCAGGTAATTGGAGCAATTCTTCTGCCGATGGTAGTTCTGGCTGGGGCTGACCGCGAAAAGGCAAGGCAATATTGTGAGCTTGACCATAACGTCCGGCAACTTCTCCCGCCAAAATCATCATCTCTGCTACTAAGTGCCTGGAAGTAGAATCTTCTAAAACATTAATTGTTATTTCGTCGCCTTTAACTTTAATACTTGCTTCGGGTAAATGAATGCTAATTGCCCCTTGAGAATGTCGCCAAGCTTTACGCAATTGAGCCTTTAAGGCGATCGCAGCAATTTCTGGTTCCGCCTTTACTCCTAGTTGCAACATCTCATCTACATCTTCGTAAGTTAGGCGATAGGTAGGTTTAATTACACTGGCATGAATGCTGTAGCTTTCTACTGCTCCTAGATCGTCTAAAATTACGCCAAAACTCAAAGCGCAACAAGTCTTCCCCTGAATTAAACTCATTGGGCCTGTAGCCAATACTGCCGGAAACATTGGCACCATTCCTGTAGGCAAGTACACCGTTGTCCCGCGCCTTCTTGCTTCTTTATCTAATTCATCTTCTGGGATCAACCAGCGTGTAGGATCGGCGATATGTATCCATAGCTTTTCTTGTCCATTAGCCAATAATTCCCAACTTAAACCATCATCAATTTCCTTGGTACTTTCATCGTCAATCGTATAAACTTTTAATTTTGTTAAGTCTAAACGGTTTACGTCTAAGTCTGGCGGTGGAGAATCTAAGCACTGCTGCACAATTTCTAATACCTTTGTGGGAAATTGACTCGGAATTGATGAGCGCCGCAATACCAAGTTTTCGTGTTCGCTCCAAATACCCAAATCAACTAATAACTGCATCGCCGCTTGCGGGGTAGCGGTGCGTCCTAGATGATTCATAATTTCTACAACTAGAGGTGGAGGATTGCGATTAGGTTCAGGCATTCCTCCTGTCCGCCCTACCTCAATACTGGTTAAAGCAAAACGTTCTATCGCTTCTAATCTTTGGCGATCGTACTTCTCCCATTCTACGTTTGTACCAGCTAAAACTTGAGAAATTCGCTCAAAAAATTGCTCTTGCTCTTGTTGGCGGAGAGTGGCTACTTCTAACTGATGCTTAAGTTCTGCTACTTGAGTGGCGCTGCGCGGTTCGTAAAAGTCGCCTTTTTGTTTGAAATAAACCTTGTCTTCCGACAACAAATAATGAGCCGCGTAGCACTGGGGTGGGTTTTGCTCGGAGAACAGCAAGTTTGCCATTGCTGACGGGTTTACACTCTCCTCGCCAAGTTCTACTAACAACTCCCAGGCTATTTCTATGCTTGTTGGGTCTATATAAGGTTGGACTTCTTTTAAAAACTTAGGAATTTCTGTAGCTTTGTAAGTTTGTCCAGGAACGCTATAAGTAATTTGTCGAGGCGTTAGACTGTGAGCCGTACCGCGTTCATCGACTACAAACCAGCGTGTTTTGCCATCGGGGCGGTCTACCACCGCAAGACGGCGATCGCTTTGGACTTTAAATTCAACTAGCGTTCCCTTATCCACAACAAGCGTAAAAAATTGTTAACTTTTCCACAAATAGCCCCAGAGCGCGAATTCTACAATTTATCCTTCAGCATTGATAAACGGCATCAAAGCCACAATTCGCGCCCGTTTAATTGCTAAAGCTAAATCTCTTTGTTGCTTGGATGTTAATCCTGTAATCCGACGGGGTAAAATTTTTCCGCGCTCGGTGACAAACTTTCTCAGCAAATCAATGTCTTTATAATCAATGGGGTCTTGGGGCTTAACTGGAGATAGCCGACGACGATAGTAAGCCATATATTACTTAATTTCCTTATGAACAATGTGACGGTTGCAGTAGCGGCAAAATTTCTTTAATTCTAATCTTGCGGTAGTATTGCGGCGGTTCTTCATGCTGGTATAACGAGATACACCAGGCGATCGCTTGTCTAGATTGGTGCGACATTCTGTACATTCCAGAGTCACGACAATTCGTACACCCTTACTTTTTGCCATAATATCAGTGCTTTTGCTTTAGACGGAATTTTACACAAATATCTATTCTGTCACAGAATTGGCGAGGAGCGCAATTAAAAAATTGAGATTAACTGTTTCAACCTGGCAAATAATATATTAAGTTGGACAAGCAGCGTGATCGCCATAGTTGTGGATGTTTTTTTTAGCTGATAGTTTAGTAAAAAAGTGGGAGTAAGAAATCGCCATGCTAGAAGTTAGCGATGCGGAGGCAATTATCTTTAATTTAGTCCAGCCTCTAGATCAAAAGTGGGATAGAGAGGTTGTAACTTTATTAACGGCGATCGATCGCATTTTAGCCATACCTGTCACTAGCGAACTAGATTTTCCCCACTGGGATAATTCGGCAATGGATGGCTACGCGGTACGCTATGACGATGTTAAAGGCGCTAACAAAGAGCAACCAACAGCTTTAGAAATCGCCTTTGAAATCCCCGCCGGGGTTAAACCTTTACGCCCCCTAAAATCGGGACAAGCCGCCCGGATTTTTACAGGAGCGGTTATGCCTGAAGGGGCTGATACTGTAGTGATGCAAGAAGATACGCAAATTGAAGGCGATCGCGTATTAATTCTCGAAGCGCCCAAAAATCAGGATTTTGTCCGCCATCGCGCCTCTTTTTACCAAGCTGGAGAGCAATTATTACCCCCCGGAATTACGATTAATCCTACAGAAATTGCTGTATTAGCGGCGGCGCAATGTCGAGAAGTAACAGTTTATCGCCGTCCGCGCGTGGCAATTTTGTCTACAGGCAACGAATTAGTAGCCCCAGATGAACTCCTCCATCCGGGTCAGATAGTTGATTCAAATCAGTATGCTTTAGCGGCTCTAGTGGCGCAAATTGGCTCAGAACCCGTACCGATGGGGATTGTGCGCGATCGCCCAGAATACGTCAAAAAAGCTATCTCTCAAGCAATATCTATAGCCGATGTAGTTTTGTCTTCGGGAGGTGTTTCGGTAGGAGATTACGACTATATAGATAAAAATTTAGAACAATTGGGGGCAACAATCCATATTCGTGCTGTCGGCATAAAACCTGGTAAACCGCTAACTGTTGCTACTTTTCCTAAGCCCAAAACCCAACAAAGGGTTTTATACTTTGGTTTACCCGGAAATCCGGTTTCAGCTTTAGTAACTTTTTGGCGATTTGTGCAGCCTGCATTGCGGAAGCTTTCGGGTTTAACCCATAACTGGCAACCAAAGTTTATATTAGCGCGCAGTTGTAACGATTTAACCTCTGATGGCAAACGCGAAAGTTATCTGTGGGGACAGTTGCATTTAGTAAATGGTAAATATGAATTTTTACTTGCTAAAGGCAATTCAAGTTCAGGTAATTTAATCAACTTAGCTCAAACCAATGGTTTAGCTGTTTTGCCTATGGGACAAACTCATGTTAGCGCCGGAGAACAAGTACAGGTTTTACAAATCAATTGAGTAGAGACGTAGTTTTACAAATTAATTGAGTAGAGACGTAACACTGCTACGTCTCTACAACACCGAACGTTTACCATTAGGTCGTATAGTCATCCAATTAGTTTTCGCCATTGCCAATTGCTCCTCAGAAACCTTAGCATTGGTAAGGTTTGCGCCGCTTAAATTAGCTCCGCGCAAGTTGGCATGATTGAGATAGGCATCACTCAAATCTGCTCCCCGCAAATCTGCGCCTTCCAAGTCAGCATGGCTTAAATAAGCCTTGCTGAGGTTTGCTTCTTTCAAAGATGCTTGATTGAGACTTGCTTGCCCTAAATCGCTATTAAATAAAATTGCTTTGTGTAAATTAGTTTTATGCAGCTTGCAACCATGAAAATTTACTTCAGTTAAGTCTGCCCTTTCTAAGTCCAGCATACTCAGGTTTTGCATGGCAAAGTCACGTTTGCCGTTGATATAATCACTCAGTAAAGTATGGCTATTTATCCTGGCAACGGGTTGACTTTTGGTAGGAGGAATACTTGAATTGGTTGTTTTTGATTTCCAAGTTTTTGATTTCAATTCTTGAGCAACATCTACACTAGACTTGGGATTAGATTCTATAGATTTGACCCGTCTTTCGCGGATTGATGTTGCCATCTGGACAATTGATGGATTGTAACCTTCTCCAGGATTAGAACGATTTATAAACCCGGATCTATCGCTATTTGGGAGCGACTTGCGGTTACTAGCCATGCTACTAGCTAAACTGTCTTCGTAGGGTTCAAGTTCAATAGCGTTTAATACTTCAGTCGCAGATTGATAACGATGACGAACTGAAGCCTCTAGCATTTTTTTGAGAACTTGAGCTAAAGAATCGCTAACACGAACTTTTTGCTCCCATAACATTTCTCCTGTAGAAGGATGGTAATCAAAATCTTTAGGTGATTTAGCTGTAAGTAAGTAGATGCAAGTCACACCTACAGCATAAATATCACTAGCATAAACTGGGCGCAAAGCAATTTGTTCGGGAGGCGCAAAGCCGGCCGTGCCAACGGCATAGGAAGTAACAGTAGTGTGCAATGATTGACTATTAATTGTATTATTTACCTCATTTTTGACTGCGCCAAAGTCAATCATCACGAGTTTGCAGTCTTCCACACGCCGAATTATGTTAGCGGGCTTGATATCGCGATGAATTACCCGTTGATCGTGGATGTACTGAACTATCGGTAAAATTTCGCTTAAAAATTGCTTAACTCCAGCTTCACTAAAAGCGCCAAAGCGTTTGACTTCTTGTTGCAAGGTTGGCCCATTGACATACTCTTGGACTAAATAAAATTGATTATCTTCTTCAAAATAATCAAGCAACCTCGGTACTTGCGGGTGATTGCCTATTCTACCTAGGGTTTTGGCTTCGCGTTCAAACAAATCTCGTGCCATTTCAAACACATTTGGATCGTTAACCGATAGGCGCAGTTGTTTAATAACGCAAACTGGTTCGCCGGGTAAGCCTTCATCTTGGGCTAAAAAAGTAGCGCCAAACCCCCCATGAGCCAAAGCTTGGGATACACGATAGCGATCGCGCAATCTGACTAAATCATTGCCACAGGACTCGCACTTAGCGCGATCTATAGGGTTTTCTGGATGACGACATTTAGGATTGAGGCAATAAGTCATGAACGGGTCAACTCCTAGGGTTAGGGTGTTTTGAATAGTTGTACCCTAGTCCAATTATCCAAATAAATATGCACAAATACAAACTCATTTTTGCTGAAAGTTTTTTAAAGATTTGATAAAGTTACACCCATTATTAACTCCGTAATACGCAAGCCTAGCTACGGCATCCTTGTTGTCGTCAAAAAGTTGCGTTTTTTGCTCCCAAGTTTATAGTTCCCAACTATTAGGTTTTTCTACCAGACCGCAGTAAAATAATCAATCTGACCTGAGCATAAGCAAGCACTTTTTTCATGCGTATCTCTCTTAACTGGCTGCGGGAACTGCTAGAACCAGCATTGACACTTTCTCCAGAGGAGTTAGCCGAAACCCTAACGTTGGCAGGGTTTGAGGTTGAAGACATTGAAGATCGCAACTCTTGGGCCTCCGGTGTTGTCGTCGGTAGAGTACAGACTTGTACCCCTCACCCCAATGCCGACAAATTAAGCGTTACAACCGTTGACATTGGCCCTGAACAATTGCAGATTGTCTGCGGCGCTGCTAACGTCCGAGCAGATATTTATGTGGCGGTAGCAACCGTTGGTACTTATTTACCGAAAGTAGACTTAAAAATTCGCCCAGCAAAGTTGCGGGGCGTTCGTTCCGAAGGGATGATCTGCTCTTTGGCGGAAGTTGGTTTAGCTAAAGAATCGGCAGGAATCCATATATTTGCGGAGGTAAATGAGGATAATTCAAGTTCACTGCAAGTAGGTAGTGATGTTCGCCCTTTATTAGGGTTAAATGACGTAATTTTAGACTTGACAGCAACGGCAAATCGTGCTGACGCTCTAAGTATGGTAGGGGTGGCACGAGAAGTAGCAGCTTTGACTGGGGCATCAGTAAAATTACCAATAGTGCCAAAAGTTGAAAAACCCAGCGTTGAAGGTAGATTGAAATTAAAGGTATCAGCAACGACAGCTAATCCTACTTATATTGGAACGGTAATATCTCAAATAAAAGTCGCCCCCTCTCCTGCTTGGTTGCAGCAGCGCTTGCAAGGGGCGGGAGTACGACCAATTAATAACGTTGTAGATATTACAAATTACGTTTTATTGGAATGGGGACAGCCCTTACACGCTTTCGATAGCGATCGCCTGCAAGCAGTAGCCGGAGGAGATAACCTAACAATGGGTGTCCGTTTTGCCGAAACTGGAGAATCTTTACAAACTCTAGACGGACAAAATAGAACTCTCTCTACTCAAAACTTGCTAATTACCGCCAATGACATGCCTGTAGCCGTTGCTGGGGTGATGGGAGGCTCAGAAACTGAGGTGCATGAAGGGACAAAGAATTTAGTTTTAGAAGCAGCATTATTTGATAGTGCGGCAATTAGGCGCTCGGCGAGAAGCTTGGGATTACGTAGCGAAGCATCGGCGCGTTACGAACGGGGTGTAAATTCAGTAGAACTAGAGATAGCGTGCGATCGCGCTTTAAATTTGCTTCAGGAGATAACTTATGGCGTAATAGAGGCGCAAGTTATAGTCGATACCCGCCCAAACTTAGAAACTTTTTCGCGCTCCATCGAACTGCGTTTAGACCGCGTAAATCAATTGCTTGGCCCTGTAGACTTAGGCGAAACTACGGGGGAATTGGAAGCAGAGCAAATGCAGCAGATATTGGTCGCTCTGGGATGTGTTGTTACCCCGAACCAAAACGAGGCGCGAGTGTGGACAGTTAAAGTTCCTCCTTACCGCCATCGAGACTTGGAACGAGAAATTGATTTAATTGAAGAAATTGGTCGAGTTTACGGCTACAACCGCTTTTGCGACACTCTCCCAGAAAAAACCGAGCCGGGTTATCTTAGTTTAGAGCAGCAGCTAAGGCGGCAAATTCGGGAGGCTTTTCGCGCTACAGGACTTACAGAATTAATCCATTATTCTTTAGTTAAACCTGGAGAAGATCGGCAAATAGTTTTAGCTAACCCTTTATTTGTTGAATATTCTGCTTTGCGGATAGACTTACTTTCAGGCTTGATTGCAGCTTTTGAACACAACCAATCTCAAGGTAATCAACCGCTTAATGGCTTTGAAATTGGCAGGATTTTTTGGCAAGATGAAGAAGGACTCGCCGAAGCAGAAGAATTAGCGGGAATTTTGGGCGGCGATCCTAGTCTTGGTAAGTGGACTCGTGGCGGCAAAAGTCGCCCCCTCGATTGGTTTGAAGCTAAAGGCTTACTAGAGCGCGTATTTCAACGTCTAGGTTTAAGGGTGGAGTATCAACCCAATCATCAAGATTCGCGCCTGCATCCAGGGCGTACAGCGTCTTTGTGGTTGCAGGGAAATCGCTTAGGAACTTTTGGTCAGTTGCACCCACAATTGAGGAAAGAGAAAGATTTGCCCGATGCAGTGTATGCTTTTGAACTATATTTAGATGTGCTAGTTGATGGTGTAGATGCAGAAGTGGTGTCTAAGCATCAGTTCAAAAATTATTCTACTTACCCCGCAACGGATCGAGATATTGCTTTTTTTGCCTCTACAGAAATTTCGGTAGCAGAATTACTTAAAGTAATTTCCTTAGCTGGGGGAGAAATTTTAGAATCGGTACAGTTGTTTGATGAGTATCGAGGTGAAAATGTCCCTAAAGGGCAAAGAAGCTTGGCATTTAGGCTAATTTACCGCGCAGGCGATCGCACTTTAACTGACGTGGAAGTTGAACCTGTACATCAAAAAGTTCGAGAATCTCTAATCGAAAAGTTCAGTGTCAATTTAAGGAGTTAATAATCATGCCTAAATACATCATGTGGGGAACTTATTGCGAGGACGTGCTAGAAAAACGCGATCCTTATCGTCAAGCTCATTTAGATGGACTAGCCGAACAAAAACAATCTGGGATTTTGATTACTATTGGCCCGACTAAAGACGTAACTAAAGTTTTTGGGATTTACGAGGCGGAAAGTGAAGCAAAAGTACGCCAGTTAGTAGAAGCCGATCCTTACTGGCAAAATGGAATTTGGACAGAGTACGAAGTTAAAGAGTGGATACAAGCTTTTTGACCTCATACTCGTAGTTTGAGATACAAAAGTAACCGTCAATCTAAGCCTCAATGAGGTTAGAGATGTTACGTGGCAATTTAATGTCAGACTTGCAAAGTGGGGTGCTAGACTCAACGCGAATTTTATTCGACTTGCAACAAGTAAATGAGATTATGCGTTGCTTCTCTAGCTGTCTAGAAATAGAGGAAATTGCTCATCTAGTTACAAATAGTTTAGTCGAAAAATTTAGTTGTGCTTTGGCGCGGCTTTGGTTAGTAGAACCAGAGCGAACTACCCTTAAACTGGTTGCTTCGGCGGGAATGTACACCCATACTAACGGCTCTTTTGCCTGCGTACCAATGGGAGCATTTAAAGTTGGCAAAATCGCTCAAAATCGCGTCTCTTTTTTGAGTAACAATTTAGCCTCTGAACCTTGGGTAGGAAATAGAGAATGGGCGATCGCCAACAATATTCGCGGGTTTGCGGGATATCCTTTAACTATCGACGATCGCGCAATTGGTGTTTTGGCGGTATTTAGCCATCAAGCGCTAGAATTCGAGTTTTTGGAAGTATTGCAAACTCTTTGTGCGATCGCCTCTGTTACTTTAAATACTGCCATGCAATACCAAAAAGAGAAACAAGCTTGGCAGATAAATAATACTTCTTCGTTAAGCTTATGCGATCGCCTAGTTAGCATTCTCAGCACTACTCGACTAACTTTAGTAGGAACAGAAAAACCGCTAACTTTATCTGTAAGTTATGTATTTCTGCAAACTGCGGAAATTCTTAAACGCTTTGAGTGTAACTATTGTCGGCTAATTTACAGTGAAGATACGGTGCGACTTGAAGCAATGATTCCCATTTTTGGCGATCGCACAACGATAGAGTCAGGCTTAAGCGAACTATTTTCTATTACATCTTATTTAGGCGGAGCTTTGCAAGTTCAAACCAGTATTGACGGACGAGCAATGCAAGTTATGCTCAAAATTCCCTATACTTGTGAATCTAGGCAGCAATTACAAATCAAGTGTAGTTCGCCTATTTTACAAGTAGCCTTTACTCATCTGTGTGTTTTAGCAGGGTTAAAAACAGGTAACGAAGCGGAAAATGTACCTTTGCTAACCGACGATACTAGACAAATAACCCCAGCAAAATCGGTAATTTGGATCGATCAAAAGGCGCAAGTACCCCAAGGAATTAAAGCAAAAGTTGACTTAGCTACAACTCCAGAACAATTACGTTGTTGTGTAGAATCTGTTGTTAGCGGCAAGTCTTGGGGCATTGAGGCAGAGGTAACTGAGCAAAATATCTCAGAGCGCGAATTAGAGATTTTGGCTTTGCTAACGCAGGGAAAGCGCGATCGCGATATTGCCCAACATTTAATTATTAGCGAAAGTACAGTTAAGTTTCACATGAATAATGTTTTAGTAAAACTTAAAGCAAAAACTCGGTGTCAGGCAATTGCTTGTGCGATCGTTAATGGCTGGATTTAATTACACCCTAATAACTGATATTGTTTAGTCTAAACCTAAAATACAGAGCAAATCTTTAATTAATGTTATTCCTAAGTGCATTGGGTAGGGATGAATAATATTTCCTTTTGTAAATCCTGGAGAAGTTCTTAAAAAATGTGGTACTCGACAAAGTGCTTTGAGATTGTCTTCTGATTGAAAATCGGGACGGACAACAAATGGTAGCATTTCAATCATTTGTTGATGTTTATAGGCAATATCGGCAGCGTATACATTCTCAGTGCGATCGCTTTTATGCAATTCTCTAGCATCACGAGTATCTTGTGTCTTTTGTGTATCTGGGATTCTTCCTACAGAGAAATAATGTAGTAATTCTGGAACAGTTCTATCTATAAAACCACTTAATTTTGTAAAATCTCTAACAGTGGAATCTTCGTTCCAATTTGCTCTATTAGTGACATATTGCGGGGTTTCATTCCCACTACGAAGACGAATTATACTGATTAAATTTTTTAGTTGTTCATTATCTCTTTCATATTGACAATTATGATCAGGTACATAATTAAAATTTAAGATATCTCGTTGTTCTAACAAATATTCATTCTTTAGCTGAAACCAAGCTTGATTATTACTTCCATCTTTAGTTTTTTCATTACGCCAAACATCAGCTTCGATTAGAACAATACTGGAATTTTCAATATGTTGTGTTAAGACATCAGCAACAAATTTTACTAATTGTCCACCTTTCATCTGAAGTTGGTTAAGACTATCTCGGTCTTTCTTTCGTGCCTGATGAAATAATTGACCTATTACTATTCCTGCTTGTGAGTAAGGAATCCATTGCTGTTGATGAGGAAGCAAAACATCTACTGTACCTGTAGCATTAAGACGAACCGCAACTGCATATTGAAGCGGAGTTGTACCGATAAGGTTGTTTTTTTGAATCCGACAAAAGGCAATTACATCTAGTTTTTGAGCAATATTCTCTGGAATTCCTGCAAATTTATAAACTTCTGATGGTAAGCCGTACAATGTTCCTGTTTGACGCAGAGTTACATCTAATACTGCATTTAGTACTCTTCCCTCGTTCGCATCGCTATAAGTTGTATCGTCTTCTGGATTTTTTTTGTCCTTCGGTTTAACTGTTTGCAGCATTTGAGAATTAATATTTTCTAATACACAAGCTTCTCTGACTGCTCCACGAATACCTTGTTCGGGATGTATTCCTTTTACTTTGCTCGTTCCGATTTCAATAATAGCAAAAACATCGCAGTTAGTTTTATTTTTTACTAAAGTAATGACATTTCGTTTAATAAAATTTTGCCAAGCTTGACGTTTAAATTGATGTTGGTCTCTAATTTCCTTTTTAAAGTTATCGTTAACTGAGGGTAATCCAGATACAGATAATTTTTGTAAAAGTTCGGGATCGTTAATAAAAACATCTATAACATTGATATATTCTGGAAAACTATCGCTGTCTTGTAATAAGAAAGCTTGGCGTAATTGCTGAAGAATTAAAGGTTTAGTATATTCTTCATAGTAAATAACAAACAAATATATCTGTTTATTATTTGATGCTCGTTTAATAGCATCTGCAATAATAATTTGCTTTCCTTTTCGGAATTGTTGTTCTTCTGCTTCAGTAAACTTTTTGAGTGCAGATGGGATTAAAGATTTACGATGGCATTCATAATCGCTCATTGCCAAAGGGAGTTTCTTGCCAACAGGCGCAGCAATGTCACATTCCATCGGTTTATCCGGAATTAACACACCATTTAAGAATTGCAATACTTGATTAGTAATATCAGCACGTTCTTTCAAACTAAAACCTGTTTTAATATAATGTTTGTGTCCTCCTCCTTTTTGACCTTTTTGTTTGTATTTATAACCTTCAGAATGAACAATATAATAT
>QQTW01000142.1_pt1 | contig 39781 bp, 53 predicted proteins | sample 1904831 | NCBI WGS metagenome assembly QQTW01 (sample SAMN09435610, study PRJNA476489) | Subsurface metagenome, whole genome shotgun sequencing project.
CGGTACACGGATATGTCGGGGTCGTGGGAGAGCATTGAGATCATCAGGGATCAAAGTACTACGACTACGACCACCACTACCACTACCACAACCAGCACATCAACGTCCTCTGCTACGACTACCGAAGACAGCTCATCCGAGTCAACCACGATGACCACCTCCACAACCTCCGATAGTAGTTCCCAGTCAAGCTCGACTTCTGCCACAACTACGGATGACAGCTCCTCTGCGTCAAGCACGACCACGTCTGCCTCTGCAACTACCACTGATAGCTCCTCCGAGTCAAGCACAACCACGTCTGCCTCCGCAACTGCGACTGATAGCTCCTCTGAGTCAACTACGACCACGTCTTCTGCCACGACAACCGCTGATAGCTCATCCGAATCAACCACCCAAACTGCTACCGAAACGGAGTCTTCCTCTGCCACTGGGAGCCAGACCACTGAAACTACCAGCGAGCACGAGACATCGACAAGCACCCACGCAGAGCCAACAGAGACCACCATCTCCTCGACCGAGACATGCTCGTGCACCGAAGGTGAGCACTCGGGTTCCACGACCCCCTGCACGCCCTCGGCAACCTCAGATGTGTACGCAACGGAAACAATGACCACCTCCACCACCGTGCATGCGTCGTATGAGACTGAGCCCGTGGAGACCTATCCCGTAGAGTCAGAGCCCACCGAGTACGAATCGGTCAACTCAACGCCGGTTGAGACAAAGGCAGCAGCCGAGGAGACGTCCACCCACACTTCGTCGGTCGACTGCACCTTAACTCTGAGCTCCAAGCCGCAGGAGACTACGCCGGTCGTGTACGAGCATGAGTATGTACCAGCGGAGCCTGAGCATGAAGAATACCACCCAGAGGCTCCCAAGCACGAAGAGTCTCCGGAGGCTCCCAAGCATGAAGAGTACTACCCAGAGATGCCCGAGCACGAAGAATACTACCCCGAGGCGGCCGAGCACGAAGAACACCAGCCGGTAGACTCGAAGCCAGTGGCTCCCGTGCACGAAGAGTACGCTACTGAAGAGCACAAGCCCGTTGCCGAGTCGACGGTGGTTGTGCATCCCACAGCTACCGTGGAGCCAACTCCGGCTTCGTACGACGCTCCAGAGCATACCTCGTCCGTGGTGTACTCACCTGGGAATTCCACTTCAGCCGCCGCAGTCCAGTCGTCTGTCCCGTACAGCACTTCGACCCACGTACAGGCCATCTCGGAGCAGTACACCACGTTCCAGGTCGAGGCCAGCAAGACCCCAAGCGCTGTGAGCTCCAAATACACACCTCACCCGTCAGGTTATGGAGCCCATTACAACGCGTCCACCACCTCAAGCTACCCGGCTGAGTTTACCGGCGCCGCAAGCAAGCTCGCTGGATGCAAGTCGGCGGCGCTTTTGGTGGCAGGTCTGACGCTTGGGTACTTTGCGCTGTAAATGCTTCCAAGTTTGTGATAGGTTGATTTCAGAGATCAACCATGTGTTTAGTACTGCCGATATCGGCCATTTTCGGCGAGTAAGCCGCTTCTTGTACACGAATCTAGAATAGATGAGTCTTCTGGAGCCTTGAGTGTGGTATAGAGATATCTCCATCAGTGAACGCCGCTGCTTTACTTTGGAGCCCTGGGTGTATACTAAGTATACTCATGCCTACATCCGAGACATGGAAAGATATTCCAGGTCAAAGAGTCGTGAACAGACCACTACCTATACACAATCTGCTCATGCCTCACTTCCTGCCTTCCACCATCAGGATGTGATATCCCTCCGAGGTTTTGACTTCGCCATACTTAGGATTGGCCGTCGTACTGGGCTCAAGCTCGTACGCAACCTTTTCGAAATCAGCCAGCAGTGATCCGCGCGTTTTCCAGCCCAGTGATCCACCTGCGCAATCGCGCTGTCAGCATGAGAAAATAGCTGTTGCCGTAACTACAATCCGCCCACGCATCGCGAATCCCTGCTTCCGTGCAGCTATGCCAGTCTACAGAAGCGATTGGAGAAGCTCACCCTGTCGCGCCTTGTCCTCGGAGAACTCCCTCGCGACGTCGTCGAATTTTGCCCCGTCGCGGATTTTGGTAAGTGCATCTTCCTTGCGCGAGTGCTTCTCGCACAGGATGTGGCGGACGTTGATGCTGGTGGCCGGTTTGAGCTTGCTGGAGGATGACGAGCTGTCTTTCGCCTTGCCTTTGCCCTTGGCCGACGCGTCGTCCTTCTCGCTGCTGCTGGCTTTGGCGTTCTGCTTCTTGGCCATGCTGGAGTGTTGTTGGTGGGGTGTCGTTGGTTCAGATTGGAAGGGGTACCAGTAAATAGTAACAATAACATCATCAATGATCCATCTGCACCGCACGACCGACCAAAGCCCGTAGGACTGGGGAAACCGGGCCTGATAACTGTGCTGTTGGGCTGAATATTTCAAAAAGTCCGCTCTCCTCAACAGCAGTCATGGCTTCAGCTCCAGCACGCTTCAAGCTCATCTTCTACGTCCCCGAGCCCTCTCTCAAAGCCTGCAAGACTGCCATCTTCGCCGCTGGCGCGGGCCGCTATCCCGGCCCTGGGAACTACACGGAATGTTGCTGGACCGTCATGGGCATCGGGCAATTCCGTCCGGGAGCGGCGGCGAACCCGAACATTGGAAGTGTGGGAGTTCTTGAAGAGGTCAAGGAGGCTAGGGTCGAAATGCTGTGTGCTGGCGAGGACGTCGCGAGAAAGGCGGTCGAGGCGCTGAAGAGGTAATATCATATCAAACTCCGTCCAAGGGAGATTCTTCGTGTCCCATTGCCGAGCTACGGTTGCTCTAACGGAATTTCAGTGCTCATCCATATGAGGAGCCCGCTTATGAAGTGTACAAACTGGCGGACTTCTGATTATGGATTTACGAATATCAATGTCCCCAAAACGAGCCCTTCGGCATCTGGGCAATTTTTTGACATCAGGCGTTCCTTAACATGAGCCTGAAGAATATGTGTATGCAAGATATCAATGATCCAGACTCATGTCTAGACTGCTAGTTCAGAACCACCACTGCAGATTTGTCGCGGCTCTCGTAACATTATCGTTTTAGCAATGATGAGTTTTCGTGTTGCTAAAGCTGAATTCGGAACCACCCAAAGAAGATCAAGAATGGTGTACGCAACGACTGACCATTAAAAGAAAGAAACGGCCTTCAAGCTTCTATGATATTGGAGACAAACGAAATCAGAGGTCCCATGAGGAACCTCCAACAACGAACTCGTCCCTGAGAGACTTCTCTCTTGGGAAGAAGTACGAAACCAAAAACCTTCTCACCAGAGATATCTCTGGCAATGTACTCATCGCCACAAAGCGCCCGACTGATCAGTCGACCGAGCAGACCTCGCCGAGCAGCCAACGGGGTACAACACAGGGGATATCTCCGGAAACGAGACTGATGAACGAAGACAAGGGCCGTCTGCTGGCTGAAGCTCGGTTTCCGGCGCGTTGTCAAACGGAAGTGAGGGCTCAGCTCGCAGGCCAGAATCCCTCCGACAAGCAAAACGCATCCGGTCGTGTCGGTTCAGCATCTAGAATAGCCCCGATGACGTAGACGAACACGATAGGGGGTTTGACGAGGCCCTAATCTTCGAAGATGAGAAGGCGAAGACCTTCTACGAACTCATTCAGAGTCGATGTGATAGCAGAATGATATTCAAGACCTTGAAAAAACTGTGAGCATAACCTGCGTCAAGAGGCTGTTCTCGGGATGGAACTGTTAGCTCTCAGAAGACGGACCGAGTAACGTCCAGGAAATCCTCCAGGCTAGCAACAGACGAGCAGTCCCCCACATAAAGCCAATGGCCAAAGAACGGGCAAGCGTCAATGAGCAGCAGAAGGTTTCGGTCGTGCTACAGTGCACATGGAGGAGGACCCAACCTAGAGGAGAGAATATCTCGAAAGACTCGAAGATTGGCGGATCTCGTTTGAAGGACACAGGCAAAGAGAGAAGAGGCACAGTCCGATGCACATCATCGCCCTACCCAACACGAAATGAACAAGTTTCCTTGGAGCTCTCTTGGGCATGATCATATTATACCGATGAGGACGTCGGACGAAAAGAAAGGAACGGTCTCAAGCGCCAGAATACGAACCTCAATCCACTCCCAGCCACAGCAACGTTCTACACTCCGTGACAGCTTGCGGGAACCTGCCGCGGCTGGAGTTGCATTCGTGCTACGCTCGAATTCTGATTGTTATATAAGTATTGCTTCAGCTCCGCCATTCAACACTCGTGATTGGAAACAAGAAAACTGCCCTGATACTTTTGATAGGCGTTGACTATGACCTAGCGATTTTTCGCTCGACATCAAGACATAACTCTGAGCAGTCAGCATTTGGTCGGATTCCATCTCGCCAAGTTGTGCTCCACGCAGGTTTAGTTCATCAATTCCCTCCTTGTCGCCTCCCCGCTCCTCTCTCCCCAGGGACAGTTGTATATTAAAGGGCATTGTGGCTGGGTAGCTGATAAGCGATGCCAAGATAGGTATATGGACATTGTTATTTTCGCTAAATTATTATACCTCTTTTGAAAAAGCTCTTCCTTCTTCAACTTCATCCTTCGAACGTCTGACTCTTATACAAAGTCGTTTGGTTCATTCGGTTGCTCCACCCTAGTTCGCCTCTCCTCCTCCATCTCCCGCCCTCTCTTCATCTTTGGTGTCAACTCATCTCGCTTAACCACCTACTTTATTCACCGCTCCAGAGCTCAGACACGCGTCGCGTTCTCGAGTCCAAACATCCTCCAGCTGTGATTCTTAACGATCTCTGTTGCCATCCAAAGAAGACTCAATTCTCCTCCTCTAAAAACAATGTCTGCCGACGACACCTCCCCTCAAAACGTCCAGGAAGCTGGCGACATCCCTCACTCCTATGGCCGAGCGAATCCGAACGATCATTCCGGCGGGCCCGACGGCGACGCTCCCCCGCGTACCGAAGAGGAATATGCTCAGGCTCAATTGACCCTGCGCGCGGTCGTCTCGTCCAAGGAGGCTGGCGTCATCATCGGCAAGGCCGGCAAGAATGTCGCCGATCTCCGTGATGAGACTGGCATCCGTGCTGGTGTGAGCAAGGTTGTGCCTGGGGTGCACGATCGCGTTCTCTCCATGACGGGTCAACTCAGCGGTATAGCCAAGGCCTACGGTATCGTCTCGCGAGGATTGCTCGACGGTGCACCCCAGATGGGAATGGGGGGTGTCATCAATACCAACGGTACTCATCGTAAGTCCTCCTTTTCTTCGGTAACATCACGATCAGAGGCAATCCGATCTGTCTGAGGCGAGTGCATCCATCCGGGGCGATCTCTGTCCATGGTGTTTCTCAGTCTGAGGCGATCTCGGTTGTCTAGTTCCATTTCACTTTACGTTGTGCTTAATCGGACAAAGCTAATGTTTGCTGCAGCCGTTCGCTTGCTGATCTCTCACAATCAAATGGGAACGATCATCGGCAGACAGGGTCTGAAGATCAAACAGATCCAGGATGTCTCCGGCGTCAGGATGGTTGCTCAGAAAGAAATGCTTCCCCAGTCGACCGAGAGGATTGTCGAAGTGCAAGGCACCCCCGATGGCATTGAGAAGGCTGTTTGGGAGATTGGCAAATGCTTGATCGACGACAGCGAGCGCAGCTACGGCACCGTGCTATACAATCCTGCCCTCAGGGCTCAGTCCGGAACCGGTCCGGTCAACGGTGGCGGCGGCATGGGTGGTGGCCGTACCTATAACCGTACCGGCCACGGCGCCGACTTTAGTGATGGTCCTCCAAACTACTCGCGCCGGTCCGCATCTGACGCTGCTAACAGGGGCCCACCGCCCACCACGACGGAAGACGGCGAGGAGATTCAGACCCAGAACATCAGCATCCCGTCTGACATGGTCGGGTGCATCATCGGCCGCGGAGGAAGCAAGATCAGTGAGATCAGACGCAGCTCGGGCGCGCGCATCTCCATCGCCAAGGCTCCTCACGATGAGTCGGGTGAGCGCATGTTCACCATCACCGGCAGCGCCAGCAGCAACGAGAAGGCTCTGTACCTCTTGTACGAGAACCTCGAGGCCGAGAAGATGCGTCGCAGCCAAACACCGCAGGAATGAGCCGCACGAATACGCCATCTCATTCAGACAGCCCTGTCCTCGTGGCTTCCTGGTCCTTCTCGTCATGGTGCTTGGCTCCACAGCTGGTCTTTGACCCATCAATCATTCTCTCACCAACTGCCTGGCTGAACCTTGGCGCCACCTTGCTTTCTCGTAGCCATACCTCCCTATCACTGCCGCTCAACTCATCCATGCAGCTTGGTGCTCTACTGGGGCGTCATCACGGGGGGTGGAGTTTACGATTCATGATTAATGCCTTACATTCGAAACCAGCGCATAGCGGACCCAAAAGGACTGCGTTGAGGCTCGTGGACCTGCATTCAGGGTCATGATGGGTGCTTGCTCACAACGCACGTTGCTCCCCACACAACTAAGCGCTCGATGGTTACCCAACTCTACACGCACTTCATTGCAGACATACTCTCACACTCCCTATCTCGTCACCACAATCCTCACATTGCCCTCTCCTCCGCACCACATCATAAAAGCCTTCCTTTCACTTACCGAGCTCGTCAACAACCTCTCTTTCGGTACTCACGGCTGCTTGTTGGCACATGTACGCAGAGCTGCAATAGCACAGTGATCAAAATCCAACCGGCTCTTAATCCTGCAAGATACTTTACGTGACAGTGCCAGTGAAGTGTCTTCTATGATCGTATGGGTGGCTGGTGTTCAAATTGTGAAATACCTATCGCCCATCCTCTCCCAAATTTGGTCACAAATTCTCCCAGACCTGAACGTCGCCTCGTAGTCACATCCATCGGTCAATGAGCCCCTCGAAGTTCTGTTACGGCTTTAAACTGATTACTCTGCACATTGTCAGTAGATGAGATGAAACTCGCGGTGTCGGCCCCCACGCGAGCCTCGGTGATGAAATACTCCGGTTCCGTGCCGCTAGCTCCGACGAGCTAAACGTATCGAGGCCGTCATCCATCGACGACTAAATATTGCCGCGTGTAAATCAGACTCTGCTTAAGATGCTCCGCCATCCTCTTTGACCGCCCAAATACCAGCCCTTCGACCGTGTCTGTACCAGAGCATGGCCTCGCTCCTTCGGCGATCATGCCATCTCGCTCGGGTGTCAAGACTCGGCTTCGAATCGCCTTCCGTCTGTCGCGTTCAGTCACGGCTCCCGACTTACATCTCTCAGCCCGTGTACGGTCATAACAGAACACGGCGATACGCTACCGTCCAACCGGAAGAACCCGAGGAGCCCAAGGAGCCCAAGGAGTCAAAAACCAGAAAGCGCAAGGAGCCTAAAGCCAAGGCCAACAGCGGGAAGCCGGTTTCTAGGGAGAATGGCAGGGAGGCAGCGAGTGAGCAAGATGCCAACTCGACGACTCAACCTCCAGGCTCTGAGGAGCCTTCCAAGAAGATAGACCCCACTCTGTTTACGGCCAAGGAAGACGCACAGCAAACCCCGTCCAAGCTCACCCCCGAAGAGGAGGAAGCCTTGAGCGGGCTGCAGGAGAACCTAAAGAGGGGCATGCCTGGGCCGCTAGCCAAAGAGCTGGATTTCGCGTTTGACAAGATCAGGCGCGAAGGCGTACCCGAGGAGGTTCGGGAGATAATGGAGAAGCTCAAGGGTGGTGCGCCGATGGATCTCGCCACCGCAGCGAAGCTCATCCGGTTGACGACCCAGATGGCACGGGAAGCGGCCGAGGAGAGGGTGTCCGGAATGCGTTCGGATAAAGCTCCAAGGCAGAAGGCAGGCGCACATGATCCCGGGCCGCAGTCCAAGGGAGACAAGCAGCGGGATGGGGACGACAAGCCACCTGGAACCACCCGGATTGGCGAGATAAGGCTTGACATGAACACGCTCATTGCCGCTGGCTTTGTCGGTTATCTCCTGTATCGCTTCTTTGCTCCCGGGGAGAACTCGCGAGAGATTACTTTCCAGGAGTTCAAGACGACCTTCCTCGAGAAGGGACTCGTAGAGAAGATCGTGGTGCTGAATCAGCGGCGCGCTCGGGTTCATCTTCACAGGGATGCGGTAGCGGCGATGTACCCCGACTCGCCCGCTGTCCAGTCAAATTTCCACTACTACTTCAGCATCGGATCCGTCGAGGCATTCGAACGGAAGTTGGACGAGGTGCAGCAGACTCTCGACATCCCCAGCACCGAACAGATCCCCGTGGCATACACGGACGAAGTGAAATGGCTCTCAGTCTTCCTCTCGTTCGCGCCGACCCTCCTCATCTTCGGCTCGATCATTTGGTTGTCGAGGCGGGCCGCCTCTGGAGGTGGTGGACAGAACGGCATCTTCGGCATGGGCAGGAGTCGAGCGAAGAAGTTCAACCACGAGACCGCCGTGAAGGTCAAGTTCGCGGACGTTGCGGGAATGGACGAAGCGAAGCAGGAGATCATGGAGTTTGTCAGCTTTCTCAAGGAGCCCGGAATCTACCAGAAGCTGGGAGCCAAGATCCCTCGTGGAGCCATCCTGTCCGGACCGCCCGGCACCGGTAAGACCCTGCTGGCCAAGGCCACGGCGGGCGAGTCCGAGGTCCCGTTCTTCAGCGTCAGCGGCTCCGAGTTTGTGGAGATGTTCGTCGGTGTCGGCGCGTCCAGGGTCAGGGATCTGTTCTCCAACGCGAGAAAGAACACGCCCTGCATTATCTTCATAGACGAGATTGACGCGATCGGCAAGTCCAGAGCGAAGCAGACGTTTGGGGGTGGCAATGACGAACGGGAGGCGACGCTGAACCAGATCCTGACGGAGATGGATGGCTTCAACACTTCCGAACAGGTCGTGGTGCTGGCCGGCACTAACAGACCGGACGTCCTCGATCAAGCTTTGCTGAGACCTGGCCGGTTCGACAGACATATCGCCATCGACAAGCCGACCATGGATGGCAGAAAACAGATCTTCGCCGTCCACCTGAAGAAGATTGTGACGAAAGAGGACATTGACAATCTACGAGGCCGCCTGGCCGCCCTGACTCCAGGATTCTCGGGCGCTGACATTGCCAACTGCGTCAACGAGGCAGCTCTCATAGGTCAGTGATGAAATTGTGTACGCTACTTGCTCTAACATGCAACAGCCGCCCGCAGCCACTCGGAGTCTGTGCAGATGCAGCATTTCGAACAGGCCATCGAGCGCGTCATCGGCGGCCTGGAGAAGAAGTCTCTGGTCCTCGACCCCGAAGAGAAACGCGTCGTCGCCTACCACGAGGCCGGACATGCCATCTGCGGCTGGTACTTCAAGTTCGCCGACCCCCTGCTCAAAGTGTCCATCATCCCGCGCGGCCAGGGCGCACTCGGCTACGCCCAGTACCTCCCCTCGGGCGACACGTACCTGATGAACGTCAACCAGCTCATGGACCGCATGGCGATGACCCTCGGCGGCCGCGTGAGCGAGGAGCTGCACTTTGACACCGTCACGTCGGGCGCGAGCGACGACTTCAAGAAGGTCACGCGCATGGCGACGGCCATGGTCACGCAGTGGGGCATGTCGCGCAAGATCGGCTATCTCTTCTTCGAGGACGACAGCTCGCAGCAGCTGCACAAGCCCTTCTCCGAGGAGACGGCCAAGAACATCGACGCCGAGGTGCGCCGCATCGTCGACGAGGCCTACAAGCAGTGCCGCGACCTCCTGACCGAGAAGAAGGCCGAGGTCGGCATCGTCGCCGAGGAGCTTCTCAGTAAGGAGATGCTCACCAGAGACGACATGATCAGACTGCTGGGACCGCGGCCGTTCCAGGACAAGCAGGAGTTTGCCAAGTACTTTGGCAGTAAGGGCGACAGGGAAGGCCCGGGCAAGGGGTTACTCGAGCCTCCGAGCCCGCCGGCGGCAACGGATGTTCCACCAGCTCCCAGTCCTTCGCCCACAACCTGATGCTGTGTCGTTCTCTACTGTTTTGGATTTACTGGCTCGATTGTACAGGTGGGAAGATGTAAAAGCACGCTGTTCAGTGACACCCGCAACTTCGACTCGCCAAAGGCATATGTCGTTTAGTACCCTTTGCATTCCACTCCTGGGCGTACGGCGTGATCCCTCGTGGGATGGCATTCACAGCTCAAGCCGTCTCGAACAGACGTGTGTATCATCTATAGATGTATATATGTGCAGATGAACGCGCACATGTTCCAAGACTTCAACTTTTAAGCGACGGTAAACATTGTGTGTTCGTACACGCTATGCTAACCTTGGGTAGGCAAGTCTATATATCATGATATCTCCACGTCATCGTACAATGCATCATCTAACTTTTCTAGATTCCAACGCCTTCGCCTTCTCCTTTGCCAGCTTCTCCGACCGCTGAATCGCAGCCTCGGCGCCAATGGCCCCGAAAACCAGCCCAACGCCAAGCCATTGCATTCCGGTCAGCCGGTGTCCAAACCACAGGACCGACAGCACCATCGTCAGCATTTTCCGCGTCACGGTGACTGTGACCAGAAGAAGTGACGAGAAATGCGCCAGAGTGTAGTCTACAGCGAGTCAATCATCAATACCTTCAGGGACTCACGGAACGCTCACATATGAATATCTGTCCTATAGCGCCGCACGCCGCAAACCCAAGAACGTCCCAAGCGACTCTGGGATGTCTTCCGATGAACGCGATGGCGTCTCCGAGCTCTCCGTTCACCGAGCCCTTCTCAAGACCGACGTACGCCCCGACACCAGTACCCACGAGATACGGCGAGAGCAGCAGATACGCCGCCGTCAGAACGGTACACAATATATTCTGCGCGCACATCATCTGCGGTCCGGTGTAAGGCTTGAAGCTCGCAAAGATATGGTCCTGGGTGCTGTTGGTGAGCCCGTCAAAGAGCAGATTGATGGACAGCAGCAGCAGGCCCCACGCACTGCTCCCCTCTCCCATGCCGCGCTTCTTCTTCCCCGACGTCGGATGATGCAGCGTGAACACCGCCACCCCCGCCGTCACGAGCGCCACGACGGCATACTTGTAGAGCGGGTAGCGCTTGCGGAAGACGGAGATGTGCAGCGCCATGACCGGCAGCAGCTTGCACGACTTGGCCAGGATGAAGGTGATGTAGTCGATGTGCTTGAGCGACGCGTACCCGAACGGCGACGCCAGCGACGACGTGACGGCGACGAGCACGAGCGGCGCAAGGATGGCGCGCGAGGGGAAGATCGGTGCCGCGGCGGCGCTGCTGCGCGACGATACCAGGTACACGAAGCCCGTCAGCGCGGCCAGCGCGGATTGGATCGTGTTGAGCACGACCGAGTACGTAAAGGTCTCGTGCGAGCCCGGCGGGCCGTAGCTCGTCGTCGTGATGCGCTCTTGGAGGAGCGCCCATGAGAGGCTGGGCAATTGTTACCGAGTTGCTTTCATCTGGTGTCTGCATGGGCGTCTTACAAGGACGCATATATTCCACCGGTGCAGATGAGCAGCTCCAGCAAGCCTGCCTGTCTCTGCTCTATCTTTCCCGCGCTCGATGTGACCGTACCGTTGGCATCCTTGTCGCCAGATTTTCCTTCTGCGCTTCCGTTGGCCTGCCGGTACGGTGGTTGTGCTGCTTTGCGCTGACGAGCCATGCCTAGGAGGGGCTTTGCGGGCGATTTGACAGTACTATTGATCTATGATCAATCGGGGCAGACCAATTGCTTAAGTTCATTCCAAGTCACTGGCATGTTGACTGTTCAGCGCCGTCGAGAGAACACCTAGCCATTGTCCTGAAACGTGAGGTTTCCGCTGATGGAGGCTACCAGCTCCATGTGCATTGCTCTAGGCCAGGTGCGGCTTGGTGCATGACTAGAATGGTTAGACTGCCGCTCTCCCGTCTACAGTACCTAGGTACCGGAGATATAAAATCGAAACCTTCGAACGTCTGCCTTCGAGCGCGGCTGGACACCGAAAGTCCCTCTCATTGTCTTCTCAAGACATGCTCTGTCCTGAGGGATCTCTTCGACCCCTTCGGTGCTATCCAATACTTGACGTTGGCGGTAAGAATTAGGTAGAAGGTAGGGTTCGCTCTGAAGGTAGACATGTGGAGATCTATCAACAAGTGAAATCTGTTACCACTGTGAAATAAATTGTGTGCTTGTCTATTCAATTTAACCTCACTAGCTCCTTAGCTTTTGATGTACCACCTGTACTGTGGATCATCCAGGCGTGGTAGGAGCTTGGCGGACTCAGAGGGAAGCTTTTCGGTGCAGAAACTTGAGTCGTTGAGCTGCTTTGCAAGATTTCGAACAAGGACTGCGGACTGAGCTTGCCATCTCTCAAATGGCTCAAATGGAGAAATTAGGCTTCCGTTACATCCCCAACTTCATCACTGCTGAAGAAGAAACCACCATCCTTACCAAGGTATCACGTCCATCCCAATTTCTCGCCTTCCCCACACCTTCTCACTCACTCTAACCTTCTCCAGATCCCACCCAACCGCTGGACAAGCCTGACTCACCGGCGCCTGCAGGCGCACCCGACGAGTCTCAGCGCCAAAGGCGTCCTCCTGGCGGCCCCGCTGCCGGACTGGCTGGCGACGCCGATGCTGCGCCGGTTCGAGCAGCTGGGGACGTTCGCGGGGACGCCGCACGGGAGGCCGAACCACGTGCTCGTGAACGAGTACCGGCCGGGCCAGGGCATCATGGCGCACGAGGACGGGCCGGCGTATGCGCCCGTGGTGGCGACGGTGAGCTTGGGTGCGGCGGTGGTGTTGGATGTCTATGAGAAGAGCGAGCGAGGGGAGAGAGTCGAGACAGCCTCAATCCCCAAATTCCGCATTCTCCAGGAGCCACGGTCTCTCCTCATAACGACCGACCAAGCATACACCTCGTTCACGCACGGCATCGCGCCCGTCTCCACGGACGGCGACCTCGGCCCTTCGACCGTCGCCAACTGGTCGCTGCTGGGTGCGCCCGACCTCTACGAAAGCGGGACGAGTGCGCGCGGTGTCAGGATTAGTCTCACCTATCGGGACGTCCTGAAGCTTTCGAGTCTAGGCAGCAGCGTCCTTGGACTTGCGAGGCGTTAGGAGTTTGTTGGTGTGAATTGCAACAGCAGTCCGATCTATGAGCCTGATAGATGATCTTTGCTTCGTCTGATCACGGTGAAAGCATGGAGCATTGAATGTGCGTGGAGCGATGAAACGACGGCTCTTTTACGAAATGCCTTCAGTGAAGTTCCCATCACGCCTGCGTAGCTCTCATACTGCATAGTATGTGAAGGATTAGTATGAGACACTTGGGGAAAAACTCGCAGTCCGCCAAATTTCTCCTTCACTATGCACTTCAATGCTCCATACCCTACGAATACGCTTTCTTTGAGCTGATCATGGTGATAAACTGTTTCAGGTGGCTGAAGAAATCTATAACTCGTTCTTCTAAAGACAGAGCAGGCTTACAGAGTGAAGCAAACGACCCGCGCCAGGAAGAAGTGAATGAGCGGACACGCCGAGTTGAGTTACAGGTTGAGCTCAGTCGTTGAACTTCTCCCAACGACAAACCAACATACCTATGTGTTTCCAGATCTCCTACTCTTCCGACAACTTCAGGTGCAAAACATGAGAAAGGAAAGATGCAAGAAGAAAAACTCCTCTTCAGAACACCCGAAAGAATCCCGCCAACCGACATGTAAGAGCGCCGCAATTTGCCATATACTCATAACCAACATCTCGGCGTCCGAGCCTTTGCCAGTCCAGTCTACATGACTACGCAGCCGCCAGGACCGCTTCTCGCCCTCCGCCGTCGACCGATGCCTCCGCCGGTACCCACAGCTCCACCCTCTTCCTCGTCGGCGTGCATCATCCGGGCCTCTCGGGCTCGCCTCCTTCTGCGCCGAGTCCCCGCACCACCGACACCCGCCTCTTCGTTCAGCATCATCCACTCGGCCCATTTCCTCTCGAGCCGGGCAGCGGCCACAAAGTCTCCTCGCATGACGCGCTTGGTGTGCTCCTCGACGGTCGGCTGCCAGTTGTAGAAGCACTTGAGCTGGATGATCTCGCCCGGGTAGGTGGGCGGCTGCTCGGCCCCAGCCTGCGACGACAGGCCGGGCCGGATGATCTCTGCGTTGCGCGACAGCACCTCGCGCACGCCGGTCCACGTCACGTTTGCGCAGTCGTAGACGTACATGCGCAGACCGAAGCGAGGCTTCTGCCAGGCGGCGGACGCGGGCGCGGGCGCGGGCGAGACGCGTCTTCGGACGTTGGCTGCCGCTTCGATGAGGACGAGGTCCGAGATGCGCGTGTTGTCCAGGTCCAGCGAGCCGAGGTTGGGGCAGTTCTTGAGGATTGGAAGCATTCCGGTGTCTCCCACGCTCTCGCAATAGCTGACACATAGGTGATACAGCGTGTCTTTGGCCGGTGAGCGCGCAAGACACTGCAGGCTCGTGTTGGTCATGTGGTGGACGTCTTCCAATTCAAGGTGCGTCAACTTGTGCGTCGTCGAGAAGAGCTCCGTAAGCGACAGGTCGGTGAGTTGGATGCACTTGTTGAGTTGCAGTCCTTGGAGATTTGGAACATGATACGCGAGCGCCCTGACGCCCCTGTCGGTAATCTGGGCACAGTAACTGATATCAAGATGCTTCAGGCGCCGAGGAGGCGCGATGGCTCTCCCGGTCAAAGGATCAATCTCACTGTTTACCCCCTGCATCAAGACCTTCAGGGACTCGTCACTGAGAGTGAGGCAGCTGTTGAGCACGAGACGTTCGACCGAGTTGCGCTTGAACAGCTCGTTCATCAGTCCAGTGTCGTTCAGCCCTTTGATCTCACCGGCGCGGAGATCCTTCAGGTTGTGGCATGCCTCGACGACTTTGCGGAGGCCGCGGTTGTCGATGTTGGTGCACCACGAGACGTTAAGATACTCGACCTTGGGGCAGTACTGAGCGATGATCTTCATCGCAGAGTTTGTCGCCCCCGCCAGTTTAGACAGGTTGATGTGAACAAGGCGCGTGTTCTGCAGCAGAAAGCAATGCAGCGAGGTCCGGTCGATGCGGCATCCTTCGATGGAGAAGTTTTCGAGGTTCCTGCACGCATCGGTCAGGCCCCTGGTCGTCCATCGCTCCAGGAGCTGAACGCAGCCTCTCAGGTTGAGGTCTCGAACAAAAGGCCCAGCAGAAGTGATGATGTTGATGATCGCGTCGGCCGTGATGGAGCTGTAGCAGTCGGAAATGTCCAGGCTGCCCCAGAGCTGGCCGTCGAAGCAGATCTTGTGCCATGACTTGGACACGCCCGAGCACCTGATAATCTCTTTCGGTGACAGATATCGCAGAATCGAGACCCAAACTTCATGGGGCAGCTCGTCCCAGACACGCAGCTTCTCCCGTTTCTTCTGCGCCGCGGTCCGGGTGCGCTGCTGCGAGAAGTAATCCTCTTCAGCTTCGGGCGACACACCTGTCCTGGACCCCGGTCTCACGTCCGGCGGCAAGGCAACGGATGTGGGCCCATCGGGGCTGATGGGACGTATCCGGGCGTGCTGCTCGCCGAAGCGTAAGTCGACTCCCGGCGTACTCGCGCTTGAAGTCGGAGCCGTGGAGTACTCGGCGGAAAGCCCGGACGCGGCGGAGCCGGCATAGCTGTGTCCGTACGGCGAGGCGGCGGACGAAAGAGAAACGCACGATATGGAACCCTTGCCGCTGCCTCTGTAGCCCGACGACGACGTCCGTCCCAGCCTCGCGAGCGAGGGCGTGGACGAGATGCGTTGCAAGCTCTGAAGGAGTCGCAACCGGCCCCGGAGCTTGGGCGGAGCGTCAATCGGCGTCCCGTCCTCATCCGCGCGGGCCAGATTGGCGGACTCGACCACAGTGTCTATCGACATGTCCGCCATCGTGGTAGATTCGAGAAGGAATGTGTCCCGAGTAACAGTAAAGACAAGCGTTACGATAAGAATGAGCGCTCAATCAGACCGTCCACAGCGGACAGACGAGGACTCTTCCATGAATGTACAGCAGACGACGGAAGCGGCAGGCTCGCACTCAGCTCCCTCGACTCTGCGATGGAGAAGCCGGAAACTGTCTTCGACGATGGTGTTTCAATCCTGACCGGGGACCTAGAAGCGGGGGAAAGTTGATCGTCAGCACTAGTCGTCTCGCCGTGGCCGCGGCTCTCAAGGGCCACCTCTCTTGCACGCGTATCGGGACACTCACCGTCTCCGCCTCGAAGGTGTTCGACTGCGATGCACTCGAGAGCACAGAACTGAGCGACATGAAGCTATGAAGATGCAACAATCACAAAAGGTGGGGAAAGGACGAAGAGCCGAAGCCGGAAGGGGGCAGATGGACGAGACATCTGGACCTTTTCGGGGTCCTCACATCCTTCTGGCTCACCCTAAAAGACAGCCGAGGCCCAAACGCCTATCGCTTTTCGGATAAAGAGCCTGCAAGCCAATCAAGATACAGTATCGATAAGAGGAACTCCCGGGGGCCGCATGCCCAGGCGCGACACCTCGCTGCCATCCATGCCCAGGTGGGCATGCGCCCATGTCTTGCGACACTACCACAACACATGGCACAGTGCCACAGTCTATTCATTGAAGAGACGACTACCTCAGTGTGGTGAGCACCGAGAAGAACTGCAGACCGTCTTTTCCGTGCTAGCGATCCCTTTGTCACTTGACAACATCCTCTTGGTCCGCTAACTACTATATATCGAGCCGCGGATCCGATGGCTCTACAGCCGCCGGAAGCAGTCAGCTGCACTTCGTCTGAAACCACTCCTCATGGACGAATCGTGGGAAGAGGAAAGCCAGACGTGTCCACTCTGACCGCCAGGCAGCTTTGCTTACTCTGAGGATCTACGGTCTTCAACCTTGGAAGGAATCGGTGCCCACCGCAAGGAACTGTACAGCCGCGAAGAGAAAGCACTGTATGCGATTCAGCGCAGCATCCACAGTACAGATACAGGTCAACAGTCCGGTCTGGCCAGCGTGCGAAGGTGATGCTTTTGGCTTTTGGCGTACTCCGTACCCTGCAGGTCCAGAGGTCCGTGACGCCACGCCTCGCACTAAACCAACCTTGGAAACGCACCACTCCATTGATACAACGGGCCCGGGCATGTTTGTATGGATGTACATAATACTGTTTGGTGTTTGCTTTCCACACGAGCAATACCTGGAGGAGCTCTAAACAGTCCGTGCCGGAGAGTCGGGCCGCAAAATCGCTCTTGCCGCCGTCACGCTCGGGACCGGTGGTTGTTCGGTTGGTTTTCCGTGGACGCACCAGACGAGATATTCACTCATTCGAAGAAATCTACTCCGGTTCGAAATCGTCTCTTCCTTCCAAGGTTTCTCGTCTGTTCTCAGCTCGGAATGAGAGGGATTCTGTCGGTGTCTGTGCTGCTAGAACTTCTAATGGCTCAATGCTTCGATGTCAACTTCTCCGCAATTTCCTCTTCGAGCATGGTAACCTAGGGTCACCTTCCGAATTGCAGCACTCATTGGCATGATCTTCATATCTAAAAGAGCGATCCACTTTACTACGTGCCGAGTAGGCAGGATTACATGCAGGTCTTTGGGAAGCATATCTCCTTAAGGCAAGCCTGATGTTCCAATCCTCGACAACCACCTACATAAACGAGACCAAAATGTATTCATTTACGCCTATGGTTACAATAAAACGAAGAAGTGAAGAGAAGACCAATTGCGATCGACTGAAAGCTCAGCGGCCTGTGACGTAATTTTTGACTATCACGGCGTTTGAATACCGATCGGCAGGCGCGACACGATTCTCTCCTTCGCAACCTGGAACTCATCCGTCGCTCAACCCAGCCTATTCGCGCCCGTGGTCAGGCCAATCTTCTCAACCCCAACGACATCAACCCGGTCGACGATGGCCCAGGCGCCGCAGATGGCGCCGATGCCGTACAGCACGACCTTGCCCAGGTTCATAGTCGCCCACTTGTCGACGAGCGCGTGAGTGGTCTCGTCCTTGGCCACGCCGGCTTCGGCAGTCGAGTCGGTGAGCGAGGTGCCGGCCATCGAGTCGGCCTTTTGCACGATCTTGTTGATAGTCGGAAGCATTATCGTTGCGATGTAAGGCAGCGTGGCAGGCACCAGCACGGCGGCCGCGGCGTAGAGTCTCGATGCCGAGACGGATGCGTGTTCTGCGTATGGAGTACTGCGTCAGAGCCGAATCCCATCACGAGCACATGCATGAAATCCAGCGGACGAGGAATGCGATATCTTACCTCGATAAGCTAGCCATCCAAACGCAACGCCGGATATGACGGTGAGAGGAACGACCGTCGTCGCCTCATTCTCCAGTGTCTTCTTGAACTGCTGAGCAAGCAGAGGAGCAGGCGCCTTCATCAGGGCCGGAACTTGCGTGAATGACGCCGCGAAAGTGGCACCTGTGAGTTGACACGGGCGTTGAGCCCAAAGATCAGTCGCTCGTCCTCACTCCGAACAGGGGTTTACCCTCAAAACAGCACTCACCGCAAAGGAAGGCCGATGCCGTGATGCCTACCGTCTGCGCGATTCGGACGGTGGACGGTAGAACCTCATGGTAAAACAGGCCTGTATTCCCCACGCCCGCCATTGTGATGCTGCGTGGATAATGTATGGCTGAGGGCCTCTCCCTAATTCCGATTATGCTTGAGATATAACCTTAGGTAAGGATCCGCAATGGTGGCAGTTGGGTCTTCGGAGTTGATACTGTTGTTGCGAGCCTTTGCAACGGCAGACACGCCATTTCGTCACTCGGCCAAATACAGCCTAGCGCTTCGGGCGGCAGCGAATCAAGGCGGACCCTGGGAGAAATCATACCGTATCGAATTTCGTGTGATATCGACCGAGCCTCATGTCACCTCAGGGCTTCTTCACGCTTTTCTTTCGCCCTCAATGCGTTGACGGGATTCGCACGATATTGCACAGACACCAAGTCCTCATGCTTACTTCGTACCGAGGATAGATATCACTTGGACAGTTATAATAATGCACATCAGTACTACAGGACGATGTCGAGTTGCACAGAAAACACATCTTCACACCCCGGACTGATTGTTTCCTTTTATCAATAACATCCGCCTCCGGCCAAACACAAAATCATTTCGTTCCTCCTCCTTGGATGCAAAGACTTGAGGATAGTCAGCGTATGTTTGCGGACAACCGATGCCGACGTATCCATAGCAATTGCACAAGCGACAACCACTACCGGCCCCGATAGCACTGCAGTTCACGCCAGAAAGACACTCAAGTCCGTGCCGTCAAGGTGACCCCATGCACAAAAGAACTCTCCCAGTCGAGTTCCGAAATGAAGTCTCTGGAGGCCCGCAACGAGCCGATCAGACTCTTAAAGCTCTGATTGTTCCTCCAGTCGAGATAAGGATTCCGGTCCTCGTGCGCCTGGCACCACCCTTTGAAATTTCCGACGAGAATTTCCAGCTCCCGTGCTCGGCTCAGCTCCACGTTAAGCTGGTTTCTCTGCGTGATGAACCCGAGCTTCTTGGGCTCGTTTGACCTGTGCGATACGAAGGAGACGACGATGATGCTCGACTCGTGGCCTTGCATCTGGGCAGTCGTCTTGACGCGAACGCCGCCCACGGTTGTACCAATCGACTTCAGAGCTTGCGATAGCGCTCGTTTCTGTCCTGCGTAAGGGGTCACGACTGTTTGTCCTGCGGCGTGTACATCAGCATCCTCCCCACGAGATGCAATACCCTATCGTGCTCGGCCACGTTGTGAAATGACTGCGTGTTCGGGTATCGCTGGGACTCGGCATTGTGGCTGACATCGAATGCCATCCTTCGACGTCCCTTCCGGGCTGGACCGAACAGACGGAACAGCTCCCTGACGGTGTTATCACCCCGGACCATTTACGCGTAAGCTGCTTCTGCAGCCTGGAGCTGGCCCCGATACAACTCTCGCGATATCCAGCTCGAGATATCCGGGTGCATCCTATACTGCGTACTCAGCTATATAGGTAGGTACCGTTTGTGCTTGTCCTTGAGCAAGCTCTGGAATTGCGAAGTCCGTAGGCCTTGTAACCCTCGTTGGCCCCTTGGCTGACGCAGCAAGAGGGGTGGCTATCGTCGGCGCGGTAGCCTGGCCGGCTTCGTCGACGATGAGAAAGTCGGGCTGGAATCGCTGGTAGATGGCGTCGTGGCGGGCCGAGTTGCACGTGGCTGGAGGCTCAACTCAGTAAGAAATCGAGAGGCGGCAGAAAAGAATCAGGCCAACCTACAGAAGGCGATATATACCGTTTCCAGACTGCCACCGAGAGTTCGACCTCCAAATCGGCGAGCTTGCCGCATCTTACTTGGCGATGCCGCATCTGCTCACTGATCTTCACGAGACTGAGGATTTTATATACTGCCTGGCCGGCTGCGACAGTATCTGGGCGGAAGTCTTTGCGAGCCCAGTGAAGAAACGCCAGGGTTGCGTATTTGACCGTTTCGTCCACTATGGACTGGAAGGCATCATCAAGATCCATAGACGTTCCTGCGGGGACATTCTAACGGGCCGTTGCGGGGGTCTCTCCGGTGGCCTTTATTGCGGGCGCCTTCCAGCAGCGTTTGCACAAACATTTCCTTTTCAGGGGTGTTTCCCCCCGGATCGACGCTGGAACCGGCATTTGGGACGCTGCTCGGGTCAGCTGGGCTTTCCAATCGTTCTTTGCAGCGATCCATTGCGTCAGCTTAATCACCCCAGAAAGTGAGGGATGCCATATGGATGAGAAGGACGCACAAGCGGGTTACGCCTGCACGAGATCTCCAGTGACGGAGGGGAGAGAAGAAGTTGAAGAGGATGAAAGAGGTGAAAGCAGTGCCCTCTGGAATTTACAAAAGAGGTCAGCTTTGGGGGCTGCTGACGTTGATGGTTTCGGCCTGCGATTCCAGACTGCCACCCTGCTCGTATACCAGCCTCCATTTTTGCCATGTCTTCCTTGCTCTTCAACACCTCCTTGATCCTATACGGCTCTGATTCATGTTGACCCTTCTTAGTCACCCTCTGGCCGCTACACGTTCTTCTCATGCCTTCAACGCCGGGTACTCCTTAACCTCACTCCTACTCACCCGGGCACGCGAACAGGCACCTGCGATCAGCACGAGTGTCGAGCCCTAGTATGAAATCCGCGCCGTTACTGCCTATAGAGGGAATCCTCTCAGAGCAGCATGTACTGTATAGGCCAAACCACAGTTCTACGGTTCAGGCGAATGTTGGTCTCCAAAGGTTAATGTTTTTATTCTTCGCAACAGCAGATACGCCACCATGTTATCGGCTTGGACGGCCAACGTTTTTCAACGGACACTTACCTCTGGCGTCTCAGACTTCCTTGCCTGCGTTCGAGGCGCTGAAGATCAGCATCACATATGGTGTCTACGTATAATATGGCTTATGGAACGTCTTTCAATTAAGAGGGACCACGACTCTTGTGAGTGAGCAACGGCGGGAGCCCTTGGGAATAGTCCACTTCAATAGGGCAGAAACATCAAGCTCCTCTCTTTGATATAAACACGCCAGGTGCTGGGTGCGGAACAATGTGCCCTGGAAGAAAGGTGCGGGTTATATCAAAACTAAGGATTGTCCTCTCTGAATATATACACCAAAAAAAGGTTCCAAATAAGTACGGCTCAGGTCGGACATCCGGACAGAGTGGCTTGGGGTACGCGATTAACGCTCAACGAAAAAGAACTCTTGACAGGATGCCCAAGAATCTGTAGGCGACTCAGTTGATGATGCAAAGCAAGGAGACGGACAAGTCGGGGAGCCCCCCTCATCTAGCGGCGCTCTTCTCTTTCTAGGGCAGTTCATGCTTTCAAATTTATGATGGAAGATCAGCAGATATCTGGAGGCACACGAGGAAAGTTTAACAGTAAATCTCTCAGGACAGCGACACGTCACTCTGCATACCTTGCAGATTCTACTACCTGCTTCTACACCTTCGAAGCCGAATCCAGACGGTGAAAATTCCTCGTACATACATGGCTGGACAATAGTCACGACCATGAGCTGTTCCTCCCCCATACAGTTGTTATAGCCGGCTGGACCTAACACGGTTAGCCCTTGGGTGAAACACGTTGTGCTCGCGTGACACCGAGCCCAGAGACCCTGACAACTCCACTGGTGATTTTGTTTTCAGGCTCGAGCGCCGGACGGAAACCAGCGCGGGCAGCTGGCTGTGGACACACATGTTGATCCCCAAACGCACAGTGGAGGCCCCGATCTTCCACCAGTCTCGAGGTGCGAATCCAAGAGACTTTGCTGCACGGGCAATGTCGAGCTTCCAGTCACGTCTTGACTCTTTACCAAACCGGTCTGGACCGCGCGCTCTGATCACTCCGGTGCTCGCCAGGGCATGCCACCCCGAAATAAGGTGTACCTGAGATCGTATAGTTCTTCTGTGCTTCCAGGGCCCGATTCTGGGGCCGCTTTATATTGCGTTGGCGACGGCCTGCCCTTCTCCGCCAGCAGCGCGCTTCCGGTCTGGATCGTCTGTAAGATGGACGCTCCGCCTGGCTTGAGCTCCGCGTTGCCCGCAAGGGGACCGGCAGAAGTTGATCGCATTGGGACTACTTAACGATGCCGTCTCCCCGCCTGTCTTCTGTTTGATGCGTCGACCACGTTCTCTATATTCTTCTGGGGTTTCTTAAGATGCTGCAGTATAGCCATCCGTGGTGGCTCGCCACGGCTTTCCTTGTGACGCTCACCGCAGGCCTTCCGCAGTAAGCGATATCGTTCTCTCCCGCGGGAAGATTTTATTAAGAAAGTACAGGCGGCCTGGTAGCAATGGCGGGGACTGCCCGGAGGAGCCCGCGAGGCTCCATCTGACCGACGGTCCGTACGAGAACTACTTCTACTCGGATTGCAACACCGCCGTCCAAGTAGTCGTGACGAACCCGGGCGAAGAGACGGACCTGGCAACGATAGAGCCACGACTTCTGGTCAGTCTCCCCGCAGAAGATGCGCCGCACCCGTTGACTGACTGAAAAGGTTGCGTGGCCGGCTGGCAACAGCGGAGTGGTTGGCTTCTTCCGCCATCAGAAGGACGACGATGCACCCCTGGATATCAAACTCAAGGAGAACAACGGTGATACGCTGAGCGCCATCTTCCAGGATGAGCCCAATTCGGACGTTCCGCGGCATGGCGTTTCCGGTGCTTTTACCTTGAACGAGGCTGCAACCATGTTCGATCCGATCATGGGCAGCGTCCGAACGATGCGGGACTATATTGAAGGGCCGAAACTCCTCGTCCCTGAGATACAGAACGCGATCGAATTCCTGGAGACTGACGGTGGCGGTGTCTTGTTGAGCAGGATGTGGCTCGACAAGAAGACCGTGAGCAAGTTCTCATTCACCCCGGAAAAGGAGGGCCAGGGCAAAGTCACGATCGGTGACAAAGTCGTCAACTTCGAACCCGGCACGTACCGATTCAGCGCGTCCTTCAACTATCCCCAGCTTAAGCAGCTTAAACCGCAGCGGGTCCTGAAGCCCACAGCCCAAGCTCTGATCCAGCAGAAGCCAGAAGACACTCTGGCGCTCTCCTTCCTTTCGTACGAAAACAAGCTGCTGGCCGGAGCGTGGCGCTTTCTCACGTACTTTGGTCGGGATATCATGCTTTCATATCTCCTGAATGAGCGCATCTACAGCGTAGGCGAGAACAGCGCCGCGGAGGCTAGTGTCAAGGCCGTCCTGGAGCGCATCAATAGAGAAGACGGCACGGCTGCCCACGAGGAGACGCTGGGAGATTATGCCACGTTTCTGAACCGTAAGGAGGGAATCGACAGCACGGAGCCCGTCTACGATTACAAGATGGTCGACACTGATTTCATGGTCCCTGTGGTAGGTTATCTTCGAAAAGGAATCTGAACGTCAGCTGACCACCGCTCAGATGCTCGAACGCTATCTCTTGAGATCTTCTCTCACCAAAAACGAGGCGCTTGCCTTTCTGTGCCAGCCCGCGACCGAGAACCCTCACAACAGAGGCCTGACCTACCGACAATTGGCGGGCATCAACATGAGGAAGATCATGGAAACCACCGCCGCGTTTGCCCAGCCGGGTGGCCAGGTGAGAAAGAACCTGATCCGTCTCAGGGAGGATGAAGTTATAGGTGAATGGCGTGACAGCGAGTGGGGACTCGGCGGAGGCCGCATTCCGTACAACGTGAACGGTGCTCTCGTGCCTGCCGGTCTGAGAGCAGTCTCGGCTTTGGTTGGGGCTGGCTTCTTCCCGGATTTTGAGGAGTGGGCGGAAATGGCTGGCGAGTACGCCGAAGTCTGGGAGGACAAAGCCGTCGACTTTTTCAAGGTGCGATGTATTGCGGGAAAGCTCACGAACACGACGTTCTGACAGGTGCAGGTGAAAATCGATGCCGGGGAAGCAAAGAAGCGACTTGAAAAATACGCGGCCTCGTCCGGATTGGGCGTTCCGTCCAACGCTGATAGCGTTACCGGAGACGTTAGCTTTCACGCCGTGTCTCTGGAAGGCGGCAATGACGAGGATCCTGAGGACGTGGTGGCTGTGATGAACACGGACGACGGCTTCCGCCTCTTCTTCCTCGACCCGACCAACGACAAATTCACCGACTACATCGAGCAGGCGGCCGACAACATCCTCCGCCCCTTTCCCGCCGGATTATTGACCGACGTCGGCTTGGTCGTTGCTAACCCGGCTTACGGGCCCACTCCGTTGTAAGTTTACATCCGCTGGAGCTCGGCGTGCGGTGCATCAGAAGTATGCTGTGCTGACAACAGACATAGCTATAAAGACACCTTCTCAACCAATGCCTACCACGGCACCGTAGTGTGGGGCTGGCAGCTCGCCATGATGGCTGCCGGTCTAGAGCGACAGCTGGCGCGATGCTCAAGCGCCGATACTGGAAACGGCAACGGCGTCCGACCACGGATGAGCAAACGCCAGAACGAGGAGAGTCAAAGCGACGGCACGACCGTTCTTGAGGAAGACGACAAGCCCGCGGAGAACGACGGCGCTGCCAACTCGCAAAACGGCAACGGCAAGACTGCCAAGGGCGACGGCCTTGTGGACACGAACGGCAAAGGAATCTCCCGGAACGGCAACGGCGTCTCAAGCCAGAACGGAAAGGGCGCCGGGACGGTACTCGACGGAGTCCGAACAGTCGCAGTTCCTAACTTCTGCCGTGACGGAAACGTACTTCCGAAAGTGAAGAAGGCCTACAACAGGCTGTGGGATGTCCTGGATGCGAACTCTGAAATACTCAGCAGCGAAGTCTGGTCGTGGGAGTATGAGAGCGGCAAATACAACGTCAGGCCCCTCGGCTCGTTTCCACCCCCGCCAAACGTCAATCCCACAGGTAAGTTTACTTCTTGTATCGGCTGGGTAGCAAGTCGCTGATTAGATGCAGAAAGCAATGTTCGCCAGCTCTGGAGTCTGGCTTTCTTGGGCTTGAAGCGAAACCAACAGCTTCGGTGAGCCTAAAGTACTGATAACTTGGAGTCTTTCTGTTTGTTGCTGTTTCATACCCGCCATGTTCTGGCCAATGGTAGATCTTTTCCCCATCTCTGCGAGGCTTCCTGCATCCTGCCGTCATCTGAGGTTTATCAAATCCCTTGGGAGTCATGGCGGCCGGCTGCCCATCTTGATTCTTGAAAATCACAGGTTTCTGTTTTGGATGATGTAAATGTTGAAAAATATAATACATTCATAAGTTAGCAATCAGCCGGAATACTTTCGAGCATCAAAATCAACTGAAGCTTGTTTTATAGATAACCCTCACCAGACTGGCATCCCGAGCTGGTGTGGAATTGCTTCTTACGCGTTCTTTGCCTTAACCCTGCTCCAAATAGGTGGGTTCCGATGCGCAAGATAGCTTCCAAATACATGTGTACTGTACGTAATGCTCTCTTGCGTTAGCATACTAATAAAAGTATCTAACCTAGGGAGTAACCGACCTTACGTAGGTATTTGTCTCAATCATAATGTGTCAAGCCTAGTATCACTGTGATAGTTGATAGTGAGAGATTCTTTATTCCGGCGGTCAACTGACATCAGCTGTTTTACGTCCCCATACCTGTCAACTCTTTCTTCAATAAAACCTCCTTGAGAGTCCCAGTCGATTCTTATCGAGATTTTGCAGATGTCAGAGCAGGGAGCTGTCCTCATGGTGATTGTCAATCGAATACTGAAGCTCATACTGATGACGAGAGAACATCTTTGTAGCTGCCACTGTCTTCCCGAATGCACATGACGATAGACACCCATAAGAATCGACACAAGATGAATGAATCGCGTAATGCCGTCCTGACCTCTACCGTTGATCCATGCGATCCGAGAGCGCATGGGTTGCCTCTTTACCATTCTCTGGTCGAGTAACCACCGCATCGATACATCGCGTCATTCTCCATGCTCTTGCCAGCGACCATCTTGAAACTCCGAAACGCCAGAGTCCCCGCTTAGTACCCGAATATGTGTGAAAAAATCCTTCAAGAAACCTGGCACAGCAGCTCTGCCTCCAAGATATATTTGCCTTCTTTGTACTTCTCTCCGGACTCGTATGCCTTGTCGTACTTCCACCCGACAGTCTCCTTGCACTGCTTGCAGCTGATGTCGCGCACGATATGCCTCCCGGTCGTCATGCTCCGCTCCCCGGGCTCGCCTTGTGTGATATTGACGACGGAGTCGAACAGGAACGCCTTGCCATGCTGGCCTCGGAAGTCCTGCGCGGGATGGAAGTAAGCCAGGGTTCAGAGTGTTATGCTTTGAGCACGAGCAGCGGTTCGTTGCACGTATGCACATGGTCCAGACCCAGAGACTCACCCTGCTGATGATGTCGTCGTGATTTGAAAGATGGGTCTTGCAGTTCTTGCAGCCATAGATGCGTGACGAGTTGAGATACACGTTGTACTCAAGTCCCATTCTGGCGTCTGTAAAATCCAAAAGCAAGCCCGTGGCACGAATGACGGGTTCGCAACAAACTAAAGCGGCAGGCTGTGTATAGCGTCAGAGGCCTTACCGCAGGTGTATCTAGGTAGGTTTCTTCTGGATGGCTGGATAACTGTAGTCGACTGTGGAGTCACAGATAACTAAACCTAGACTTCCACGTACGAGTAGTACTTGGATTAGAGCAAATAACGTTGACGGTTCACAATGTATCGCGGAAGATTCATAGGTTGAAGTTGAGCGGCTTCCCGCGGTTAGCTCGGGCCAGAACGAGTAAGGCCATTGCATGGCTTAGGGCCTTATAATTTGATCAAGAAATCGCTTCGTGGTTCCAGGTTGATTCACTAGCTGGTCTGTGATATCTTTAGGCACTCGGTACTAGCTGCGGTGCTTATTCCTATACTAGCAGAAGATAGGTGCGTATAGATGGCAATAATAACTCGAACGAAAATCAGCAGAAGAGATATTGAAATTGTTAGGATTGATATGACTCTATTATCGAAAGAAAGAAGAATAGCATAAGTGGTCAACTTCTGAATACAGTTTCTACATTTTCCCTCCTTGTTGGCGTTCTTCGTAAGGGTTGTCTTTGTGTAGACCTCATTTCTGTAGAATAACGGTGAAGCTCCGCACGAAGACGTTTGACAGCACTCTCACCACTTTCACCACTCAAGCCACCCTCCTCCACTTGCTTCATATTCCTCCACTTACTTCACCTTCGCCCAGTCAAGCCATTTCCGAGACAGGATGTCGACTACGATCCCAAACACACAGCCAGAGCTGGAAAGCTCGCCAATCAGCCCAGCAGACTCGAACATCATTCGTGAGGGTGCTGTCCCGTGGCTACTCGAAGTTGCGAAGAAGGAAGATCCAGACCTTGCCGAGTTCATGCAGGCCTTCCTAGACTGTCTGCCTGCCGATGGGGTCGAAACCTTCCGCGAGGATCTGGTGAAGTGTGGAAATGTTCAGAGGCTCTCCGAGCATCAGACCTCTCTGATCAGCGGGCTTCTTGCTCCACGTATGTTGACGAACCCAGCGATACGAACAGTCTCGCTGACGTGCTATCTTTTAGTAAAGAATAAAGGGAAAACCCCCAAAGCGTCCACATCTCCGATTGAGGAGCTCGAAATGGAAGTCGAATCGCTTGCTGAAATGTTGCATACCTACGACCCGCCTAAACGTGAAAAGGTCCTGCGAAGTATTTGTTTGAAAAGGGACGACTACCGATGTGTTGCCACCGGCTTGTATGACAAAGCATCGTGGAGACAGCTTCCCTCCAAGATGCAGGAGCAGGTCGGGAAGTACCATGTGACCCAGGTTGCGCATATTTTACCCTATTCTCTTTCGAATACCTCCCCAGACTCGGTTAGTATCTCGAGTAATCACCTAAAATCCAGAAGCATGATTTCTAATGTAGCACTAGGTGGACAACAAGGCAAGAACATGGGCATTCATTCACCGCTACTTCCCAAGCGTCCGTGAGGCCACGCAGCATTACACAGTTGACGAGCCCTCCAACGCATTAACCCTGATGGCGGAGTTTCATGACGCTTTTGACCATTTCGATTTTTACCTTGAGCCAACGGTGAGATCTAGTGCTACTGTAGCTTATCTATTCACTAAATGGTGTAGAATATTGATAATGTCTACTCTTGCAAGACCCTCCTCACGGGGGGGTGGACGGGAACCCAGTATCTAAGAGAGACAGTTCAACTAGACGACCACGGCACTAAATTTGCGCTTCCAAGCCGTGAATTACTTGGGCTACACGCCGCCGTAGCAAAGATCCTTCACATGACTGGAGCAGGCGCACGAATTGACCGTATCCTCCGGGACTATGATGAGATCCACTATCTTGCAAGGGATGGAACAACCGACATAGGCAGTTTGTTGAGTATGTTGGTCGCGCACTAGTCATCAGAATCTCTGCAAGCTTTGGTGTTTGCAGGAAAGGCCTGTGTAGTGATTGCTATCGTCTTCCTACTAGAGAGGGATTTGCAGCGTTCTGATATCCCGCTTCTGATCGCAAGAAGGGTCCTTGTACAATACGTTGGATGAGAATAACGTCTCAAACAGGTCAAAAGGACCGGCCCAATTACCTATGGTAATCAAGGCTTATATTGCATCTGACACAATAAGTCTTTAGAAGTGTTCCCGCCAGCACTTGCTGATGACCGTTTCACACAAAACGTCGTCAACATTGGGGAAGTCTACATTCCTGTGCCGTCTCTCGATCTCTTCCCATCATTGTGCTCGTGTAGCTCGGAGAATGGATCGTGCCCACTCATTATCTCATAGATGGTTGTGCCCAGCGCAAATATATCTGACTTCTGGTATGAGCCGGTTGGCGGTCGCGGTAGATAGGCTTTATTATTTTCCGCAGCGTAGTCATCCAACCTCACTCCATCCTCCTCGACGTACTCGCCTTGGAATGTCGCAGAGTTTGATAATTAGACCTTTTTCCAGAAGGAGTTCCCGAGGACTGCTGTCACAATGGATGACTCGCTTCGTGTGGACATAGCAAACCGCCGCCGTTGCTTGGATAGCCCACCGAAGCCTATCTGCGACGGTGATGGTTCTGGCTGCGCTAGAAGAGTGGAGATGGTCTTGAAGAGCACCCATAGGAGCGTATTCAGCTTCAATCTCCTTTCATGTCGACTGAAGCACGTGATGATTCGACAATGTGGGCATAAGCCTGGTATGTGCGCTCTTCGATAACAAGACGCTCCCTTCCTTCTCCTGGCATATCTGAGTACTTCAGGACTGTCTTAGCATCCAGAAGGCCATTGCATCTTCCAGATGTCCGTAGTGGTGGTAGTATGGAGGCACCGTGGAGAGTCCATGGCCCGAGACCAGTCGTGACTTCTGATTGCAATTGCTCATGTTCCAAAGTCCCTCGAACGTTGGGTTATACCACTCAGAGAACGGCTGCTTCTCTGTAGATAGTACATACTGCGCGACTCGCAACGTTGAAGCAACAGCATCATCGTCGCTGGCATGGATCCAAGGGAAAGGCGCCCGGGCCCGGATAGATATCGATAATAAAAGGCGGGGAAGCGCCATTTTTTTTGACACCAATTACACTCTGTTGAACTGCATCAACTCGTGCGTTGGCACGCTCTCCTTTGCGCTCTGACTGGCCAATCCCCAACACCGCGTCGACTTCCAGAATCCCCAGCCCTCGCCATCGCTAATGAGGTTGTCTGGACGACTCAGCGTTGCAGTTGGGGAGGATGGAAAGGGCCGGGCTTCCCGAGGTCGCTGGCCCTCCAATTGAAGTCGTACGAACAGCGGAACAGCATTTCGCCGTTCGGCAGAATGAAAGTCCCCCTGCAAGCTCCGCCCCGGCCGGAGGCAGATCTGCTTGGGCTTGTTTTTCTTTCACCTCCGCTCTCTCCAGGTTGTCTCCCTTGTTGCCGTCACAGGAGAGATAGTTTGACATTGTCGCTGAAGCTGCCTCGTCGTCGCTCTGGAAAACCGATCGGATATCAGCCAGGCCACACCGGCCGCCTTATACTTGCCTGTGCAAACTGCAAGCTGTTAGCCAGGTCGGTAAAGACGGGAAGGTAACATTACACACGTTCCATCGCCGGAAAAAGAAAAGCGTGAGAGGATGGTGCTACCGAACCTCTTCTCAAGGTCACCCAAGAAGCAAAAATCCGCGGATCACAGCGGCGGTAGTGACCGCGAGCCGGAAAGAGACCGCAGACCGAACTCGACTCGCTCAAGCACGACTTTCTCCCGCTCGTCCAACTCCCGCTCCGAGTACGAGCATCCTCTGAACCTTCCGCCCGACGAGCTCAGGCGGCTATCCGCCTCGCTCTCCACGAGCACGATGGGCGACCACGAGCCCGTGCCCACGGATGTGGACGCCGCGGCTTCGGGGCCTTCCAGCCCACAAGGCGTCGTTCCTCCGGGCAGTGGCATGTCGAGCAGGAGGAGTAGGGTGAATGGGGCGTCACGATCTAACTCGGAGGACGAGGCCGGACCTGTACCGCCTCCGCACCGCACACCACGAGACAATCCGGCTTCACCCACGCCCGCACCCGCAATGGGGCCGCCGCACCACACTGCACCGCGAGAGAACCCTGCTTCACCAACGCCTGTGCCCGCAACGGGACCACCCCAGCGCATGGCAGCGCACCAGAGCCCTGCTTCACCATCGCCTGTGCCTATAAGGGCACCACCACCGGCTTCTTCCCCACCACCGGCATCCTCTCCGCCTCCCGTATCTGATGCAGAGTTGTTCAAGGCTGCAGGTAACAAGTTCTTCAAAGCGCAGGATTATCGAAGGGCTATTCAGGAATATTCCAAAGGTGGGTTTCCTTATCTGGCGTACAGAAACCACACACTAACTTTTCCCACAGCCATCGATGCCGACCCTAACTCCTCTACCTACCGTTCCAACCGTGCTGCCGCTCTCATGTCTGCCAACAGGTTTGCCGAAGCCTTGGACGACTGCAGGGTTGCGGACGAGCTCGAGCCAAACAATGCGAAGATACTGCATCGGCTGGCACGGGTCTACACCAACCTAGGCCGACCATCCGAAGCTCTGGATGTCTATGCACGCATCAAACCCCCGGCCACGGCCAGAGACAAGGCTCCCGCGCTGAGCATGCAGCAACACTTCCGGCAGGCCGAAGCAGCCTTGCGGGATGACGCGTCGGGATCCATGGTCCTGCCCGCTCTCGATCAGGCCGAGCGCGGGCTCGGGCCGGGTGTGGACACACCCCGAAAGTGGCGACTGATGCGCGGCGAAGCGTACCTCAAGATGGGCAATGTCAACGTACTCGGCGATGCGCAGGACGTGGCCATGTCTCTGCTGCTAAGCAACGGCAACGATCCCGATGCGTTGGTGCTGCGAGGTCGGATCTTGTACGCGCAGGGCGAGAACGAAAAGGCGATGCAGCACTTCAGACAGGCGCTTGGTTTCGATCCCGACTTCAAGGACGCAGTCAAGTATCTCCGCATGGTGCAGAGGCTGGAGCGGATGAAAGAGGAGGGCAATGCCTTCTTCAAGATTGCGCGGTACAGGGAGGCTATCGAAGTGTATTCGAGAGCGCTGGAGGTCGACCCGCTGAACAAGGGCACCAATTCCAAGATCCTGCAGAACAGGGCGCTCTGTTACGCTCGGGTATGAGCACCCGGCACTCGGTGGAACACACGCACTGACTCTATCTCTCACAGATCAAAGACTTCAAGAACTCGGTCACCGACTGCGACCGCGCGCTGGAGCTGGATCCCTCGTACGCCAAGGCGCGCAAGACCAAGATCAAGGCCCTTGGCGAGTCGGGCAACTGGGAGGAGGTCGTCCGCGAGCTCAAGGCCATGCAGAAGGCCAACCCGGCGGACCAGGGCATCGCAAAGGAGATCCGCAACGCCGAGCTCGAGCTCAAGAAGAGCAAGCGCAAGGATTACTACAAGATTCTCGGCCTTGACAAGTCCGCCGGCGAGGCGGACATCAAGAAGGCGTACCGCAAGCTCGCCATCGTGCATCACCCGGACAAGAACCCCGACGACGAGGCGGCGGTGGATCGGTTCAAGGACATCGGCGAGGCATATGAGACGCTCAGTGATCCACAGTAAGTCCGACCCCGTCCCATTCCTTCATCCCTCGTCCCTTCTCCCAACACAGTCCCTAGCTCAATCACAACACTAACCCACTCCCTCACCAGAAAACGCCTCGGCTACGACCGCGGCGAAGACCTCATCGACCCGGCCGACCTGTTCGCCAGCGGCGGCATGGGCGGGGCCCCCAACGTCAACATCAACACGGAGATCCTGTTCAACATGATGAACGGCCGCGCGGGCTTCAACTTCTCCGCCGACCCCGGCGCGGGCGGCAATCCCTTTGGCGCCGCTGCAGGCATGAGCGGCGGTGCCGGCCGCCAGCGGGGCGCGCAGTTCCCTCAGGGATTCTCCTTCTAGTCGGGCCCGTCCGTGTGTCGCGGGTTTTTCTTTTCGTGGCCTGAGCTCTCTGTGCGTGTATCGTGCCCTTCCCCGCTTTCCCCCACTTTCCCTCCCCCTCCATCCTATCATGGACTTGTGTAGCGCGGAATTCAATCCCGTGTTGATTCTTGCGATTCTTTGCTTTTTCTGCCCATAAACGGTCGAGTTGCCTGCGCCTGCAGCAGTTTTCTTGGTGCGCAGATAGATTGGACATGGTTCCCAGCGATGCACGATTGTCAAGATCATTGCAGGCGTCAGTCATGTTGTAGCGAGCTCTTGTGTATGTATATTACAGCAAGGGAAACCACGGAGCATAAATTAACTAATATCATTATTGGTTCATTTAGCTTTTGCAGGACCACATACTACATAGCTGTAGATCGGTGAACAGAAAATGCTCTAGGGAATTTAGAGGAACATAACGAGCCTATTATATAGGAGGAAACCCATGTTTAGCAGACCGGGCAAACCCAATCCCCTATGTACAGACTCCCCAGGCGCATGCGGGAAGCATGCTCACCCATACCGCCTCCTCGAATACACCGTGTAGCCTATTCACCGTTGAAATACGTCGAATACCGTGTACTATAAATGTGTGGCCTACGTATCGCTTACGCACTCGCTACTCATAGTATGCTTTATCACTACCAAAGGACGAGCGGGTTGAACAGAAAGCCGCTCTGTATCTATCCCTTAGGGCCTGAACCTAGGCCGTTATATGCAGGTTCACCTTCCCATGCATAGTAGGAGAGACGATATGCTGATATAGCACAGTCCAGACTATCGGGTGGTAGACGAGAGCACAAAGTCATCCCAGCAATGACGGACCGTCCCATGTCTAAAATATGATTCACTTTTTCTATGAACATATCATATCCAGCTGCCCCCTCGGTCGAGGGCAGAAGTTCCCAAAGCAAAGGGGGAATGGTATCTTAAGCATGAAAACCCGCCGTGATGTGCCAAAATCCCAGAAACGAAAGAGAAGGCCACAATCCACGGTCAACGTCGCGGTGAGGAATGTTTCCAGAACATCTCATCCACTGTTTTCCTCCGTCATAACCGTCGTCACAACCGTCGTCACACATAGACGAGGAAGGGGTCTCCAGAGAAGGCTAAACAAAAGCAGGCACATGAAGAGAACAAATGTACGCAGCGTGGCTGGCCGACGCAGTGTGACAGGGGCAAGAAAAGCGGGAATCGTTCGTCGGAAAAGTGAGTCAAACGGACGGCGTGAGTATGGCCCCATATCGCACGCCGCCAAAGAAAAAGAGGAGCTCTTTTTCAAAGCTCTCAGAGCCTAAACCATGCTGACTATACTGCACAGCGGCGTCAGCCTGTGGTTTTCCGGCAGCCCATCCGGCATCGGTGGCGGAGACACTTCGTCGTCGATGGCGACGGGTTCAGACAGGCGGCGGCCTGCGCCGCGTATCTGAGGCGTGCCTTCTTTAGAGTTGAGCACTGAGGATGCGGACAGGGACGCCGAAGACGCTGCGCGGCCGCGGACCGAGTGGATGGTCTCGCGGCGGCGCTTCGGGCCGTCTTTGACCTTGGCATGTGTGTGGCACTAGAAGTTCAGTCAGTCTTCCTGAGCTCTCAAGTATACTCGCAGTGTTTTCCGGCAAAATCGTGTCTCGGACGCAATCGAGGCAGATTGAGGACCAGCTCAAAGTGACAGCCGAAAAGCAAATCGAATCATACCTTGTAGGCGTGGCGAAACCAAGTGGTTCCCTTCTTCTTGTTGCTCACAAGAGCGAACCACTCGCCGCAGCTACCACACAAGCCCTCCCACTGATCCGGATTCCCCTCCGTCCGCCGCGTCTCCTGGGGCGACTGAAACGCCGTTCCGGTGGCCGCGCTCACGCCATGGGTGAACGACTTGTCGTACCAGAAAGCGCTGTTCTTGAGCACGAGCCAGCGGCCCGGCTTGCAGAGACCGCACCAGCCCTCTCTCTTGTTGCCGTGGCCCCGCACCCAGCGCGGGGTGTAGAGATCGCCTCCGAAGCGGAGGTCCTGCTCGTGCGGCATCATGTCCGGATCTGACGGGTTCATGTCGGAGTCTGGCGGGTTCGACGGCTCCTCCTCAAGTGAGGCATAGAGGTCGGGCGGGTCGGACAGGTCAGCTAGATGGCCCAGAGAAGACGATCCGCAGTGCGACTCCACGTTGCTGTGGAGAAGGCGGAAGAATCGCTGCGTCGGGAACTCGCTCGAGACGTCTGGCGAGGGTGGCTCCAACGGAGGAAAGAGTGGTATGGGATTGTGACCGGGCGCGACACAGGGGTACTGACCCATGGCATCGTGGGAATGAGACCGCATGGGCAGCGGATTGTTGCTAGGAAAGTTGGGGTGCATGGGCATGGAATGGTGGTGGTTCAGCCGAGAACCAAATGGCGAATATAGACTTGGAAAGCTGGAAAAGGAGTGACCGGTCGAAGGCGGGCCGGTGGAGGCCACTCCGCCGGTGGACCAACGGGTGCGACGTCCAATCTCCATCGGATATGGTGACGTTCGGACGGAAGAGTACTGAAGTGGTGAAGCTCGTGGCCGGCCTCCAGACCTGCTGGACTCCATCGTCGGTCTTCGGGGGGAAGCGGGCGAGAGGAGATTGACTGCTTGCTCTAGGCTGTTCCAGGCGGCGTCGCAATCCGAAGTGAAGTCTGCGGTGGGCGCTTCCTCGTATGGGGTCATGTCGTACATGCCACCGGCGCTCGACAGCGAATGCGTTGACTCGGAGAAGCGTCGAGCCCAGATATCGTTGCTGATCTGGCTGCTGTCCACTCCCGCAGGCTGGCAGTGTCGAAGGTCAATCAGGGATGCCTCTTCTTCCGCGCAACCCAGCTGCTGGTTGTAATCACGCACGTCCGGGTCAAAGCTGGGAAACTCCATCATGTCGTCGGATTGCTTCGGGCCAGCCGAGTCTGTCACGTCAGCCATCGCTGCGAGTGATGGCTTGGGTTGAGCCTCACTGGAAAGGCCGCCGGACAGAGGAAGAAATCCTATCTGACCGGTCGCGTGCTGATAATCCATTTCCGCTCTGGTCTGGACGGGTCCGTTTGGGATTGGTGGAGTCGAAAGCTTGCTGGTATCCTCTATCTGCATTGGAGCATAATCATCACCGCTGCTGACAAGGCCTTGAGTTTGCGCCGGCGAGGTGTAATTCGGAGCCTGCTGCGCGAAAGACCAGGAGCTGAGATGACCCCAGTGGGGAAACTGATGCTGGGACGTCGGTATTTGATTGTGCGCCGGGGTCTGACCATAAGGATGGATCATCTGCGTTCCGCGGTGGGTCGGGTCCTCAATGACGGAGTAGGACCTGTTCGACGGTCGAAAGCAACTGCAGAAGCATTAAGACCGATCTTTACGATGCCACTTCAATACAACATACTCGTTCGCCGGATCGATCTCCATTTGGACGGTGGTTAGGGAGTGACTCGGTTGGGAGGTCCTTGATTTCGGAGATAGGAAATGCGAGCACCAATCTGTGATATCGCGCGGGCCTGTCAGCTCGGAGAACTGCGCAGACCAAGAACAATCCACGAGCTTACACAATTGGTCTCTTCGCAACAGAAAAAGAGTACGGCAGTTGAGCAGGCTCAAACAAGCTGGCGATGCAGTCAGTATATGCTGTACGAGATGGTATCAAATAGATATTACGGTATGAATAGCAAACCAGAATCGCGGACGCTGTCCGGCTTCTCAGAAAATGCACACAACAAAGAAGAGAGAATAGAGCAAGCTGCGACGTAGTCGAGCTGTACGACGCAGAAACCACCAGACTCAGGACGTGGGGTAGCAGTCGTCTATATGGGCAAGACGGCCATAGAACGCAACAGAGGGAGCGACGGAAACGGAAAGTGCGGCACAGCTCAACGACAGGCCCCAGGCCGGATTTTGACTGTCGGTTGCGTTCACGAAACTCAGACGTCTCGGCGGCAGAGGGTTGCAACAGTCAGGGAGCGAGATGTAGGAGACGAAGCGGACGAGTACCGAGTCCGGCCTCGAACCGTCTGGCAACCAACCACCGCGAGTCTGGACGTGAGAGCCCAAGGGGGCCAGGGTCGAACTCCTCAGATCCAGATTGGGCAACGGGCGCTTGCCGTCTTTCCGTAAGCGTGCTCGAGAATGAACCGTAATCTGACGTCGCCGCCATGATCTGCTCATCCCATGCGGGTGCCATATGGGGTCGAGATGGCCGCCGCGTCTAATCCGCACTGCTCCCGCGTCCTGTTCTCCTGAGGTGAGAAGATGGAGTGGTCCAAGCCACAGGGGAGTTTAGTTACCGTTTGGCAAATTCGACCGCACGGTTGTCTCCCGGCGCTGGGCGACTTTACCAAACGTTCAGAGTCGGAATGTGAAACGCTACGAGCACCACCGTCTTCGAGCCTCGTTAGACCAGTCTCTGCCAGACAGACATGAAGAGACGGTTGTGCGTGATCCGGAGACAGAGGATCCGAGCTCGTCCCGTTTGGAGGCGTCTTCCACACCCAGAGCCGCCGCAATTGCTGGGTGATTTCTTGATGGAGGTCTGAAGAGACTTTGAGATACATCTAAGGGTTTCCCCACGGGGAAGTCGTCTAGTCTTGAAGAGGATATAATATACGCCCCGTATTGTATCCACCGGCTGTTGACGGGCAGGTTTTGTTTTCTGGGCCAAGGTCGGCCGTTGAAGCCCCCAATCTCCTATCGCTCCGCGCTTCCGCAGGAACAAGATCCCGGCAATTATCCCGTCCGCGTCCAGTGGAGAGTCTGGACCGATTGGGTTCGCCATGCCCACGTTCGGCAATTTCAGTGTGCAGGCTTCCTAGCGGCAAGCTGCGGGGTGGTGGACAGAGCGAAAGAGACAGAGACAAAGACAGCCCGAATTTACCAGCTCGGTGGGAAGGGGCGCCACGACAGTCGGCCTGCCAGGACCTGCCTGCTCGACCCGGTATGGATCTAGATGGCCCTACGTGTCTCAGATGGACGCGCAAAGGATCACCAGAATGATCGCGCTTGTGTGACCGAACATTCTCCGTCCTCCTGATGTCGCCAGACCCGGTGCCTCCACGTCCCAAGGCAGACAAGCCTGCTACGCGCTCAAAACTCCCGACTTTTCTCCACTTGTTTGATACCTCTCCCCATATCGACCGTATTTCCGGACGGGCGCGCCAGGAAACGGTTTTGCAGGTACATTTCCACTCCTACGACGCCACGAAATGAGCCTATCCATTACTCTATTTATGGTTATTGAGGCCGCCATGGCTTCGGGGAGCTCGCAAACTAACAAGACATGGCTCCAGATCGTTCCCCTCACACACATCCGGTAACATCGACGCTGACCCCGGAGATTAGTGTTCATAGAGGAATATTTCCTGTTTATCGATCGCAGTGTGCCGGCCACAGTGCTCACTTTTTCGTCTCTGAGAGCCGCTTGCTCCTCCCGAAGCCACTCAATAGCTGGATCGTGGGGCATGTGGAGCTCTGGTTGAATCACGCCTTTTCAAACTTCCGTCGCTTGAGCATTATCGGACATGGCTTAACATAAAGCGACACCATCATCGACGGGGAGTCCTCAGCATCCGCTATGCCCGATCCTCAAGGTTTGCCGGCACGGGACCTCTTCTTTGGGACGGAGTGATAGTTCCGTGCTTATGCGGCATACGGTGACAGATGCGGACTTTGATAGTGGATCCGGTCAGTCCCAGCCCAGCAGCATAACAGAATGACGGTGGGAGCTTCTTCCGGGTGATGATTATCCATTGACATCAATGAGCGGGAGAAGCCACTGGTTGAGCGGAGCTAGGGAGTGTTGCTTAAGTTTATAATCGACTATTAATAGGTTAATGCGGATATCTTTGGTAAGCACCTACTTTGCTGTTTATTCACTTGAGTGTTGAGGACCGGAACGCAACCAGGAACATTCCACGTAGACTTTGTCTGCTCCATTCTCTTCGTCTACCGAGTAAGTCACCTTCGGCCTGCTGTATGATAGCAGTTACCGAAGCGGGGACAAAGTCCAATTGAATCAATCGTAGCCTTAATGAAGTCCAACCCATCTCATATTCCTTCGAGACGGCTATGGAGACGCCTGAGTCGTTTAATGATCCTGGTTTCTCATGACGGCGTCACGGTGAACAACTCTGACGTATCTCCTTAATCGTCCTTGTACTGCTGTATTTCGACCATCGACGTCTTGTTGTGCCATCCCTGATATCTTGAGTTGGAAAACGGGAGACAGTCTGAAAGAGTGATGAAGAGAGAAGCACCCGTTCTCTCAACCCAACGGCCGGGTGAGTGAGGCAGGAAATGCTTGAAGCATCGGGGATCGAGAGTTTCAAACATCAAGACCCTGCTTCTTGTGGCAAGTGGGAATGTAAATGTCACCATGGAGTTCTGTGCATGGAGCTGTATCTCAGTAGATCAGCTCTATTCCCGTCAACTCGACTCCGAAAGGCATGCCCGGCTGCAAACGCTCCGGTCGATCGTCCGTAACTGTCGCACGAACCGTTAAACGATGTGTCGCGTCTCGTTTGTGGCAAGACTTGACGTCTCAGGCCTCTGTGGCACCAAACAACTGCCCTGGGTAGAACAGTATCTTACGTACGCAGGTGGGGCGCGGAACAGACCGCTTCCGTCGAGTTCGGCGACGAGAGGCAGAGACGTCAGGAGTTCATGTCTGCCATTGTATCTTACATGGAGAAACAGGCTTAGATACAAATCAATACCGATATGGATATCGATTGACAGTGTTGTTGGCACTGCGGTTACACATTAGCTTCAAGTCATATCCTGATTCGGTAAGGAGTCGTCAATCCAGGAAGTGGGTTTAGGGACCGCTCTAGGGCCGGATCCTTTAAGGATCTCTGTCCCTAGTTGCAGCATTCCTTATCCACGACATACGGACCCGCTTTTCCTCCTATTTGGGGCTCTAACGATCTGCTGGAAGTAGTGTGACATGATGAAGAGACGCCTCGGACTCCGCCCGGACTTGGCCGACGCCGGGAACGGCCC